>Ga0070741_10001104_pt1 | contig 86382 bp, 83 predicted proteins | sample Coa_R1_4_FD_66440 | JGI IMG/M metagenome (GOLD analysis project Ga0070741, IMG submission 66440) | Surface soil microbial communities from Centralia Pennsylvania, which are recovering from an underground coalmine fire - Coalmine... | ecosystem: Environmental > Terrestrial > Soil > Unclassified ... | reverse complement strand
TGTGCTTTGTGAACGTGAAAAGCGTGGATCGAATCATCTACTCCATTTTCCAGCGTTTTACCCTGGAATGGAAAACCCGCACCCTCAAGCTATTTACACAAGCCGCGTGACATCACCCAACGACGCACGACCAAGTTCGCTCTATCGTTTTTCCAGATAATTGCAATAGAGGAAACGCATTCAGCTGTCGCGTGCGGAATCTAATTTCCACGATAAAATAGAGGGTACTTTCCCGATCTCGAAAATTTCATTCCAAGGACTACATTCATGCTGCTGAAGAACCGTCTTTTTACTCCGGGCCCCACTCCTTTGCTTCCCGCCGCGCAGAATGCAATGGCGGCGTTTACTGCGCACCACCGCACGGCGGATTTCAAGGCGCTGTACACGCGCGTTCTGGCCGACATGAAAGATTTTGTCGGCACGGCAAACGATGTTCTGGTTATTGCGTCGTCGGGAACGGGAGCGATGGAGGGATCGGTATCGAATCTCACGTCTCCCGGCGATCGTGTTTTGGTGCTCAGCGCAGGAAAGTTCGGTGAGCGTTGGCGTGATTTGGCGAAAGCTTACGGGTGCCAGGTTGACTTGATCGAAAAGCCCTACGGCGAGACGTTTTCGCTAGAAGAGGTGCGCGCGAAACTCACGCCCGAGACACGTGCGGTTTACGTTCAGGCGACAGAAAGCTCGACTGGTGCGCGCCACGATGTACAGGGAATCGCAAGGCTAGTCAGAGCCAACGGTGACGACACGCTGCTGGTCGTTGACGCGATCACTGGTCTTGGAACGACGCACATCGACGTGGATGGATGGGGAATTGACGTCATTATCGGTGGATCGCAGAAGGCGCTGATGATTCCTCCGGGGCTCGCCTATTTGGCGATCAGCGAACGGGCTTGGAACCGCATGGAGACTGCGAAAAATCCGCGCTACTACTTTGATTTCCGCAAGGAGAGGAAGGCAGCGGCGAAAGGCGAGTCGGCATTTACGCCGGCAACCTCTCTATTCGCGGCACTCGGCGCAGCCCTTGATTTCATTCGGCAGATGGGCAATGGAGACCTTGCTGCTGGACGCAAAGCGCTAGTGGACAACGCCGAGTTGGCCGCCGAGATGACGCGAGCGGGCGTGAAGGCGCTTGGGCTGAAGCTGTTCACGTCCGCTCCGGGGGCGGCGTTGACTGCGGTGACTTCGCCCGCCGGGCTGGACTCGGGGAAAATCGTGAAGGAATTCCGCGAATCGTTCTCTGCGGTCGTCGCAAATGGACAAGGCGACATGAAAGGCAAGCTGTTCCGCATTGCGCACATTGGCTACTACGATTTCATCGACACGATCGGAATTCTGGCCGCACTGGAGCATGTGCTGGCGACGGTAACGGATGAATCCGTCGAGTACGGAGTTGCTGTGCGGGCCGCGCAAGAGGTGTTTGCACGTAGCCGGACTCGCGAATTAGCAGAAGTCGGGGGCGCTAAGAGCTAAAAAATTCCGCCCTTCGGGCTGGACGAAAGGCGGAACGCGCGTGGGGAAGCTGTTCAGTCCAAGGAACGGCTCTGGGCTCTTAATTTGTAATGTTGAAATTCACGGGAGCCGAAGTTGCCGGGAGTGTCCCGCCGCCATATTGCCCGCCTGGTGTGCCAGGATTGGTCACCGTCACTGGAACCGTTCCGGAATTCATTACGGCACTGGCGGGAATACTTGCGTTAAGTTTGGAAGTACTGACCCGGGTGGTGGTCATGGCGGTACCATTGAAATTCACCACTGCAGCTGCGGCAAAGTTGTTACCGTCTACTTCGAGCGTGAACGTCGAACTGCCAGCCGCCGTGCTCGGAGGAGTCAGCTGAGAGATTGCCGGGGCTGTGCCAGGTTGCGCGGGCATATTGGCAGGTTTTGAATAACCGCATCCAACACCGAGAGCAGCCAACAGAACAACGATTGATAGTTTCATAAGAGTCTCCGCAGAGAACTTGCAAACTGAGGTAAGTTTAGGAAGCTGGTAGGTCGAGAGTGTCCAAGGGCTGTAACTTTCTTGTAAAGGAATCATTGTTATGAAAATCGTAGTCGCGGAAAAAATGTCCTCTTCGGCCATAAATCTGTTGCGTGAGCCAGAGTGGACGGTCATCACACCGGATCAGCTGAACGGGAGCTTGTCTAAAGAGATCGAGACAGCGGATGCACTGCTGGTGCGCTCGGCAGTCCAGGTGGACGCGGCATTGTTGGCGAATGCCTCGAAGCTGCGGGTGATCGGGCGCGCGGGCGTTGGTGTCGATAACATCGAGCTCGAGCCCGCAACACGTAAAGGCATTGCGGTCATGAATACACCCGGCGCGAATGCCGTGGCGGTTGCCGAGTTAACGCTCGGGTTGATGCTCAGCATGGCGCGTTTCATTCCTCGTGCGAACCAACTAATGCATGAAGGCAAATGGGAGAAGAAATCTCTTCAGGGCACTGAACTGCGGGGGAAAAAACTGGGAATCGTCGGGCTGGGGAAGATCGGTCTCGAAGTAGCGAAGCGCGCGCGGCCGTTTGGGATGGAGATTATTGCTCATGACCCGTTTGTGTCGGCAGCGCTAGCGAAAGATAACGGGATAACGTTAGCGGAACTGCAAGATGTTTTCGCAGCAGCGGATTATTTGAGCCTGCATGTTGGCCTGACGCCACAGACCGAAAACATGATCAACGCCGAATCGCTGAAGAAGATGAAGAAAGGCGTAAGGCTGATTAATTGCGCGCGCGGCGAGCTAGTGAATGAGGAAGCGTTGATTCAGGCATTGAAAGAGGGCCATGTTGCGGCTGCTGCGTTGGATGTATTTGTGCAGGAGCCGTTGAAAGAGTCTCCGCTACAGAAGATAGAAAATGTGATTCTTACGCCACACATTGCTGGATCAACAAACGAAGCGCAGGAGGCTGTTGGCCATCAAATCGCGCTGCAGGTAAAGGAATATCTGAAGCATGGCGTAATTCAGAACGCAGTCAATGTACCCTCGGTCTCGCATGACGAGTACGTGCTGATGAAACCGTACATCGTGCTGGCCGAGAGGCTGGGGTCTTTTCTCGCGCAGATCTGCTGCGGTGTGGAGGAGATATCGATCTCATACACCGGACATATTGCGGAATGGAAGACCGATCTCATCCGCAATGCAACCGTAAAAGGAATTCTCAACGCCGCAGTAGATGAAACGGCAAATCTGGTGAACGCGACGAGTCTGGCATCAGCGCGCGGTCTAGCTGTACGGGAAGAACGCAAGCCGAAGGCTTCGACTGGTGGAGTGGGCAGCGTACTGTCGATCGAAATTAGAACGCAGAAGGAGTCCCATGTCGCCAAAGGCGCGGTAATTAGGGAAGACACATTGCGCTTGCTTCATGTTGATGGCATCGACGCAGAGGCGCCGCTTGAGCGCAATCTGATCTACATGCGCAACCAGGATGTGCCTGGTGTAATCGGCAAAGTAGGCACCATTCTTGGCAAGCATGACATTAACATTGCCAACTTCTCCCTTGGCCGGCGAAGCGGAGAACCACAACCGGGAAAACCGCTGGAAGCAATCGCGGTGGTACAGGTGGATGGAGAGGTTCCGGAGGCGGTTGTTAGCGAACTCCAGGGTATTCCGGCAGTGCAGCAGGCGAAGGCGATTCGGCTGGAGTAAATACAAGCGGCGTTGGACGCCCGCATACGAGCTGTTGATCCTGGACCTTAACCCAAAGTTGTGCTTCCAGCCCGAAACATTGTCGTCCTTTTTGCGCGTTGCTTTCGTTAATTGCGCTGGAGGATAATCTAGCTAGCCACGCGAGATCTGCGTTGCTAGCCTCGAGTGAACCTGCCGAATTCCATCACGCTGATCCGCATCTTCATGATCCCATTGCTGATCTGGATGCTCTCGACCAGCCGTCTTTCGAGCGCGAATGGTGAAAAGGAAATTTTGGCTTCTGCGCTGTTCATTGCCGCTTCAATTACAGACGGGATCGATGGTTATATCGCGCGCCGTCGGGGGGAAATCACGACCATGGGAATTTTGCTTGATCCCCTCGCCGATAAGCTGCTGATTGCTGCCGCTTTCATCACGCTTGTTCAATTTAATCCACGGCTTGTGCCTGCCTGGATTGCGGTGGTTATCATCGGGCGGGAGTTTCTGGTCAGCGGACTGCGTTCCATAGCTGCATCCGAAGGGTTCACGATCGAAGCCAGCGATCTCGGTAAGCTAAAGATGTTTGTTCAGATTGTGTCGGTGGTGGGAGTGATTCTCGACCATCGCTGGCACGAGTGGCCGGTCGGCCCGTACGTGTTTCCGGTCCACTGGATTGCATTCTTAGCAATCTGGTTCATGGTGGCCGTTTCGTTGATTTCTGCCGGCGACTATTTCATCGGATTCTGGCGACGGATCGATCGTCATGCAGTGAAGCGCCAGCGGCGTGCTTTCATCCTTAGCCGGCGCAAGAAGCGCAATGTCGCAGCCATCTGAAGCATCGTCTTCAACTCTCGCTGCAGTCGCACAGCGCGAATACAGCCCAGAAGAACGAACGCTCCTGCTGCAGATCGCTCATGAGTCCATTTTGTCGTTCGTCGAAAAACGCGAGACTTCGATCTTTACCCCTTCCCCTCATCTCACGGAACCCAGGGGAGTCTTCACGACACTTTACTCAAACGGACGGTTGCGCGGGTGTGTAGGTTACCCGGCAGCAATTTTGCCCCTGTACCGCGGTGTATTTGAAACCGCCCGGGCAGCGGCAGTTGATGATCCACGATTTTGCCCTGTCGAATTGGAGGAGGCCCGAGCTCTCCGGATCTCGATCAGTGTTCTGTCCCTCCTGCATCCCATCTCAGCGGACCAAGTAGAAGTGGGGCGGCACGGGCTTGTAATTTCTCATGCGGGGCAACGCGGCCTGCTGCTGCCGCAAGTTCCGGTAGAACACGGCTGGAACCGGGTTACATTTCTCGAACAGACCTGCTTGAAAGCTGGGCTTTCGCCGAATGCATGGCGCAGTGGCGCACATATCGAAGCTTTCACGGCAGAGGTGTTCGGGGATGCAGGCACTGCTGGCACGTCTTAAGCGAACAAACGGACTGGAAGTATTCTTGAGTAGCTTAAGTAGTCCTTATCGATTGTAAACACTGGAGAATCGGAAAGAGAAGCAACTGCGCATATCAACATATCGACTGACGTGGTTGCGATGCCATGCGATCTGCAAAGGTTAGTCATCTGGGCGGCTGTTTCATAATGCAAGGTGCGAAGATCCTCATCCTTGAAAGCACGTAGAAAATCGCGCAACCGATTGAATTGAGCGGGCTCGCGCAACCCTGATAAAAGCTCCTGCCGGATAGGACCGATCATCGTGATTCTCCCTTCACGTGTCAATTCAGTAACCGAATCGAGGATCGTGATCTGATCGGGGTTTAAGTCAACGACGCGGCGCCTGAGCACGATGGACCACACCGGGGTGTCCACCAGCACATTCATGATCGTTTTCGACTTCTGGCGGCCTTATAGTCGTAGCTAGGGTCGAAATCGAAGGTACCAAACTGCTGGACAAGCTTCATTTGTTTGCGACGACTAATGTACTCATCTAAGGCAGCCGTCACGGCTTCCTTCTTGGTCTTATGTCCTCCCGTGACACGGGCCTCTTCAATTAGAGCGTCATCAATCGCCAAGTTCGTTGCCATAATGTGTATAATATCACACATTGGGATGTGTAACAAAACGCAAAAAAGTTGAGGAGGAAATATCCTCCTCGAGAATCGAACTAAATTTTTTCGGAGAACTACTGCTGGTCGACTTCGACGGTATCACCGAGGTGAACCGGTTCCAGCGAGAAGACGATCATGCCCGTTGCTGTAGTGGGAGTCGTTCCGACAATCACGATTTCGCCTACGCCGCGGCGGGGCATTTCTGCTGTGTGAATAACCGGCCCGTGTGAGCGATCGAGCAACGTAGGATTGACCTCAGGAGGATTCTTCTGCGTCATCTCATACGATGTTGCGCTGAATGAAATGGAGTCGACAGGGTTCTGCAAAACCTCGCCCGCAGTACGCTCGACCCGCATAAAGTCTCCGACTTTCAATCCCTGGTTTGATCCGACGTTTATATAGACTTTGCCGCCATTGCCGAGTTCGGTATCGAAGTCCCTGGCCATCACAATTCGTCCACTTGCCTGACCATTGGCAAGCGCATACCGGTCAAAGCGGCGAGGAGGATGGAAGGCAACCGTGGTCTTTTCAACGTAAGGAATAACCAGGTCGCCGGGCGAAACCGTATCGCAGCCGAACTCAACTCGCGCGACGGCCATTCGTGGGCGGGTGTCAATAACTTTGACCAGAGCGACCTCTTCGTAAGGGTCGCCCGCCGCCTTCAGCGCATTGAATTGGCCAGGAAAAAGTTCGAAGCGATTGGGATCGCGAAGCTCGCGAATGACTGTATATTTCTGACCTGCTTCAAACCCGCTTCCGTGCAGGTATATGGCGTCTCCGATGCCAAAGTTGGCCGTAAATGGCGATTCCAGGCCTCCAGTGACAAACCGGTGCTTTGGCTGCGACTTACTGATGAATCCTGCACAGTACAGGTCGGCACTTGTCGGCGTAACTACCCGTTCGACGGGAAAGCCAATCGTGGTCGCTATCGTACCTTCGGGGGTCGGTTCCGACGAAACACCTTGCTGCGCCCAGGAAAGCCCTGCCAACAACGGCAACAAGCAAAGTACTGCTTTCTTCATATTTCCTCCCAAGCGCTCTCGCAATTTACGAAGTTGCTAAGTTGCTTAAAACAAAGAAAGTTCCAATGTGAAAAGTAGCAAGGTAACCAGGGTGGGTCAAGGTTACGCTGGTCTAATTGGACAGGATGTTAAAAAGTTTAATGCCCAAAAGAGGTGCAAAATTGTTGCATCTGCTGCTATGTCCCTGTAATATCGCGCGGTTACATGGACGCGGGAAATAACCACTATTCCAGGCTGCAGCACGTGCGATTGCCACGAGTTTGCGTAGCAATTGCGGCTCCCACAGCAGCCGAGTTGCTGGCCAAGACGGAAGCTGCCAGTAGAGATAACCCTTTTGTAGAGTTAAGGTTAGATTACATTCCACGGCCTGGGCTGGCGTTTTCAAAGATCCAGGAATTTACCGAGACACACCCCCATGTGTCGGTGATTGCCACCTGCAGGCACTCGGCCGCCGGCGGCAAATTTAAGGGCTCCATCAGCTCTCAAATCGACATCCTGAATAAGGCGGCAGATGCTGGCTGTCAGTTAGTTGATATCGAGGTTCAAAGCGCGAGCCGCCTCAAGCCCGCGCAGCTCACGAAACTGCGATCAAAAGCTGCTCTGGTGCTCTCATTTCATGATTTCCGTGGTACGCAAAAGCTGGATGAGACTCTGAAGAAGATGTCCGCTTACCCGGCGGATTTCTACAAGGTCGTAGGCACTGCGGCCAGCCTGTACGACAACGTAATGATGATGAAGTTTCTTGAGAAGCACCAGGACACGCACAACCTGGTCGGCCTCTGCATGGGCGAACAAGGTATCATCAGCCGCGTGGTTGGTGTACGTGCAGGAAGCGCGTTTACTTTTGCCTCCCTCTCCTCAGATGAAAAAACTGCGCCGGGTCAGATTACCGCGCAGGAGCTCCGAAGCATTTACCGCATTGAACAGGTTGATGCCGCAACCAAAGTCTATGGAGTGGCAGGAGATCCCGTTTCACACTCGCTCTCGCCTGCAATCATGAATGCCGCGATGCGCCGGGAGAACGTAAACGGAGTCTTTCTTCGCCTGCACACGAAATCGCTGAAGGATTTGCTCGCGTGCGTCAAGGAGATACCGATTCAGGGGCTGTCGGTTACCATGCCCCATAAGCAAGCCATTCTTAAGTACTTGGATAATACGGATCCGCAGACGGCCAAGATTGGCGCCTGCAATACAGTGGTGCGATCACAGGATGGAAAACTGTACGGTTTCAATACCGATTCAGCCGGCGTTGTAACTCCGCTGGAGCAGCGAATTCCGTTGCAAGATTCCCGAATCTTAGTCCTTGGAGCGGGGGGTGCGGCGCGAGCTGCGGTCTTTGGCCTTAAAGAGCGAGGCGCGGAAGTTTTTGTGCTGAACCGGAACGCCGAGGCTGGACAGAAACTGGCGCGTCAGGCTAAGGCCCGCACAGTGAAGCGCGCCAATCTGAAAAAGCTCGACTTTGATGTCATTATTAACGCGACGCCGGTAGGGATGGGGAACACCCGGGAATCTCCGTTGAGCGCAGATGAAATCAGGGCGAAATTCGTTTTTGACATGGTTTACGACCCGGCGGAAACACGTCTGTTGAAGCTCGCGAGGGAGCGCGGGGCGGAGGGAATACCCGGCAGTGTGATGTTCGTCCATCAGGCGGCGCGGCAGTTCGAGATCTTCACCGGCAAACCCGCGCCGCGAGAAGACATGCTGCGGATTGTCAACGTGGCGTTGGCGGATAGAGCTGCAGGGAAGTGATCAGTGGTCAGTGGCTGGCGGTCAGTGGGACCGTTGCTAAACGGCTTCCATTTACTGTTTTCAGATTAAATTGAAGAGACTTGTGAACCTCGCCACAGCTTTTTTTTTCGGAAATACAATTAGCCACTACCCACTGATCCCTAGCCGGCGACTTTCAAGAAGTTCGCAATCAACTTTTTCCCTTCGCTTGTTAGCACACTCTCTGGGTGGAACTGCACACCCTCTACTGGGAGCTTCTTGTGACGCAAACCCATAATTGTGCGCGAGCCGTCGGGTTCGGTAGTCCAGGCGCTAACCTCTAGTTCTTCGGGCAGCCTTTTTTCCTCAACAATGAGCGAATGATAACGAGTGGCGGTAAAGGGCGACTCAAGGTCTTTGAACAGCGTGCGATGGTCGTGCGTTACCTTGCTGGTCTTACCATGCATCAGATGCGGTGCGCGGATGATCTTTCCACCAAAAGCAGCACCCAGGGCCTGATGGCCCAGGCAAACTCCAAGAATCGGAAACTCGCCGCTCAGTTCACGAAATAGATCGATGCTGATGCCCGCGTCTTGCGGAGTGCAGGGCCCCGGCGAGATCACGATCCGTTCCGGTCGCATCTTCCTTACTTCTTTGACCGTGACCTGATCGTTCCGTCGCACGACAACTTCGGCCCCTAGCTCACCGAGGTATTGGACGAGGTTGTAAGTAAAAGAGTCGTAATTGTCGAGGACGAAAACCATAGGTTTTGTCTAGAGTATCACTGCAAAGAGGGGACTAATGGTTCGTGATTCGTGGTTCGTGACCTGGCACCACATGCTTGGTTGGCGTGGTCTATGAAGGCACAGGGAGTCAACATGGCTAAATCCCGGGTCTACCGCCAAGACTAACCACGAGTCGCGGGGCACTAGCCACCAGGAACTGCAACCAGCCACCATACTCTCAACTTTCGCTTGACAGGCCAGCCCCGAAGTCTCATGCTTACATGGGTTTCGACCTTACCTCATGGGAGTGGACGTTCAGCAGGCCGAAAAACGGGCGACTCGACGCTTTGCGCTCCGCCTTCCCGTATCGGTGAATCATGCGGGAAATACGGGCGCAGCACTCTCAGCGCACACTCGAGACGTGAGCGCTCGCGGTATCTGTTTTTATCTTGATGCGCCGATGGCGACGGGCTCGGCAATCGAGTTCACTTTGACCCTCCCGCCCGAAATTACCCTCACCGAGAGCATCCGCGTGCGCTGCAAAGGCAAGGTCGTGCGGGTGGATCACGGTTTGGCCGATGCGAGAGTGCCGGTCGCGGCCGTAATCGACGAATACGAATTTCTCTCTGAAGCCTGAAGTCCGATAACCAACGATTACACTTGCATGTTTCTCGATCTTTATAAGGTCGCTGAGTAGTGCTACCCTCAAGCCAAGTACCTTCCGCTATCAGGATCGCATTTGTTTTGCGCCCGAGCCCATTTTTGTGCACTGGTGTTGGCAGTCGCCGCTATTGCGGCGACGTCCGTTGACGCACAGACCATTGCCACCGTTCGCTCAGTTAGCGTCGTCCCGGCGGACACGGGAGCAATCGTTCAGATAAGTGCCACACAGCCGATCACTCCACAATTGCAAATTGTGGAGAATCCGCTCAGGCTCGTGATCGATCTTCCCGGTTCGAATCTGGGAACGCCGCGTAAGCGAATCCCTTTCCGCAACGCGCAGATCAAGGGCGTGCGAATGAACCAGTACCAGGCCGATCCCGCGGTGGCGAGAATCGTGCTCGACCTCACGGCATCTGTGCGCTACACCTGGGACGCGCTGGGCAACCGGCTAAACATCCGAATCCAGCCGGATGAAGCGGCAGCTGCAAAACCCGCGACCGTTCCAGCCATGACCCCCGGCAAGCAGCCGATTGCGGTTCCTTATACGGAAGCTAATTCGGGTACGCTGGTCGAGGCGGGCAGCAGGGTAGCTAGCGGCTCGTCGATTACAGCCTCGGATCAGACTGCCGTTTTGCGGCTCGCGCGCGGAGGAGAAGTTAGAGTTTGTCCGGGAACCACACTCTCCGTGGCAACCTCGCCCAGCGGAGGCGATTTAATGCTGGGCATGAATACAGGTTCGATTGAGACTCATTACCATTTAGACGAATCATCGGATTCCATCCTGACTCCGGACTTCCGCATCGTGCTTCCAGGTCCGGGCGAATTTAATCTGGCGGTCAAGTCAGATCCACGGGGTGATACCTGCGTAAGTTCTCTACCCGGGAGTAACTCTTCGGTTGTGATCGCGGAGGTCCTGGGCAACGATACCTATGAGTTGAAACCCGACCAGCAGGTCCTGTTTCGGCAGGGAAGGATGCAGTCAGTGGAAATCCCGGTCACTGCGTGTGGATGTCCGCCAGCACAACCGCCGATCATGCGTGCGGCTGCTGATCCAGCGTCGGTCGTTCCCGAAAATAAAACGCCGGCGAGAGTTGCGCTTGCCAACTCGAATGATATGGCTCCGAACGCGTCGCCGAACAACCCCGCAGCTGCGGGTGGAAATTCAAGCGCAGATCCCATTGCGTTCGACCCCGCCGGCACCGATGGCAGAGCTGAAGATAGCCACGCACAAGTGTCGACCCCGCTGGTATTTAACGCCAAAGAGCTTGCCCGCTCCCGTGTCGCGGCGCCTCCGCTTACGGAGCAGGTCGGAGCTCTCCCCTCATCGACCCGTACGACAGACCCTTTGCCCCCGGTGCTCGTGTTGCCGCCCCAAGCGGAGAAGCGGAAGCAGCGAGGCTTCTTCAGCAAAATCTTTCACGCGATCTTCTAAATTGCTCCAGGGTAGATTGAACAGCTAGCGGCGCCTGACTTGTTTTGTCAACGGGGTGACCCGCTCACGAAGATCATCGGCGAGGTCAGAGCCGCGCTCAATGACTTCGTCGGCGAAGTCACGGGCATTCTCCTTCCAGTCATCGAAACTTTCCCGAGCGGTTTCGTATTGGCGGCGCAGGTCTCGCCGCATTTGGCGCCCAGTTTTTGGCGCGAACAACATTCCCACGATCGCACCGGCTCCGAGTCCAATCAGGAGAAAAGTTATTGCTGTGCCGACGCTCCCGCTGCTTTCATATTTACCTTCGGCCATGAATGCACCTCATTGGTAAGTTTCGAGACTTTGATTCTGACTGAGATATTTTAGCTGTCCGGGGGAACGACAGCGGGATTTTGTGATGGGGATGATGGCGATCTGGTTGTCGGAGTGATCTTCTTAAGAAAGTGAGAGGGTCAGCTGATCAGTGGCCGGATCACCAGATTCGGTCCAATGTTCGATTCCCAAATTCCACCAAGCCGTATAAAATACAGAAGTTAGCCCACCCAGGCTTGGCTGCACCAGTCTTCGGTCGGCGGTCGGCCGCAAAGAAATCTTAAGGAAGTCTTCGACCAGCAAATAAGGAGAGCAATTCAGCAATGGCAATTCCAGCCACACAACTGCGTCCCGGCATGATTATTAAGCACAATAATGACCTGCACTCGGTCTTCAGCGTGGAACACCGCACGCCCGGCAACCTGCGCGCCTTCATTCAGGCGAAGCTTCGCAACCTGCGTACTGGCGCGATGTTCGAGCACCGCTTCCGTTCTCCCGACCCGATTGAAAAGATCAACGTGGACGAGGTCCAGATGGAGTATCTCTATCAGGACGGCAATGATTACTACTTCATGAATATGGAAAACTACGAGCAGACGCACCTGACGAGGGACATCCTGGGCGATGCGGTGGACTATTTGACGGCCAATCTGCCGATCAAAGTGGAGTTCTTCGATGGCAAAGCAGTGGGGATTGAACTCCCGCAAACTGTCGAACTGACAGTTATTGAAACTGAGCCTGGACTTAAGAGCGCGACTGCCTCGAGCGTAACCAAGCCTGCCAAGACTGAGACGGGGCTCGTTGTGCAGGTGCCGCCATTCATCAACGAGGGCGAGAAGATCAAGGTGGATACTGCGGAAGGCGTTTATCTTTCGCGGGCTTGAGAGCAGCAGCTTCAAATGCGTCTTTTACTCGTTACGATAGCGGTATTGGTGTCCCTTTCCTGCGCTTCGGCGCAGACACCAGTTAACGTACCTCTCGGCAAGCCGGTTTTGGTGGACGGAGTGGTCGAACCTGTAGAGTGGTCTGATGCGTACGTTAGAGAGTTGTCTGGTGAAGTGCGGTTCTACGCAAAGCATTCGGGAGACTTTCTCTGGCTCGCGGTAGAACTGCCTGAGGGAGGCGACGGCGCGGTAGATTTGTACATCTCGCCAAGCAGTGACGAAATTTACGACTTACACGCCTCTGCCAAATTGGGCGAGCGAAAATTGTCTGGAGGTAAGTGGCCAGATTGGGAATGGTGGGACAACCGGATGTGGGTTGCGAACGTTTCGCGGGTGCAGTCTTTCGAGCAGCGGACGTTTCTTCCGACCCGGGCGCGTGAGTATCAGGTGAGAACTGATAAGTTTCCCGGTCGACCTTGGAGAGTTATGTTCGAATTGTCAACACCAGCCAACCCGGAGTGGAGGACAACTGTTTACCCTGCCGGTGCGGTTAATTCCAAACCAATAAACTGGTGGACGCTTGCCTGGAACGACAGTTCGAAGCCTTAGGGAAAGAAATGTCCACAGAAGACAAGGGGGCGACGCTCCGATATGTGGTGCGTGGCCGTGTGCAAGGCGTAGGGTTTCGATGGTTTGTGGAACGCGAGGCGCACACGCTGGGGATTGCCGGGTGGGTGCGGAATCGCGCAGATGGAACGGTAGAAGTCCTGGCGATGGGCACGCGTGAGCAGCTTTCGCAATTGCATTCGCGGTTGCGGCAGGGGCCGAGGGCCGCGCGTGTGGACAAGGTGGAAGTTTCAGAAGCGCAGCCCGTCGAGGGGCTAAACACTTTTCGCATTGAAGGAGCGTGGTAGATGGCCAATGCCTCGTCGAAGGCAGGTACGAACTGCGATCACTTAAAAAAAATGATTCGCGAGATCCCGGACTTCCCCAAGCCGGGCATTCTTTTTTATGACATCACCACTCTTCTGAAAGACAAGCTCGGCTTCGCTACGCTTATTGACGCGCTCGCGGAACACTATATCGGTAAAGACATCGATCTCGTGCTGGGCATGGAGGCTCGCGGGTTTATTTTCGGCCCGGCGGTTGCTTATCGCCTGAATGCGGGATTCATTCCGGTACGCAAACCGGGGAAGCTTCCGGCGGCGACAACCAAATACGACTACGCCCTCGAATACGGAACGAACACGCTCGAAATCCATCAGGATGCGATCAAGAAAGGGCAGCGAGTGATCATCGTCGATGATCTGCTCGCCACGGGTGGAACAGCGGAAGCCACCGCCAAGCTCGCCGAGAGTGCGGGAGCTGTGATTTGCGGCCTGGGATTCGTCGTGGAATTAGACTTCCTTCATCCGCGCGAGAAATTGAAGGGCTACGACGTGTTCTCGCTGCTGCACTACGACAGATAAGACTCTGGGTCTGTCTGTGGAACCCAGTGATCTCTGTGATTGTGGCGAGAAGAGCCAGCCACAGAGGACACCGAGTTTCACAGAGGAAGACACGCAGAGGTGAGTCCTTTCTAATTCGCTTCGGCACGTTTCCTGCACATCCCACCCGCGAGGCGCCCTATGGACAGTGGTTACTACGCGGCATGTACAGCGCTCAAGACCCAATCGAGCGCCCTTGAGCTGGTAGCAAACAACGTTGCGAACGTAAACACCGCGGGGTACCGCGGGCAAATACCTTCGTTCGAGTCATTACTGGTTGAAAGTCAGCGCTCCGGAGAGACGAACAGCTGGAGCCGGCTGCTGAACCAGTTCGCGGTATTGAATGGATCACGGCTCGATCTGGCGGAAGGCAATCTGCAGCGTACCGGGAATCCGCTTGATTTCGCGCTCGAGGGGCCGGGCTTCTTTGCCGTCCAAACCAAAGCCGGCACGCTCTACACCCGCAATGGCAGTTTCCAAGTTTCGCGTAGCGGCCAGCTGCTGACTTCAGCAGGGGATCCGGTCCTCGGAAGCGACGGACCGATCACGCTGCCCCTGAACGCTGAGCCTGCGATCAGCTCGGATGGAACCATTTCAATCGGCGGGGCGGTGGCCGGGAAGGTGAAGGTGGTTGAGTTTGCTCCCGGAGCGCAGATCGAAGCACTTGGAGGTTCCTACTACGCTGCTCCGGCCAAGGCGGCTGCAGCAGCGCTGCGTACACAAGTTCGGCAGGGAATGCTTGAGTCCTCCAACGTCAATCCGGTCTCCGCGGTCGTGCGGTTGATCAGCGCACAGCGCGAAGCGGAGATGGTGGGACGGGCGATGAACGCGTTTTACTCGGATTTTAACCGCATCGCAGCGGATGAGTTGCCGAGAGTGTAACCAGGGGCTTTCATTGAAGACTGCTGATTAGGAACGAGAAACCAGATACTGGAGACTTTTCCCGGAGGTTGCATGTTGCGAGCTCTCTACACCGGCGCCAGCGGTATGAGCGCACAGGAGATGAATCTTGAGAACGTCGCGAACAATCTTGCGAACTCAAGTACAGCTGGCTTCCGCAAGCGCCGGCTGCAGTTCGAAGATCTGATCTACCAGAACGTAGTGATGCCAGGCGCTGCATCGACGCAGCAGACGACTGTCGCTACCGGCCTGCAGATTGGCTTGGGCGCGCGCTCGGCGGCTTCAGAGATCGTGCAGACGCAGGGGGACTTCAGCCGAACCGGGAACTCGCTCGACCTGGCCATTCAAGGGCAGGGATTCTTTCAGATCACGCTGCCTTCGGGCGAGACCGCTTATACGCGCAGCGGAGCGTTCCATCTCGATGCCTCCGGCAACATTGTCACCGCCGACGGTAACCCAATGGATCCCGCGGTCACGATTCCGCCGAATGCGACATCGGTCACCGTGGGCTCTGATGGGACGGTCAGCGTCACTACCTCTGGACAGACCGCGGCGCAGCAAGTAGGCACCATGCAGCTTGCAATCTTCCAAAATCCTGGTGGTCTGAACAGCATCGGCAACAACCTGTTTCTTGCCACTACTGCATCGGGTGATCCGATCGTGGGTACGCCCGGAGGAACCGAGGGGCTAGGAACTATTCAGCAGGGATACCTCGAGCAATCGAATGTCGATGTGGTTGACGAATTCATACAGATGATCGTTGCCCAGCGGTCTTACGAAGCGAGCTCGCGCGTGGTGCAGGCAGCGGATGAGATGTTCCAGGGTGTTAATAATCTCGGCAAGTAGTTAGGGAGTGGTGATCGGCAAATGAAGCACACTTTGATTCCCGTAATACTGCTGGCAGTGCACTTGATGGCTGAGGAGCCGGTTCACCTGTTGCGCGCAGCGACTGTACAGGCAGATATAGTGCTGCTCTCAGACTTGCTATCCCACAATGCGCCTGCGAGCCTTCAGTCGAAGGCGCTGAAGATATCACTCGGCCGTGCGCCGGAGGTAGGCAGCTTCCGCGTTCTCGTACCCGACGAGATCAGAAAAGTGATTCCGGATGATTCAGAGTTCGGAGTCCCCAAGCAGATTGTCGTGCAGCACGCAGGGTGGCGCTTAGATCGCGACCGGGTGGCGCGAACTCTCGCAAAATACGCCGAAGATAGAGGCTTCGATCTCAAGAGCGCGAGAATCGACACTCCTTCTGAGTTTGCGACTCGCAGACCTGATCCTCAGTTCGACGTCGTTCGAATAATGGAGGACCGCGTTCACCAGGTTGCGGTTGCGGAGATGCGCTGCCACGACCGCAGTGCTTGCGGCCACTTCTTGACAAGAGTGTTTTTCCCGGAATGGCGATCAGAAAGCAAAATGAGTCGGAAACAATTTGGGTCGTACTCTCCGGAGGCTGCTCGGGGAGCGAGTACGAGGAAATTTGTGCCTGTCTCTGGACCGGCTCTGGTTGTACCTGGCCGGCCGGCGTTATTGATGATCGAAGAAGATGGCCTGAAAATTACCGAGCCTGTGCAGGCGCAGAGACGAGCAGGCCTCGGGGAACTGGTTCGCGTTCGCGATGGGGCTGGCCATCGCTGGTTGCTTGCTGAGGTAGTTGGCGAAGGGCTGCTTCGTCCTGTAAAGCCCGGCCAGGCAGGGGGCCTGCGATGAAGAAAGCTTTTTGTACTTTCGCGCTGTTTCTGGCTGCCGGTGCTTTGGCATTTGCCAAGGACAAAGACAAGAAGAACTCAGGCGCAATCCAACGCGAGTCGCTTGAGCAATATCTGCAGCGAATGGAGCAAGTCCCTCTTCTGCCCGGAACTCCGTCCGCAGGAAGCTTGTGGGCCGATGGTGGTCGGCTCACAGACGTATCGTCCGACTACAAGGCGAGGCACGTAGGCGACCTGATCACGATCAGCGTTGTCCAGAACATTACTGCAACTAACGCGGGCAGCGTTTCAGCGCAGCGCAATATGAGCGCAAGTTCCGGAATCACTGCTTTGCCAGGGCAGCTGAAGACCACTGGAGTGGCGAACCTGTTCTCGCCAAACTCAGCCTACTCTCTGGCAGGTAAAGGTCAGGCAGCGACCACCTCAAGCTTGACCACCAGTCTGGCCGGGAGGGTAGTAGCGGTCCTTCCGGGGGGAGCGCTGGTCATCGAAGCCGAACGCAAGCTCACCATGAACAACGAGCGCCAGACGCTGCTTCTGCGCGGTATGGTGCGGCCAGGGGATATTGGACCGGGAGACACCGTGGCATCGAATGCGATTGCGAACCTTGAACTCGAACTCAAGGGCAAAGGAGTGATCAGCGAGGGCAACCGCCAGCCGAACGCGATCATGCGGGCGATCTTGCGGGTGCTGAATTTTTAGGGGGTTTGTCGCTTCGCGGCGCTAAAGCTCTTAACCGCAAAGAGCGCAAAGAACCGCCGCAAAGGACGCAAAGAAGGCCTGAATAGGAATAGGCGATGAGAGTTAAGCGGGCAACAACCGTCGTCTTTTTTATGGCAGTGCTGCTCGCGCTTGTTCCTGCAATTTGTGATTCCGAAGAGACAATCCACACCGCGCTTGTCCGTGATATCGCGAGCATAGAAGGTGTCCGCGATAACCCGGTATTCGGTTACGGACTGGTCGTGGGACTCAAGGGCACGGGCGACCGTCAGCAAACCATCTTCACGATCCAAACTCTCGCCAATGTCCTGCAGAGGATGGGCGTGCAGATTCCCCCATCGACGGTGGTGGTCAAAAACGTTGCTGCGGTTTTTGTGACTGCGACGCTGCCTCCATTCGCTACGCCGGGAACGCGTCTTGATGTGACCGTGTCGTCAGCCGGGGATGCGCGGAGCCTTGAAGGCGGAATGCTGCTGCTCACTCCACTCTATGCCGCCGATGGGCAGGTTTATGCCGCGGCGCAAGGGCCGCTCACGTTGGGTGGGTACAGCGCGGGCGGAGGTGGAAATGCGAAAGAACTGAACCACCCTACGGTCGGGCGGATTCCGGGCGGAGGGCTGGTGGAGCGAGATAGCTCGATCAACCTGCAGAAGATGAATGTGGTGAACGTTTTGCTTTCCGAACCCAACTTTTCGACTGCTGAGCAGGTAGCTGCCGCCATTAACGGTGAACTCCACAATGTGACGGCCACCGTAAAAGACAGCCGGCGTATTGAGGTCGAGCGAGCGCCGGAGGAGCGTGATGTTCCGGCGCTTCTCGCGCGTATTGAAAACTTGAAGGTCGAGGTACGGCGACGCGCGCGTGTGGTGGTTAACGAGCGTACCGGCACGGTAGTCATGGGACGCGATGTGCGGCTGGGGGCGGTTTCAATTCTGCATGGCAGCTTCTCTATTGAGGTCGCGACCACCTTCTCCGTTTCGCAGCCCGAAGCTCTCTCGAAGGGCGAAACCAAAATCGTGCCCAATACGACGCTGAAGGCAGAAGAAGGCGCTTCGAGGCGTATTGAGTTGAACGAAGGTGCGAGTGTCGACCAGCTGGTGAACGGATTGCAGAAGATTGGGGCGAGCTCGCGCGATGTCATCGCAATACTGCAGGCGATCAAAGCGGCGGGCGCGCTTGATGCGGACCTGGAAGTAATCTGATGCAGGTGACAACGGTTTCACCAGTAAATTCCGCTACTGCCGATAGTGACCCTGTGCGTGCACAGGCGGCGAAAGCTGGCGCGCAATTTGAAGGCATTTTGCTGAATATGGTTTTCGGTGACTTACAACGCACTTTCGCGCAATGGCCGGGGAACACACGGGATGCGGTTAGCAAGAGCTATGACGGCTTTGGTATGGATGCGCTCACATCTGGGCTGGCCGCCAGCGGTGGTATCGGCCTGGGCAAATTTATCACGCGGGCCCTCGTCGCACGATCTGGCGAGGCACACCATGTCACTTAAAGTTTTCTAATTCCATGCCGATAACAGAATTGCAGGGGCTGAAGGTAGATAAAACAAAATATGAGAATTGACTTAAACACCGGCGCAGCAGTTTCGGGGGCGCACGTTGAAAAGGCCGCTTTGTCCCATGCGGCGCAAACCAAGGCTAAGAGCGTGTCGTCGCAGCCCTCTGATACTGAGGCGCACGTCGGGAAGCTTGCGGCGACGGCCTTGAGCGCGCCGGAAGTGCGAACGGAAAAAGTACGAGCGCTGCAGTTGCAACTTCAGTCTGGCAAGTATCAAGTTTCGTCGACCCAAGTAGCGGGTGCAGTGCTTGAGCAGATGCGTGTTCATGGCTAGAAACCGTCACCAAGGAGGCGTACATGGCGGCCGATAATCTTTCAACGGCAAATCTGCCGCCAATCGTTTCGACGAGCGATACAAGCTCCCGCAATTCCGGCCAGAGTTCACCAGACGAGAAAAACAGACCGCGCAAGCTCGAGCCGAAGCAGAGCAGGAATAAGCTCTCCTGCCCGGAAGTTGACTTTGAGCAGATCGAGCACGAACTGGACAGCATTGCGTGAGTGAATCGCATATCCACTTGGCGCAATCGTCTGCCAACCACGAGCCGCAGATTATTATCGAAGAAATGGCCTGTGCCATCGCCAACGCGCAGGCTGCTCTACTGGCTGGCAGGTACGCTGATCTTGAGAAGTGCGCCATTCGCCTGCAGGAACTGTGTGCAGTGTTTAAAACCTGCGATGAAAATATCGATGCCGAGTCAGCGCGACAAACGCGCGTTTCCGATCTTCGAACCACTGCACGACGCGTCCATCAGGAAAACAAAATATTCGCCGCGGTCCTCCGGCGAACGCGCCGGCACTTCGAAATATTGCGCAACCTGCTGAACGGGCCTCCCCTGACTTACCGCCCACAGGTTGTGACTATGCCGGAGAGGAAGCGATAAATGTCCAGCCTGCTGGCGACGATGCATCTTGCGACGGGCGCCATGGCTGTCGATCAAGGCGCGCTCGAAGTTACCGCCAACAACGTGGCTAACGTCAACACCCCGAGTTACTCACGTGAAGTTCCTGTGCTCGAGGAATCGACGCCAGTTGTGCTTGGCAATTTGACCTACGGAACGGGAGTGAAGCTGGGCGAGGTACACAGCATTCGCGATGCGATACTGCAGCTGCGCATACAGCAGGAAACCGGCCAGCAAGGCCAGTTGAACGCCTTCGTTAGCGCAATGAATCAAGCGCAAACCTTATTTGCTGCCGGAACGGGAGATATCGGCTCACAAATCTCGAATCTGTTCTCGAGTATTGCGCAGCTCTCGACCAATCCTGTCAGCATTTCTTTGCGCCAGGGCGTGCTCACCGCAGCCTCAAATCTTGCGTCGTCGTTCAACCACATCGCCAGCAACTTGTCGGCGCAGCGTTCAAGCCTGGACTTGAACGTCGCTCAATCGGTGCAGCAGGTGAATACGCTCGCGCAGCAGATTGCTGGGCTTAACGGGCAGATTGCCGCGCTTGAGAATATCGGTCGCGACGCAAGCACTTTTGTCGATCAACGCGACGATCTCATCAACCAGCTCTCAGCCCTGATCGATGTTTCTGAGATCAAGAGCGACTCTGGAATTACGTTGACTACCTCAAATGGGACAGCCTTGGTCACAGACACGCGAAGCTATTCTTTGGAAATGCAGGCGGACGCGGCTGGAGTGCAGCACATCATTTCTCAGGGCAGCGACATAACTTCGACGATAAATTCCGGCACGCTCGCCGGATTGATTCAGGTTCGCGACCAGACGCTTCCCGGACTCCTGAACCGGTTGGACACATTGGCTGCTGGTCTTGCCACGGCATTCAATAGGGCGAACGCGTCCGGATTCGATTTGAACGGAAACGCTGGCGGCGATTTCTTCTCTCCCCCATCTGCGGCCGTTGCCGGCGCCGCGGCAAACATGGCGGTCGCAATTACCGATCCGGCGCTGATCGCGGCCAGTTCCGATGGAAGCGCCGGAAGCACCGGTAATCTGGCGAATTTCTCCGCGATCCAGAACCAGACAGTGATTGCCGGAGCAACGCCCACCGATTACTACGCAAACCTTGTGTTCAATGTTGGCAATGACGTATCAAATGGGACCGCCGAGTTGCAATCGGCACAACTGGTGCTGCAAGAATTGCAGGACCAGCGTGGCAGCATCTCCGGTGTATCGCTCGATGAGGAGGCTGCGAACATGGTGCAATACCAGCGCGCTTATGACTCCATGGCCCGTGTCGTGACCTCGATAAACCAGATGCTTGAAACTGTGATCGATATGGGTACGACATGAGTTCGATTCGAGTGAACCCGTACGTACTTTCCGACCTGCTTGCCGACTTGAACACTACTCAGCGGCAGGCGGACACGGCGTCTCTGCAAATGGCGACGGGAAGCCGCATTAACAAGCCGTCCGATGATCCCGCAGGCGCAGCGGAAATGGTGGGCAATGCGGCGCAAACCGCTCGGGCTGACAGCTTCCTGCGAAGCATCGGCAGCATCAATGGACTGCTTCAAGCTGCGGATTCAACTTTGGGCTCGGTAGTGACCGCTTTGCAAAGAGCTATTTCCCTCGGAGTTGAGGGCGCAAATGGAACGCTTTCTGACTCTGACCGTGCCGACGTGGCGGCAGAGCTGAGCGGTATTCAGCAACAGCTAATGAGCCTCGCGAATGCGTCGTATCAGGGCGAATTTGTTTTTGCCGGCACTGAAACCGTGCAACCGTTCATTGCTGATGCCACAAGCCCTTCGGGTGTCACGTACCAGGGGAATACCACTACGAATACAGTTCAGATAGGGGAGAACTACGCGTTACAGGTCAACGTACCCGGTTCGCAGATATTCACCGGGCCATCCGGCAATGTTTTTCAGTCGATCACTGATCTCATCAACGCGCTGCAGACGAACAACAACATCGGCGGGGCGGTCACGGAGGTGAGCAATGCCTTCACCTACGTCACCGGGCAGCGTGTGTTCTATGGGAATGCCATCAATCAGCTACAGGCGCAGCACAACGTCATCAACACGGACAAGTTGAACCTAGCAACCGCCGCGAACTCCATCTCGGCAACTGACATGGCCCAGGCGGCGACCGCGTTCAGCCAGGCAGAGATAGCGCTCAACGCCGAGCTAGCCGGCATCAGCCGGATTTCGCAGGTGAGTTTGTTTGATTACTTGAAGTGAGCGGTGAGCGGCGAGCAATAGCGACCAGCGATTTTGGTTGCAGCCGGCGAATGTGGGACGCTCGTTGCCCGTAGCTGATGGCTCGTCGTTCACAGCTAGACAGGCACTGCCGTCTTTCTCGGCGGATTGAAGAAGGGAACTTTCACTACTTTCGCTGCCGCTTTCTGCCGCACGGCCTCAATTGTGACTTCCATCTGCAATGTATTTCCGATCTTTGCGTGAGGCGTTTCGATGCTGGCTAATGCAATTAGCTTCTTAAGAACGGGCGACCATGTTGTGGAAGTGGCCTTTCCTGCCTGGCGACTCCCCGAGTAGACAGGCACGTGCACACGCGAGGTCTGGCTGGGCGCGGCAGGAGTCAAGCCAAGTTCTTCATACAACGCTTCGATTTCATTCCAGTCGAGTTCAAGCCCAACGAGTTGGCGCGGAACGCCGTACTTATGATCTTTCTCCAACGCAGCTCGTCCCACGAAATATTCCTTTTCGAGATGCACCATTTTCCCGAATCCCAGCTCGTAGGGAGAAAATTTCTGCGTCGCGATTAGGGCTTTGCGCGAACTGGTGTAATCCACATCGAGCAGCAGCAGTCCCGCCTCGACGCGCGCCACATCGAGAGCCAGCATTCCTGTTGGGTGCAGATCAAACGGCCTGCCCGCAGCTGTGATCGCGTCCCAAACTGTTACCGCATCTTTCCAGTCCACCCAGATTTCGTAGCCCAGATCACCGGTGTAACCGGTCCGCGAAATGTCCACGGGAATGCCGGAGATTTTGCCGCTGGTCATGCGGAAATATTTCAGGTTCGTGATCTCAGCGTCGGTGACGGTTTTGAGTAGCTTGGCTGAAGTCGGTCCTTGCAGAGCGAGGGCCGCTGTTCGTTCGGAGATGTCCTCGATTTGGACATCCATATTGAGCCCGTTCTGGTGGAACCAGCGCAAGTTCGGTTCGGCCGCGGTCCAGCGGTAACGATTTTCGTCGAGCCGCGTGATCGTGCCGTCGTCGATGACCTTGCCCTGCTCGTCGCACCAGCAGCAGTAAATTACCTGCCCTTTGGTTACCTTGTTTATGTCGCGAGTGATGATGCGATTTACCAGCTTTGTGGCGTCGCGTCCCGTGATCAGGTACTTGTAGAGCGGCGTGATGTCGATCAGCGCGGCGGCATTGCGGATGGCGTTGTACTCGTGCTCATGGTGAACTTCGTACACGCTCGGCGCGTAGTATCCCGACCACTCGCGGTAGTTGAGGCTTTGGCAGAGCGGAAAAGTTCGTTCGTGAAATGCGGTTCCGATGGGCATGGGTCGTTTTCCTGGATTGCTGAACTTTGGATTATACCCATCCGCTGTCATCTCTACCTTGTACGCCGCAGGCGAACGAGAGAGGGACCTGATGAAGCTTATGGATCACCACGGACGCAAGCGGTATCTTTGCAAGCCGCACAGGTTGCGAATCGGCATAGTCAGACCGCGTTGCCGCCCACGCCGACGTTCGGTCCCTCTCCCGCTCTTCTTCGAAGTGCAGGTTCGGAATGACAATTAATTTAAATGAAGGTAAGTGGTGAATGATTCGTTCGCCGTGCTCGTGTGCCGTGCCATAATGTTCCGCTTACAATTCCGGAGTTCCTATGATCTCGCGCCGCCGTTTTTTCCAAACAACTGCTGTCGCGACCGCGGCACTCTCGCGCATATCAGCGGCAGAGGAGACGGCGAGCCATTGCAAGCCGCTGCCTCAGGCTATTGCTCAGTTACCGTCGCTGAAGGCTGAAGCCAAGCCAATCACTGCGCAAGAACGAAACGAGCGGCAGGAGAAGGCGCGGGAGTTGATGAAGGCGAACCGCATCGATGCGATCCTTCTGATGCCGGGCACATCCCTGAACTACTTCACTGGCATTCAATGGTGGGGTGGCGAGCGAATGTTTGCCATGGTGCTTCCCGCGAACGTAAAGGCATTTTTCGTTTGCCCTGCATTCGAGCAGGCTCGCGCGTTGGAACAGATTGCGAACAGCCCACAGGCAGGAGATCCGGACGTAAGAATTTGGCAGGAGGATGAGAACCCATACCAGAAGCTTGCGCAAGGATTGAAGGACCTCGGCATTTCGACGGGCAATCTGGGAGTTGAGGAAACAGTAAAGTTTGTTTTCAGCGATGGCATCTCGAAGGCGGTACCGCAGATCAAGTTTGCAAATGCCACGCCGGTTACAGCAGGTTGCCGGATGATCAAGAGTGCGCACGAGCTTGCGCTCATGCGGCTGGCTTGCAAAGCGACTCTCATGGTTTACGAAGCAGTGTTCAAGAGCTTGCATGAGGGAATGACGGAGTCGGATATCCGTCGGCTGGTTCAGGTAGCGTATGAAAGAGTTGGGTTTGAGGGCGATGTAGACGTCTCGATCGCCGGAAATTCTACTTCTCCTCATGGGTCGACTCAGGCGCAAGTGGTTCGCGAGCGAAGCATTGTCATGCTGGATGACGGGTGCAGTGCAGAAGGCTATGTTTCAGATATTACGCGGACGTTTGTGTTGGGCAATCCGACTGACAAGATGAAGCAGGTCTTCGATGTGGTTCATCGAGCGCAGGGTGCAGCACTGCAAACGGCGCGTGCGGCAGCAACCTGCGCCAGCGTCGATGCGGCAGCACGAAAAGTGATCAGCGATGCTGGCTTTGGTCCGGATTACAAATATTTCACACATCGCGTGGGACACGGAATGGGAATGGATGTTCACGAGTGGCCCTACCTAGTCCGCGGAAACACGACTCGGCTCGAACCCAACATGGTGTTCAGCGATGAACCGGGAATCTACATTCCCGGCGAGTTTGGGATACGCTTGGAAGACGATATGTGCATTACCGAGAATGGAGCGGAGTTATTCACACCGCAATCGCCGTCGCTGACGGAACCGTTTGGGACTTAAGCCGCACTGATCCCCTGATTTGTCATCCCGAGTTCGTTCGCCGCAGGCGGACGAGAGAGGGACCTGACGCTGCGTGTGGATCACCACGGACGTAGTCGGGATCACGGGAGTTGCCAGCATCTGGAAGGGCGTAGCCAGACTGCAGCGGTCGCGCAAAGCTGACGCTCGGTCGCTCTCCTGCCCTCCCGTGGAGAGCAGGTTCGGGATGACAACCCCGGTTCAAGGTTCGAGTTCAACTTTGAATGCTAGAATGAGTGACGAATCGTCATGTCCCGCCTTCTGCAATGGAGCGTTCTGCCCAGCGGACTTTGATCCGTGTCTGCGTGAAACCCGTTCGCGGATATTATTCCTGGTTTACAGTTCGAATCGACACTAGGCCGCAGTCACTAGGTCGGACAAGAATGTCCGACCCACACGAGCAGAGAAGCTAAAAGCACTAATGGCTACTACATACGACGTCATCGTCATCGGAGGCGGGCACAATGGGCTTACTCATGCTGCATATCTCGCGCGCGCGGGCAAAAAAGTGCTCGTGCTTGAGCGCCGGCATGTCCTCGGTGGCGCAGCGGTCACGGAAGAGGTCTTTCCCGGGTTTAAGTTTTCGGTCTGCTCTTACGTTGTCTCGCTGCTTCGTCCGGAGATCATTCGCGACCTCGATCTTCCTCGTCACGGACTCGAAATTCTTCCGCTAGACGGCACGTTCACGCCGATGCCGAATGACGACTATCTGTGGCGTGTGAACGATCACGGCAAGACTTATCGGGAAATCGCACGACACTCACGGCTTGATGCTGACGCTTACGAGGACTTCGGCAAAGCCATGCAGCCGATGTGCCACTTCGTCAAGCCGATCCTGAACATGGTGCCGCCGGACCCGACGGGATTCAGTCCGAAGGACCTATCGAAGCTGCTTTTCATGGCGCGGCGATTTCAAAAGCTGGCGTCGAACGATCGCTACAACCTCGTGCAACTCATGACCATGAGCGCGGCGGATTTTCTCGATCAGTGGTTCGAAACCGACGTGCTGAAAGCCACAATGTCTGCTTCAGGAATTATCGGGACATTCCTTGGTGTGCGCTCTCCTGGTACCGCTTATGTCTTGCTGCACCACTACATGGGAGAGATCGACGGTGCGTTCCGCGCCTGGGGATTCGCCCGCGGCGGCACCGGCGGGATTTCAAATTCGATTGCCGAAGCCGCGCTCGAAGCCGGAGTTGAAATTCGCAAGCAGGCTAGCGTCTCACAAATTATTGTGAAAGGTGGGCGCGCGGTTGGAGTCGCGCTGACAAATGGCGACGAGATTTATGGGCGTGTGATTTCGTCGAGCGTTGACCCGCGCCACACATTCATTGAGTTCATCGACAACGGAAATCTGCCGGGCGAATTCGTCGATGAAGTGAAGCGTTACAAGTTCCGCGGATCGTCGGGAAAAGTAAACCTGGCCCTCGATGCGCTGCCGGATTTCAAGTGCATGCCCGGCCCGGGTGCGCATCTTCGTGGGGCGATTTCGATTTCACCCGCAGTCGAATATATGGAGCGCGCCTACGACGACGCAAAGTACGGGATGTTCTCGCGGCGTCCGTACATCGATATGGTGATTCCGTCGCTCACAGATCCGAGCGTGGCGCCCCCGGGCAAGCATGTGCTGTCATGCTTTGTACAGTATGCGCCATACAAATTGAAGCCAGGGCTCAACTGGGACCAGCTCCGGGACGACTTCGGCAACACAGTCATCGACACGATCTCTGAATACGCGCCGAATTTGAAGAACATTATCCTGCACAAGCAAGTGCTCACGCCGCTCGACCTGGAACGCGAATGGGGGCTGAGCGAAGGAAACATTTTTCAGGGTGAGCTGTCACTGGAACAATTGTTTTTTTTGCGTCCGGCGCCGGGATGGGCGCGTTTCCGGACGCCGATCGAGGGTCTATATATGTGCGGATCGGCTACGCACCCAGGCGGAGGAATTATGGGAGCGCCTGGAAGGCTGGCCGCATTGGAGATATTGAAGGACGTTAGTTGAGGTTGGTGGAACTCTGTGTGCATTGGTCAGGCATTAACGGCCGTCAGAAGGTCAAAAGCTTTACCACAGAGGACGCCGAGTTGCACAGAGGAACTTCACAGAGTAGAGAATGTCTAACACTCGCGACATCATCATCATTGGCGGCGGTCACAATGGCCTGGTCACCGCGTTTTATCTTGCCAAGGCTGGATTCAAGCCGCTGGTGCTGGAACGGCGCGATCAAGTTGGCGGAGCGGCAGTCACTGAGGAATTTCATCCACGATTCAGATCATCTGTACTGGCGCACTCTGCGGGGCCGCTGCGGGCAGAAGTTGTCCGCGATATGCGGCTCGAGAAGCATGGGCTGAAGATCATTACGCCAGAAATCGCCGTTACCGCCTTATCGCCTGACGGCCGCGCTCTCATGCTGAGCCGTGATCTCAACAGGGCGGCCCAAGCGATAGCGGGGTTTTCATCAACAGACGCGGCAAGGTATCGCGAGTTCCAGCCAGCAATTGAAAAGGCGTCGCGCGTGATCTCAAAAACTCTAACGCTGACGCCGCCGCGAATCGAGGAGCCTACGAAAGCTGACTTGTTTGGGTTACTGCAAGTTGGCCGCTCTCTTCGCGGACTAGGCAAGAAAAACACATACAACCTGCTTCGCTGGGCGCCGATGGCGGTTGCGGACCTGGTGTCGGAATTCTTTCAAACCGAGCTGCTACGCGCGACCATTGCCGCACGAGGAATCTTCGGCGCGTTTCAAGGTCCGTGGTCGGCGGGAACCAGCCTGGTGTTATTGCTGCGGGCAGCCGCTGATGCAAATCCTGCGGGAGCTAACTACTTTGCAGTTGGCGGGATCGGTGCGATCACGCAGGCGATGGCTGCGGCTGCGCAACAGGCTGGCGCTGAGATTCGCACCGGGGCTGAAGTTGCGGAGATCAAGATTAAGAACGAAGCAGCCGAGGGCGTTGTCCTTTCGAGCGGAGAAGAGATTGCCGCGCGAGCTGTGATCTCCAATGCAGATCCGAAAACTACCTTCTTGAAGCTCACAGATCCGTCGCTGCTCTCGCCAACGTTTACGAAGCGACTTCAGAACTACCGCATGAACGGGACTGTCGCGAAGGTGAACATGGCTTTATCCGCTTTGCCGGCATTTCGCGGATTGAACGGGAACTCCGAAGCCCTGTCAGGCCGCATCCAGATCGGTCATGAGATCGACTATCTCGAACACGCCTTCGACGAGTCCAAGTATGGAAATTTCTCGCGCACTCCGTACCTCGAAATTGCAATTCCCTCGCTGACCGATCCCTCGCTCGCCCCACAGGGCAAGCATGTGATGTCGATCTACATGCAGTATGCTCCTTACAAGTTGAAGGGAGACTGGGGAGAGCAACGTTCGGATTTAGGCGACACGGTGATCAAGACAATTGCGCAGTATGCGCCTGATCTGCCTGGCAAAATTCTGCACCAGCAAGTCATTACGCCGCTTGATCTGGAGCAGAAGTACGGACTGACCGGCGGCCATATCTTTCACGGCGAACTTGCGCTGGATCAGATATTCACCATGCGTCCATTTCTCGACTGGGCACGCTACCGGACTCCGATTCGCAATGTTTATCTCTGTGGATCGGGAACACATCCGGGGACTGGGCTTACCGGCGGCTCGGGCGCGAATGCCGCACGAGAGATTCTCAAAGACTTAAAGAAGCGATGACGAAGAAATCCGCCGTGCTCCTCCTCAGCTGCCCTGACAAGAAGGGCGTTGTCGCCAGCATTGCAGGATTCATTTATCAGCACGGCGGAAATATTCTCCATGCCGATGAGCACGGCGATGCCGGTTCCGACACCTTCCTCATGCGGGTTGAATTTGACCCGGCCGAATTTGATATTCCGCTCGAAAGTTTTGCGGGTCATTTCTCGACTATTGCGAAAGAGTTCAACATGCAGTGGCGGCTCGCGCAATCCGATTCGCGTCCGCGCATGGCAATTTTGGTTTCGAAGCAGGACCATTGCCTGGTAGACCTGCTGTACCGGCACCAGAGCGGAGAAATCAATTGCGAGATTCCGTGCATTCTCGCGAATCATCCTGACAGTCAGGCGATTGCTGACTTTTACCATATTCCCTTTTTTCTGATTCCGGTTGAGAAAGAAAACAAGCTAGCGGCAGAGCGCCAGATTCGGGCGCGGCTGGAGCGGCATAATGTTGACCTGATCGTGCTCGCGCGATATATGCAAATTCTGTCGAATGAGTTTGTAGCAGCTTATCCGGGCCGCATCATCAATATTCACCACTCGTTTCTGCCGGCCTTTGTCGGATCGAAGCCTTATCATCAGGCATTTACGCGCGGCGTGAAGTTGATCGGCGCGACGAGTCACTACGTGACGGAAGTGCTCGATGATGGCCCGATTATCGAGCAGGATGTGGTGCGTGTTTCACATCGTGACTCTGTCGAAGACCTCATCCAGAAGGGGCGCGATCTCGAAAAGGTTGTGCTCTCGCGGGCCGTGCGCTGGCACATCGAGAACCGGATTCTCGTGTATGGGAATAAGACGGTGGTGTTTTGAGTGAATTGAATCATTGAATCATCGGCTCAATTGAATCATCGAACAGCTCTCCGACCGGATTTTGCAATGACTTCATGATCGATGGTTCAATGATTCAATTTCGCGGTCATGGCTTCCAATCGCGCTCCTCTTACCAAGGTAACTATCCGGTAATTCCGCGCTCTGGCAGTATTTAGTCTGGAATTAGTTTTGGAACCCGTTTCATCGAGGGAAACTCTTGGCTGAAGATCCCAAATGGGAACTTGCCATCCTGGCCACGGTTCAGGGTTTTTGCGAAAAGCTTCTGCAGGACGCTGTCGAAGGCGAAGTTCCGGTGCCCGCGGGCCTGGAGGCAGTTTCGCTACAAGACGATGGCGATGTGGACGCAACGCTGAGCGCGATGCGCCGCTGGCTGCGGTTGCTCGACATGGCAATTTCTCCTGCGATGTTGCGGCGCGCGTTCACTGACGAGACAGATCCCGAGATCGCGGAAGCCATGCTGCGGTACTTTGTGCGCAAGAAAGAGCACACAGACCATGATCGCGATAAGGCCGACATAGTAGTCACATTTCTCTACCGGCATCCGCGCGTTCCCGGGCAGTGGGACCAACGAGGCTACGGCCTCGATGGCTCGCTGCCGCTTTCGCCTTTTGAAATCGCTCTGATCGAAATTCTCGCGGATTCCGATCTTGTTGCACTGCCGGAGGAGCACGTGCAGGTGCTCCGGCGGTTCGATTCTTTGGAAGAGCAGGTTTCGCAGTTTAAGGACCTCAATAGCCTGCTCGAATCGGGCATCATTCAAACAGTCCGGCAGATAAAGCAGAATTTAGAGGAGTCGTTCTTTCACCCGGGAGTTCTGGCGACTATCGCCCCTTATAACGCAACGTTCGGCGCAAAATTCGATGAGCTTTTCCGGGATGCGACAAAACAGATCAAAGCGTTTGCAGGGCATCTGGAAGCGCAGGGTGGAACCATTCTGGGCAGCGTGGATGGTGTTGATGTGACCGTGGACCACGTCAAGGCGATGGACGAGAACACACTATTGCGCCTGGACTATGGTCAGGCACTCGAGAAATTCAGGCGGGTTTCAAGGCTGAAGCAAACTCTCGAGCAGATGCCGCCGATGCGGCGTGGAGGAAAGCCAGCGCCGTCGACCACCGCCGCCAAACCGCCGGCAAAGTCGTCCGCGAGTGTTGCTGGTCCGAGAGCGTTTAACCTAGCCGCGACCCGGAAGGCGGTGACTCCTCAGCAGGTGGCGGCGGAAGAGACCAAGCTCCTGAAGGTGGAAGAATCGGTGCGAATTTTTGTGCGCGTTGCCGATCCGAAGTTTCGCCAAGTTGTTCCGATGCGTTTTTTCAACCTTACTCTTACACCTGCCGAGGCGGACGCCTATTGTGCCGACTATCTCGAAGAGAAAAGTTTGCGGGCGGGAGTGGCGCGTGTGTTGTTAAGGCTGGTTGCTGTGACTGCCAGAATTATCACGGAATGGGAAGAATTGAAGAGGGCAGGGAATTCGTCTTCGCTTTGGAAATTGCATGCTGATTCCCTGGCGACACTGCTTGAAATCGCGGCGAATGCTGCGGAGAATGCGGAGCGAGTGTCAGTTATGGCCAGCCAACGTGGCCAGCGGCAACATGTCGAGGAAATTCAAACCTCGCTGAAGAAGTTGCGCGAGTACAGCGATATTGCGGTGCGGAGTCTGACGGGATCAGCCGAAGCGAAGGGTGCGGGGGCGGATTAAACACTACGGCAAAGGAAATAGTCTTAGCTCTGGCATCGGGAAGTGCCTTCGATTGTCTGTAAGCAATGCCCCACCTTGACTCCTAACGCTGCCTTCATGACCTTCGTCATCCCCTCTGCTGTTTTCCCATCCAGAGAACTCGTACAATAGCAGCAATCCACTCAGATGTTCGGCCGCGATGAAAAACCCTCTCCGATACGCCTGACCGTAGTGCAGTATGTCGTGCTGGCAATTTTTCTCTTTCTCGCTTACGGGCTCTGGCGGCTGCAGGTTTCACAAAGCGATTATTACTCGGCGGCGGCGGAAAGAAATCGTGTTCGCGAAGTGCCGATTCTTGCGCCACGGGGCAAAATTCTCGATCGCTACGGACGCACGATTGTCGACAACTATCCTTCTTTCACTGCCCTGCTCATGCGTGATTCGTCGCGCGATTTGAATTCCGACGCTCCGCTGATCGCGCAAGGTCTGCACATGGACGTCAAAGAAGTGCGCGACAAGATTCGACGCTTCGCTAGTCTGCCCCAGTATCAACCGATCTATTTGAAAGAGGACATAACCCCGGATGAAGAAGCGTTTGTAGAGGCCCACAAGAACGAATTACCTGAGCTCGACACAATCATGGCCTACCGTCGGCTCTATCCGCGTAAAGGATTTCTCGCACACCTGATCGGATACGTCGGCGAGGTTAGCGAAGATATGCTGAACCAGCCAAAGTTCGAGCTCTACAACCCAGGTGACGTGGTTGGGAAGTCAGGCGTTGAACTCGAATACAACCAGCTGTTGATGGGAACAAACGGCTCCCGGCAGGTCGTGGTGAATAGCCACGGCAAGGAAGTCGGCGAGGCACTGGATGAGAAACCCGCTGTTCCCGGAAAACCTCTCAAGCTAACGATCGATGTCGATCTGCAAATCGCCGCCGAAGAAGCCATGGAAGGCAAGAACGGCGCAATCGTCGCCATGGACCCGCACACCGGCGAAATTCTGGCGATGGCAAGCCGGCCAACTTTTGATCCTAATGATTTTTCCGTGCGAATCGCGCGCTCCGACTGGGCAAAACTTGTAAATGATCCTGACAAGCCGCTTTTGAACAAGGCCATTCAAGCGCAGCTTGCGCCCGGTTCGACCTTCAAGATCATCATGTCGGTCGCTGGCTGGCAGGAAGGCATCGCGCAGAATCTGCAAGTGCATTGCAACGGCAGCGCAAACTTCTATGGCAGGAACTTCAAATGCTGGGTTGCCTTTGAGCACCGCGTGCACGGAGACGTAGACCTGACGAAAGGCATTTATCAATCCTGTGACGTCTTCTTTTACACACTGGCGGAAAAGCTCGGAATCGACCGCATTGCGAAATACGCGACAGCGTTGGGGATCGGGCAAAGGACGGGAATTGACCTGCCGGAAGAGGCAACTGGCGTGATGCCCTCCGAAGAGTGGAAACTCCGCAATTTCAGGCAGAAGTGGTTCGCGGGAGAAACAATTTCGGTCGGGATAGGTCAGGGGGCCACCGCGGTTACCCCGGTTCAATTAATACGTGCCATCTCTGCAATTTCGACGGGCGGTCGTCTGGTGATCCCACATGTAGTCAATCCCTCCAACCTGCCACAAGGGTATGTTGAGGTCGGACGTTACACGGAAGTAAAAAATATCCCAATTGATCAGAACGGTTGGAACACTATTACCGATGCAATGTCTCGCGTACTGCTGCCCGAAGGAACCGCCCCTTCGGCCCACGTCCCGGGAATCGACATCGCCGGTAAGACCGGCTCTGCACAGGTAGTTTCACTGGCGTTGCGGGCCAAGCACCAGAACAACCAAGACTTTGCGCAGAATGGCTGGTTCGTGGGGTTCACGCCGCGACGTAATCCTGACATCATCGTTTGCACTTTGTTTGAAGGCGGTGAACACGGCAAGCTGGCGGCGCGAATTGCGACGCAAGTGATCAAGGCTTACGTTGACAAGCAAAAACGGCAGCCAACCAGCGTTGCGAAAGCTGCGACTTCGAACCGAAAAGTCGAGATCGGAGCTTTGTGGACTTCGAGTGGTGAAGGTGGTCCCGCAGACAAGTTGAATGGCGGGCGCATTCAAGTCGACTTGTCGAAGAAGGCCCCTGTACTGGCAACCGCGGCTCCGGGGTTGAATTGAGAGTTTTTCCCCTCGATCTCGGCTCGACGTGGACAGGAGTGGACGCCGTCCTGCATTTGCTGGAAGCTAGGAGCTAAAAGCTAGAAGCTGATTTATGCCTCGCAACATGTCACTTCGCGATTTTGATTGGGTGCTTGTGGCCTTCGTGCTCATCATCTGCACCCTCGGAGTCATTGAAATCCGCAGCGCTACGCTGCATACAAAGTTCAACGGCGTCCACGTCAAGCAGATGTACTGGATCCTGGGCGGCTTCGGCGGCATGCTCCTGATGAGCGTCCTGAACTACCAGATGCTGCTCGAAAAAGTGCACTGGATGTACATTGGCGCGGTGGCATCGCTCATGTCAGTGCTTGTGTTCGGTCAGAAGTACCTCGGGGCGCGTCGTTGGGTAAAGCTCCCCGGCGGCAATCACTTTCAGCCTTCTGAATGGGTAAAGCTCATCCTGATCCTCGCGGTTGCGAAGTATTTTGCCGATCTGCAAAACCGCGAACTTTCCTGGTCCGATTTCGTTAAGGCCGGCGCGATTGTCGGCGTTCCCATGCTTATGGTCCTCGCGCAGCCGGACCTCGGCACAGCTCTCACGTACCTACCGATTGCGGTCGTGGGCCTGTTCCTGGGCGGGATCAGCTGGAAGCAATCGTTGGCAATCATACTTCTCGCCGGACTTGCCATGCCTCTGGCGTGGCATCACCTGAAGGATTATCAAAAGCAACGTCTCGTCAGCTTCATGGCGCCGGATAACGACCCACGCGGCGCCGGTTATCACGTAAGGCAGTCAGAAATCGCGGTTGGCTCCGGTGGAATCTGGGGTAGCAGCTCAGGATCTCAAACGCATCTTGCCTTCCTGCCCGAGCCGCATACTGACTTCATCTTCGCCGCATTCTCCGAGGAACATGGTTTTGTAGGAGCCCTGGGTGTCCTGCTGTTATACTTTATTGTGCTGATGCGTTTGACCCAGAACGCACAAACAGCGCCCGACCGCGCTGGCACATTTATTGTGATGGGTGTTGTCGCCGTGCTGACCTTTCATATATTGGTCAACATCGGCATGGTGGTCGGCTTTATGCCGGTCACCGGGATACCTTTGCCCTTAATGAGTTACGGAGGGTCATCGGTTCTGTTTATGTTTCTTGCGCTGGGGATGGTAATGAACGTCCGCATGCGCCGCTTCGTGAACTGAAGCGAAATTTGCCCGTGTGGCGCGGACACTGCTGTCCGCGAAATGCGGGTCAAGAAAGTTGTAAGTATTAGCGGTTTGTCGGACAAGAATGTCCGACCCACACGTGAAAAATTACGTTCGCCCTCGCGTGAAGAGGGCAGCTCACCGGCAACAGAGACAAAGCCGGGCAGATTTGAAGTAAGCGCCGTGGGCAGGTAACGGCCCCCTCGGGCAGCCATCGCGGAGCGGACTCCGCAACGGAAAACCGCGACCAGTGTCGCGGCATTACCGAGAGAGCGGTCACAAACCCGGGCAGATTGCGATCAGTGAAAAGATTCCAGTACTTTCAGAACTCCACGAGTCCCCGAAGGTTTCTCTCGGAACAGTGCCGTTCTGTTTCTCAACGCTTATCGCAGCTTCAATTCTCTCCCGCAGCTGTACGCCTCTGATCCGGTGAATCCGTCGCCACGAACGGCTGACGGACCGGAGTTTCAATGACAAAAGAATTGTTCGTGTCTTCCACGCCGCACGAAACCAAAGTCGGCATGGTGGAAGATGATCAGTTGGCGGAAGTGTATCTGGAGCGTGAGAACGAATACACGCTCGCAGGCTCGATTTATAAAGGTCGTGTAACGCGGGTTCTTCCCGGAATGCAATCAGCGTTCGTCGATATTGGCCTCGAACGCGACGCCTTCCTGTATGTCTCCGATTTCATGGAGTTGGAGAACCAGGATGAAGACCTGGATGAGGTACCGACGCACCGAGCGGTTCCCGAGTCGAGCAACGTGCAACAGCTACAGCCCACGGAGAACACCGAGGCTCAGGTCCATGCCAACGATGTTGCATCTGCTCCGCGGGAGAACGCTTCTCTTTCCGGAAACGGAAGCGCAACGGCACCGAGGGAAGAACGCGATCGCGGCGGCTGGCGTGGACGCCGTCGGCGCGGACGTCGCGACCGTTTCGATCGCTCAGCGCAGAGTGAACAGCGCGTCGAACGCGAACAATACCGACCGCCGGCTGGTTACGAGCCCATAATCCTCCCCGGCGAATCGATCTCGAAATATCGCGACCGCGGCCAGTCTTCTGCCGCTCCAGCCGCGAACGAAGAAGTTCCCGTTTCGCAGACAGAGCCTAGCGCCGCCATTTCTGACAATTTCCCTCAGGACGAACCTTTGTTCGCGAAGGCGCAGAGCGCCAGCGAGAGTGACACTGCAGGCGAGAGGCAAACCCGCATTGTCTCCGCGCCAACTTTCGCGTCGCAGGAAGCTCGTGAACTAAACACCGTTCCTGAAGTCGGCTCCGCAGAGTGGGACCGCGAGCAGAAACGGCAGCACGAACGCAACGTAGCTGCTGTGTTTGGAGAGGAGCCCCAGGAAATCCAGTCCCAACAAACCATGAACGAAGTTCACGGGCTCGATAATTTTGCCGTGGCTGCTGAAGCTTCAAATCATGCACCTTCCATCGATCACACCATCGAGGAAGAGGAAATCGACGAAGAAGAGGCCGACATTTCGGCCTATGTCGATGAACTCGAGGAAGAAAGCGCGTTCGACGAGTTTGAAGAAGAAATTCACGCCGCTGGTGAACAAACTACTCCCGCCGCTGACCAGCCCGTTGCCGCGTCTCCGGAGGCGAGAGCAGAAGTGGTTCCCTTCTCGGCCGAGCCAATTGCCAGCGAGGCTGCGGAGGTCGAGCAAGCTGAGGACGTGGACGAAGTGGCAGAAGAAGAAGCAGAACTCGAAGAGGCCCAGGCTGAAGCAGAGGCTCTCGTCGACGCTGAAGGCATAAGCAATGGGACCCTCGACGCGCGCGCCGAAGTCCGGGCCCCAGCAGCAACCGCTGCTTACACCCAACGCGCATACCGTCCGGCTCATGATCGCGGCAGGCGCGGTCGGCGTCCTGGCAACCGCCGCTTCCGTCGCCGCGAACCGCAGAATCTGCCACAGATCACTGATCTTCTCAAAGAAGGTCAGGAAATTCTGGTTCAGATTGCGAAGGAGCCGATCGGCAAAAAGGGCGCACGCATTACGAGCCACATCGCGCTGCCTGGGCGGTTCCTGGTTTACATGCCAACAGTGAATCACACCGGCGTTTCACGCAAAATAGCATCCGAAGAAGAGCGCCAGCGCCTGAAGCGAATTATTCAAAGCGAACGTGAGAACGGGCACGGCGGATTCATTGTCCGGACAGCGGCCCAAGGTGCTGATGAGAACGAACTTCGCGCCGACATACGCTTCCTGAAAGGGCTCTGGAACGAAATTCGCACCCGTGCCGATAATGGGAAGTCTCCCGCCTTGATCTACCACGACCTGAATGTGGTCGAAAGAATTTTGCGAGATCAGGTCACGTCGGATTTCTCCGCCGTGTGGGTTGACACGGAGCAGGAATACGAGCGCATTCTGCGCTTTGCCAACCGCTTCCAGCCGGGACTCGTGCGACGAGTGAAACTCTACACGAAAGAAACACCCCTGTTTGAGCAATTCGGATTGAAAGACGAAATCGATAAGGCGCTCAAATCCAAAGTTTGGCTGAAGAGCGGCGGTTACATCGTCATCAATCAGACGGAAGCGCTGGTCGCGATCGATGTGAATACCGGAAAATATGTCGGCAAAACTGCGCGCCTGGAAGATACGATCGTGAAAACTAACGTTGATGCGATTAAAGAAATTGTTCGCCAGATCCGGCTACGAGATCTCGGCGGCATCATCGTCATCGACTTCATCGATATGGACGAGCGGCGGAACCGGCAAAAAGTCATGCAAGCGCTTGAAGAGGCACTTCGCAGCGACCGCTCGCCTTCGAAAGTATTGCAATTCAACGATTTCGGCCTGGTGGCGATCACCCGAAAACGGGTCAAGCAATCACTTGAGCGTACGATCGGATCGCCGTGCCCATATTGCGAGGCAACGGGCTTCGTGAAGAACGTGAACACGGTTTGCAACGAAATCTATATCGAAATGCGCAAGCTGGCGAAGCATCTCGACCATTCCGACGTGATGCTGCGAGTCAATCCGGAAGTGGCCAAGGCTCTGAAGGCGAGCAATGGAAAGTGGCTCAATGAACTCGAGGAGCTGACGAAAAAGACGGTGATCGTGAAAAGTGACCCCGCTTTGCATCAAGAGCAGTTCGATATCAACTAACTCTCAGCGTCAGCCGTCAGCTTTCAGCTAGCCATACAGGAGTTGGAGTGACGGGTCTTCGCCCGTCTCCAATATCCATGGAAATTCTGGTCACGGTTGAAACTGAACTGTTCTAACACCGGGAAGTGAAGCCTCACTTCATTAATCCCTGCTGTTTCGGCGAGGACTTTGCCGGCTGGTTAATTGGAGCGATTGCACCAACGACCCCCAGTTCAAACTTTCCGAACTTATTCAAGAGGATATCTCTGAATGTGCCACTCACTATTGGTACCTGATGTGCGAGGCTACTAGAATCGCAGCGGATCGCAACAGGAATCGCACCCAAATTGCTGTGAACTGTTCCGTTTTGGAAAAATTAAATGGCTGACGCCTTATGCGTGACACCCGACCGCTCTCTCTCACGCCCTTTGCTTCAGTCGATCCATCAGGGCAAAGAGGAGAACTCCTAGCACGGCATTCGCGATGGCAGATTCCAATTCGTGCGGCCAGCTCCAGTGCAGGTCCAGGCGGACCATCCCGCGCGCAACCGAAAAGTAAACGATCTCGTGGATCACGTAGAAAGCGGTAGTCACGATGAGGCGGGTGCCAATGCTCTCCACATCGAGTTTTACTCCAAGTGAAGAAGCTCCGTAGCCGACTAACGTCTTAGCGATTCCATACAAGCCAATGGGTTGGCGAGTAAGCGAATCCTGCAGCAGACCAATTGCAGCCCCCGTAAGGAGGCCGGCTACTGGGTTGCGCCGTGCCATCGCAAAAAAGATCACGACAAGCAACGGCAAGTCGAAAATCGAGACAAAAGGGAAGCGCAACGGCAGAAACACCTGAAAAAAGACTGCGAGCAACGGCACCATGATCGCGATTGGCAAGCTAAACCGATAGACTTCGATCTGCTCGCGGGACGTGTAGGTCAAGGCCATGTTATTGTGGGCTATCTCCGGCCGTGTCTGGTTGTGACGGCGATGTATTTGCCACCGGTTTTGCGGTGGTCTCCGGAGCGGGAAGTTTCGCGTTGGCCGGCGCAGGATTCGCGTTCGTCGCCGGTTTTACGATGTGGCTTGTAGTCGAGTTGGAGACGTCACCGGCGCTGGTCTCTGCACCGGTAGTAGTTCTTGACGGATTGGAGCTGCCGGGAGCAGATGTTCTTACTTGTGGGGCTTCCGCATTCTGTGGACTTCCATTCTGTGAGGCCAGGCGAGGATTGACGCCATTCGCCGTTGCTGAGTGTACCGTTGTGCCGGTCGCAGAAGTTCCGGGCGGATTAGCCGGTTTATCGGGCACAGACGGCAGACGTTGAGCGAGAATATCGGCAGCCCGCATGGATGTTCCCGGCGCGACTGGCTCCCGCTCTTCCTTCTTGGTGATCACGAGGACCTCTTCCAGGCGGTTCAATGCGGTCGCTGGTTTTACTGTCACTTCGAAAAACTCGGGACCTTTCTTGATTTTCGCGACCGTTCCAATCATCAGCCCTTTGGGGAATATGAGATCGCCGCCGCTGGTCAAGACCTTATCGCCCATCTTGACGTCTTCATCGGACATGATCTTGTCAATGACCAGTTCGCCCGACACATTGCCCTTCAGAGTGCCTTGCAGCCGCGACTCCTGGAAGATTGCGCCAACCCCACTGTCATGATCGTTGATCAGCATGACCTGCGATGCGCTCTTGTAGACGGCGATGACTTTTCCCACAACCCCGGCTGCAGAAATCACAGCCATGTCCTGCTGAACGCCGTCTCGTGATCCTTTGTCGATATAAACCGTACGCGATTGCTCGCTGCCACTCGAGCCAATCACCTGCGCGGCAAGGGTTTTCGCGATGAACTGCTCTTTAAATCCGAGAAGCGCCTGTAGGCGGTGTGCCTGGTTGGCGTCTTGCTGAAGCCGCACTTGCTCAAGCTGCAGTTGTTCAATCTGTTCCCTGAGTTGGCGATTCTCCTGGCGCACGCCGCGAAGATAAAAATAGTTGTGCCAGATGCCGGACACCCCGCTTTGAACGCTCACAATTGCCTTCTCGAAAGGAGTGACGGCGGAGACGGCCCAAATCCTGATGAGCCGGTCGGATTTGTTCTCCGCGGAGCGTTTAACCTGGATGGCGAGGCCCAACACCTGCAGGAAAATGGCCGCCGCGAGAATACTGACGTTGCGATAGCGGCCCATGAGGTTGTCCATAAAATCAGCTGTCAGGTATCAGCCTTCAGCCATCAGGAAAGTCAAATTGAACCTGCGTTGACTACCTGGGGGAAATCTCCTTCGTGTGCCTTCGTGGTTAAAAAAGTTCGTTGTTCGGCGAACGACGCACGACCAAGGACGCACGACTTCTTTATTCGATCGAAATCTTCCTCAGCAGTTTGAAATCACTCAACATCTTGCCGGTGCCGAGCACCACGCTGCACAGCGGATCGTCTGCGATAGAAACCGGAAGCCCGGTCTCTTCGCGGATGCGCTTATCCAAATTCTTCAACAGTGCGCCACCGCCGGTGAGCACGATTCCGCGGTCACTGATGTCGGCGGAAAGCTCCGGAGGCGTGCGTTCCAGCGCCACCCGCACTGCGTTCATGATCGTAGAAACGCACTCGCTCAACGCTTCGCGAATTTCGCTGTCATCGACGGTGATCGTCTTCGGTACGCCTTCAATCAGGTTGCGGCCCTTGATCTCCATGGTGAGCGGCTTGTCGAGCGGGTACGCCGAGCCGATCTCCATCTTTATTTGTTCCGCCGTACGCTCACCGACCAGCAGGTTATATTTCCGCTTCAGGTAATTCATGATGGCTTCATCCATCTGATTACCGGCCATGCGAACAGATCGCGAATAGACGATACCGCTAAGGGAAATGACTGCAATGTCAGTAGTCCCTCCGCCGATATCGACGACCATGTTGCCGGAAGGCTCGGTAATGGGAAGCCCTGCGCCGATCGCAGCAACCATCGCCTGTTCGACGAGGTAAACTTCGCTTGCCTTTGCGCGATAGGCCGAGTCCATAACCGCGCGCTTTTCGACCTGCGTGATCTCTGAGGGCACGCCGATCACGATGCGGGGGTGCACCAGCATCTTGCGGTTATGCGCCTTCTGGATGAAGTAGTTAAGCATCTTCTCGGTGACTTTGAAGTCGGCAATGACACCGTCTTTCATCGGCTTAATAGCGACGATATTGCCCGGTGTGCGGCCCAGCATCTCCTTCGCTTCCTTGCCGACTGCTTCCACCTCGCCCGTATTTTTATTCAAAGCCACGATGGAAGGCTCGTTTACCACGATGCCCTTGCCACGCGCGTAAACAAGCGTGTTGGCGGTTCCCAGGTCAATTGCCAGGTCGCTCGAAAACATACTGAAGAGCGACCGCACATTGTGCCCGCCTGAAGACCCATTTCGAAAACCGTTAGATGACATACAGTTGTCCCTTTTCTTGATCTGCTGCACACTCCAGCACAGCTCTGCCGGAGAACCGGGCCTACCCGGCAAACACTCAATTGTTCTGGGTCTCACCTTATTGTAAGGACTTTTGAGGCCCAGCGCTAAAAATTAAAGCCGACAACAACTTCAACAAAAGTGCCAGCTGGGGTAACCGTCACTGAATCACCACTTTCTGCTGCTCCGTGTTCACTCCGCCCTTGGCATCCTGCGCGGTTACAGTTATTAGTGTTTCGCCAGTCGGCAGTGGAGGAGTGAAGTAATGGAAACTCCCATCCGCGCCTACAACGGGAACCTCATGGCCATTGACCATGACGCGCGCCCCGATTTCTGTCTTGCCCGTCAGTTCGATAACCTTACCGTGCTGAACAAAAGGATCGAGCACGAGTGTGATTTTTCCCGAATCCGCCTGCTTCGTAATTATGTTGAAGCGGTTCTTTTCGCTGTCCGCAGACTCCTTATTTTCCGGATCGAACGAGCGGACCATCCAGTAGTACGGCCCTTCGGTTAAGCCGGAGACCATTACGTCCGCGGATGCTACTTTCCGGTCCAGGATCAGAGACGAAAAGTAAGGATTGCGAGATATCAGGAGCCGATAACCCTTCGCATTAGCCATCGGTGTCCACGAGAACTCAATCGGTTTGGGATCGTGGGAGATGAAAATCGGCATCATGTTCGCCGGAGAGATCGGCGTAGGCGGCCCGATTTCTTTTACCTTCTCAATGTGCGTGGAATTGGGCCTGAACGTGGCCTTTTCCCAGTCGGCCAGTTGTAGAGTTTGTCCGTTGCGTTCGACAGTGCCGCTACCTTTTGTGATCAGCAATTCATCATGCTGGGCATTCACGTCTCTGCTCACGCGGGCAGCGCTTTCGGGGGCCAGCGATGCAGTTGCGCCATCCAGAATGACCTGCGAGCGGGAGCCTTGCACATATGTACCTGTGGCAAGGTCGACGGTTCCGGTGTTCACACTCACAGCCACACTTGTCTGTTGGCGTTCATTGGCCGAGTTTTCTTCAATCACAATCAATGAGTCTTGCTTTACGGTGTAATTTGTACCGTCATTGAAGACGATCTTTGCCATACCTTCCGAGCCGGTCTGAATAACGTCGCCTTTTTCCAGAGGAACGCTGTAGTCGGCGTGCACCCATTCGTTGCTATTGGCTTTCTTAATCCGAACGGTGCCATCCAACGCCGTAATGTGCGCCTGTTGGGACACTGCGGAAGATTTCGCTGTCGGCTGCGCTGCGACTCGTTCCAGCAGGTTGGTGAACAGACTGCCCACCGCCTTTCCGGTGTTCGCGCTGAATTCCGGAAATGCAAACCTTGTGCCGATTCCAATCGCAAGTACGATCGTCAAAATGATGAGAATGACGCTGCGATATGTGACAGTCTTCCAGGCAATCTGTATCCCTGGCTTGTGATTTGCGGGCACGAATATCCTCTGCAGGACGAGAAAGTCCCCGGATGTACGCCAAGAATTATTACAGGGTGGTAGATCGGCAGGGCGGCTAAACCACTTACTTTATGTTACTTAGGTCATGAAAGGTATTGGTGTTTGATTCGCGTTGTAGCTTTCGAGGGCACGACTGACCCGCGCCGCATTCTTCAAGCAGGTGAGAACACGGGCGAGCCGTCCGGCTTTGTTCCAACTCGATGTCAACCTGGCAACGAGCTATGCCATCGAAGTCCGAGAGCTTGAGGAGGACCAAAGATGGGAGCCGGCAATCGCCCGACACTTGCCTCCGACCGTTCAGACATTCCCGTCACGCCCGGCGCGAACCGCTGGGGGATTGCTCTTGCGGGAGTGATCATGCAAATTGCGCTCGGCGCAGTCTACGCCTGGAGCGTTTTTCGAATCCCGCTGACGAAAGCGTTTGGCTGGACTATCTCACAAGTTACGTTCGCATTCACGCTGGCGATCCTGATGCTCGGGTTCGCGGCCTTCGTCGGTGGGCTGTGGATGCGGAAATCCGGACCGCGCCGAGTCGCGGTCGTGGCCGGCATCTTCTATGGGGCGGGAGTCTTCCTCGCCAGCTTTTCCGGCGGACATCTTTATTGGCTGTATTTTTCTTACGGTTTTCTTGGAGGGATTGGCCTTGGTCTCGGATATATCGTTCCGGTCGCGACGTTGGTGAAGTGGTTCCCCGACAAGCGCGGCATGATTACCGGAATCGCAGTGGCCGGGTTTGGAGCAGGTGCGTTGATCACTGCTCCTATTGCAACTCGCTTGATTGCAACAGTCGGTGTTCTGCGCACATTCGCAATTTTAGGAATCGCGTACTTCTTTGGGGTGACAATTCCTGGGTTGTTTATGACGGACCCACCTGTCGGGTATGCTCCAGCCGGTTGGAAGCCTTCTGCTGCGCAGACCAAACAACGGGTAGCGCGTGATTACACACTCGGCGAATCGCTGGGCAAATGGCAGTGGTACGCGCTTTGGGCGATGTTGTTTCTAAACACTTCGGCTGGAATTTCAATCATCTCGCAAGCCGCACCCATGGCGGAAGAAATTACGCATGTTTCTGCCGCGCTTGCAGCCGGCATGGTGGGAATCATCTCTATTGCAAATGGCAGCGGGCGATTCTTGTGGGCCTGGCTCTCTGACGGAATCGGCCGCCGCGCCGTTTTCTTTTCGATGTTCGTGATTCAAGCTGTGCTGTTCTGGCTGATGCCGCATGTTACCGGCTTCGGCGTGTTCACGACACTGGCGTTCATCATTTTGCTTTGTTATGGCGGCGGGTTCGGAACCATGCCAGCCTTTGCCACGGATTATTTTGGTCCAACCAACGTGGGCTCAATCTACGGACTGATGCTTACGGCCTGGGGATTCGCCGGCGTGTTTGGACCGATGTTGATTGCGCGCATCCGTCAGAGCCCCGGTCATTATGCCGGAGCATTGAACGTGATCGCGGTGGTTGTTTTGATCAGTGCCATCCTGCCGCTCATCACGCATCCGCCAAGGGGTGGGGAAGAAGCGCAAGCTGTCCGGCCTCGGGCGGCTTAAGCAAGAAAAATCACAAAAGGGCACGAAATCACACCAAGGAAAACTGAAATGAAAATTCTTGGTGATACTCCGCGCCCTTCATGGGTGTGCTCTTACGCTCCGGCCATCACCGGTTCCACATCGTAAATCGGGAACCACGAAGTGGCCGTTTTTAGCTTTTCATTCACATTGCTGATGTTCTTTACGCCTTCGGTCTCAAGCCACTTGCGGAAGGCGTTGGCGCCCTGCTTGGCGTAGATCGGGATGCCGTCCTTCCAGGTCGCGCGGCCACAGAGAACGCCATTGTATTTCACTCCGGTTTCGCCGGCGAGTTCCAGGGTCTCGCTGAATTCAGCGTTACTGACACCGGCGGAAAGATAAATGAACGGTTTAGTTGCGACGCTGGCTGCTTTGTGGAAGTGGTCGATTGCTTCCTTCTTCGTGTAAGCCCTCTGTCCGCCAAACGATTTTGTTCCCTCTACAAACTTCATGTTTACCGGCACTTCAACCTTCAGCACGTCTACTCCGTAGCGATCCTTGCTGAACTCACGCATAGACTCAGTCACGATGTGCGGTTTCTTTTTGGCAAATTCCAATCCCTTTTCGTCAGCTCCCTCCTCATAGCCCACGAATTCAAGAAAGAATGGAATGTCGTTGGCGCGGCACTCGTCTCCAATTCGCTCGACCCAGGCGTGCTTCTGATCGTTGACGTCCTGGGGATCGTAGGGCGTGTAATAGAGGAGAATCTTCACGCAATCGGCGCCAGCTTCCTTCAGACGCTTTGCCGACCAATGATTCAGCAAATCGGGCAGGCGCCCGGGACCAGTCTTGTCGTACCCGGTCTTCTCATAGGCAAGCAGCAAGCCAGCATTCTTGGCGCGACGTTTTGCCGCGGGTAATCCCCACTCTGGGTCGAGAAGTATCGCGCTGGCGTGTGGCGTGAGGACTTCGGTGACCAGTGACTTGAATTCTTCCATCTCGGTATCGCCAACAGCCGAACCTTTCTCTTTGGCCAAAGATTTCTGCAGCGAGCCGCGCTGGTCCATGGCCGCGGCAGCGATTACCCCTCGCTTATCCGACACGCGTTGCAAGCCGGCGAGTTTTCCGGGCGTTAGTTTCATAAATCCTCCAATGAGTGCAGTGGAATATACCGGCCAACAGAAAGGGGACGGCCCACTATTTTAATACGTCAGAGACTAGTCCGGGACACGCTCTTCAATCGAATCGAGACCCGTTCAACGCTTGAGGTTCTGGTCAAGAAACCCGAAAACGTCATGTTCCCACGCTGGGATATTGAGATACAACATGCTGTGACCGTCCTCTCGCGTGAGGCCCACCGCCGGATAAATCTTCAACACGTGCCCTTTGTGCAGTCGTTCGAGTTCGGCCGCTAAATTGTTTCCCACTGCGGTACCGAAATCGTTCTCAGCGTGGATGAGCATGATTTCCGCTTTCATCGTGTGCACCGCATGAAGAAGCAGTTCGCGCAATTCCGGCGAGCGTTCCCAAGAGTTAGCCGCGGCCGCGAAGGTGACAATTGCACGCACAGATGCGTCACGTTCAGCTGCCAGTAGAGTTAGTTGTCCGCCGAAGGAATGGCCGGCCAAAGCTATGCGTTTGGCATCAACGCCAGGGACCCTCTTCAAGAACTCTAACGCCGCCATCGTATCGTCAATCTGTTCGGTGGTCAGTAAAACGAACTGCAAATGTTGTCTGGCTTCTTTTCCCCTGGCTTCTTCTTGGTCCAGCACATCCTGCATAAATGGGGCTTGATCAGCAGAGGGACCGTGCCCACGGCGGAACGGATAGAAAAACGCGTAACCGTGCTTGACGAAGAAAGGCGCAAGGATCCCGGCCGCCTCCCCGATCTGCATTCCCGCCGTCTCATTTGCGTGTTCACCTCCGGAGCCGTGATTGAAGAGCACGGCGGGAAAGGGTCCGGCTCCCGAAGGCTTCCACAGAAAGCCCTTGAGATGCAGCTTTCCGCTCTGAAACTCAACTACTTCCGGGACCATAGGACTAGGCTGCTGGGCTACAGCCGCGAGTGAGAGTACAGGAAAGAAAGCAAGCATTACTGCGCATTTCATTTCGACTCGACTCCATTCGTGCTGTCGAAAATATCTTCGATTTTCAACTCAAAGAGTCGCGCCAGCAGAAACGCAAGTGGGAGACTGGGGTCGTATTTCTCCGTCTCAATCGCATTCACCGTTTGCCGCGACACGTTGAGCTGCTTTGCCAGTTCGGACTGCGACCAGCCGCGATCGCCGCGAAGTTCTCGGAGCCGGTTCTTCACCGATACCTCCATCTCGCGACCAGCAGGCCGACAGTCCAAAACCCTGCCATGACGGGCCACACCCATATCCAGTTCAACTGGGGAAGACCGGCGTTCTGAAGGAAACCATAGGTCAGAGTCGAAAGGGCGGTCGCAGCAAAGGCGAAACCGAGGGCCTCCAACTGAATCCTTCTCTGCAGTTCATCGAGGTTGCGGAGAAACTCTATAACCAACGCCGGCATTAAGAAAATTGGCAGAACTGGCAGCACTGCAATCAGATACCGCCATGGCGTAGCCGGCTGCCGGTGAAGCCAACGTACACTGGCATAGGTCAGTGCCAGGTAAGCCGCAGTAACTACTAATGTCCTGATCTTATATTTCCTGCCTGCCGCTGAATCAACACATTCAACCATGTGAAACTCCTTAGTCAAGCAAGCTTGACACGACAAGCGTACTTTACATCAAGACGGTGTGTCAAGCATCGTTGACATCGCATCCAGAGCCGATTTGCACAAGGCTGGATCATTTATTAAAAGGTTTCAGCAACGAAAGTTTCAGCAACGAAATAGGAGGGTGCGGTGAAAGCTGAGGCTGAATCACAGAGCGAAACTGTGGGGCTATTGTCGCGCCGCAAATTTATGGGTAAGACTGCAGCCGCTGCGATGGGCGTTACGATTGTTCCGCGGCATGTACTGGGCGGCGTGGGACATGTTGCCCCGAGCGACAAGGTGAACATGGCATTCATCGGCGTCGGTTCGCAAGGATTTCGTGTGATGCTGAAGTTCCTGCAAGAACCTGATGTTCAGGGCGTCGCGGTCTGTGATCCGAACAAGTCCAGCGCGAACCATCCGCAGTGGGATACGCATGAATTTTGCAACTCTGTCCGAAAGCTGCTTGGCGTGGACAGTGGCTGGGACTGGCTCAGCCCCGACGATTCGATCCAGTTGACGCACTCCCTTAGCGTCACGAGTGGTGTTTCGGGACGAGAACCCGCTCAAAAAATCGTGGAAGCCTATTACGGTACGCAGAAGCGATCCGGGCAATACCGCGGATGTTCGGCGTATGCCGATTTCCGCGAACTGCTCGAAAAAGAGAAAGGTGTCGACGCTGTGGTTGTGTGCACAACCGACAACTTGCACGCGGCGGTTTCAGCTGCGGCCATGAGAAAAGGCAAACACGTTTTCTGCCAGAAGCCGCTCACACATACGATTTATGAAGCCCGGCGGATTGCGGAGATCGCACGGGAGACGGGAGTAGCGACCCAGATCGCGGTCGCAAACCAGGCGTCTGAGGATACCCGCCTATTATGCGAGTGGATTTGGTCGGGCGCGATTGGGCCGGTACGCGAAGTGCACAACTGGTCAAGTAGGCCTTTCTGGGCACAAGCAGTCGCGCGTCCAAAAGAGACAGAAAATGTACCTGAGGGCCTCGACTGGGATCTTTGGCTCGGTCCTGCGCCGGAACGACCGTTTAACCACGCTTATTTGCCGTTTGTCTGGCGCGGTTGGACGGATTTCGGATGCGGCGCGCTTGGCGACATGGGTTCCTACAGCTTCGATACGATTTTCCGCGTGCTGAAGCTCGAAGCACCTCTCAGCGTGGAAGCGAGTTCGACGGATCGTTACGACGAGACTTATCCGCTGGCTTCGATCGTCCACTACGAATTCGGATCTCGAGGAGACATGCCCCCGGTAAAGTTCACCTGGTACGACGGAGGATTGAGACCGGAGCGTCCCGAAGAACTGGAGCCGGGCCGGCCGTTTAGAGGCCTTGATGAAGACGGCGAAGAGGGACTCCTCTTCGTCGGAGACAAAGGCAAGATTTTGTGCGGGTTCAACGGAGCCAACCCACAACTGATTCCACAGGCAAGAATGGATAGCTTTAAACAACCGCCGAAGACCTTGCCCCGGTCGCCCGGAAATGAACGCGAGTGGCTTGACGCCTGCAAGGGTGGCAAGGTGAAGCCTGGCGGAAATTTTGAGTTCGAGGGAATGGTCACCGAAACGTTGCTACTGGGAAATGTGGCAACGTGCACCGGACAAAAGCTCACATGGGACCGTGCGAACTTGAAGGTGGATTCGGATGCTGGACAGAAATATGTGAGTCCAGAACGCAGGAAGGAATGGGGGCTCTAAGCAGTTTGCAAGGAGGCGACAGTGTCTGCGATTTCGAGAAGAGAATTTGTGAAAACGGTAGCCGGCGCCGCTGCGGGTGGCTTTTTAATGTCGCGCGTGGCAAAGCTGCACGGGAGTCCGCTGGGATTGCCAATCGGCTGCCAGACGTGGCCGGTCCGGGAGATGATCGCCAAAGACTTTCCCGGAACGCTCAACCAGCTCAAAGCGGCCGGGTTTCAGAACATCGAAATGTGCTCGCCAGCTGGCTACTCGGACTACGGCTTCGGAGGCCTCACGAAGTATTCTGGCAAGGAACTAAAGAAGATCATCAACGATGCTGGTCTCACCTGCGTCAGTTCCCATTTTGGAATGGATGAGCTCCGGAAAAATCAGGACGACCGGATTGCCTGGGCGAAAGATGTTGGGTTGACCCAAATGTTGGTGGCAAGCCTGGGCGGTCCGAAGAATCCAACCATGGACGACGTGAAGCGAGCCGCGGACGAATACAACAAGATGGGAGAAAAGGCCGCTCAGGCCGGAATTCAGCAAGGGCTTCACAACGAAGACTTCGAGTGCTCCATGGTGGATGGGAAGCGGACTTACGACGCGCTTTTTGAACTGCTAGATCCGAAGCTGATCAAGTTCCAATTTCAAGTTTCGACGATCGAGCAGGGCTTTGACGCGGCGGAATATCTCACAAAATATCCTGGGCGGTTTATCTCGATGCACGTACAAGGTTGGTCGGCGACTTCGAAGAAAATTGTGCCGGTCGGGCAGGGCACTCTGGACTGGAAGAAAATTTTTGCTGCCGCCAAAGTCGGGGGCATCAAGAACTACTTCGTGGAAATGGATCTCCCGATGATGAAGGCCAGTGTGCCGTATCTACGAAAGCTGCAAGTCTGAGACGGGCTTCGACTCGTCGGCGCTGCGATTCGCTATACTAATAGTGCATGCCGATCCTCGAAAACATTGCCGCAATTGCCAAAGGTATGAGCATCACTTTCAAAGAGATGTTCAAGCCTACCGTCGTCGAGAACTATCCTGACGGCAAGGGGCCGTTGCGCGGGGCACGGTTCCAGGAACGGTATCGCGGCGTCCACGTGTTGCAGCGCGACGAGAACGGTCTGGAGAAGTGTGTGGCCTGTTTTCTTTGTGCGGCCAACTGCCCGGCCAATTGCATCTATATCGAGGCTGCGGAGAACACGGCCGAAAACCGGATCAGCGGGGCAGAGCGATACGCCAAGGTTTACAACATCGACTACAACCGCTGCATCTTTTGCGGATATTGTGTGGAAGCGTGCCCGACCGATGCGATTACGCACGGTCACGGATTCGAGCTGGCGACGTTTAACGCGACGAATTTGATCTACCGCAAAGAGCAGTTGCTCGCGCCGAGGCCCGCGCACTTAGGAGCAAACCCGGTATTCAATGCTGCCGAAGTGATCGGCGGCGCGCCGGCTGAAGTAGCTCCGGGAGAGTAGAAGTTCAACAAGTTTATCGAATCATTTACCGCCGGTCCGCTCAAGTACGTGGGCCGGCGTTTGTGTCTTAAGAGATAAACGTCATGAAAAACGCCCAACCTCATCCCCTGCAAAAGATTCTTGAAGATCGTATTGCCATCATTGATGGAGCGATGGGTACGACGATCCGCACCTATGGGATGAAGGAAGCCGAGATTCGCGGAGAGCGGTTCAAGGACGCGAAGAAGAGTCTTCTAAACAATGGTGACTTGTTTACACTGACTAAACCGGAAATCATTGGCGACATCCATCGCCGATTCCTCGAGGCAGGCGCGGACATCATCGAAACTAACACCTTCGGCGCGACGAGCATCGCCCAAAGCGAATTTTTTGTGGACGACCCTCGCGAGCAAGGCAGCCGCAAAGATCCTGAGTTCTACCAAAAGGTCATTGACGATAAGTTCCTCAATGAGCTCGCTTGGGACATCAACGAGCAATCGGCGAAGCAGTGCCGTGAATGGGCGGACCGTGTGGGGAGTGCGACTTCGCGGCAGCGATTTGTCGCCGGTGCCATTGGGCCGCTCACGGTTTCGCTTTCGAACTCGCCGGATGCAGACGACCCAGGATTTCGTGTGGTCACCTTCGATCAGGTGAAGGCCGCTTACGCCCAGCAGGTTCGCGCTCTGATCGCCGGTGGCGTGGATCTGCTACTAATCGAAACGATTTTTGACTCGCTGAACGCGAAGGCGGCACTCGTCGCCATTCGTGAAGTTTTTGATGAACAGGGCAGAAGTCAGCAGAAACTTCCCGTCATGATATCCGCCGCCGTCGGTCGCGGTGGGGAAACAATGATCTCGGCGCAAACACCCGAAGCTTTCTGGAACGCCGTGCGGCACGTGAAGCCATTATCGGTTGGCTTGAACTGCTCTCTCGGCCCCGATCTCATGTATCCATTTCTGGAGGAACTCTCGCAAAAGGCGGATGTCGCGATTTCGGCTTATCCAAATGCTGGATTGCCGAATCCACTTTCGGAGACGGGCTTCGATCTCGGACCGCAAGACATGGCGCGTTATCTGTCCGAGTTTGCAGACGGCGGACTGATCAACATTGCCGGGGGCTGCTGCGGGAACACGCCCGAGCACATCGCCGCAATCGCGAAAGCACTCGATGGAAAGCCTCCACGAAAAATAGGGCGTCAACTAACGGAACCGTTCTTCGCTCCCCCGAGCGAGATTGAGAGTCGGGCGTGAGCGCATCCGAAAGCGCTATCGCGGACGCGTCGAACTGGAGACCACTACGTCTTTCGGGCTCGCAGCCTTTCACACAACAACAAGGCGTGTACATCGTAATCGGCGAAAGGACCAACGTTGCCGGTTCGCCGAAATTTGCCAAGCTAATAAAGGAAGGTAAGTACGAAGACGCCGTCAGCATCGCCCGCCAACAGGTCGAGAACGGCGCGAACGTGCTCGACGTCTGCATGGACGAGGGCATGATCGATGGCGTCACCGCCATGACGCGATTTCTGCAGGTGTTGGCGAGCGAACCCGAGGTGGCGAAGGTTCCGATCATGGTCGATTCCTCCAAGTGGGAGGTCATCGAGGCAGGCTTGAAATGCCTGCAAGGCAAGGGCATTGTCAATTCGATTTCGCTGAAAGAAGGCGAAGAGATATTTCGCGAGCATGCCGCTACCATCCTGAAATACGGCGCCGCTGCCGTCGTAATGGCCTTCGACGAACAAGGCCAGGCCGCAAATTACGAAGACAAGATCCGCATTTGCGAACGCGCTTACAAAATCCTGGTAAATAAAGTCGGGTTCCCGCCCGAAGACATTATCTTCGATCCCAACATTCTCACCGTCGCCACCGGGATGGAGGAGCACAACAACTACGCGGTTGACTACATCAACGCGACCCGCTGGATCAAGGCCAACCTGCCATACGCCAAGGTGAGCGGCGGTGTCTCTAACATCTCTTTCAGTTTTCGCGGCAACAATGTTGTTCGCGAAGCCATTCATTCCGCCTTTCTCTATCACGCCATTGCCGCCGGCATGGACATGGGAATTGTGAATGCCGGCATGCTCGAAGTCTATGAAGAGATCGAGCCTCAGCTCAAAGAGCTCGTTGAAGACGTCTTACTGAACCGCCGCCCCGACGCCACAGAACGCCTAGTTGATTATGGCGAAACATTGAAGGGTGCTGGTAAGGCTACCGAAAAGAAGGCGGAAGAGTGGCGCAGTGGCACGGTCGAAGAGCGGCTGGCGCACGCGCTTGTGAAGGGCATTGATACCTACATCGAGGCCGATACCGAAGAAGCGCGCGTGAAACTCGGCCGCCCGCTGGCGGTGATCGAAGGGCCGCTGATGGCTGGCATGGGCATCGTCGGCGACCTTTTCGGAGCCGGCAAGATGTTCTTGCCGCAGGTGGTGAAATCAGCGCGCGTGATGAAGAAAGCTGTGGCGCACCTAACTCCTTATATGGAAGCCGAGAAGGAGGCCCGGGCTGCGGCCGGCGAAATGGTGAAGTCGCAGGGAAAAATCATTCTCGCTACGGTCAAAGGCGACGTTCACGACATCGGCAAGAACATTGTTGGAGTCGTGCTTGCGTGCAACAACTATGAAGTAATCGATCTCGGTGTGATGGTTCCAGCAGAAAAGATTCTCGAACGGGCCAAGGCAGTGAATGCGGACCTGATTGGACTTAGCGGGCTGATTACTCCATCTCTGGACGAGATGGTGCATGTAGCGCGCGAGATGGAGCGCCAGGGATTCAAATTACCACTGCTGATCGGTGGTGCCACCACAAGCCGCAGGCACACCGCTGTAAAGATCGCACCGAATTACAGCGAGCCGGTCGTTCACATTATTGACGCCAGCCGCGCAGTGCCGGTCACAACAAGTCTTCTCAGCGACGAAAGTAAGCCGGCGTTTGTGGCGCAGCATCGCGCAGAATACGAGGCAGTCCGCAAAGCTCACGCTGCCCCGAAGCAACCCTCAGTTTCAATTGAAGAAGCTCGCTTACGGCGCACCCCGATTGTGTGGCGCGCCGAAGACATACCTGCGCCCAGCTTCACTGGGGTGCGCGTGCTGGATAATTTTCCGCTGGCGACTCTGCGTGAGTTCATCGACTGGTCACCTTTTTTCCACGTTTGGGGATTGAAAGGTGTCTATCCGCGCATCCTCGATCACGAAGAACAGGGAGCGCAGGCACGCCAGTTGTTCAAAGAAGGCAACGCCCTGCTCGATCTCATCATTGAAAAGAAGCTCATCACCGCTCGCGGCGTGTATGGCTTCTTTCCTGCCAACGCCGTTGGAGACGACATCGAGTTATATGTGGACGACAAGCGCGACCAAGTGCGCGCACGCTTCCACTTCCTTCGTCAGCAGGCAAATAGGGAAGGAAGCGAGCCGTGCCGGTCTCTTGCTGATTTCATCGCTCCAAGAGAAACTGGGTTGCCCGATCACATCGGAGCGTTCGCAGTGACCAGCGGAATTGGGTTAAAGGAACTAGTCGAGTGCTACAGGGCGAAGCACGACGACTACAACGCAATCATGGCTGAGGCTCTCGCCGATCGGTTGGCTGAAGCCTTCGCCGAGTGCCTGCACAAGCGCGTCCGCGATGAGTGGGGCTACGGTTGTTCAGAGAACTTAAGCAACGAGGACCTTATTCACGAAAGGTATCGCGGCATTCGACCCGCCCCTGGATATCCGGCTTGTCCGGACCATACCGAGAAGGGCACATTATGGCGTTTGCTCGATGTTGAGAGGAATACGGGAATTCAGCTGACAGAGTCCTTTGCCATGTGGCCGGGATCGAGCGTAAGCGGCCTTTACTTTGCCCATCCGGAATCGCGCTATTTCAGCCTCGGCAAGATCGAACGTGATCAGGTTGCCGACTACGGCGAGCGCAAAGGAATGACCGTGCAAGAAGTCGAACGGTGGCTGGGACAGAACTTGAATTACGACCCGGTGGGGTAGTAGTTGGACATCAGCGCGCGCCAACCCGCGTTCCGCGCTGAGCATCTTTTCCCGCATGATTCGGAAACTTAAATCGGGCGAGTTCCGCCTCTACTCGCGTAAGAAGAATCCAAGGACCGGGAAGCGACGAAATCTGGGAACGTTCTCGTCACTTTCTGCCGCGAAGAAGCACGAGCGCGCGGTGCAGTTTTTCAAGAGAGCTTGAGCGCCCCAGAGTGCTTCCGCTACAAACTCCAAGGGTTCAAGATGTCCACACCTGCGCCCTGTACATCCTTTACGTTTCGCGTCACAAGTGTCAGGTCGTAATGCAATGCTGTCGCGGCTAGCAGACCATCGATGACTGGTAATGTTATGCCTTTTGCTTTGCAGGTTCCTGCAATGTGACCCCACCGATCGGCAATCGCAAAATCAATCGGCAAAATACGTCCAGAAAAACGAGTCACAAGAGCGTTGAACCAAGATTCGAGCTGGGCCCTGCGCGTGGGGTCTGGACGAGAGGAAATCCCTTTACGGATTTCTCCGAGAGTAATCACGCTGAAATAAAGCAGAGATTCGTCAGCGGCGGCGAACCATTGCGTCACTGCGAGATCGGGTTTCGGCTTTACCATCTCGGAAGCGACATTTGTGTCGAGCAGGAATCCACTCATAGGTCAATGTCTCTTCCGTAGTCCGGTTCACGGTCGAAGTCGACGCCTGCATCTACTAGCGGAGAAGTCCTGAAAAACTCAAGCAGGCTCTTGGGCTGCCGACGTCGCGCGATCAGTTCCTCAAACTGCTCAGCAGGAATAACAACGACGGATTCTTTCCCCGACTTCGTGACATATTGTGGCCCTTCCGTACGTGCTCGCCGAAAGAGTTCGCTGAACTGAGCCTTGGCTGTTTGCAGCTGCCAAGATACATGCCTTTTTGCTTTACTCATAAACTAGTCTGACTAGTCAGATTATAATGCAGGCTGTCTCTCGTTTGCAACATCGTCTAGCTTAGCGCAAGCTCCTTCGCCCTCTGCGCCGCCTTCACTACTGCCTTAATTAACGTTACCCGCAGCTTGCCTTCTTCGAGTTCCAGGATTCCATCGATGGTGCAGCCTGCGGGCGTTGTCACCGCGTCTTTCAGCAGCGCCGGGTGATCGCCGGTTTCGAGTACTACACTCGCGGCGCCGAGCGTAGTTTGAGCCGCGAGGAGTGTTGCCACATCACGAGGCAACCCGACCTTCACTCCGGCCTCGGCGAGAGATTCCAGAATTATGTAAATGTAAGCCGGGCCGCTGGCGGAAAGACCCGTTACTGCGTCCATATGCTTTTCATCGACCACAACCGTGCGTCCAACCACATTGAATAATGCCGCAGCGGCTTCGATGTGCTCAGCCTTGGCATGCTGTCCTTTGCACAGCGCGGTCATTCCATGGCCAAGTACGCATGGTGTATTCGGCATCGCCCGGACTACTGGGATGGTCCCGCCCAGAGCGGTTTCGATCTGCGATGTGTGGACGGAAGCCGCCACGGAAACGATCAATTGCTTGCCAGAAATCTTTTCCCTGATTTCTTCCATCAATTCCTGCACGACTTGTGGCTTCACGCAAACGAAGATTACGTCGGCGCCATCCACGGCAGCCTTGTTTTCAGTTGTGACTTTGACGCCGAGTTTATGCGAGAGGTCGTGAGCGCGTGCCTCGTGAGCGACGGTGGCCCGAACACGCTCCGGCGAGAGTTGATGCTTTTCCACCAACGCTTTCACCAGAATGCCGCCCATTTTCCCGGCTCCTAACACGGCAATACGACTCTGTGAAAAGTCCCTCTGCATCTTCGTCTCCCCTATGTCCGTGAGCCGGGGAAGCGCGGATTAAGACCGCGGCGTTCCGCTGCAAGCACGTTCAGTTCTAAATGAAAATCGAAGATATCACACCAACTATGGCGTGACGGTCAAAGAGACCTGCGTTGAATGCGTGAGCGAGCCACAGGCGGCTGTAACTGTGACAGTGTAGGTCCCCGGCGGAGTACCAGGACTACCGCTGCCACCGCCCCCTCCTCCTTGGAGGCCACCACCGCAGGAGATCGAAAGCCCAACCAGCAGGGTCGCGAGAATCGCCAGCCCTCCACGAAAACTTATTCGCATCGTGCGCGGTCGCAGGAAGAGGAATCCTGCTACGGTTAAAGACAACGTTGGAGCTAATAAAACAGAAGATGCTGCAACGGGTGCGGTTGTCGAAACTGTAAATTGCACCACCGAATTCTCACTGCCCGAACCGACCCGAGTCGGATTGAATCCACACGTCGTGAGCGCAGGCAGTTTAGAACAACTGAAATTTACGTCATTCGGAAACGAACCGGTCACGGGCACCACAGCGAGGCTGAAATTTGCTGGCTGTCCCGCGGGGGTAGATGCACTCGCGGGTGTGATGTTCATCGTGAAATCGAAGCTTTGGGCCGGCATGGCTGTAAAGGCCACATGGAATGAGTGTGTGATTGCGCCGGGATCACTGCCGCTGGCTACAACATCGAAGTCGTACGCCTGCGATATCGGGCTTGAAACAGTTACGTCAAAACCTGCACCGCCGCTTGTTGGGATTATGGTCGCCGGGTTGACGGAGCACGTTGGTGGAGCGCGGGTTCCGCAGCCGATCGCAACCGCACTGCTGTAGCCGTTCATTGAGGTCAGAGTGCCGTGGAAGGAGACGGATGCATTCACAGGCGCGGTCAGGGAGGGGTTGGAAATCGCCAAACTGTAATCCGGGGAGTTGTTGACCATGAGTGTCATGGTCTGAGTCTTCGCCGCAGCACCGGAGGTTGTGGCGCTAATAGTAACGGGAAAATGTCCGAGCGGCGTGGTCGACAGCGTAGCGATTGTGAGACTTGCTAAGGATGGAGCCCCATTTGTCGGTGAAACGGACGCCGCGGGCAGGAAATGGCAACTCGCGCCCGCAGGCAATCCCGAACAAGAAAGCGAGACAACGCCACTGAAGCTTCCCAGCGCTAATACTTGAAATGAGACCGCTGTACTGGCACTTCCAGGTGTGACACTGACGCTCGCGGGAGAAAGAGGGCTCAAGCTAAAGTCGACGATGTGCAAGGTAAGGGGGAGATCATGAGTAATGGTTGCTACGTCTGTTCCGACCGCATGGACTCTGAAACGGTAATCTCCCACAGCGCCGCTTGCCCCGACTGAGAAGCTGGTTCCACTTGCGCTCGGCGTCAGGCTGGGCGGATTCGTCGAACACTTTTGCGGAGGATTTGTGGTATCGGCAATGCAGCTGAAATTGATGTTGCTACTGTACCCATTGACAGCAAGAGCGGTGCCGGTGAAAGTCGCGGTTTGCTCCAGGAAGACCGTCAGAGGATTGTTACTTACGCTGAGTTCAAAATCCGGCGTGGTGATGAGGTTCCATTCCCAGATTCCGCGCCCGTAAGTGGCCGCACGAAGTCGTTTTAGCCCTCCAGAGTTGAAGACCTGCAGCGAAGTAACAGCAACATTCGGTAGAAAACCAGTTTGTCCAGCCGCCGGGCCCACTTCAGTCCAGTTTGCCGAGCCAGTGCTGCTTGCGAATACGCCAACGTCAGTTCCCACATAGACGGTCCCGTCGGAGAGCGAGTTACCTGAATCAACAGTGACGACGTTGACGGGAGCGTCAGGCAAACTTGCGGTGAAATCGGTCCACGAAGCCCCTGCAGTAGTGGTCTTCCAAACATGCGAGGTGTGAAAACCCATGATCGCGACGTAGGCGGTTTTTCCAAGGGGATCAGCCTGATCGAGTGCAATGCTTGAAATTGGGAACCCTTTTGGATTGATCGACTGCGTCACGTCAGTCCAACTCAACGGGCCAGCATTTGCGTTTGTGGTGACCCACACGTGTCCGCCGGCCGGAGTTGTTGAGATTAGTGGGCCGTCTCCATCCGTACCGGCATAAATCACTTGCGACATGCCGTTCGGGTCGCGCAGTCCACCCACTGCAAGCGAGCGCACCAGATTGATTTCATTCCCGCTGCAACTTCCGCTACCGCCAGTTTCGAAGTCGGGGCTAAGCGAAGAAAAGCTTCCGCCTGAGGTTGGACCGCGCCAAATACGGCAAGTCCCAAGGAGCAGACTGCTTGGGAGTTGTGGATCGAGGAGGAATGGAAGGTTGAACGGCCCGATGTCGCCGTCGAGCGAGTTGCTGTCAGCAATCTGGCCGTTCTGAAAATCCTGCGAGCGGCAGTCGATTCCATTCGCGCAGCGGAATAGATTGACTCCGGAGATGGAGCTTGGCGGTGAGGAAACGAACCATTCGCCGTCGCTTGAAGGGTTGATGGCCGTGGCCCCGTTGTTTCCGGCATTGACGTTTACCCAATTTCCTCCGCTCTGGGAGAATGAGGTTGCTGGTGCGCCGTTACCTTCTGTGCCGCCGAAAATCAAGTTTGGATCCGATGAGGACTCAGAGAGGGACACGAACTGAGTCATGGGCCCAAGCGTTTCGTTCAGGTTGTCGAATTGGTTCGGTTGACCGCAAGCGCCGGAGGTCAGGCCGCTATAGGCATTCAGGGCACGATTTACTCCTCCATCATTCGCGAAATAAACCAGCGCAACGCCGTTGGCGATAGTGAAATCCATCCCATGCTGATTGGGATAGACCTTGGCGATGTCGCTGCACCCATAAACGTGCGTTAGATTCAAGAACGTGTTGTCGGCGGTCCCATTGCACGTTGGGAATAGGTTAGTGATCGTGCATTTGTAGATATTGACGGCGCCGGCATAGAGATCAGTTGCAGTGCCATCGGGAACGGCCATGAGCGTTAGATCGAAAGCTCCTTGAGCGGTTCCGCAACCTCCGAAAGCATCGCCACAATTTGTAATTCCGGAATCGTCAATCTGGCTCCACGTTATGCCTCCATCGAAGCTGCTCCAAATCCCCTGGTCAATATTGTTGGAATCCACATACCAAACGTACATTTCTCCCAGCCCGGATGTGCCCGGACGATTGGGAACAACGGCAATTTCTCCGCGATAGATCGAACAGTTGCTCGGCAAAGTTTCCTGAGGAGGGCATTGCGAACTTGCCAGCCCGGTGCCAGGCTGGTTTGGCAAACGTGTCCAGTTCACGCCGTCCGCAGAGGAGTAGAAGCCGTGAAATCGAATGGCAGCATAAAATTTGCCCGCAGCGGCGTTGTAGGCCACGGCTGTCGCGGAGGCAGGGCTGATGGCGGTCCCGGAATCCGCCACGCTGGTGGCCTGCCATCCGCTTCCTCCATTATTGGAAAAATACAGTCCTCGATTGACCTCGACCGGAGTTTCCAAACCTTCAGCAATTCCTCGAGACGCCGACGCCGCGGCGGCCACGACCAGATTGGGATCGGTTGAGCTGAATGTGATTTGGCTGAAACCAAGGCCGGCAAAGGAGTGCATTCCGCTAACGTCCTGGGAGATGAGAGTCCAGGTTAGGCCGCCGTCCGCGGAACGCAGTATCCCCAGTCCGTAGTACGAGTCGGTCGAGCTGTCGGTCTCGCCGGTTCCGGCGAGAACCACGCTGTTTGCCGGATTGGGATTGGAAAGCTGCGGTTGAACGGCAATGCTGCCGATGGCGAGAGTCGCCTGATTATCTGTGAGCGGGGTCCAAGCAACAGAGGAGGGGTCAGGCGACGCTGCATTCGTTGACTTCCAAATCCCGGCGTAGGCGCCGGCGACGAAAACCGTGTTTCCGCTGGGATCATTCGGATCGATGGCTATTGCTGTAGAGCGTCCGGAGATGAATCCGTAATCCTGCAATCCGATTCCGCTGCTATCGGAAGGAAGTGGGCGTGGGCCGAGAGAAACCCACCTGCCGGAGTTGCTCGGGCTCAACGGTTGCATCCCTCTCAAGTGAAGTTTTCCGTTGATCGCCTTCGCACGCAAAGCTGCAGAAACTGCGCCACGAATATAGCGTCCTGAAATTTGCCATCGCTCCTGAGTGTTAAGGCGGTGCCCGCTTTGAACATTTGTGCTCGTGCCCCCCTCGTGTGTTGGAGGCGCTTGCGGCATCGGCTGGGCGGGCGAGGACCGGTAGGTCCCGAAAACAACAAACATGATCGCCAGCAAACCTGGAATTCGTATCATTTGGAAGCTATGCCGACTTACGGCCTTGCGTGCCAGCCGAAATTTTTCCTAACCGAACCAGCCGAGCAACGATCGATCCCGTGGTCCGGCTGTGAAGGTGGGCGATCTGCTGAAAATTTATGCCGCGGCGTAGCTCGTCACAGACTTGCGCGTCTTCTTCGTGCGACCACGGCTTACCCGCGTTCTTCGGCAGGAACTTCCGGCGTTCATGCTCCTCCTGGAACTCGAGCGCAGCAACGGCGCGGTGTAAGGCACGTACTGCCTGCGGATGGTGGTAAAGACAGTCGGCCGGCAGTACTACCCCGGTTTCAGGGTGCATGCCGTCGGCAAGCTTTCGTATGACAAGCAATGCTTCTTGCGTCTCCATTGCGTTCCCTCAACGCACGGCTGGGTCCGTGTAGCCGCGAAATACTACGCTGTCGTCCAACTGATGTTCTGTGACGAATGAACATTCCGCCTGTGATAGTCCCGAAATGAAAAACGCCTTGTGGACAACGTTTACACTGTTGTCACTTATGGACTGGCAGGCATTTTGGCTGACAATTCGGCTGGCGGCAGTCGTGACGGCGGTCTTATTCGTACTCGGATTGCCCCTCGCCTACTGGATCGCGTTTTCACGCTGGCGGTGGAAATTTCTTGTGGAAGCGGTGGTGGCGCTGCCGATTGTGTTGCCGCCGACCGTCCTTGGTTTCTACCTACTGATCGTCCTCGGCGGACAAGGCCTGTTGGGCCGTTTGTCGCAGTCGATCACCGGCCATGCCTTGGCGTTTACCTTTGAGGGCCTGGTGATTGGTTCTGTGCTTTATAGCCTGCCGTTTACTGTCCAGCCGTTTGCCGCTTCGTTTTCCGGAGTCGACTCGCGGCTGTTGAATGCTTCAGCTGTATTGGGAGTATCTAAGTTCCGGACCTTCTGGCGAGTTGTGGTGCCGTTGTCGTTCTCGGGGCTCATTACGGGGATTGCGCTCACATTTGCGCATACCATCGGGGAATTCGGTGTGGTTTTGATGGTGGGGGGCAACATTCCCGGTGTGACGCGCACTCTATCGATCAATATTTATGATCAGGTTCAGGACTTGAACTATGCCGCCGCAAACCAGACTGCGATGGCGCTCGTGTTGATTGCTTTCGCATTGCTGTCACTGGTGTATTCCACTAACCGGAACCTCTGGAAAATATGGCCACGACCATAAATCACCTGCAGACCCCCTGTGTTGGCGCCGAGGCTGTAAATGCTGGGCTACAGGCGCGAGTGCGGCGAATGCTGGCGAACGAGGAGGGTGCATTTGAGCTGGACGTAACATTTGCCATTGCAAACGGCATCACGATTCTCTTCGGGCCCTCAGGGGCAGGGAAGACAACCCTCCTCAATAGCATTGCCGGATTGACCAAGCCAGATCAGGGACGAATCGTTCTCGGCAATAAGGTTCTATTCGACGCAGGTCTGGCAACGAATCTGCCTCCTAAGCAGAGGGGAGTCGGATATGTCTTTCAAGACCTGGCGCTGTTTCCTCATCTGAACGTCGAATCGAACGTTGCGTACGGACTCGCTGGGGTTAGCGCTGCAGAACGTAAGAAGCGGATGGAGAGTGTGCTTGAGGCTCTCGGGATTTCACATCTCCGAAAGCGCCGTCCGGCGGAACTTTCCGGTGGCGAGCGCCAGAGAGTTGCGCTTGCCCGTGCGTTGGTTACCCAACCTTCAATCCTGCTGCTCGATGAGCCCCTTGCGGCTCTCGACCTGCCGGTACGAATGAAGATCGCTGACGATCTGCGGCGGTCCATACAAGCGTTGCCCATTCCGGTTTTATATGTAACGCACAGCCGTGACGAAGTTTTCATGCTGGGCGAACGAATGCTCGTGATCGAGCGCGGACGGATCATCGCCGAAGGCACACCGCATGAAGTGATGTCTGCGCCGCGGACTGAAACAGTTGCGCAGCTTGCGGGGTTCGAGAATGTCTTCGATGCCGAGGTCTTATCGATTCACGAAGAGCGCGGCACGATGACATGCGCGCTTGCGGCGAGGCAAATTGAACTGGAGACACCACTGGTACACGCAGACGTGGGCTCAAAACTCAGGGTTGGAATCAGCGCCGGAGATGTGCTGCTTGCGACCGCCGCCCCTGTCGGGCTGAGCGCGCGCAATATCTTGCCGGGCCGGGTGCTTTCGCTTTCGCGGCGCGACATGATCATCGTTGCTCGTGTGGACTGCGGCGTTGAGGTGTTCGCTCATCTCACGCTTGCCGCGCGGGATTCACTGCAACTGGCTGCTGGACACCAAGTCTGGCTAATTGTGAAAACGCACTCGTGCCACTTGCTGGCTGGGTGAAAAGTCCGGGTTCGTTCCCGCTGCAGGAAAATTCACTTCGACTTGAGCATCGTATGGAATTGCTCGATCCCCACATCGAGCAGGCTGGAACTTCCACTGATTGAGCATCTCCCTAACCATGGCATCTCGTTCGCGGCCAGCGCTCTCGATGAGAAAAATGTTATCGATGGAGCCGTCGGGTTCAATCGTCAATGTGGCTATTATGGTGCCGCCTACACTGGATGCCGTCGCTTGCCGATACTGAGGACGTGGGGCTTTTACTGGCTTGGGAGTGATCAGGTCGTCACATTGAGGCCGGAGAATCGCATTTTGCGGTCGTTGAAACCAACGGGCGTCTAAAGACGTTTCCTGTAGAGCCGTCAGAGTGGCCTCGATAATCGGGCTCCCATTCACGTACAAGTTAAGCTTCCTTGGGTAACGATGAGTCCCGGATGATTGGTAGTCGACGAACTTTCTTATTCGCAGATCAACACCTTCACGTTCTTCATCGCTCAAGACGTCGTTGGTGGCGAGGTCGATGCAGATTCGTCTCTTGGCACTCCTACTTTCCGCATTTTCATTGGGGCGGAGGTCGATACAGTTCGCCCTGACGCCGTCTAGCTCTTCGTATTTCAGGCCCCTTATGCTTTTCTTCGGAATGGGCGGCAGAACGCGAAGAAGATCTTCAATTTCAAAAACCCGCAGAGGCGTAAACCGGATGTTCCGGCTTATCCAGAGATTTCCGCCATTGCGAACCCGGATTTCCTGATACGTATCGATTCGTACTTGTTGATACCAGAGATCTTTGGCCGCCCATTTCAGTGACAGGTGACCCTTCTGCGAAACGTCGAACTGAACTCGAAAATCGACCTCCATCTGAAATGATCGCGCGTCATTTCCCCGCAGATCGACCTGCTCAACGGCGGTCTGGACCATGTTGAAAGCATCATCGGCGCGGGATGAACCGTATGAGAATTGGCCCAACGAAAGCAGAAGCGAGGCAAGCGCAAGCGCTCTCATTTGCGCGGAATTATACGACCGTTCTTTGTACATTCAACGCAAAAACTAAGTACATTCGTTTTATTGCTTTTTCAGCGACGAGTACACTTCGCGGAAAAATTCTTCAGGCTTGATCCTTCATCTGCGGCAGCTGCAATCTGAACCAAGAGCAGGACGGCTCCGATCAGTAAAGATCCATAGGAACGAACGGGACGGTTGATCATGATTTCAGTCCTCTTCTTGGCAACTGGTCGAACTTACATTATTACGGTCTCAAAAACCCATTTCGCAAACTAGACGCTCGGGCTTCTTCGATTTTTTCTATCTTTATTATCCCGACCCATTGTCCGCGGTTTCGCAGCCGATAGACGAGCTTTCCACCCAGCACTGAAGCCGCGGCTTCGGGTGGGAGATCCACGTGGTAGTCGAAATATCGCGACTTCAATTGCTGCCACTGTCGCCAGCGATCCAGTATCGTGCGCGGCTGGTACTTAGTTGAGAAGACCAGGGCGATATCGAACCTGGAACGGGCGTCGACTGCCGAGAGTAGCTGCTCGGCCGAGAAGTCATCGATCCGGACGACCTGAACCGGTCTCTGAACATATCCGAGATATGGTCGCGTGAGTTCATCGCTGGCCGGCCATGCGGTGAGCACGCGCGCATTCGGATATTCCTGCTCCAAGAAATTCTCGGCACGCTGATGCAGGCGAATGTAGTCGCGGTAAGCAAGATTATCTTCGGGAGCAAATCCGTAGGGCGGATTGATGAACAGAGCCGAGATGAATGCAAGCGCGACAACGACGATTACTGCCTTCCAGGCTGCCAGCCGTCGCCAGATGGTCGAGACGCAAACAAGGATGACAAGCGGCACAACCGGGAGCATGTAACGAGCAAGAACTGCGCCCCCGACCACCGATAGAGCGATCACATAAACGAGAGTGATGGAAAGAAAAGCATATTGAACCGCGAGATCGATTCGCGGTCGTTCGCCACGTGCATCGCTGATCGGACGGAATTTCATCGCAATTAGGCATGCCAAAGTGGAAACGTAGAGCCCGAGATAGCCGACTGTTTGCCAGAGACGGAGTAGTAGTGCGAGCAACATACGGAGCGGATGCAGCGTACCCTGCACGTTGTAGCGGAAGAAGTCAGGATTGCCGAAGATGTGTCCAGTACGGAAGTAGTGGTAGGTATACCAGAGAACGAGTGGAAACACAGGCGCGAGTAGTGCGGCGAAGATGCGTATCGTCTGCGATCGAGCAGCAGAGTCACCGCCGGCTGAAGCCGCTTCGGAAAGACGAGTGGTTGAAGAGCGGTTCGGAAAGTAACGAAGAACTTGCCACAACAGCAATGCCAAAGGAACCAGAATTGCTGTTTCTTTTGTCAGTACAGCGAGACTGAACCAGACGGCGGTCCGCCAAAGAACGGGAGAGGCGGCCCCTTTCGCAGGCTTCGTTTCTCGGAAAAATGCATCCAGCCCCCAGAAGGTGAAGCCTGCGGAGGCCAGGTCTATATGGGCCAGCGAGCTTTGCGCAAAGAAGACCGGATAAATCGCGACCAACAAGGTGCTGTACGCGGCAACTGTGGTGTTGGCGACGGTTCGTGCCAGACGGAAAAATCCGACGAGCGAAAATGCGGCCAGTAACAGCATCGCGCAGCGTGTCACGATTTGGCTCTGCCCGAAAATCTTCCAGGAAAGCGCGAGCCATGCCATCACCAAAGGAGGATGCGCATTCGAGGGAGTCGAGTAGGGGATCAGCGATCCGGAAAAGAGGTCGCGAGCGGCGGGAATGTAATAGCCAGCTTCATCCCAATAATAAGGAAGGCGCAGAAGCGGCGCATGGACGGCGATAAGTACGGCCGCGAACAGCAGAAAAAGCGCCGCCGATTTCACGAACCCGAATTGTGAGTTGCTGGGCAGAGTTCAGTGCACCGGGCCTGCCGGTTGCACACGCGGATCGAGCTTGATTTCGCCGAACGTGCTTTCGTAGTTTGTGACGTTTTGTTGCAGGATCGCGGTCAGTGCCTTCGCCTGTTGCGGACTGAGATAGATTCCCTGGAAGTTGCGCACTTCAACTTGATTTTCCGCGGGCTGCTGCATGGTCCCGAAGACGAGAAAGAAGTCCCAAACGCTGACGCGCACTTGCACGCTGTTGGCGTAGGTCTCACGGTAATCGGCGGTATTAACGAGATTAAAGTTCGGTTGCGTAGGGGTGATCATAAGGCACACAGTTTAAATGGGAATCGCGGTGAAAGAAACTGGTTCAGTCTGATTTGAGGTGCTGGCGTGGCAGAGCAGATACTCGCTCAAACCTCCGCTAGCGCTTCGGAATGACAGGGCGTCGATGTGGTTACGCAATACGCTATGTGTGTTTGGCGACCCACAACAGAATCGCGAAGATCACGATTGGAATCAGAGCCATGGCGACGTAGAACAGGATTTGGCGTGTGCGCGGCTGGCGGCGGACTTTCCAGTTGGTGAGTTCTTCCCGGTCCGCCACCCCGACTTTAGACGGATTCTGCAAGTCGTGGGCAAATTCGCGGGCAGTTGCATATCGCTTAGAGGGATCACGTTCGATGGCACGATAAATGATTTCCTGCACCTCGGGCGCGATGCTGGGATCAATTTCACGCGGCGGTATCGGATTATTCAGGAGACGATCGTTCATAATGGTGAACGCATTCGAACCTGTAAAAGGGACTTTGCCGGTCAGCATTTCGTAAAGCATTACACCGAGCGCGTAGATGTCGCTTCGTCCATCGCCGCGTTTGCCTTTCACTTGCTCTGGAGAAATGTAGTCCGGAGTACCCATGGTTTGAGTGAATTTGGCAAAGGTCAATCGTTTCGACCCAACGTTGGCCGCGATACCGAAATCGATCAACTTAATCCGGTCCTGCCCGTTCACCATAATGTTTTCCGGTTTAAGGTCGCGGTGAACAACCCCGTGTGAGTGGATGTAGTCGAGCGCCTGCGCGATTTGCAGTGCGATGTTGATCGCCCGCTCCGGTGGAAATTTCTTCTGATCGTTCAAAAGTTGTCGTAAAAGGCGTCCGTCAACCCACTCCATCGCCATGTAGAGCTGGCTGTGGTCTCCGTTGGGGAAGACCTTCATCACATTCGGGTGGTCGAGCTTCTCGCCGATTTGCTGTTCGCGCTGGAAGCGATCGTAGAAGACCGGGTCAGCTTCCATTTCTGGGTGGGGAACTTTGATTGCGACCGTTTGTCCAGTGCGCTCGTCGATGGCGCGAAAGATGGACGCCATACCGCTGCGCGCGGCAACGTTCTCAATTCGGTAGTGATCAAGCTTGTCGCCGGCGTGAAGGGCGGTCATGGTCTAGTTCAATCATGCCAGAAGACCCATAAAGAGTGCGTAAAATCAGCTTTTAGCTCGGCGAATTGTCATTCCACGGAATCGCCCCCATGTGCTCTTCGGGGTTCAGGCACTGCAGATTCCTCGCTCGACGCTCCGCTGACGCTTCGGAATGACATAGATCTGTAGAGTTTCGTAGCACGACGCCTAAAAGATAGATGTTCAGCGCAGCTTATACGGTCGCCCGCGATACATTCCGACTCGCTCCACATCCTTAATGCGGATAAGCTGCAGGCTGATGTTGTCGCTGCCGTCCTTCTCGCGAGCGAGCGACACGAGATGGTGAGCAGCTTCTTTCAGATCATGGAACTTGCTGGTGATGGCCGCCATCTCGTTCGAGATCACTGCTCCGTGCAAACCGTCGCTTGAGAGAAGCAGCATGTCTCCGGCAAGAAGCTGACATTCGTCGATTTCTGCATTTACCAGCATGTTCGCGCCGAGTGAGCGACTCAAGAGATGGCGCCGCTCCGACTGCGCGGCCTCTTCCTGAGAGAGCAATCCCATCCGTACTTGCTCCCCAACGAGAGTATGGTCGTTGGTCAGTACTTTTGCCTGGCCGCGACGGATCAAATAGCAGCGGGAGTCGCCCACGTGCGCGATGGTCGCACGATCATAACGCAGCAGACACGCCACCAGAGTTGTACACATGGAACTGCCGCCGGGCGAAGCCGCAGCTCCGGTTTCATAGACCTTGAGATTTGCCGTTTGCACCAGACGTTGAAGTAGGCCGTTCGGAGGTTCATCAGCGCGAACGTTTCGGAATGAGGCGAGTATGGTCTCGACTGCCGTACTGGATGCGATCTCGCCGCGGTCCTGGCCGCCTACACCGTCAGCCAAGGCAAAGAGCCAACCGTGGGTCCTCGCCTCCGCCTGCGATGATGGCGCGGCATGGCCGATGTAGTCTTCGTTGTGTTCGCGAACTTTGCCAGGATCGGAAAGTTCGGCGAACTCCAAATCGAGCATGGAACTTCCTGAAAAGGTCTGTCCGCCAGGGTTGGCGCTCGCGGCGCGGAATGAGCGCCCTCTGTGATGTTGTAGCATGACCAACACTCAACGGCATCCTGTCATTCCGAACGGCTTTGGCGCTGAGGAATCTGCTCTTGGTTTGCAACGGCAGATTCCTCGTTCCACGCTTCGATATCGGTCGTAATGACAGTCTAGGGTTGGTTGAGGGCGGACGTCGACGCCCGCCCTGCACTGGCAAGTTACGCCGCGCCGGCCTGTTGCACCAGCGTGGTGCGTCCTGCGGCCTTACTGGATCGAATGAAGTAAACGCCGCCGTAGATGCCCCAGACCAATGCCACACCAAGCGCTATCAGTGGTTCCATCTTCGTGCCATATCCCATAAACGGTCCGATCACGTAGAAGGCCATACAGGCAAGATTCGCGAGCAAGCCGAATACAGGAATTAACAGGTGACGCACGAAGCTGAATTTCGGGTGCTTGTGGAAGCACACGACGCAGGTTACGCAACTCAGCATATACAGCAGGAATGTGCCGAAGTTCGAGGCAAGCGTCGTGGTGAGGAACGTATTGGGCAATGCCGCCATCTTGTCATGAGTCGTGTATCCGAAGCTCGACCAGAAGCCGTGAGGTATGGCAGCAATGGTTGCGTCCTGCGGAGCTGCGCCATCTCCGAAGAATACAACCACAGTCAGGCAGCCGACGATTGCGGAAATGAACGCCAGTGTCCAGATCGCACGGTGCGGCGTCAGGTTGCGCGAGTGCAGCAGACCCATCGAGTCGGGCAGTTCTTTATCTTTACCCATCGCGTAGGTCACGCGCGCCCCTGTATTCATACAGGAGAGCGTTGTGCCGATCAGCGCAAGAAAGACGGTCACAGCTTCAGCCAGCATGAAAATGCGGCCACGTCCAGGACCGAACAGGGCGTCGCCGACGATGGTCATCATGTCGCCGATGGGCGCTGCCGACCCCGCGGCAAACGACATCGGATAGCCGCTATTTACAAAGTAATTTGCCGCGAAATATTCGAGCAGGTAACAGAAGCAACCCTGTACCAGCAGCGACGTAATGACTGCAATTGGCACGTCGCGCTTCGCGTTCTTGGCCTCGCCGCCCATCGAAGTGACTGATTCAAATCCCACGAGGATCAGAATCGCGATCGTCGCCTGCACAAACATCCACCCGAAGTTGTGCATGCTGATCACAGACTTCGCCGTCGGGTGCGAAATGAACGTCCCGTTTGCGTCTCTCTCGGGATAGCTGATGTGGTACGGAACTGGCTTGCCCGCCAAATCGAGCTTGGGCTGCGGTCTGCCATCTGCGCTACGGACGATGGTTTCGGTGGCCTGGCCATTTACCATCGTCGTCGTAGTTGCAAATTCGTAATTGTAGGCAGAGCTGGTTTGGGGATCGAACTGATACGCGATGCTGCCCGGCGGATGGTTCATGCGATAGCCCAGTGCGATGACAGTGAAGACCAGCAGCGCGCTGATCTGAATCACGTTGATCGCGATGTTGACGGCGGTCGATCCGTTAACGCCACGATGCGCGATGTAAGCCACGCCGAAGGAGAACACGATGGCTACAGCCATCATGAACATCGGTCCTGGATTCGACGCGCTCATGAAGTTTGGCCAAAGTGTTCCCACTAGATACCCGGAGATGACACCAATAACTCCGACCATCACTCCTGGATAAATCCAGTAGTAAAGGTGCGAGCCCCAGCCGACGATAAACTTCGCCAGCCGCGCGTAAGGCCATGCTTTCTCGTGATTGAGAAAAGATTGTTCAGCGAAATAATAGGAACTACCGGTTCCGGGATAGAGCTTTGCCATTTCCGCATAACAGACTGCGGTGGCAAGACAGAGCACAGTCGCAAACAGAATGCCGATCCACATGGCAGGGGCAGTTGCGCCTGCGGCAGACTGTCCGGCAAACGTGAGCCAGAGGAATGCGCCGGGTGCGATGAGCGCCATTGCGTTCATCGTGAGCCCGGTCAAACCTAACGTCGGTTTCATTTCGGGTGCGTCGGCCATTTCGAGTTTTCTCCTTGGGTTGTGAGTGGGGATTTGAGACTAGACCGGAGCCATCGACGTGGATGTTCCTCCCTGAAATGTCCTTATCGCAGCGGCAGCCGCGATTAAGGTTCCATCAAAATTGGTGCGGGCTGGCCTGAAAACCATCGTGGTCATGGCAGGAGGTTGCGCGCTCCAAGCCAACCCGCGTATTGTCAGCCCCGAACTGGCGGCTGTACCACGAAACCGATCAATCAATACTCGTCGTTCGAGACGTCAGAACATGAAACCCGCTTCAACCACACCGCGCGGCTGAGTCGCCTCGGTGCCAGAAGTGCCGAAACCAAAGCCTGGCGTCATGCTGGTCGCGTGAACTATTGCCAAGTCTCCGCGCAGGAAGAAAGCGTCTTTGCGGTAAGTTGGCGTAACGGTAAATGAGTACGCGCCGCTCCCTGGACCGTACAGCAAGTTAACTGCCCCGTTGGTCACACTTCCGGTGGTGGTGATGTATTCGAAGCGTGGCGCAAGAGAGAATCCGCGTTTGAAGTTGTAGGTTGCGAGGATCGCCCCACTCCGTGTGCCCGCGCCCTGTGTGATGCCGATATCGGGATTGGTGGGCACGTTCGTGAATTGCAGATAAGGCTGCACCACCCAGTGGCCCTTGGTGTATGTGTAGATCACGTTGTAGATTTGCGAGTTATTCAGAGCGAGAGGCGTTGCCAATGTGCTTTTGGCATAAGATCCTGCGTTTCCGCCGGCGACAAAAGCGAGTGTGTTTGCCGAGTTGATTGCATAGGCGACCGAGCCCGTAAGCCAGCTGTAGCGGTTCGAATAGAAGCCATCGTTCCAGCTGAACGCGAGAGTCCATTTCTTGTAGGTCTCGTTCAGCTGAATGCCGCGATTTACGGCATTTTCCTGGCCCCAGAGTAAACCACGCTCGACGTTCATGTTCTGGAAGCTGAACGTGTACTCCGCGCCGATCAGCGTTGGCAGCGCGCCGACTTCTACGTTGAAGTTTCCCTTCACGAGCTTGAGATATCCCTGCGGGAACGGTCCGTAGATGTTCTTAATCGTGTCCGCAGTCGAAAGGAAAGGCACGCCGATCGCCGGCAAGTTGTAAGCGCCGCCCTGCAGATAGAATTGCCACCACCCGCTGGTCTTCTGGACAAACAGCTGTGCGTTACTGATGTCATAGTGCGTGGGATCGTCGCCTGTAATGTGGTTTCCCTCCGTCCAACCGATACCGCTCAAAATGCCGGTGACCGCCAGCTTCCCGCCTTCGACCTCATGCGGCACTGCGGTCTGCAGAGGACCGGACATGGAAGGGGTTGGCAGAGGTGCAGGCGCTGGAGGGCCGGCCGGAGTTGTTGTGTCCGTCGGAGTTGGACTCGGGTTCTGCCCAAAGCCCGGCAACGCGGCCAAACCTACCACAAGAAGAGCGAGGACACACATCACTCGAATGCTCAAAGTTGATCTCCTTTTTTTGAAACGTGATCATTCAGCGAACCTGCGGCGCGTCAGCTCAGACGCGAGGATTCAACGCCCGATCTTTTGAGGAATACACAGAACCCTTGCTCCGCGATCAATACGCTCTTGCCCCGGCTTTCCTAAAATTTCATCAGCGCCGGTATAAATAATTTGCAAAACTTATTGCGTTCAGAACGGGGTGTCCAATTGATTGTTTTTTTTCGGGCGATTAGAGAAATTTTGAAAAGATAAATCTATGAACGCGATAAAGAATCCTTCTACTCACATGAAAAGCTGATGAAAACAAACGAAGTGCGAAATTGTCTTGCGCGGTGCTTGCGAAGAGTTGTGAATTTGGAAGATTCGCTTTGTAGATAGGTTGTTGTTGTGAAACTGGCGCATCACGGCGCTGTGAAAACGATGTTTAGCGTAACGTCTAAGTAGAGGAAGAGATCGACTCTGCTCCGGGCCCTGCGGAGATTTCGTACAGCGCTCCGCTGTGCTAACCTGAAGTTGCCTTCCTAAGCCGGGATGGCGGAACTGGCAGACGCAGCGGACTCAAAAAGCTCCGCGCGTCCGAGGCGCCAACTGGCGAAGTGCTCCTTTTTTCTTTGTTTTCCTGCACATCCAAATATCGACCGCAAACTAAGCGTGCGGTTCGATGAGGTCTGGAACGGTGCTGTAAAGGCCTGACGGTTACAGTTTGGTTACAGTCGAGCCGCCGCCATTTCAGTAGCCGAGTGGCTGAAGGCGGCGATTTGCTAATTCGACCTGCCCTGTTCGTCCTCACTGACCTACACGTATTTTGTTGGAGTTAGATTGTTTTCATTTGCGCTGAAATTCCTCAAACTGTTTGATCACGAGCTGCAACTAGGGCTCGCAGGAGATATATCAAAGGCCCAAGTCGATTTGGAGAGCGTTGCAGTGAAGTCAGAACAGAACATCCTGAGTTACTAGCGTAAGGACACTTCACTGTTTGTCTTCGGCATTAATCCTACGCATTGCCTCGCGAAAGATGTCGATATCCCTCGGGGCTGGTCTGATGTCGGCGACAATATTCTTGCCCAGCTGTTGCGCTCGCACCTCATCTTGTAGCTTTCGGATTTTCCATTTCATTTCGTTGAGTGCAGCTTCGCGGTCGCTGTTGCCTCGGATCACTCCGCACATGGCGCCTAAACTCGCGATTGAGTTCCTCTGCTTGGCTCATTAGGTCAGTCGGGAAGAGTTCGACTGCGATATTTGCATCCTGCAGCTTGAGAAATCCTAAACCACGGACTCTGCTGTCTGGGTCCAACATTCCGATGACGACCCTCGCGACTTTGCGCTCTATCAGTCGCTTTGCACACGGAACTTGTGGATGATTTCTCGTTGTGCACGGCTCATGTGCATAGTTGCGCCGGCCAATGAGACATCGGCGAGTTTCTCCTCCAGCGCAACGAATTCTGCATGTTTGCCGGAAGCGATTTCGCCTCTATGAGCAACGGCCAGAAGTTTGCCACATTTCACTACGACTACCCCAACTCGGGGATGTACTCTACCGTCATCCTCCGCCACACTCTTTCTCGATTCCTCTAACGCCATACGAGCGAACCGGCGATGATCTGCTTCGCTGAGCGTTCCAATGCTTGGAACGACTCCCCCCGAATCCGTAGTTCTGGAAATGTGCGCGACCTTTGCAAGTTGCACGTGCGCGTTGCCTGCCAGTTGGTCGAGTTCAATGCGCACGAACTCGGTAAACCGATCCGAAAGGCCTTTCAACAGTTCGGCTGTACGCTGTTCGTCCTCGCGGACCCACGCTGTACGTTGGTCATAGGGTGTATTACCGGAAGGACGCATGTGAATAAATTTGGGGCGCGCCAGTCTCGCCAGTGAACGACTTCGTCGATATCGGCAGCGGTGAACGACGTTGGCGTGGGCTGAACATCAGTGACGTTCTTGATCCAAGTGCTAAACCGTTGTTTGCCGTTCCGAATGCGGTTTTCAACGTGGTACTTGGCCCAATCGACCGCATCGCTGCCCATAAGATCGGCGTTGGAGATGGCTACCTGCAGGGCATCTCTAAACATGTCCCTCACGGTGAGGTTGAGCGCGTTCCGGTACAACTCAGCGTAACCGTGGAAAATCTGTGACGGAGTTCCTTGGCCGATCGTTTCGAGGAATTTGGTGGCGGGCACACCGGCACACCCACAATTCTCAACAATCTTCCAATTGCTTCCCGATATGTAAGCAATGGAATGGACGCCCCCGTCAAAGCGGCATCAAGTGTGCCAGAGTGGAAAGTGCAAGACCAACCACTACAAATGAACGGAACGTCCAAGATGTAGGTCACGACCATCGGTATTGATCTGGCAAAGAATGTAGTTCAGGTTCACGGAATTGATCAGAGAGGTAAGGTTGTGCTGCGAAGGCAGCTACGGCGGTCTCAGGTGATGGATTTCTTTGCTCAGCGGCCTGTCTGTTTGGTGGGAATGGAAGCATGCAGCAGCGCGCAAGGACTTAGAGAGCACGGACGGCGCTAGAAGTACAAACAAAGAACCCTTGGATATCGGCAAGTGATCGCAAACTGATCGCGGTTCCTGTGGATCACAGCTCGATCCCCCTTACTGTGAATATGTGTAGTCCTGCAGCGTTGCCCAATTCCATTGTAGGGTTTGACGGATGGTCTCATCGATGCAGCTTCTGCGGGTGATCTCCTTCGGCAAGCGTGATTGCTTTCTCCAGCACGAGATCACGTCCGCTCTTGAGAGCATCGGTAGTAGGATGTACCTCGACGTCAGGCTTGATGCCCACGCCCTCAAAATCTGAGCCATCTGCAAAATATTTCTTCGTGACTGCCACTCGGAGAATCATCCCATTGTGAAAATCGTAGCTGTATGGAATACCACTACTGCCCTGCGTTGTCTCGCCAACGAGTGTTGCGCGGCCACTATCCTTGAATGGTTCGATAAAGTCCTCGCATGCTGAAACGCAGCCTCCATCAACAAGGAGCATCAAACGGCCACGAAAGATTGGCTTCCCTGGCAAACTCAGTCCTCCTCCCACCGTTTTCGGAGACAGTGTTACGGCCCCGGCTAACTCACTGAACGGGCCCGATTGGCCAGTACGATATTGTTGATCCACTGGGCTCTGAACAAGGCCCGGTGTAGGTGGTGTCATCCTGAGTGCTTTCCAACCGTGGTACGGGCGGTCCATCAATGCCGTCATCAGACGCACTGGAGGAGCACCGCCAGGGTTCTTTCTCACGTCAATGATGATGGTTCGTGCGTCTCGATACTGGTTCAGATATGTGAGAGCTTCATCTTCCAAAAACGGGTAAAAGAAGGATGGGATGTGAATATATGCTGTTTGACCTTCTTGCAGCCAGCGTCCCTCCACTTTCGCTTGAGGCTCTTTGCTTGAGGCGCGGTTAATAGCAACCTTGCGCCCGTCTCCCAGCGTGAGAATGAATTGTTCCGGGAAGAGATAGGGAATAAGAAATAGATTATGTCTTTGAGCCGCCTCGCTTGAGGCCCATATATATTTCTTTTGGCGCTGGAAGAACTGATCCATTGCGACGCTGTCTATCGCAGCTACAACGTCGCCAGATTTTACCTCGGCTCGCGCACTTGTCTCGACCACCCACTCGCTACCGATTGGGCGAGCGTAGAAGCCCAACGGCTGACTGTAGTTTTGGGCCAGCCAACTATCTTGAAAAAAGGTGTGTCCATTGTCCAGCTCGGCTATGAACTCCATGCTAGCGAAATCGAAGCTGTAACGGTTGTCAGCCAGCTGTGCGGAGCGCAAATAGTTCTGATATGAGGTGCTCCATTGAGCATCTGATACTTTTTGCCGCTCGACGAAGTACTTGGACAAGACTGAGGCAATTGTCGAGGCGATGGAGCTTCTTTGATCGACAGTAAGCTTGGGAACTTGTGCGGTCTGTGCGCTTGCAAGTGTCGCGACGCAGAACAGCAGGGAAACGATTTGTCTCTTCATGTTTATGTGGTTCTGCACTGCGCGTATTTGCGCCGAAACACTCAATTGGGCGCGCCACTTGAGCTTAAGCGCCTTAGGTCCTGGAGTGGTAAATATTGATCCGCTCTGCACGCTTTGATGGCCCCGATACAGGCGACATTAAACGAATATGCCTCCTTGCGGTATTCAGTAAAATCCGATGCCGATAAGTGGACGAATACTTTTCTGATGTTTCCCAAGGAATCTACGTTCTCGGATAGTCTCGAACTTTCGGCTGGCCCTTCCGTGAAAAAGGCGGGCACTCCTTCCGTAACCGAAGCGGACCAGACCATAATATCCTGACCCATACTCGTAAATTTATATGCCAACCTGTCATTTCGAAAATCGAGTCGTCCATTGAATCCAACCGCTGGAGCCAAATGCAGTCTAGACAACCATTTGTCGTCAGCATGAACATTTACGGTACACTCTCGATGGCAGTCACCCGAAACTCTGATGGGGACACCTATACTGTGAAACTGGGGCGCCACAACGCTATATGGCGTTCCGATTTGCAAGGGCATGATCAGGTGTAGGTAACTTTCCGCAACACTCCTGGCTTTATGGGTAAGCGCAATCGATATAGTAAACGCGAACAGCAAGGCAACTGCAATCAAGACAACGACCAACGAATATCGCTTGATGTTGCTCATGTTGAGTTTAGTCCTGAGACCAGTTATAGAAGCCATTTATAAGAACATGAGTGGAGTCGAAGTAGATACCTAGCTTTCCGTAGTCGTGGCCCTTCGGGCTATGCACGATAATCGTTCCACCGTGGGTTGTGCAGTGCGTGGTCTGAGGATCGCCATAGGAAGGCGGCCTGCATGTCCCTGTTCGGGTGGAAATGGTAAATGTTTGAGTTGTATTTGTGGGCGAACAGCCGAAAAATGGATTTTGACACCCGACAGTGTCTGGAAAACGTTTATCGTCCTCATCCTCAAGACCGCCGGACATGCCGTCGCCGGACGGTGTCACACTAAAGTTGGTTTGGTGTTCGGTGACATACCAATCTCCCCGCGGTGTACTTCTGCCATCCAGCCTAGTCAACGTATAGGTAATCTCCCTTAGTGCCTGCCCTTGCTTACCGTCATCTGAGGTGGGCACCAAACGCAAACTGTATGGATCATCCGGCAGATTAAGATTCGCACCATTGCTCGATACACTCCCACCGGATGTTCGCGAAAGGTCCACTTGAAGCATGTTAGCGCTGGGCACCACACGCGAAACAGGATCGGAATACGTGAACCCGTACCAAGAATACGTCGGCAAAGTCATTTGTCCGGTAATATTCAGGCTGGCGTCGAACATTGTTCCATCCCCCGAGATCACGCCACCGTCTGCGGTCGCCATTTGCGGGACATATCCCGCCGTCACTCCAAGGGGATTGCCAGAACTATCAAACCTCACCATGTAGCTTTGCAAAAGTGAGTCAATGGCGGCTCCGACGGTGCCGACATAGGTGCCGTCCGCAAGTTGCAATACTGGCTGTAACGGAGTGCTTTGGAACGGAATTGTCGTCGTCCTTGAGTGGGTAGCAACGGAGGTTCCGGAGGTCGTAGCCACATTGAAGCTCTCCACCCCATCCACGCAGCCATCCCTGATAACGGAGTTGGTGGATTCATCGTAGTGCGATGACGCACAATACGCCGCCGTCGCTTCGTGCCAATTTACGATCGCGCCTTGGTCCGCGTTGGTGAGTGGGTCCGTAAACACAACCGAAGGGACGGGTTGGCTTTCCAACGAGAACCAGTCGCAACAGGGGAACGAATTCCAATTGGTCGAGTAGGTTGAGTACCAGTCTCCTAAGCTGATGCTGGACGAACCGCCGTCGGAGCCAATCCGCAACAACACTAGATGTTCTTCGGTGTTTGTTTGTCCTTCACACGAGGCTTGGAATCTCGCGACCGTTTTTGTGTACAGATAAGGAACATAAGCATAACCATCACCCGCGATTATCAAATTTCCGATTGCTGGCGCGCTGTAAGTAGTACTGCCGCTTGTGGAGCCCCCAGGAGGAAGGGGGCTGCTGAAACAAAAAACCTGATATGTATTGGTGTAATCAACGGTCGTGTCATTCATCGGTATCTGGAACTTCGGCTGACCGGACTGCGGGTCAAGGCCCACCACAGTGTCGCCGTCAATGGTGAAGATGGTGCCGTCGGGATGAATCACTGGCCTTGTTAGAGGATTTCCGACAGGCGACGAATAAGCCGGAGAAGCTTGGCCTGTCATCCCATCCAGTCTCTTGATTGACCCTGCGTTGGTCGTGGTGTTTCTCTTGACATCCCCTTTTATAGAAGCGCGCCCAGGCCCATTTAGTGCAGTTTTAGAAGACTAGCCAGAGTCTCATCAGCATTCTTCCGAATGTTGGGATCACTCGTCTTTTGGCGCTGTTCCAAGACGTAGCGGACCGCTGTATTCACAGTTGTCCACGGAGTGTCTAGTGAGCCTTCGACTTGCCAGAAGCGGCTGCCAAGCGGTTTCTTTTCCATGCTTCCATTCGCAGAGTGCATGACTGAATATGCCGGCACTGCAACCATATGATATAGAACCGCAGTTTTGATAAATTCCGTCTTCGCTGGGGGCGTATAGCGCAGCTCGGCATCGATCTTACCCATGTCAATGTAGCCCAGGCCAACATCCCCGTTTTCATCCTTTGCTCGGTAATCGTACGCTGGTCCCCAGTCATTCGACATGACAAGGACAGTATGATTTCCGGGAAATGGCTTTGGCTTTGTGTAAAACGCAGACGCTTGTGACCATCCCTCGGAATTCAACAGTTCACCTTTGGTCGCCATACGCCAGATTTCATCCACGATTTCCGTTCGTGATTTCCCTTAATCGGTTTATTCTCAGCATTTTCCTCGGAAAACACCAGGGCCGAGTACGACAACAGTGACCGCTGCGACCACTCCAACACGGATCATAAGTCTCATTCGCACTCCCATAAAATTCGGTTCTCTAGTTCGCACAATCCCCCACTGCACAGAATGCTTTGGGTTTCTGCTTGGTTCCAGCCGGTCCCTCGGGAATCAAATACATCGGAGTACTTGCAGGCAACGAAAGTCCATCGTCGTTTGCACCGAAAGTTGCAGACAATTCTTAATCGACTCCAACGTGCTGCGCGAAACGGTGAACTATCAGCGGAAGGCGCAGTTCAACGTAAGCCGCCTGTCAAAACCACTCAACAGAAAAAATCTTTGATGAGGCGGTGAATTTCTCCGGGAGCGTGCCCATTAGTAAGGGTGAAATCGAAATGGGATACTCACCGGAGCCTCCCAGCTATGTGCCGCAGTTCGAACCCGACATCACGCAGATGAACGCGTAATGGCGTCCGCATCGAAGTGCGACCGTTGATTTGACAATCCGGGAGCAGGATTCTGTCAGCAAAATGCCTCCTACCTGTTGCTGATCCTGCTCCCAAATTCTCGCTCCGGAGATTCCCGATGTTGCATTTGCAAAGGAGGACGCCGATGTTTCGAATCATCAGCCACAAACGCCGTGCGGCAGTGCGTCGATGCACGCGTTCAATGACATCTCTTCTCGTCACGCTACTGCTTGGCTCACCCGCGTTCGCTCAGGTCGGCGGCGACCGAGTCACATCGTTTCTCTCCAACTCCCTGAGCTACGCGCAGGGCCTCGGAATTTTCGGCGCCGGATTTCTCGTGATCTGGGCAGTCGCCAACATTGCTCGTGAACGGCCGAGTGGAAAGCAGTGGGCTGGCGCGGGCGGCGCATTGCTCTTGTCATCTATGTTGCAACTGCTTCGCACATTTGCAGGCTGATCCATGCCACTGCGACTCAAACCCGTAGCACGTTCACTGTCAGTTCGCGCTGAGTTCTTCGGCTTGGAACTGGAGGATTGGGGACTCGTGATTGCCTGGCAATTGTCACGCGCCTGATCGGCGACCACATCCACCGTGTGCTGTTGGGGTTCGTGCCGGTTTCGACGGTCATGACATATGGCTCAGCCGCCGCTTTGGTTCTGCTGATCCGCTGGGCCAAACACGGCAAACCGCGTGGCTATCTTGTCGCGTGGATTCAGCACCAGTTCCGCTCGAAAGCGCACAGCGCTCGTGCTGGTCGTCCAACACTTCCTTACTTGATCGAGAACGAAGAATGATTCAAGCATCGACAGTTCATCTGATTGCGGCGCTTATTGGCGCTCTGGCTATTGTGACATTCGCTTTGGCGGTGTTCTTACCGCAGGCCGTAGCACAACGCAATGGCAGCGGAACACGCAACGAGAAAGTTCTCTCGTCCTTAGCTGCGCGAATTCCCATTTCCGAGATCCGCGATGATCTGATCGTGCGGCGTGATGGCTCATTCTGTGCGGGTTGGGAGTGCGCCGGAATCTCGACCCAATTCGCGGATGCCGAACGTCTTGAAGCAGTGAGCAGCTCGCTCGATGCGTTCATCAAGGGAATCCGCCATCCCGAAATCGAACTTCAGTTCCGGTACGAGATCGAGTACGAAATGTCGAAGGTTCTCGATGAGAGGACGTCTCGGAGCAATTGCGTCAATTCGCCTGCGGCGTGGCTCGAAGAAAACCGCGTCTCATTCTGGCGCTCGGCAATTGACGCCGGCCGGATGCGCTCGATTCGGCTACTGGCATTTCTTGCTTGGAGACCCTCACGAACGTGGGAGACACTCTCGGCCGGTTCGCGATTCGCAGCAGCGTTCTGGCAGGGCATCGCGCAAGACGGGTTTGGCAAGCTGCCGATGATATCAGAGCTGCGCTGAATGATTCACGCGCAAGGGCTCTGGTTCAGCGAGAACCCTCGTATATCTCGGCGGCTACTGCACGGTGGAGCAGGCACAGAAACTCGGACTTGCTAATTCGCCGACGCGTGTTGCCGTCCAGTTGGAGGTGCTTAAGAACGCTGGGTTCCTGCGGCAGATCGCAAATTATCCGGTGATTCATCAGGTCACAAAGTCTGCAACGCGGCTCGCTGGCCTTGACCTGATGGCGCGCCGGCGTCATACGCGTCTGACAATCCGTTGCAGGCTGTTGGGCGTGAATTTCTATCTCGAGGCCAAAGCCTGGCCAGCCGAGTTCACCTTTGCTCACTCGGAAAAGATCACCGTCTTAAACGCTGCCGGTTGCCCCACCGACGCGCTTCCGCACGTCGCAGGCCGTCCTTATCTCTGGCAGGATTTTCTGCTCCGGCGAGCTGACGGCACGCTCTGCGTCGCAGTGGTGGATCGCCCGGACAACACACCAAAATACCAGACCCGAACGCTAACCCAGCGCTATAGCGGGGTTCTGGAGCACGTTGCTTCGGAATTCCGTCTGATTGTGGTGGTCGGTTCCGAGGGGCGCGTCCGGCTCTATCGGAAGTGGGCCGCCCAACCCATCGCGGGCCAGTTTACCCAACACACGCTCAAGCCATACCTGGTGAGAACACCGATTCCACAAGTCAATATCTCGCTTGAGGAGAAACAGCAATGAAGTTAACGGGCACGGTATTGCGGTGTTCGTCGCGAAGAGTTAATGCCAGCGGGTCAAAGGAAACATACGTCACCAACCTGCTGGTATTGGACTCGGACAATACTGCGGGGGCGAACTACGCGGTTGAAATCTGGGACGAGAAGCCGCACAAGCTGCCGGTCGGGGCAGACTCCACACTGACCGTAACCGGAGTGGTCAGCCGGAACACCTCGATCCCGACGTTTCGCGGCCAGCCGCTCCAGCAGGAAGCATTAGCCGGGGCGTAGCGCCGAGTCGTCACCCGACCGCGTTGCGGTCGGCGGTAAATCTCAACCGAGATTTACCGGTCAAAGGCGTCGCGGCGTGACGCCTTTGACCATTCCATTGACGAGCCACCCCCGAGGGTGGCTCTCGGGGGTGGCTCCTGGGGGTGGCACATCCACCCCCGAATGAGAGTTGTCATGGCAATGCCGCAAGCGAATTCGCAGACGAGAACGATCGAAGAGCAAGTCCTGTATCGGCTCTCGCTCGATTTCCGGTCACACGAATTAGCTGAATCCTTCCTCGAACGCTTTTGCTGTCTGGTTGGCGACCTTCCAGCCAGCGAAAACCATCACCATAGCCGTCCGGGTGGTCTTTACCGGCATTCGCTCGAAGTGGCGTTGCAGGCGTTAGAGGAGTTCGCCGGAACGACGATTACGGAACGGCGCGCGGACGGAACGGTGGATAGCTTCGAAAATGCCCGCAACAAACCTCGTTGGCAGTACGCCACGTTCATCGCAGCGCTCTGTCATGACCTCGGCAAGCTCTTCGAGATGGACTTGCGAATCGGCGATACGCCCTGGCGTCCATTCGCCGAACCTTATCTGGAGTTCGTCCGCCGTAGCCGGAAATCACCGACATTGACATGGAACCCGGAGCGCCAGCACGGAGATCATGCTCTGCTTTCTCCAGCTTTACTCTTCCGCCAGCTGCTCACGACCGACGATGTCGATTATCTCGGGGCACCGCGGGTTAAGAAGATCACCAGGACACTCGTGGGCAGCCACGACATTCTCGATAGTGATGATCCAGTATCGCGAGCTGTCTCCAAGGCTGATCAAGCGAGTGTCGAACGGGCTCATCCCGCGATAGTGGACCAGCCTGACAGCAAATCCGGATGGTTTCTGCGCGTCCTGCAGGAGATGATCGTTAACGGCGAGATCAACGTGAATATGCGCGGAGGGCAAGTCTTTGTCCACGGGGACAGGACGGCTGTGGTGATGCCGGCGGTTCTCTTTCTGCTACGTGAGCGCCTTAGGGCGACGTACAACGTTACGCTGCCTGAGAACACTCACGTTTATAACTTGCTGCGCAATTCGAATTTAGTCGATGCTGATGCCGCAGGAATGTGCGTACGCGCCATCAAGGCCACGACTGATGGCCACACTGTTTCACTCAAAGCACTCATATTTCCGACCGACAAGGTCATACCCAAATCAATCCTTCCCACACTCCCCAAAACCACCCAATTTGAAATTGACACTCAGCCTCAGCCGCAACGGGTCGTTGAAGCGCAGGAGTGAGGCTATGGAGAACTGACATGAATACTCTCATCGCAAATCACTACGGCCGAGTTCAGGGGGAGGTGGGTGGCGCTGGCCTAACCTTAATCGTAGCTGCTCAGACTCCACGCCGAGAGTCGGTCGAAGTCCAAACACGCATTGACTCCATTGAGCAATTACTACATCTGCTGGCGATCATGCGAGCCGTCGAGCGCCGGATTGAGCAGTTCCAGTTGCGCGATTCCGACAAATCGGATGGCGCCGAGCAGGAGAGCCCGTTCGATGACACGATCTCTTCCGAAGGCGACTTGTTCGGCTCGAACGGCAGTGGCTCGAAGAACAAGATTTATGGACGCTTTGCGCACTTCCTCATTTACGAGCAGGTCGATGAAGGCCGGCTGCGGGTATTCTTCGCCGTGCGTGATGATGCAAAGCGAGTCGCTCGCTTCGATCTGCATCCCGGTGAGGTCCAGGCAATGCACGCACTCGCAAAGCGCGCACTGTTTGCGCACGAGCAGGTTGACCTGCTGCTCCGCGATGAGCTGTCGCTTAGCGTGGGGCTGAATGTCTCCGGTCGCGGTGCGCGATTCGACGTGCAGACTCCGCTTTGGCACTCACAGTTCTGCCTCAATAAGGCCAATGACCTTGCGACACTCGCTGTCTTCACTCGCCGTGCCGTCAACCAGGAGAGGGCTATCCCGATCCGGTTTGGGGAATCAGCAAATCAGTTCAGCTTGCGGAAACGAAATGATGGACAGGTGATCGCCGAATTTGAGCACCAGCGCACGATGGAAAAGATTGTGCTCTCGACACTGCAGCTTTACGAACTCGAAACCCTGGCGCAGTACGCGCTGCATCACGCATTCGAACCGGTGGCGATCCCGCTAGAGAATCATTTTCCGGCTCAAGCAACAACGGCGGCACAAATCGCGTAGTCTCACTTCCCAAGTTTTCTTACCCACAAACCCTTTCCGAATCCCACAAACCCTGACTCAACCCACAACTGCATCCACGCGGAAACCGCGAGGGTGTCCTAATTCCACAAAGGAGCTTTAGCTATGAGTGTGATCAATACCAATCAACTCAAATCGGCGCTCGAAAGACTTTGCCTCCTAGTGCCGAAGAGAGGAACCTTGCCGGTGCTGGAAAACCTCAGATGGCGCGTCGTGAAAGGCCATCTCGATTTGACAGCAACCGACTTGGACAACAGCCTAATCATTCCTGTTCCTTGGCCTGCACCGCCGACATTGAACGTCGATGTACTGGTTCCGGCTAAGGATCTCTACCAAGCTGTAAAAACCGAAACGGCCCCGACCGTCGAGATCAAGATTCACGACAGGAAGTTTGAAGTGCACGCGAACAAACGCATGATCGAAGTGCCCTTTGTTGAGCCGAAGAATTTCCCTCGAATTCCCGATGGAGAACTCAGTTTTCGAGGGCATATGCTTTCCTCGGCACTCGAAGCAGCTTTGAACAAGGCGCTGTTCTGCCTCTCGGCAGAATCGACTCGGTACAGCACCGACGCGATCAAACTTGAAGTGCGTGAATCGAAGTTTCGCGTCGTGGGCACGGACGGCCACCGTTTGTCTGTCGTTGAAGGAGCAGCTAAGAACGGAGCAACATCCGAGTTCTCCACTTTGCTTCTTCGCTCAACGGCATCCATCCTCAGCAAACTCTCGGGCGAATCCGCCTGGGTCAAGTTATCGACCTGTCGCGAGGAAACTGAGCACAACCTCTTTTTGTTGTCGGATGGTTCCATGCTCATCGCGCGGCCAGGGCAAGGACAGTTCCCCAATTATGAAAAGGTCATCCCGAAGGCACCGCTCGAAAGCAGAGTCGTGTTTCAGCGTGATGAACTGTTGGACTCGATGAACATGCGCATGGACGCTTGGCAAGAGCGCTGGCCTTTTGATTTCGAGCGGGAGTACAGGAAAGGAACCGACCCAGATGCTGCTGCCGAAAAAGCAAATCGCTTTTGGTGGCACGAGCTGAACAAGGCAATTAACCAAAATTGCCTGAAGATGCCCGATTGCTGGCTACCCCGCAATCACAATGGAGATCGCCAGCCCGTCGAAGGCTAGTCGGCAAAGAACGGCTGCGACTCGTCACGGCAGGCGGCGCAACCGGGTAATTCAACCCACGAGGACGATTCACCTCCCGGTTCATGCCACAAGGCGCGATGGACACTAAGCTCGTAGTCCATCGTGCCGTCTCCGAAAGCCAAACCGAAATAACAAAACTAACAAAAATAAACGTTGAGGATTGTTAGTTTTGTGAGGATGCGATCCCTTGCTCCCAGAGCCGAATTTTCCCGTAAAGCCAGATGAATTCATCGGCAGACGCTCTCATATTGACGCATTTGCGGATTCACGCCGGCACAGCGCTCTAACCGGCAGGATGCCGTCGTTCGCGGTATTGGGCGATTGGGGAATCGGAAAGAGTAGCTTACTGCTCAAGCTAGCAGCTACCTGCTCGGAACGCCGACTGCTGCCCGTCATGCTCTCTGTATCGAAGGACGTTTCGGATTACATGAAATTTGCCGAGGCGCTCTGCGACAAACTTGCCCATGCGCTGCTGGCCTCCGAGTCAGTTGGAACGCGAATCCGCACAGAGATCGAGAACTGGAAGCTTACGCGAGTCAATGTCGGAGCGCTGACGATTGATCGGCAGTCGCGGCGATATTTTCTCAGTTCGGGAAGTGCTCTCTTGCGCCATGCACTCGTCGAAGCATGGACTCATTTCATTCGACCTGCCTACGCGGGCGCAATTTTCTTTCTCGATGACTTGCACAACCTGGCCACGCCAACGGTGCAAGATACGGCGCTCATCATAAGAGATCAGTTTCAGAGTTTCGGAATCGACGGCATTAACCTGAGCGTCTGTTTCAGTGCGAAACGCGATTACTTCTCAGGAGTCCGCAGCTTTGCCGAACCAGCAGTCCGCTTTTATAAGAAGTACGTGCTTGAGCCGTTCACAGTCGAGGAGACAGCGGAGTACACAGAGGCGGTGTTTGCCGCGACGAGCCTCGATACACAGAGACTGGCGGAGTGGTTATTCAGCAAGACGCTGGGCCACCCATATTTTTTAGCATTCATCAGCCGCGAACTCTGGAGCAGTTACCACAGCCGGCCATTCACGAATGCAGTGCAGCTTTGGCCAGCGGTGTTCAGCCGCCTGGAGCAGGGCAAGTTCAATAATGATCTGGCGCAGCTTTCAGAAAAAGAAGTCGGGCTGCTGCGGGCCAACGCTCGTGACGATCACGACGAATGCAGTCCAGCCCCGTTCGCGCTGAAATTCCCGCACATATATTTCAAGTGCTTGGCTGATAAGGGGCTGCTGACCAGAGCAGGGCGAGGGCGCTACAAGCTCTATCACCCTCTCTTTCGCCAATCCTGCAACAGCGCAAATGAAAATGCGCACGCCCAGCGCAAAGCACACCTGCGAAAAACCTGCCGGGCCGCAGGCCCGGCACAGCGCCTTGACCCACAGGGCGGACTCCTTTCCCTTGACCCATTTTCCGTTATCCATTTTCGCTTGCCCGTTTTGGGCATTTCCACGCAGTAGTCCCAAGAATCCACGACAAAGACCAGCTCGTAACAGGAGTTGTCGTGAAATCGATTAATAGTGAGCTTTCAATCGTGCCGCGTCTTCTTCGGACATCGGAAGCTGCGCGCTATCTGAACGTCTCCCCGTGGAAGCTCCGCAAGCTCGTGCACGACGAACAGTTGCCAGTGATTGATGGGGCTGAATCTGTGGGGGCTAATTGGCTCTTTGATCGTCTAGATTTGGATCGCTGGATTGAACAACAAAAACGCTTCCATTTGCGGTAAACGGCTCTGGCTTCTCTCATCTTGGCGCTAAGATGGCGAGCGGGAGTAGGATCTCACCATGAAAGAAAGGAAGCCGAATCCCGCGGCGCAAATGCTCGGGCACCTCGGCGGGAGAGCCAGGGCAAGAGCGCTAACCGCGGTCCAGCGATCTGAAATAGCGCGAAAAGCGGTTGCAGCTCGGATTCGGAAATATCGCCAGAAACGCAGAAAGAACAAGAAAGGAGGAAAACCAACATGAAACAAAAAGCAGATGCTCATCGGGCCGTTGATCTGGTGAGCGATTCTGCTGAAAAGAAAAAACCAAAACGTCCTCGCGGAACCGGGTGCGTCTATAAACGCGCCGGTAGTGCCGTGTGGTGGATCAAATATTCTCGCAACGGAAAAATCTTTTGCGAGTCCACTCGCACGACCTCGGAATTCAAGGCGGGGAAGATCTTGGCTCGTCGGCTTGGCGAAATCGCGAACGGAACATTTCTATCCCCCGCGATTGAACGCATCCGCGTCGAAGAGCTAATGGATGATCTCCTCCGGGAATACCGCATCAACAAGCGTAAGAGCATTGATGACGCGGAGACTCGTTGGGAACTGCACCTGAAACCGGCATTTGCTCACATACGAGCTTCAGACCT
>Ga0070741_10001103_pt1 | contig 86406 bp, 89 predicted proteins | sample Coa_R1_4_FD_66440 | JGI IMG/M metagenome (GOLD analysis project Ga0070741, IMG submission 66440) | Surface soil microbial communities from Centralia Pennsylvania, which are recovering from an underground coalmine fire - Coalmine... | ecosystem: Environmental > Terrestrial > Soil > Unclassified ... | reverse complement strand
GACGCAGACTGTGATACGCACTGGGCTCGCCTCCTTTGTGACCTTCACCAGCCACTTCGTGAGGTGAGCCTAGTGCCCTCCTTCCTCGGTTCCGCGGAACCTCCCTCGGGACGCATCCGCAACGGGCGAGCTCCTTGACACGAGTCACGCGAGGGACGTAGCGTTTGCATCTGCAATTTCCACCCGTCTAGTGGGGTTCGGATGATCCGCACGCGGTGCGCGGGGCTCGTGGGGATGATGATCCCCGCGCGCCTGTGTGGCTGTCGGCAGGGCGTCGGTCTGCCGCAGCGGCCGCCGCGCGCGTGATTCGGGACCCGGCCTAGCCTCCACGTCTCCACGCCCGGCCTCCGGCAGGCCATCCGGCCCGCCCTCCCGCATGCGGGGGCGGGTTCAGCCCGGAACCGTCGTGATTCGCGAGCTCTCACACCGTCCGTGGGAGGAGGCCATGGCACCCACCCGTGAGCGCACACCCGACAGTCGGCAGCCCGACTGGGACCTCGTGCTGCGGCGCAACTCGATCGAACGGCTGAAGCACGAGCGCTTCCCGCTCGACGTTCGCAACGAGATCCCCGAGATGATCGCGAGGGGTTACGAGGCGGTGCCCGAGGAAGACATCGTCCGGCTGAACTGGTGGGGCCTGACGCACGACAAGCCCAAGGTCGGGACGTTCATGGTGCGGATCAAGGTGCCGGGCGGGCTCGTCCGGCCTGGGCAGCTTCGAGCCCTCGGACGCATCGCCCGGACCTACGGCCGCGACTACGCCGAGCTCACCACCCGCCAGGGGATCCAGCTGCACTGGGTCCGGCTCGACCAGCTGCCCGAGGTCCTGGCGGAGATCGAGTCGGCCGGGCTGACCACCGTGGGGGGTGAGGGCGACACCGTCCGCAACATCACGAGCTGCCCCCTCGCCGGAGTCGACGCCGCCGAGCTCTTCGACGTCCGGCCGGTGGTCGAGGAGGCGGCACGCTTCTTCTACGGCAACCCCGACTACTCGAACCTGCCCAGGAAGCACAAGTACACCATCGCCGCATGCCCTGTGCAGTGCAACGCTCCTGAGATCCACGACGTGGCGCTCGTGGGCGTCATCCGAGACGGCAGGCCCGGGTTCGGCCTTCGGGTTGGAGGCGGGATGTCGAACACACCCCGGATCTCGCGGGATCTCGGGGTCTTCGTGCCGGTCGAGGCGGCGATCGACGTGCTGCGGGCCGTCACCGATGTGTGGCAGAGCGACCTGCGCTACCGCCTGTCGCGCGCCAAGGCCCGGATCAAGTTCCTGGTGGACGACGACGGGCCCGAGCGGGTGCGCGCGCGTGTGGAGGAGCGACTCGGTCGGGCGCTGGAGGACGGCGCCGCCCCCGAGCCCGTCGGGACCGGAGACCACCTGGGCATCCAGCCGCAGCGACAGGAAGGCTTCGTCTCCGTAGGGGTTCCGGTCCCGGTCGGCCGGATCACGGGTCGTCAGCTCGAGGGGCTTGCCGACCTCCTCGAGGGGCTCGGGTCGGACGCGCGGTTCACGCGGCAGCAGAACCTCATCGTGGGGTTCGTCCCGGAGGAGCGGCTCGAGGCGCTCTGCTCGGGGCTCGCCGAGATCGGCATGCCCGTCGATCGCCCCGCGGTCTACGGCCGTTCGGTCGCGTGCACGGCCCACCGGTTCTGCAACTACTCCGTCGCCGAGACCAAGGAGAAGCTGGAGGAGGTGCTCGAGCGCCTCCTGGGACGGCTCGGGCCCGACGCGTTCGGAGACCTCACGATTCACATGGACGGCTGCCCGCACGCGTGCGCCCAGCACTGGATCGGGGAGGTTGGGCTGCAGGGAACGACGGCGCCCTCGCCCGACGGCGCGGCGCGCGTGGAGGCCTACGACCTCACGGTCGGCGGTCGACTCGGGCGCGGCGCGGCGGTCGGGCGCCAGCTCCTCCGCCGCGTTCCCACCGGCGAGCTCGAGGGAGTGCTCGAGCGACTCCTCGGCGCGTGGGTTGCGGAGCGGGCCGGGCGGCCGGTCGGGTTCGCGGAGTTCTGCGACGCGCGAACCGACGAGGAGCTGGCCGCGATCGCCCGCGGGGAGCGGGTCCCGGGGGACGCAGCAGGCCCGGCCGAGGAGGGCTCCGAGAGCGTCGTGGTCCATGTGCCGGGTCCGCTCCTCCCGCTCGTGTCGGGTGCCGATCGCCTCGAGGTCCGGGCGGGGACCGTCGGCGAGGCGCTCGCCTCGGTCGCGGCCGCTCACCCGGCGTTCGGGCAAGCCGTGCTGCCGGGCGGCGCGCTCGGAGAGGCCTTCCTCGTGTTCCTCGGGGAGGAGGACGTCCGGGAGCTGGGCGGGCTGGAGGCACCCCTGCATCCCGGCGACCGCCTCACGGTCGTGGTGGCGATGTCCGGCGGCGCGGTGTGAGGGGGCGTTCGAGGGCGTGGAGATGCGGGTGAGATCGGAGGCGGGCGGCCGGGTGGTCCTGGACGAGCTCGAGATCGGCGAGATCGCCGTCGAGCTCGACCTGGAGGAGCCCGAGGAGGTCATCGCCTGGGGTCTGGAGACCTTCGACGAGCGCGTGGCGGTGGTCACCGGGATGCAAGCCGAGGGGATGGTCGTGCTCGACATGGCGGCGCGGATCCGCCCCGACGTGCGGGCCGTCACGGTCGACACCGGACGCCTGCCTCCCGCGACGATCGCGTTCGTCGACGAGGTCCGGGCGAGGTATCCGCGCGTCCGGCTCGAGGTGCTTCGGCCGGATCCCGCCGAGGTCGAGGCCATGGTCCGGCGGCAGGGCCCGGACCTGTTCCGGGCGTCGGTGCCGTCCCGGCTCCTGTGCTGCCACGTGCGCAAGGTGCGGCCGCTCGTCCGCGCCCTGCGGGGGCTCGACGCCTGGTTCACGGGCCTTCGCCGTGAGCAGTGGGCCTCGCGCGCGGCGATCAAGAAGGTGGAGCTCGACCACGACCACGGCGGGATCGTGAAGGTGAACGCGCTGGCCGACTGGACGAAGGAGGAGGTGTGGGACTACCTGCGGGAGCGGAACGTCCCGGTCCACCCCCTGTACCGGCTCGGCTACACGAGCATCGGGTGCGACCCGTGCACGCGACCGGTCGCGCCCGGCGAGGACGACCGCGCCGGGCGCTGGTGGTGGGAGCGGGGGGCGCCCAAGGAGTGCGGCATCCACTGCCCGATCGAGACGGGAGGCTTCGAGCACGAGGCCGAGGCGATCCTGCGTGAGGCGCATGGCGGTTCGGGGGGGCGGCCGTGAACGAGGGCGCCCCGCCGATCCCGCGCGCGAGCCAGGGCGACCCACTCGCTGCCGCCGGGGAGGGGGTGGTGGAGCTCTCGGCCGATGAGCGCGAGATCGTGGCGCTGGTCCTCGATGCCTACGCGGCCGCCGTCCCCGGCGAGCTTCGCCCTCGGTATGCGAGCCTCGCGGGCGCTGCCCGCGAGGGCGGCGTGCCTCCCGAGCAGGTGGGTGCTCTCGAGCGCGTGCTCTCGCTCGCGCTGCAGACCGGCAAGGCACGTGAGCTCGGGCGGGCCGAGGCCGAGCGCGTGCTCCTCGCCGTCCTGCGGCGCTTGCCGTCCGGGCTGGCCCTCGCCCGCGCCCTCGACGGTGTGAACGAGGCCCTGTCCTCGCTCGCCGGCAGGAGGTTGCGCTCGGTCCGGGCCTCGATGCGCCTGCCGGGGCGGTACGCGCTCACGCTCGAGGTCGAGGGTGTGAGCCTCACACTGGGCCTCGGACCGGAGGGCCTGGGCGTCGAGAGCCTGACGGCGGGGTGAGCCTCGTGCCGTTCGCCTACCCGGTCCTGCTGGAGCTCGCCGGAAGGCGCTGCGTCGTCGTGGGCGAGCGCGCCGTGCGCGAGGGCAAGGTCGAGGCGCTGCTCGAGGCGGGCGCCCATGACGTGCTCGTCGTCGCGGAGGGTCCCAAGGCGCACCTGGAGGAGCTCGCGCGGCACGGGGTTCGGGTGCGCCGGCGCGGGTGGGTGCCCGCGGACCTCGACGGGGCGTTCCTGGTGGTCGGTTGGTCACCGCGGGAGAGCGACCGCGAGCGACTCGCCGCCGAGGCGAGGGCCCGCGGGGCGCTCGTGAACGTGATCGACGACGTCGGTCGCTGCGACTTCGCGAGCCCCGCCGTGGTTCGGCGCGGCCAGCTCGTCCTCGCGGTGGGCACCGGTGGCTCCTCGCCGGCGCTGGCGCGCAAGCTCCGGGAGGAGCTCGACCGGCGGTTCGGGCCTCACTGGGCCGTGCTGGTGGACGTGCTCCGGGAGCTTCGCGCGCGAACGCTCCCGCTGCTTCCAGACCTGCCCGAGCGCTCTCGCCGATGGGCCGAGGCGCTGGACCTCGAGGAGGCGGAGCGGATGGTGATCGAGGGGCGAACCGAGGAGCTCCGGGAGGTGCTCCTCCTCCGGCTCTCGGGTGCAGGGGCCGGCGCGTGACCGGCCGGGTGATCCTCGTCGGCGCCGGCCCCGGGGACCCCGGACTGCTCACCCTGCGAGGGGCCGAGGCCCTCCGCCGGGCGGACGCGGTGGTCTACGACCGGCTGGTTCCGCGCTGCCTGCTGTCGCTCGCTCCGCCGGGGGCCGAGCGAATCTTTGTCGGCAAGACCCCCGGGGTGCCCCATCCCTCGCAGGAGGAGATCGACCGGGCGATGGTGGATCGGGCACGGCGCGGGGCGACGGTGGTGCGGCTGAAGGGGGGAGACCCGCTCGTGTTCGGGCGAGCCGGGGAGGAGGCCCTCGCCTGCACGCGAGCGGGAGTGCCGGTCGAGGTCGTCCCCGGCGTGACCTCGGTCGTGGCGGCGCCCGCAGCGGCCGGGATCCCCCTAACCTACCGAGGGGTCGCGCGGAGCTTCGCGGTTGTGACGGCAAGCACGGCCGGCGGACAGAGCCCGGATTGGAGCGGGCTCGCGGGGTCCGCGGACACCCTCGTCGTGCTGATGGTCGCCGGCAAGCTCGAGGAGGTCTGCCGGTCCCTCGTCCGCGCCGGCCGCCCCGACTCGGAGCCGGCCGCCATCGTCCAGGAGGCGACCACACCACGCCAGCGCCAGGTGGTGGGCACGCTGGGGACGCTTCCCCGGCTTGCGCGGCAGCAGGCGATCGGCGCGCCCGCGACGCTCGTGGTCGGAGAGGTCGTCCGCCGGCGGTGGGTCGCCGAGCCCGACGCCCCCCGCTAGCGCGGGAGGCGCCTTGAGACCCGCTCGGCGCCAGCAATCGCGCTGCCGGGGCCTCGGCCCTGGTGTCTCGGAGCGCGGTGCCGGCGCCGAGTCTCCAGGAGGCGAGTCAGTCCAATTCCTCGGCGAGCTGGCGAGCCAGATCGAGGCATGCGCTTCTGGTGAGGCCGGGCAGGTCTGGTGGGAGGGCCTCCGGCCACGTCGAGAGCTTGGCGATCACAACCGAAGTGGGAACGTCGACGAGCACCATCTGGCCGTTGATCCCCGATGCCATGAACGAGGGACGGGACGGATCGATCACCCACCACTGGTTCCGGTAGTACGAGCCGGTCGGCAGGCCGCGTCGACGGGCTTCGCCGGCGAATGCCCGAACGGTGTCGGCGTCGGGTGTGAGCGTGTCGCGGACCCATGCGGATGGCACGATGTCCCGGCGAGCTCGGCGCCCGCGCTGCAGCATCAGCTGCCCAAACCTCGCGAGGTCGCGGAGGGTGCAGCACATGCCGCCATCGGCCATCGCGTTGCCGTGAGCATCCACCGTGATCTCGGCGTCGAACTCCGCACCCATCGGTTGCCAGAGTTCACGCGCGATGAGGTCCGCGAGCCGCGCGTTCGATACCCGCTCCGCTACCCATCCGAGGACGTCGGTCAAGATCGAGCGATAGCCGAACGGTCCGCCGTGCGGTCCGGCGTTCTCGAGGATCCTGTAGTAGGAGACGATGTCGTCGGGGAGCCTGCGGCCGGAGCGCGGGCGCCACAGATACACCTCCTCGTAGACGCGGACGTCGGCCTCGAGGTTCGCGTAGTCCTCCTCGAACCTCGTACCCGCCCGCATGTCGAGCAGGTGCCGCACCGTGCATTCCTCGAACGACGTTCCGCGCAGGTCGGGCAGGTGGTCAGTCACCAGGTCGGAGGGACGAAGCAGGCCGCGTCCGACGAGGACACCGACCACTGAGGACACGACCGACTTGGACACCGACATGAGCAGGTGGGTCGTGTCCGGCGTGAGGCCGTTGGCGTAATGCTCGGTGACGATGCGTCCACGGTGGAGGACCAGGAATCCGTCCGTGTAGGTCTGCTCGAGCAAGCTGGCGAGCCGTATGCGACGGCCCGCCGCGCGGACGCGCACCCGCGAAAGATCCCGTTCGGCACGCGGGAGGCGCCATACCGCCCCGCTTCCTCTCGAGATCCGCGCGGTGGGGATCAGCTCGCGGACGTGTTGGAACGCCCACCGGTTGTACGGAGGCTCCTGCCAGTTGGCGAGCGTCACGAGTCGATCCGCCGGGTACGGCGGCGGCCCTGTCATGAGACCGGCATCGGCCGCGCTCGGCACGGGTGCACGGCGCATGGCGCTGCAGCGTAGCCCGGACGACAAACGGCGGTCAATGCCGGTGACAACGGCGTTGACTTCCGTCGGCCGGAGCGGCAAGATGCGCCCCATGCCCGGAGCTACCGAGGGTATGCAGGTCCGGCTTTCACGTGAGCTGATCGTCGACGCGTACCTGCGCGTCGTGGAGGAAGAAGGTGCGGAGGCGGCAACTCTCCGCCGGCTGGGAGCCGAGCTCGGGGTGGATCCGACGGCCGTGTACCGGCACGTCCGCGACAAGGAGGAGATTCTGGCGGCGGCCTCGGACCGTCTCCTCGCGCAGGCCGCCGAGGGGTATGAACCCACCGGCTCGTGGCGAGCCGATCTGCGCGCGCTGGCCCTTCGGGCGCGCGGCGCGTACCTCAACCACCCCCACGCGCTCCTCGCGCTCGAGACGTCGCCTGCGGCGTTGCCCAACGGGTTCCGGCTGGCCGATCTCGTCATCGGCTGTCTGCGCGAGGCTGGCCTGCCGGAGGACGAGGTCGCGCCCGCGTTCGAGGCCATCGAGGGCTACGTGATCGGGACCGCGCTCGTAGACGCTCGAGCGTCCGAGGAGACCAGGGAGGAGTGGCGACGCGCTTATACGTCGCTTCCTCGGGATCGGTACCCGAACCTCAGCGCCGCCGCCTCTCAGGTCTACCGGGACCCCGACGCCGCGTTCCTGTACGGGCTCGAGTTGATGTTGGACGCCCTCGAGGCGCGAGCGGCCGGACGCTCTCGAGCCGGTCGCGCCCGCCCGCGAGATCAGGTCTGAAGGTACGACCGCACCGCACGAGAAGGCGAGAAAGGGGGAACGATGGAACGGGGCAGGACGGTGCGGAGGTCCATGGCATGGCTGGTCGCCATCGGGCTCCTTGCCGGAGCCTGCGGGCGGTCGGCGCCAAGCAACCAGGCCACGCCGTCGGGTCCGGTGAGCGAGGCGCTCGCCACGACGACCCCGGCCGGCACCAAGCCCGTAGACAGGATCACGTGGGGCACGTACCGGGAGGTCAACTCCCTGGATCCGATCTACGCCTTCGACTACCCGGAGAACACGATCCTCAGCCTGCTGTGCGAGACACTGCTCCGACAGCAGCCGGACGGCACCATCGAGCCGGGACTTGCCGACCTCTCGTACACGGATCCGACGCATCTGGTGTTCACCCTGAAGCCCGGCATCACGTTTTGGGACGGGAACCCTCTGACGGCCGACGACGTCGTGTTCAGCCTGAAGCGAAACATGGACCCGAGCCTCGGCGGCTTCTACGGCGCGGTGTACGACCGGGTGAGCTCGATCGAGGCGAGCGCACCCAACGAGGTGACCATCACACTGAAGCAGCCCGACTACTGGCTCCCCGGCGAGCTCGCCTCGACGTCGGGGTGGATCGTCGAGAAGTCCTACGTCGAGTCGAAGGGAAAGGACTTCGGAACGCCGACCGGCGGCACGATGTGCACCGGCTCCTACAAGCTGGAGTCCTGGAAGCCCGGCGACGTGCTGACGGTCGTTCGAAACGACAACTACTGGGATCCGAGCGTGCACCCGCTCGTCCGTGAGATCGACTTCAAGCCGACGCCGGACGAGGCGAGCCTCACGTCGGCTCTCTTGAATGGTGGCGTCAACGGCTACTACGGGTTCGCGATGTCGACGATCCCGCAGCTCAAGCAGAGCAGCTCTGTCACGGTTACCGATGGCTTCGGGTGGAACTCCGACGACTTCATTGTCTCGAGCTTCGATGGTCCGCTCGGCGACGTTCGCGTGCGCCGCGCGCTGTCCATGGCGCTGGACCGGCAGGCGATCATCGACGCCGTGTACAAGGGCTCGGCCGTCCTGCCGAAGGCCTTCACGGGCCCCGGCACGTGGGGCTACGGGCGGAGCGTGTTCCAGCAGGCGTGGAACGACCTTCCCGACTTGACCCAGAACATCGACGAGGCCAAGAAACTCGTCCAGGATGCCGGCGCGGTCGGCGAGACGATCACGCTCGGCATGTCGAACGAGCTCGCCAACATCGCCGGCGTCGCGAGCGCCTACCAGGCGGCGGCCGAGGCGATCGGCTTGCACGTGAAGCTCAAAGCCGTCTCGGCCCAGAACTACATCAACTTCTTCATCGACCCGAAGTATCGCCAGGGAGTCGACGGGTTCTTCACGGTGAACTACGGGGACTACGCGGATCCGGCTGCGCTACTCGCTTCGTTCGTCCTGCCGAACGGTTCGCAGAACTACTCGGGATACTCGAATCCGGAGGTGACGCGGCCGCTCGAGGCGGCGCGCACCGAGGCGGATCCGGACAAGCGCGCGCAGGATATTGCGGAGGCGCAGAAGCTGATCATGCAGGATCTCCCCTGGATCCCCAACGTCTTGCCCAATACGGAGCTGATCACGAGCTCGAACCTCACTGGAGCAGTGGCGTCCTTCGCGTACATGTTCTCCCCGTGGGCGAACGAGCTGGGGGGTACGGGCTAGGGTCAGGCGCCCGAGATGCGGCTCCGATTCCTGCTCCGGCGGCTCGCGATGCTGGCGGGGACGCTGCTCGTCTCGAGCTTCGTGATTTTCAGCGCGCTGTTCCTCGCGCCGGGCAACCCGATCGCGGTGCTGTCCGGAGGGCGATCGCTTCCGCCGGACGCGGTGCGGATCCTTGAGGCCCGCTACCACCTCAACGATCCGTTTCTCGCGCAGTACTGGCTCTGGCTGAAGGGCGCGTTGCACGGCGACCTCGGCATCTCGATCGCCCTGCGCGAAGACGTGTCGACGCTGATCGCCTCCCGGATCGGCACGACGGCGGCCCTCGTCCTGTACGCATCGCTCCTGATCCTCCTGATCGGAATCGGGCTCGGCCTGGCGGCCGGTCTGCGCCCGGGCCTTCTCGATACGAGCGTGCTTGCCGTCACCGCGATCTCCGCGGCGATCCCGTCGTTCGTCGCGGCAATCGTGCTGATCCTGGTGTTCTCGGTGAAGGTGAGGTGGTTTCCCTCCCTCGGAAACGGTCAGGGCGTCTTCGGCACGATCCATCACCTCACCCTTCCCGCCGTCGCGCTCGCCATCTCATCGCTGGCGATCGTTGCCCGGGTTACCCGCGCCTCAGTCCGTGAGGAGTTCCGACGCGAGCACGTGCAGACGGCCGTGAGCCGGGGCATTCCTCATCGCCAGGTGGTGATGCGGCACGTGCTTCGCAACGCCGCGATTCCGATCACCACGGTCTCCGGGATCACGATCGCCTCGCTCATCGCCGTCTCGGCCGTGGTGGAACGGGCGTTCAGCCTGAACGGCCTCGGCGCGTATTTGGTGGCGGCCGCCACCTCGAAGGACTTCGCGGTCGTGCAGGGGATCTCGCTTGTTCTCGTGACGGCCTTCGTGCTCGTGAACGTCGTCGTGGACGTGCTCTACGCGGTCCTTGACCCTCGCGTGGATCTCGGGGCGCGAGCTCGATGATCGCGCGAGCGGAACCGGGCGTCCACCTCGGGCGTCGTTCGGGCCTGGGGATCCTGCGGGCAACGGGTCCCGCCGGGATCGGGTCGGCGATCGTGATATCGGCCGCGACCTTCCTGGCGATCTTCGGTCGGCTGCTCGCGCCGCACGATCCGAACCTCGGCCAGCTCGCCTACGCGTACGTCGGACCGCTCGGCGGGCACCCGCTGGGGTTCGACGGTCAGGGTCGCGACGTCCTCTCGCGGCTGCTGGCCGGCGCGGGCACGTCGATGCTCGGGCCGCTCGCGGTCGTCGTGATCTCGATCGCCGTCGGGACGCTCCTGGCCGTCTCGGCGGCCTGGCGTCGTGGAGCCTACGATGCGGTGGTCTCCTCCGGCCTGGATGTGCTGTTCGCGTTCCCGGGAATCTTGCTCGCCATCCTCGCCGCGACGGTCTTCGGTGCGGGCCTGCTCGCGGCCGTGCTCGCGCTGTCCGTCGCCTACACCCCCTACGTCGCCCGGGTGCTCAGGGGTGCGGCGCTGCGGGAACGCGCGCAGCAGTACGTGGCCGCGCTCGAGGTCCAAGGGGCGTCGGCGATCTCGATCTGCCTGCGTCACCTGATCCCGAACATGCTCCCGCTCATCGTGGCGCAAGCGACGATCCTGTTCGGGTACGCCATGGTTGATCTCGCGGCGATCTCGTTTCTCGGCCTGGGTGTCCAGCCACCGAACGCCGACTGGGGAGTGATGATCTCCGAGAACCAGTCCGGGGTCGTGCAGGGCTATCCGTTGCCGGCCCTCGTGGCCGGGATCTGCATCGTGCTCGTAGTCGTCGCCTTCAACGTGCTGGGCGAGCGGCTGTACGAGCAGGCCCAACCGGAGCGTGTATGAGCACGGCAAGCGCTGCCAACGCGAGCACGAGTGCAGGGCCGGCGGGGCGGCATGCGAGCGGCCGGGCGTTGCTCGAGGTTCGGGATCTCGTGGTCGAGCTTCCGGTCGAAGGGTCGTTGCGCCCGGTGCTGCACGGGCTTTCGCTTTCGATCCAGCCGGGGGAGGCGCTCGGGCTTGTCGGCGAGTCGGGCTCCGGCAAGTCGATGACGGCCCGGGCGATTGACCGTTTGCTTCCGCCGGGCGCGCGGGTGCGCGGCACCATCCGATTCGACGGCCGTGACGTGATGGGAATGGAGGGCCCCGAGCTCCGGCGGTTTCGAACCGAAGTCGCCATGATCTTTCAGGATCCCCGGGCCCACACGAATCCCGTTCGGCGGATCGGCGACTTCATGACGGAGGCGCTTCGAACGAACGAGGGGGTGCCGCTGCGTGAGGCCGAGCACCGGGCGATCCAGCTCCTGGAGAGCGTGGGGATCGAAGATGGACCTCGCCGCCTGCGCCAGTATCCACACGAGCTGTCCGGCGGGCTCCTGCAGCGGGTCATGATCGCCACCGCCCTGCTGACTCGCCCGCGACTGCTGCTCGCGGATGAGCCGACCACAGCACTCGACGTCACCACGCAGGCCGAGGTGATGGCGATCCTGGACGAGCTGAGGCGAGAGATGGGTCTCGCGATGCTCTTCATCACGCACGACTTGGAGCTCGCCGCCGCGGTCTGCGATCGGACGGCCGTGATGTACGCGGGGAGGGTGATGGAAGTGCGGGTTTCGTCGCTTCTGCACGATGACCCGCTGCACCCCTACACGGCTGCGCTCGCGGCAGCGAGACCTCGGATCGATGCGACTCTGCCCCGACTCGCCGCGATTCCGGGCCGTCCGCTCTCCGCCTTCGAAGCCCCGGCCGACGCCTGTGCCTTCGCCTCCCGCTGCCCGTACGTGCAAGAGGAATGCGGCCGGCGCCAGCCCGAGCTCGTCGAGCTCGACGGCGGGCTGACCCGGTGCCGGCGCGCGGTCGAGCTCCGAGGCACCCTGGGGGCGAGGCGGGCATGACCGAGCCGGTCCTCGAGGTCGCTGATCTTCGAAAGACCTACGGGGACCTGCTCGCGGTCGACGGCGTCTCGTTCTCGGTCTGGCCCGGGGGATCGCTCGCGATCGTTGGGGAGTCGGGATCCGGGAAAACCACCGTCGCCAAGATGATCGTCGGACTCGAGCGACCCACCGCAGGCACCATTCGCGCCTGCGGACGGGATCGATCGAGCCCCGCCCGGTCAACCGGCGAGCGGCGACGCCGGGGCCGCGAGGTGCAGATCGTGTTTCAAGACCCCTACACGAGCCTGGACCCGCGGCAGACGGTCGAGCGGGCGCTGGACGAGGTCCTTCGATTGCACCACGGATGGGATCGCGAGCAGCGCCGCCGGCGCGTCCTGGAGCTGGGGGAGCTCGTGGGCTTGGACGCGCGGCAAATCCGCGCGCTACCGCGCTCGCTCTCCGGCGGCCAGCGCCAGCGCGTGGCGATCGCCCGAGCCCTTGCCGCGGAGCCGAAGGTCCTGATCCTCGACGAGTCTGTGGCGTCGCTCGACGTCTCGATCCAGGCCCAGGTGCTGAACCTGCTTGCGGACATCCGGGACGAGACCGACATCTCATACGTCGTCATCAGTCACGACCTCGCCGTCGTCCGCCAGCTCACGGAGGAGACGGTGGTCATGTGGCACGGCCGTATCGTCGAGCGCGGGCCCACGCCGCGGGTGCTCGATCGGCCCGGACACGACTACACGAAGCGGCTCCGGGCGAGCGTGCCCCGTCCGGGATGGAAGCCAAAGCGGCGCAACACGGCGGTTTCCGGAGCGAGGGGGGAGTGATGGACGAGCTTTGTTACCTGTCGGCCACCGAGGCCCTGCGGTTGTTCCGGGCTCGAGAGCTGTCCCCGGTCGAGCTGGTCCAGGCGGTGATCGATCGCGCGGCGAAGGTCGAGCCGGTCATCAACGCCTTTGCGGAGACGCGCTACGAGGAGGCGCTGGCCAAGGCGCGAGACGCGGAGGCCCGGTACGCGGGCTCGGGCCGGCCCCCGCGCCCCCTCGAGGGCATTCCGGTGGCCGTCAAGGAGGAGGCGCCGATCGAGGGTCAGCGGAACACGCTTGGCTCGCTCGCGCTCCGCGATAACGTGGCCGACCACACGGCGGTGTTCGTGCGGCGGATCCTCGACGCCGGTGGCATCGTGCACGCGCGATCGACCACGCCGGAGTTCTCCTGCGCGCCGGTCACGTGGTCGAGGCTCTGGGGCGTGACCCGCAATCCCTGGAACACGGCGTACGCACCGGGGGGCTCCAGCGGGGGATCCGGGGCCTCGCTCGCTTCCGGGTCGACTACGCTCGCCACGGGCTCGGACATCGGGGGATCGATCAGGATTCCGGCGTCCTTCTGCGGGGTCGTGGGGTTCAAACCGCCGTACGGGCGGGTCCCGGAGGTGGAGATCTTCAATCTCGACCATTACTGTCACGAAGGTCCTCTCGCTCGCACGGTTGCCGACTGCGCGCTGCTGGAGAACGTCATCGCCGGCCCCCACCCGAGCGATGTCGCCTCGCTCCGGCCGAAGCTCGAGATCCCGGAGCGCCTCGAGCCCGTGGCGGGAATGCGGATCGCGCTCTCGCTGGACCTCGGCTGCTATGACGTCGATGCCGAGGTCGTCTCGAACACGCTGGCCGCCGCCGAGCGCCTTCGGGACGCGGGGGCGATCGTCGAGGAGGTGACCTTGCCGTGGGACCTCGCAACGATCGGCCGTGCGGCCAGGATCCACTTCGGCATGATCTTTGGACCGTCGGTTCGGGGGCTGTACGAGCAGCACGCGGACGAGCTCACGTCGTACGCGAGGCGATTCGTCGAGGAGGGCGATGAGATTCCGAAGGAGGCGTTCGTCGAGGGACTCGAGCTCGAAGCCCGGATCTACGCTCCCCTCGGAGAGCTGCTGGAGCGCTACGACGCGCTGATCTGTCCGACCTTCAGCGTGCCGGCGCTGCCGGCCGAGTACGACAGCGGAGATCCCGTCACGATCAACGACCGTGTCCACGAGGATTGGGTCGAGGTGCTGATGACGGTGCCGTTCAATATCGCCAGCCGCTGCCCGGTGATGAGCGTGCCTTCAGGACGGTCGAGGATCGGCGTGCCGACGGGACTGTCGATCGTGGGCAGGACCTACGACGACGTGACGGTGTTCCGGATCGGGGCGGCGCACGAGGAGCGCTTTCCGTGGCTGGACATCCCGGAGCGGCGTCCCGATCTGTAGTCAAGCCCCGCCCTAGAACACCGCGCTCACGACGGCCCAGAAGTTCAGAGGCCCTCGGGGCTAGTACAAGCATTAAAGTCTTTAGAGTTCTTGGCATCCCCAACCGTGAGGGATCCTGGGAGCTCCTCAGCGTGCGAGGGAGGCGAACTTCTCCGGATACGTCGCCCTGAACCACCGGACGAACCCCGCAGGATCCTTCTGGCGAACCCCGGCCCAGTACCGGTCCCAGACGTCCGGTGCGGCGTGCCGATCCATGCCGGGCAGGAATCCGCTTCGGCACGCATCGAAGATCAGGTGGGCGCGCTGCTCAGGGGACTCGGCATACGTGAGGGTCCGCTGACGGTCGAGGCGCCGGTGGTGCGCCTTGTTCACGACCCGTCGGTCCCAGTGGTTCGGCATCTCTCCGAGCAGGACGAGGCACAATTCCACGAGCTCGGCGACGAACGCCTGCTCTCGAAGGAGCGGCTCCCCGATGCCTTCCGCCTCCTCGATCTTCCTGAGCGCGATGTCGATTCGCTGCTGATGGAGGCCATCGGTGCAGACGACGTTCGCGTCGATATACCTGCGGAGCTCACGGAGCACCTTGCGCCGGTACTTCCGCCACGTTCCTTCGTCCAGCAGCCCGTTCGCGAGGCCGTGCGTCGACTGCTTCCCGAACAGGAAGCTCAGGAAGTGCTCGGTGTCCAGCGACGTGTAGTCGGGCGAAGGCGCAGGCCGGGTCGTGCTCATGGGGCCGCCTCATCGAACGCGGCGCGGACGAAGGCCCGGTACGGCTCGGGAACGGCGTTCTGGGTGAAGTCGCTGAACACGACCTCGAGCCTCCGCCCCTTTCGCGAACCCGGCCGGGTCGGCGCCGTGTGGATCGTACCTGCCCTACACCACACACGTTGGATCTCCGGGGCCTCCTCATCGGAGACCTCGATGCGCGGTCCGAAGACCGCGGTCAGCCGCTTCGACAGGTCGCTCTTGGTGTCCATGGCTACTCAGTCGCCGCCGGAGAAATGATGCGCCGCATGCAGGCCGAAGCCAACCTGGCCACGTCGGAGCTCCGGCGCGGATCGGCAATCGGCTTCATGCTGGGGGTCTCTAAGGATCTTCCCGAGATCCACCTCAGCGGCAACCCTGCGCGTTCCCGCTCGATTCGAGCGGCGTCCCGATCTGTAGTCCCAACGGGATTTGAACCCGTGTCTCCACCTTGAGAGGGTGGTGTCCTGGGCCGCTAGACGATGGGACCGTACGGCCCGCTCCGAGCCGCGGGGAAGTGTAGCAAGCCAACTACGCCTAAGCTTGGGTGGTGGAATCGGGGCCGGGCGCTGGGCGGGTGGTCGTCCTCACGGTCGGCCACGGGGTGCGCCCGATCGAGGACTTCGTCGACCTGCTTCGAGCCGCCGGCGTCCGACGGCTGGTCGACGTCCGCACCGCGCCGGGCTCCCGGCGCAACCCGCAGTTCGGGAGGGACGCACTCGAGCGCGCGCTCGGTGCGGCCGGGATCGACTACGTCTGGCGGCGGGAGCTGGGAGGGTTCCGACGGCCGGCACCCGACTCGCCGAACGTCGCCATCCAGACCAAGGCCTTTCGCGGGTACGCCGACCACATGGCGACGCAGGAGTTCCGCGACGCGCTGCGGTGGCTGATCGAAACGTCCCGAGGGACGCCGACCGCCATCATGTGCGCCGAGTCCCTGTGGTGGCGCTGTCACCGGCGGATGATCGCGGACGCCCTGGTCGTCGAGGGATGCGGGGTGGTCCACCTCGTGCCGGGGGGCCGTCGCGAGCCGCACCGTCTGCACCCGAACCTCCGCATCGCGCAGGGCCGCCTCGTCTACGACGTGATCGAGGGTCAGGTGCCTCTCCCGATTCCGCAGGGGAGCGTGCCGCGTCCGCGGCACGGGGCCTGATAGGGTTCGCGTCCGGACGATGACGACCCGAGCCACGGGAACGACCCGTTCATCGCGCCTGCCGGCGGTCGCCCTGCTCGCCGCGCTCGCGCTCACCGCGTCGGCGTGCACCTCGCTCTCGGCCGCCGAGCGCTCGAACCCTCCGCCCCCCGGCTTCGAGCGCATCCAGCACGTGGTCTTCATCGTTCAGGAGAACCGTTCATTCGACCACTACTTCGGCACCTTCCCCGGCGCGGACGGCATCCCGATGCAAGACGGCGTCCCCACGGTCTGCGTGCCCGACCCCGTGCTCCACCGGTGCGTACGCCCGTTCCACGAGTCCGCGCTCGTGAACCAGGGAGGGCCCCACACCCAGCTCCACTCCGAGATCGACGTGGACGGCGGGCGGATGGACGGGTTCGTGAGAGCCCTCGTCGAGCACTCGAACAACCGGTGCGCCGACACGCGGAGCCCGGCGGACTGTCGGGGCACGCTCGGCCCGCAGGGACAGCCCGACGTCATGGGATGGCACGACGCGCGCGAGATCCCGAACTACTGGGCCTACGCGGAGCACTTCGTCCTGCAGGACCACATGTTCGCGCCCACCGACTCGTGGACGCTTCCCTCCCACCTGTTCCTCGTCTCCGGGTGGGCGGCCTCCTGCAAGGGCCCGTGGAAGCCGATGAGCTGCACGTCCGACCTGCAGCTCAAGGACGTCCTGAACCGTCAGCGGGCCGGCGCGCATCCGCCGATCTACGCCTGGACCGACATCACGTACCTCCTTCACCGCTTCGGCGTGAGCTGGGCGTACTACGCGGGAGAGAACCTCTGCGGCCCGGAGGTACCGACCAGGCTCTGCAACGAAGAGGGGGCGACCGCCGCCCAGAACCCGCTGCCGTCGTTCAGCGACGTCCACCAGACCGGTCAGCTCGGGAACGTGAAGACGCACGCCGACTTCTTCCGGGCGGTCGCCGACGGCACGCTGCCGCAGGTGTCGTGGGTGGTCCCCGGCCGCGGGGGCATCAGCGAGCACCCGGGCACCCAGACGCCGATCACCAGGGGGCAGGCCTGGGTCACGCGAGTGGTGAACGCGATCGCGCGGAGCGCCCTGTGGACCTCCACCGCGATCTTCCTCACCTGGGACGACTGGGGCGGCTTCTACGACCACGTGCCCCCGACGCGCGTCGACGAGAACGGCTACGGGATCCGAGTGCCGGGTCTGCTGATCAGCGCGTGGGCGAAGCCCGGGACGATCGACCACCAGACGCTGTCGTTCGACGCGTACCTGAAGTTCGTGGAAGACCTGTTCCTCGGCGGTCGGCGACTGGACCCGGCGACCGACGGCCGACCCGACTCGCGTCCCACCGTGCGCGAGGATGCGCCGGCGCTCGGCGACCTCATGAAAGAGTTCGACTTCTCGCAGCCGCCGCTGCCGCCGCTCGTGCTGCCGCTCCACCCGCGACCCGGTCCCGCTTCGATCCCCGGGACCTGAGGCTCCGGCGCCGCGTGGCCGGCGCCCGGGGGCGTCAACCGTTCGAGGTGCCGGTCTGCGAGCCGGCCGGAGGGCGCCCGCCGGAGGGCCCGGAGGCGGTACGTGCCATGAACCGTCCTCTGCCCCCGAGGCCCGCCGCGGGCTCGCCTCCCAGGGCCACGACCCGCCCGCGCGAGATCGTCGCGGCGGGCCACCCCGTCACCGTCAGGTCGGCGTACGGGCTGTGGTCGGTTCGCATGTGCAGTGAGCGGGCGTCCAGGCGTTTGGTCGCGGCGGGGTCGAAGACCACGAGGTCGGCGTCCATCCCCGGCGAGATCGAGCCCTTGCGGTCGGCCAGCCCGAACAGTCGAGCGGGGGCGGTCGAGGTGAGTTCCACCCACCGCTCCGGCGTGAGGCGTCCATCCCGGACGCCCTGGAAGACGAGCGAGAGGCGGGTCTCGACGCCGGGGAGCCCGCCGGGGATCTCGGTGAAGGCCGACCAGCGCCCGGCTCCGGTTCGGGTCCCTCGACGCCTGTCGGCCCTCGTGAACGGGCAGTGGTCGGTCGAGACAGCCTGGAGCTCGCCGGACCCGAGGGCGCGCCAGAGGGCCTCGCGGTCCGCGTCGGCTCGGAGCGGCGGAACGCAAACGAAGCCCGCGGCCTCATCCGGGGGGCCCTCGAGGCGGTCTGCGGTGAGGAACAGGTACTGGGGGCAGGTCTCGGCGAGCACGTTCGCGCCCGCGGCCCTCGCCTCACGCACCGCCTCGAGACCGGCCGCGCTCGACAGGTGCACCACGTACAGCGGGGCTCCGACCTCGGCGGCGAGTCCGGCCGCGGCGCGGACGGCGGCCGCCTCGATCTCGGGCGGTCGGGCGAGCGAAAGCGCCGCGGGTTCGGCACGGCCGGCGGCGAGGAGCTCGGCCGTGCGGCGGTCGGCCTCGAGCCCGTCCTCGGCGTGGACGCAGACGAGGACCCCGGCCGCCGTTGCCGCGACCAGCGCGCGTCGAAGGGTCGCCGCGTCGACCATGAGGCGCTCCGGATAGGCGAGGTAGAGCTTCACGCTCGTCACGCCCTCGGAGACGAACCACCGGAACCGCGCCCCGGCCTCGGCCGGGTCCTCGGGGACCTCCGTGACGGTCAGGTGGAACCCGTAGTCGATCGCGGCCCTCCCGCGCGCCTTCTCGTGCCAGGTCCGCAGGGCCTCGACGGGCGGTTCCCGGCCGGCGCCGGCGAAGTCGATCACGCACGTCGTCCCCCCGCACGCGGCCGCGATCGTGCCGCTCTCGAAGTCGTCGGCCGATCGCACCGCGCCGACCGGCAGGTCGAAGTGCGTGTGGACGTCGATCGCCCCGGGAATCACGAGGGCGCCGCCGGCGTCGAGCACCTCGGCCCCGCTCGCGTCGAGCTCCGGGCCGACCTCGACGATCCGTTCGCCGTCGATCCGGACGTCGGCCGCTCGGCTCCCGATCGGATCGACGACCGTCCCGCCGCGCACGACCAGCACCCGAGCCCCCTTCGCCGCCGCCGCCTATTATCGGTGGTTGAACGGGGGTGAAACGCTGGAGCTTCACCGAGAGCTCGTCGACGACGAGGTCGTCGCCCGGACCGCCCGCCGGTTCGCCGACGCCGGGATCGAGCTCCCGACGTTCTCGGCGCTCGCCGACCCCTCGAAGATCCCAGAGCGTATCCGCTCCGCGCTGACGGCGATCGATCCCGACACCCCGCACCCCCTCAACCTGTTTCGCGTGCACTGGTTCAACGGAGCGGATCGCCGAACCCAGGTCGAGGTTCCCGAGCACGTGGTCCTGCCTCCCGAGCTGACCGGGGTCGAGGCGCGCATCGTGGTCGCCCTGGGCGACCGGTTCCCGTTGATCGGCGCCCACAAGGTGCTCGCCGCGTACGGGTGCCTGGTCCCGAGGATCGTCACGGGGGCGTTCGACCCCGAGCGGCACCGGGCGGTGTGGCCCTCGACCGGCAACTACTGCCGGGGCGGCGTCGCGATCTCGCGGATCCTGGGGTGTCGCGGGGTCGCGGTCCTGCCCGAGGGCATGAGCCGGGAGCGGTTCGCGTGGCTCGAGCGCTGGGTGGCCGACCCCGGCGACATCGTCCGGACGCCCGGGGTCGAGAGCAACGTCAAGGAGATCTACGACGAGTGCGCCCGGCTGGCGGCCGACCCGTCCAACGCCATCCTCAACCAGTTCTCGGAGTTCGGGAACCACCTGGTGCACTACCTGGGCACGGGCGCGGCGCTCGAGCGCGTCGTCGAGTCGCTCCGCGAGCGCGAGCCCGGCCTCCGGCTTCGCGCGTTCGTGTCGGCGACCGGGTCGGCCGGCACGATCGGCGCCGGGGACTACCTGAAGGACCGGTACGGGTCGCTCACGGTCGCGGCGGAGGCGCTCGAGTGCCCGACGATGTTGAAGAACGGGTTCGGGGAGCACAACATCCAGGGAATCGGCGACAAGCACATCCCGCTCATCCACAACGTCATGAACACCGACCTCGTGGTCGACGTCTCCGACCGCGACACCGACCGGTTGAACGTGCTGTTCAACACCGAGGTCGGGCGCCGGTACCTGACGGACCGCCGCCGGATCCCTCCCGGGGTCGTCGACCGCCTGTCGTCGTTCGGACTGTCGAGCATCTGCAACGCGCTCGCGGCGATCAAGACGGCCAAGCACCTCGGACTCGGCGCGGCGGACGTGATCGTCACGGTCGCGACCGACGGCGCGGCCATGTACGCGACCGAGCGCGACAAGGTGCTCGCGCGGGAGTTCGCGGACGGGTTCGACGAGGTCGCCGCGGCCGAGACGTTCGGTCGCTCGCTGCTCGGAGCCGGGACCGACAACCTGCTCGAGCTCTCGCAGCGGGAGCGCGAGCGGGTGTTCAACCTCGGCTACTACACCTGGGTCGAGCAGCAGGGCGTGTCGCTCGAGGACTTCGAGGCTCGACGGTCCCAGTCCTTCTGGCGCGGCCTGCGCGAGCTGATCCCCGCATGGGACGCGATGATCGAGGACTTCAACGCCCGATCCGGCGCGTCGGAGGGTCCGTGACCGGGCCGGCCACGACCGTCGTCTGCGCGGGCTGCGGGTGGGTCGCCCCGGCCGAGGAGGCGCTGCCGTTTCGGTGCGTGAACGCGCGCTCCGGCGACGACGTCGACCACCTGATGGTCCGGGAGCTGGACCCGGAGCACGTCGCCTTTCCCGACGAGGCCCATCCGAACCCCTTCGTCCGCTACCGGGAGCTGTTCCACGCGTACCACCTCGGGCTCGCGCACGGACTGTCCGACGCCGAGTACGTGGCGCTCGTCGAGGAGCTTGACCGGGCGGTCGAGCGCGTGGGCGGTCGAGGGTTCGTCGCGACCCCGTTCGCCCCGAGCCCCGGGCTCTCCGAGGCCGTCGGCTGCGAGGTGTGGGTGAAGGACGAGACCGGGAACGTCTCCGGGTCGCACAAGGCGCGTCACCTCATGGGACTGATGATCCACCTGCTGGTGGTCGAGCGGGGGGGCCTCGCCCCCGCCGTCGGCGCCGACCTCGCCATCGCGAGCTGCGGCAACGCGGCGCTCGCCGCGGCGGTGGCGGCGGCGGCGGCCGGTCGCACCCTCCGGGTGTTCGTCCCCACGGGCGCGGATCCCGGGGTGCTCGCGCGACTGGAGGAGCTCGGCGCCAAGGTCACCGTGTGCCCGCGCGAGGAGGGGGTCCCCGGCGACCCCGCGTATCACGCCCTCCGGCGGGCGCTGGAGGAGGGGGCGTTGCCGTTCACCTGCCAGGGCCCAGACAACGGGCTCACGATCGAGGGGGGCGAGACGATCGGCTACGAGATGGTCTCCGAGCTCGCGCCGGGCGGAGGCGGCCTGGACCGGCTGGTCGTCCAGGTGGGCGGCGGGGCGCTCGCGAGCTCGTGCATCCGCGCCTTCGAGGACGCGGCGCTGCTGGAGGTGCCGGTCGCGCTGCCCCGCATCCACGCCGTGCAGACGGAGGGCGCCCACCCGCTCGAGCGCGCCTATCGCCGCGTGCGCCGGCGGATCGGCCGCGAGGTCACGCCCTCGGGGGTGGTGGCCGCGATGGCGTATGCGCGCACCCACCGCTCGGAGTTCATGTGGCCCTGGGAGGAGGAGCCGAGGAGCGTCGCCCACGGCATCGTGGACGACGAGACGTACGACTGGGCGGCGGTCGTCGCCGGGATGCTCGCGACCGACGGGTCGCCGGTGCTGGTCTCCGAGGAGACGCTGATCCAGGCCAACGAGCTTGCGCGTGAGGCGACCGGGATCGACGTCGACCCGACGGGCTCGGCGGGCCTGGCCGGCCTGCTCGAGCTCAGCCGTCGGGGCGAGGTCGGGCGCGACGAGCGGGTGGCGGTGCTGTTCACTGGGGTTCGACGATGAGGCGACGACCCGGGCGCGCGGCGCGGGGGACGAGACGAGGAGGGAACGCATGAGGAGCTTCGCGGGGCGGGACATCCTCTCGCTGAAGGAGTTCGAACGCGAGGAGTACTTCCGGGTGTTCGAGGTGTGCGACCGGCTCGCCCCGATCGCCAAGGAGCGGCGAAACGCCGACCTCCTCAAGGACAAGACCCTGCTGACGGCCTTCTACCAGCCGAGCACGCGCACGCGGATGGCGACCGAGGCCGCGATGCACCGGCTCGGCGGCCACGTGCTCGGGTTCGCCGACGCGAGGATGACCCGGGCCGGGGACTTCTACCAGGAGTCGATCAAGGACACCGTGCGCATGCTGGAGTTCTACGCGGACGTCATCGCCATGCGGCACTTCCAGCAGGGCGCCCCGGCGGAGGCCGCCCGGTGGGCCTCGGTGCCGGTGATCAACTGCGGCGATGGGTGGGGCGAGCACCCGACGCAGGTCCTCACCGATCTGTACACGACCTGGAAGGAGAAGGGCACGATCGACGGGCTGAAGTTCCTGCTCGTCGGCGACATGCGCATGCGCACGATGCACTCGATCCTGTACGCGTTCTCGCAGTTCGACGTCGAGTCGTTCGTCGTATGCCCGCCCGAGATGTCGCTGCTGCCGGAGTTCAAGGCCGAGCTCGACGAGCGGAGCGTCGTCGTCCACGAGGTCGAATCCGTCGAGAAGTGCATCGGCGAGGCGGACGTGATCTACATGGAGCCCGTCGTGCAGGCCGACTACACGAAGGGCCGCGACGAGCGGGCCGGCGAGCTCCCCACGACGCCCGAGGCGTACCGGGTCACGCGCCGGCTGCTCCGCGATCGGGCCAAGAGCGACGCGATCGTCCTGCACTCGCTTCCGAGGATGGACGAGCTTCCGACCGACGTGGACGACACGCGTCACGCCCGGTACTGGGTGGAGGCGTTCAACGGGGTGGTGATGCGCATGGCGCTCCTCGCGCTGGTGCTGGGAGCGGTCGAGTAGGGGGAGGCGGGCTCCGTGGACCTCACCCTGAACGGCTCGCGGATCTCGGTGGAGGTCCGGCCGGGGGAGAGCCTGCTCGAGCTGCTGCGCGACGCGCTGGGCGTCACGACCGTGAAGGACGGCTGCGCGCCCGAGGGGTCGTGCGGCGCGTGCACCGTGCTCGTCGACGGCAAGGCGGTCGTCTCCTGCGCGCAGCCCGCGGAGCGCGCGTCCGGCCGCGACGTGGTCACCCAGGAGGGGCTCTCCACCGAGCTGCGCGACCAGTGGGCGGACTGCTTCGTGGCGAGCGGGGCCTCGCAGTGCGGGTTCTGCTCGCCGGGCATCGTCATGAAGGGCGAGGCGCTCCTCGCCCGGAACCCCTCGCCCACCCGGGACGAGATCGCCCGCGCGCTGGCCGGGAACCTGTGCCGCTGCACCGGCTACGTGAAGATCGTCGACGCGGTCGAGCTCGTGGCCGCCGTTCGGCGCGGAGCCCCGCTCCCCGAGCTCGACCGGAGCGGGCGCGTGGGCTCGCGCACCGCCCGCTATCAGGGGCGCGAGCTCGCGCTCGGCGAGAAGCCCTACGTCAACGACCTGCGCCCCGCGGGGCTGCTCCACGGCGCCCTCCGCTTCTCGGACCATCCGCGCGCCCGCGTGCTCGCGCTCGACACCGCGAAGGCCCTCGCCCACCCGGGCGTCGTGGCCGTCCTGACGGCGGCCGACGTGCCCGGCGAGCGCAGGCAGGGCCTGATCACGCGCGACTGGCCGCAGCTCGTCGCCGAGGGGGAGGTCACCGCCTACGTGGGCGACGTGCTCGCCGTCGTCGCGGCCGAGAGCCGGGTCGCCGCCCGAGAGGCGGCCGCCCTGGTCGAGGTCGAGTACGAGGTGCTCGAGCCCGTGACCGATCCGTTCGCGGCCCTGGCCGAGGGGGCACCGCGGGTCCACGAGGATCGGGACAACCTGCTCTCCACCTCGATCGTGAGACGCGGTGACGTGAACCGGGCGCTCGCGGCGGCGGCCCACGTGATCACAGAGACCTTCCGAACGCAGTTCATCGAGCACGCGTTCCTGGAGCCGGAGTCGGCTCTGGCCGAGCCCGCCGGAGAGGGGGTCCACGTCTACTCGCAGGGACAGGGCGTCTGGGAGGACCGAAGGCAGATCGCCTCGTTCCTCGGACTGCCCGAGGAGCGCGTCCGCGTCACGCAGGTCGCGAACGGCGGCGCGTTCGGCGCCAAGGAGGACCTGAACGTGCAGTGCCACGCGGCGCTGATCGCGCGGAGAACCGGCCGGCCGGCGCTGCTCACGCTCTCGCGGGCCGAGAGCCTCCGCTTCCACCCCAAGCGCCATCCGCTCACGATGGAGTACACGGTGGGCTGCGACGAGGAGGGGCGCCTGCTCGGCATCCGCGCGCGGATCGTCGGCGACACCGGCGCGTACGCGAGCGTCGGCGACAAGGTGCTCGAGCGCGCGGCCGGTCACGCGTGCGGGCCGTACCGGTTTCCCGCGGTCGACGTCGAGGCGAGGGCCGTCTACACGAACAACCCGCCCTGCGGCGCGATGCGCGGGTTCGGCGTGAACCAGGTCGCGTTCGCGATCGAGGGCATGATGGACCGCCTGGCCGAGCGGGTGGGGATCGACGGGTGGGAGATGCGCTGGCGCAACGCGCTCGAGGTGGGGGACGCGTTCGGGACCGGTCAGGTGCTCGGGCCCGGCGTGGGCATCAAGGCCTGCCTCGAGGCCGTCCGCGACGCCTACCGCTCCGCGCGGTTCGCCGGCATCGGCTGCGGGGTCAAGAACACCGGGATCGGCAACGGCCTGCTCGAGCTCGGCCGCGCGATCCTGCGGCCGGAGGCCGACGGCAGCGTGACGCTGTTCCACTCCTGGACCGAGATGGGCCAGGGCGCGAACACCGTGCTCCAGCAGATCGCCTGCGAGGAGCTCGGGCTCACGACGGATCGGGTCCGCGTGGTGGTCGACACGGAAAGGGAGCTCGACACCGGCCAGACGACGGCCTCGCGCGCCACGGTGCTCGGGGGCCGGGCGGTCCAGGAGGCCGCCCGGCAGCTCCGCGAGAAGCTCGACGGGCAGCGACTGGAGGACCTCGCCGGCCAGGAGTTCTACGGCGAGGTCGTGGTCGACTGGACGAACAAGCCGGGCGAGGACGTGCCGAACCCGGTCACCCACTTCGCCTACGGGTGGGCGGCGCAGGTGGTGATCCTGGACGAGGAGGGGCGGGTCGCCAAGGTGATCGCCGCGCACGACGTGGGTCGGGCGATCAACCCGACGCTGCTCGAAGGTCAGATCGAGGGCGCGATCCACATGGGGCTCGGGTTCGCGCTCACCGAGGAGTACGTCGTCGAGGGCGGGGTGCCGACGACCACGACCCTCAAGTCTCTCGGCATCGTGCCGCCGACCACGATGCCGGAGGTCGAGTGCATCCTGGTGGAGGTGCCCCAGCCCGAGGGGCCGTACGGGGCGAAGGGCGTCGGGGAGATCGGCCTCGTGCCGACCGCCGCGGCCGTCGCCGGCGCGCTCCACGCGTTCGACGGGCGGTGGCGGACGCGTCTTCCGATGCGGGACTCGGCGGCGGCCGCGGCGCTCCTGCCCAGACGCCGGACGGTGGAGGCTCGGGGATAGCCGTGGACCTCGTCCTCGCCGGCGGGAGGGTGGTCACCTCGCTCGACCCTCCGGCGGTGACGGAGGGGGACGTCGCCGTGGAGGGGGGCCGGGTCGTCGCGGTGGGGCGGGCCGGCGCGGTCACGGCCGCCGAGCGGATCGACTGCGCCGGCTGCGTCGTGATCCCCGGCAACGTGTGCGCCCACCACCACCTGTACGCCGCGCTCGCTCGGGGGATGCCGTACCGGCTCGACCCGCCGCAGACCTTCGTCGAGATCCTGCAGCGGGTCTGGTGGCGGCTCGACCGGGCGCTCGACACGGAGACCGTGTGGGCCTCGGCGGCCTGCGGCGCGGCCGAGGCGCTGCTCGCCGGCACGACCACGATCGTCGACCACCACGCGTCGCCGAACGCCGCCGAGGGATCCCTGGACGTGATCGCCGGCGCGGTCGGGCGTCTCGGGGCGCGAGCGGTCCTGTGCCTGGAGGTGAGCGACCGCGACGGCCCCGAGCGGGCCGCGGCCGGCCTCGAGGAGTCGAGGCGCTTCCTGCGACGCGAGCCGGGTCCGGACCTCGTGCGGGCCATGGTCGGCGCGCACGCCTCGTTCACGCTCTCGGACGAGACCCTCGCGGCGATCGTGTCGCTCGCGGACGGCTTCGACACCGGCGTGCACGTCCACGTGGCCGAGGACGCCGCCGACGAGCGCGACGCACTGGCCCGCTTCGGGCTCCGGGTGGTCGAGCGCCTTGCGAAGGCGGGCGCGCTGACCGAGCGGTCGCTCCTCGCCCACGGCGTCCACCTCGACCGGCGCGAGATCGAGCTGGTGCGCGAGCGGGGGACCTGGGTTGCCCACAACCCGCGCTCGAACATGAACAATCGGGTGGGGCGCGCGCCGGTCGTCGACCTCGGCGAGCGAGTCACGCTCGGTACCGACGGCCTCGACGGGGACGTGTTCGCCGAGTCGCGGGCGGCCTACTGGCGCGGGCGCGAGGCCGACCCGCGCGTCACCCCGAGGTGGCTGCTCGCTCGGCTGGCCGCGTCCGCCCGGTTCGTCGGCGAGCGCTTCGGCGAGCCCGCGCTCGGACGGGTCGAGCCGGGCGCCCCCGCCGACCTCGTCGTGCTCGAGTACGACCCGCCGACCCCGCTCACCGCCGAGAGCCTGGGCGGCCACTGGGTGTTCGGCCTGTCGGCGCGGGCCGTGCGCGACGTGGTCGTGAACGGCTCGGTGGTCGTGCGCGGGCGCTGCCTCGTTCGAGTCGACGAGCGCGAGCTTCGCGCGCGATCCCGCGAGCTCGCCGAACGCCTGTGGGCGCGTGTGGACGAGATTCCTCCGCACCCGTTCGAGCCGGCGGGAGGTTCCTGAGCGATGCCGGTATCCCCCGAGGGCCGGGTCGCCCTGTACCTTCAGGACAAGCACCCGATCCGCGAGGCGATGGAGTACGTGCGCTACGCGGAGGCCCGCGGGTTCGAGGCCGTGTGGCAGGCCGAGAGCCGACTCGTACGCGAGGCCACGGTCCCGATGGCCGCGTTCGCCGCGACGACCGAGCGCATCAGGGTGGGCTCCGGCGTCGTCAACACCTGGACCCGCAACGTCGGGCTCCTGGCCGCGACCTTCGTGACTCTCGACGACCTCGCGCCCGGGCGGGTGATGCTCGGCATCGGGGCCTGGTGGGAGCCGCTCGCCTCGAAGGTCGGCATCGATCGCCGCAAGCCGCTCACGGCCATGCGAGAGACCGTCGAGGTCGTCCGCCGGCTCCTCGCGATGGAGCGGGTCACGTTCCACGGCGAGTTCGTGAACGTCACGGACATCGAGATCGACATCGTGCACGGCGACCGCTCGCCCCGGAACGTCCCGATCTACATCGGGGCCACGGGGATGCGCATGATGGAGCTCGCCGGAGAGATCGGCGACGGCGTGCTGCTGAACTACCTCGTGGGCCCGACGTACAACCAGACCGCGCTCGAGCACCTCGCGGTGGGTGCCGCTCGGGCCGGCCGGACGGTGGACGACCTCGACCGGCCGCAGCTCGTGGTCTGCTCGCTCGACGAGGACCGGGACCGCGCGCTCGACCGGGCGCGCGAGCTCGTCACCCAGTATCTCGGTCAGCAGCCCCACATCATGACGGCGAGCGGCGTCGACCCCTCGCTCCTCGAGGAGATCGGCGGGGTGCTCACCTGGCCGGCCACCGAGGAGGACATCCGGCGCGCCATGGCGCTCGTGCCCGACGAGGTCGTCCAGACGATCACCGCGGCGGGGACCCCGGACGAGTGCCGGGCGAAGGTCCGCGAGTACGTCGCCGCCGGGTGCACCTGTCCGATCCTGTACCCCCTGGGAGACGACGTCCGCGCGATGATCGACGCCTTCGCCGGCGGGAGGTTCTGAATGGAGGTCCTGCTGCCTCGCACGCTCGAGGAGGCGCTCGCGATGAAGGCCTCGACGCCCGAGGCGGTCCCGATCGCCGGGGGGACCGACCTCATGGTCGAGATCAACTTCGACCACGCCCGCCCCGAGATCCTGATCGACCTGACCCGCGTGGCGGAGCTCGCGAGCTGGCGACTGGACGGGGACCGGCTCTTCGTCGGCGCGGGCATGACCTACGCGCGCCTGCTGCGCGAGCTGCCGCAGATGCGCGCGCTGGCCGAGGCGTCCCGCTCCGTCGGCTCGCCCCAGATCCGGAACCGGGGCACGCTCGGCGGCAACCTCGGCACGGCCTCCCCGGCCGGGGACTCGCTGCCGGTCCTCGCGGCGCACGACGCGGAGGTGGTGCTGATCTCGGCCGCCCGGGGCGAGCGCTCGGTTCCGTGGGACGCGTTCCTCGTCGGCGTGAAGCGGACCTCCGCCCGGCCCGACGAGCTGATCCTCGGGGCCCGGTGGCGGGCGCTCGGCGGCCCGCAGTCCTTCTCGAAGGTCGGCACGCGCAACGCGATGGTGATCGCCGTCGTGAGCCTGTGCTTCGCGCTCGATCCCGAGGCCCGGACGGCGCGGGTCGCGCTCGGCTCGGTGGCCCCGACGGTCGTTCGGGCTCCGGAGGCGGAGGCGTTCCTCGCGGCGGCGTTCGAGGACGCCGGAGTCTGGGACGACCCGGGGGCGCCGGTTCCGGGGGGAACCGTCGAGGCCTTCGCGGAGCGGGTGGTGGCCGCCACGCGGCCCATCGACGACGTCCGCGGGTCGGCCGCCTACCGGCGGCACGCGGTGCGCGTGCTCGCGCAGCGCGCCCTCCGGTGGGCGGTCGGCGAGCGGGCGACCGAGGCCATGGTGTCCTGAGGAGGGCTCGATGCTGATCCGGCTGCGAGTGAACGGCGAGTGGAGGGAGGCCGACGTCTGGCCGGGCTCGAGCCTGCTGTTCGCCCTTCGCGAGGAGCTCGGGCTCCCCGGCTCCAAGAACGCGTGCGAGCAGGGCGAGTGCGGGTCGTGCACGGTCTGGCTGGACGGCGAGCTCGTCTGCTCGTGCCTGGTGCTCGCGGCGCAGGCCCACGAGCGGACGGTGCGCACCGTCGAGTCGCTCTCCGAGGGCGACCGGCTCCATCCCGTGCAGGAGGCGTTCCTCGAGGCGGGGGCGGTGCAGTGCGGCTTCTGCACCCCGGGTCTGGTGGTCGCGGTGACCGACCTGCTCGAGCGCGACCCATCGCCGGACGAGCTCGCGGTCCGCGAGGCGCTCGCCGGCAACCTCTGCCGCTGCACCGGGTACGCGAAGATCGTCGACGCGGTGGGTCTCGCGGCCGAACGACGTCGCGAGGGGGCCTGGTGAGCCGGCTGCTGATCGACTCCTGTGAGGTCGTCGTGACGATGAACGACGCGGACCTCGAGATCGACGGCGGGTCCATCCTGATCGAGGACGGTCGCCTCACGTGGATCGGGACCGGCGAGCCCCCGGGGGTCGCGACGGGGACCGAGCGTCTCGACGGTCGCGGATGCGTCGCCCTCCCGGGGCTCGTGAACACCCACCACCACCTGTTCCAGACGATGACCCGCGGCCGCGCGCAGGACCGCGGCCTGTTCGACTGGCTGGTCGAGCTCTATCCGCTCTGGGCGGGTCTCGACGAGGAGTGGGTTGGCGTCGCGGCGCGCGTCGGGCTCTCCGAGCTCGCGCTGTCCGGCTGCTCCACCACCACCGATCACCACTACGTGTTCCCGGCCGGCCGCGGAGACCTGCTCGCCGCCGAGATCGAGGCCGCGCGCGAGATCGGCCTGCGGTTCCACCCGTGCCGCGGCTCGATGGACCTCGGGCGATCCTCGGGCGGCCTGCCGCCGGACGGGATCGTCGAGGACACGGACAGCGCGCTCGCGCAGACCGAAGAGGCGGTGGCGCGCTTCCACGACCCGTCGCCATCCTCGATGCTCCGGATCGCGGTCGCCCCGTGCTCGCCGTTCTCGGTGACCGAACGACTCATGAGCGAGGCGGCGGTCCTGGCCCGGCGCCTCGGCGTGCGGTTGCACACCCACGTCGCCGAGACGCTCGACGAGGAGCGGCACTGCCGCGAGCGATTCGGACGGGGGCCGCTGGAGCAGCTCGAGGAGTGGGGGTGGCTCGGCGCCGACGTGTGGCTCGCTCACTGCGTGCACCTCGCGGAGAAGGACGTCCGACGCGTGGCCGAGACCGCCACCGGCGTCGCGTGGTGCCCGAGCTCGAACCTGCGCCTCGGCTCGGGGATCGCGCCGGCGCGCGCGCTCCTGGACGAGGGGACCCCCGTGGGCCTCGGGGTGGACGGGTCGGCCTCGAACGACTGCGGGAACCTCCTCGCCGAAGCCCGGCAGGCGCTGCTCGTCGCCCGCGGCAGGGGCGACGCCGGGGCGCTCTCGGCCAGGGAGGCCCTTCGGGCGGCCACGCGCGGGGGAGCGCGGTGCCTGGGACGGGACGAGATCGGCTCGCTCGAACCCGGCGCGCGCGGCGACGTCGCGCTGTTCGCGGTCGACGACCTCGCCCACACGGGCTTCGAGGCGGATCCGGTGGCGGGACTCGTGCTCGGGGCGCCGGCCCGGGTCCGGCACCTCCTGGTGGAGGGGCGATTCGTCGTGCGCGATCGTCGTCTCGTGAACGCCGACGAGGACGAGCTCGCTCGCGACGGCCACCGCGTCGCCCGGCGGATCGCCGCGGAGGTCGGATGAGCACACAGCTCCGGGAGCGCGTCCGTGGCGTGGTCGGCGAGAGCGCCCCCCGTATCGACGGCGTTCCGAAGGTCAAGGGCACCTTCGCCTACGGCAGCGACCTGTGGCACGAACGGATGCTCTGGGGGGCGACGCTTCGCAGCCCCCACCCGCACGCGCGGATCCGCCGGATCGAGGTCGGGGACGCCGTCGCCGCGCCGGGGGTGCACGCGGTGCTCACTGCCGACGACGTCCCGGGAAAGAAGCTCTACGGCCTCGAGTTCGCCGACACGCCGGTGCTCGCCTGGGACCGGGTGCTCTACGCGGGTCAGCCGGTCGCGATCGTCGCCGCGGAGACGCCCGAGCTCGCCCGGCGCGCCGTCGCGCGGATCGTCGTCGAGTACGAGGTCCTCCCGGCCGTCACCGACATGGAGCGGGCCCTCGACCCCGCTGCGCCGAAGCTCCACGAGTGGGGGAACGTCCTGCGGCACGTGCGCATCGAGCACGGCGACCCGGACGCCGAGGCCGAGGTCTGGGTCGAGGGCTATTACGAGACGGCGATGCAGGACCAGGCACCGCTCGGGCCCGAGGCCGGGCTCGCGATCCCGGCGGAGGACGGCGGGGTCGACCTCATCGTCTCGACCCAGTGGCTCCACGTCGACCGGCAGCAGATCGCGCCGTGCTTGGGGCTGCCGGAGGAGAAGGTTCGGCTGACGCTCGCCGGGGTCGGCGGCGCGTTCGGATCGCGCGAGGACCTCCACATGCAGATCCACGCGTGCCTGCTCGCCCTGTACACGAACAGGCCGGTGAAGATGTCCTACGACCGCCGCGAGTCGTTCCTGGCCCATGTCCACCGGCACCCCTCGCGAATCTGGATGCGGACCGGCGCCTCTCGTGAGGGCAAGCTCGTGAACGTCCGCGCCCGACTGCTGATCGACGGCGGAGCGTTCGCGTCCTCGTCCCCGGCGGTGATCGGCAACGCCACGACGTTCGCCGCCGGCCCCTACGAGGTCCCGAACGCGCTGATCGAGGGCACGGCCGTCTACACGAACAACCCGCCGTGCGGGGCGATGCGCGGGTTCGGGGCGCCGCAGGTGTGCTTCGCGCACGAGGCGCAGATGGATCGGCTGGCCCGCGAGCTCGGGATCGATCCCATCGAGCTGCGACTCATGAACGCGGTCCACACGGGCTCGGTCCTCCCGACCGGCCAGGTCGTACGGGGCAGCGCCCCGGTGCGCGAGGTCATCGAGCTCGCGCGCTCGGCCTCGCTCCCGCCCGAGCCCGAGCCGCCGCCGATGCGCCATCCGATGACGCTTCCAGGCGGAGCCGGGAACGTCGGGCGAGGCGAGGGGTTGCGGCGGGGCGTCGGTTTCGCGGTCGGCTACAAGAACATCGCCTACAGCGAGGGGTTCGACGACTTCCACCAGGCTCGCGTCACGCTTGCGGCCGGGCCCGGAGGTCCGGTCGTCGAGGTCCACAGCGCCGGCGTGGAGTGCGGACAGGGGTTCTCGACCGTCCTCGCCCAGGTCGCGCGGACCGAGCTCGGCGTTGATCGGGTGACGCTCCACGCGGCGGACACGCAGCTCGACTCGGCCGGGTCCACCTCCGCGTCGCGCCAGACGCTGATGGGGGGAGGGGCGGTCCAGCTCGCCTGTGCCGCCGTGCGGCAGGAGCTGTTCGACCGCGCGCGCTCGCGGGTCGGGGTAACGGGCGCGCTCTCCCTCGCCGATGGGTGGGTGCTGGCGGAGGGGGTTCGGGCGGTGGAGATCGCCGACCTGCTCGAGACGCCCATCACGGCCACGCGAACCTTCCACCACCGGCGCACCACCCCGCTGGACGAGCGGGGGCAGGGCGACGTGCACGTCATGTTCGCCTTCGCGGCCCAGCGGGCGGTGGTCGAGGTCGACGTGGAGCTCGGGCTCGTCCGCGTGGTCCAGGTGGTGTCGGCCATCGACGCCGGGCGGGCGATCAACCCACAGGCCGTGGAGGGCCAAAGCGAGGGCGGGACCGCCCAGGGATTGGGGCTCGCGGTCATGGAGGAGCTCCAGCTCCGCGACGGCGTGATCGCCAACGCCTCGTTCACCGACTACCTGATCCCGACGATCCTCGACATGCCGCCGGTGCGCACGGAGATCGTCGAGGTGCCGGAGCCGGACGTTCCCTTCGGAGCCAAGGGCGTGGGCGAGCACGCGACCATCGTCTCGACCGCCGCGATCGTGGCGGCGATCCGCGACGCGACCGGGCGGGAGCTGAACCGCGCGCCCGTTCGTCCGGACGACGTCGTCGGGCTCCGCCTCCCTGCCTCGTCGGCCTCCTGGCCGCCGGCTCCGGACGTCCCCGGCCAGGAGCCGCTCCCCGCCTACCACGGCGTGGCTCGCGGCCAGAGCGCACTCACGCAGTCCTCCTGACCCGAACCACGTCCCCGCCGAAGGTCCCGTCCGGAGGGGGACGTCGGTCAGGGCATGGGGCCGACGGCCCGGACGCACACTGTCCCCGGAGCCGTGGAACGAGCCCGAAGCCCGCGGACCTCCCGACGGCCAGCCGCGGCCCATCGACCCGTCCAGGGGAAGGCATGAGCGTGCGCGCCAGGCGACGGCTCTCACGGCTGGCGATGGTGATCGTCCTCGCCGTCGTGATCGTCCTCACGTCCTGAGCCGAGCTTCGGTCGGTCGATCCGCGGGGAGCGCCCACGGCGCCTCGGCGGGAGCGAGGTAGCCTGCAGGAGCCGCGGTCTCAGGCGGGGACGGGGGGAGGTGGTCAGGATCGACCGTACATCGCTGAAGGGACGCGACTATATCGAGACCCTCGACTGGACGACGCAGGAGATCGACGAGGCGCTCGCGCTCGCCGCGGAGCTGAAGGAGAAGTTCCGGGCCGGGGAGCCGCACCGACTGCTCCCGGACAAGACCCTGTTCATGCTGTTCCTCGACAAGTCGACCAGGACGAGGAACGCCTTCGAGGCCGGCATGACCCAGCTCGGCGGTCACGCGCACTACCTCGACGCCGAGAAGACCCAGGTGGCCCACGGCGAGAGCCCCAAGGACATGGGGATCATCCTGTCCCGCTACGGGCACGGGCTGGCCATCCGTCACGACCTGGTCCCGGGGGAGGGGAACGCCTACATGCGCGAGGTGGCCCGCTGGGCCGAGATCCCCGTCATCAACCTGCAGTGCGACGTCGATCACCCGACGCAGACGCTCGCCGACCTCATGACCCTTCGCGAGCGGCGCGGCTCGAACCTCCGGGGTCTCCGCGTCGCCGTCTCGTGGGCGTACGCCCCCTCGTACGCGAAGCCGCTGTCGGTGCCGCAGGGGTTGCTCACGCTGCTGCCGCGGTTCGGGATCGACGTCGTGCTCGCCCACCCGCCCGGCTTCGACCTCATGCCGGAGGTCGTGGAACGCGCCAGGCGGGCGGCCGCCGAGGGCGGGGGAACGATCGAGCTCACCGACGACATGGACGCAGCCTTCGAGGAGGCCGACGTGGTGTACCCGAAGTCGTGGGGGAGGTTGGACCTGTTCACCGACGAGGCGGCGGCGCTGGCCGACGCGGCGAGGTACCGGGACTGGATCTGCGACGAGCGCCGGATGTCGCTCACCAAGCCCGACTCGTTGTACATGCACTGTCTGCCGGCGGACCGCGGAACCGAGGTGACCGACGCGGTGATCGACGGGCCGCACTCGGTGGTCTACGACGAGGCGGAGAACCGGCTCCACACGGGCAAGGCGTTGATGGCGCTCACGATGGGCTGAACGACGGCAGCGCGAACCGGTCGACGGTCACCAGCGTCCCGCGCGCCGAGGGCCGCGACTCCCCGAGGACCACGATCCGAACGGTGTGCACGGCGTCCGAGAGGCCGCCCAGGCGCCGGCGCGCGCCGTCGGTCACCGCCGGAGCGTACTGGTCGACCGTCCGCACCAGGCGGCCGTCGACGAACACCTGCGCGCGACCCCGATCCGGGCCGCTCACGAAGTACCAGTCGATGGCGGTGCCGCGGAAGCGCACGGACACGCTGGCTCCGGCGAGGTCGCTCTCGGCGTAGCTTCCTCCGGAGGCGCCGCCCGTCCGAACCGGGCGCCAGGACGCGGTGACGTCGGGCGTCCCGACGATGGTCCCGCCGGCCCGGAACCCGTCGACCGCGACCTCGGTTCCGGTGGAAAGCCCGACGCTCCGGCCCTGCACGACGATCGCGATCGTGTGCGCTCCCGGTCCGAGGTTGGAGAACGTGCGGGCGACCCCGAACCGCGGGGCCGGCGCGTACTGGTCGAACGTGCCCCGGAAGCGTCCGTCGATGGCGACCGAGGCGAGGCCCTCGGCGGGCCCGGCGACCGTGTACCAGGTGACCGAACCGCCGCGGAACGCGAAGGCCACCTTGGCTCCCGCCAGGCGCTCGACCAGGTAGGACCTGCCGAGCGCCGACGGGTTGCGAACGGTCCGCCACCCGAACCGCACGGCGCGGCTCGTCTGCTCGACCGCCCGCGGGGCGTCGAACGCCTGCTCGGTCGTGGGCGCCGGGTTGCCGCCCCGGTCCACGACCGGCGTTGGCACGCCCGGTGGGTCCACGATGGCCAGGTAGTGCTGGCCGAGCACGAGCGGGGCGGCCGGCGAGAGAACGACCCGGACCACGTTCCCGCTCGTGCAGTCGACGCTCGCGTCCTTCGGCGAGAAGCAGGCGAGCGAGCTCGGCAGGTTGGCGCCGGATGCGCCTGCGCGGAGCACCACGTTGCCGGGGTTCACCCCGTGGACGATCTCGTCGAAGGTCGCCGAGACGGTCCCGGTGAGCGAACTCGGCGGGGCGATCGTCACGGTCGGTGGCGTGTCGTCGACGAACGTCGCCGTCACCGACTGCGGCTCGCTCATCGTCACCACGCACGGGCCGGTCCCGGAGCAGGCGCCGCCCCAGCCGGCGAACTCCATGCCGGGGTCGGGGGTCGCCGCGAGCGTCACGGACGCGCCGGACGCGAACGCTCCCGCGCAGACCGTTCCGCAGTCGATCCCGGCGGGGACGCTGGTCACGCGGCCGGTCCCCGCGCCCGCGAGCGCCACCGTGAGCTGGTAGCCGAACGTCGCGGCCACGGTGCGGTCGGCGTCCATCGTCACCACGCACGGCCCGGTCCCGGAGCAGTCGCCGCTCCATCCGATGAACACCGCTCCCGGGTTCGGCGTTGGGGTCAGCGTGACGGTGGCCCCGGGATCGAACAGCGAGGAGCAGGTCGTCCCGCACGCGATCGGCCCGGGTGCGCTCGCGACAGATCCGTCCGGCGTGGTGAGCGAGACCGTGAGACGCCGGATCGTCACGGCGCCGAGGTCGGTGCCGTTGAACCAGTCCGCGTCGACGCAGCCCGAGATGCCCGGGACCTTCTTGCAGTCGGTCCACTGCCAGAACGTCCACCCGTGCCCGCCCCAGTCGGCCGCCGGAACGTCGGGCGAGCTCACGAACCAGTGCGCGATCCACTCGCGGTACCCGGCCTCGGCGAACGCCGTGGTGTCGTCCATGTTCGTCCGCCAGAAGTGCGGGCCGGAGTAGATCATCGGCATGACGTTGGTACGGGCCGTGACCTCCCGGAGCCACGCGAACGTCCACGCGATGAGCTCGGCGGGAGCGAGGTCGCCCGTGCGCTCGAGGTCGAGCACCGGGATGATGTTGCCGGCGTCGATCCCCGCGACGTCCACGAAGTGGTCGGCCTCCAGGATCGGATCGTTCGGACCCGGGCCCGGATTGGCGAAGTGATACGCGGCCACGACCAGTCCCGCCGCCAGCGCCCCCGCCCGGTAGGAGGCGTAGTTCGGGTCGTCGAAGGTCCGTCCCTCGGTCGCCTTCATGAAAACGAACCGAACGCCCGAGCCGGCCACCTTGGCCCAGTCGATGGCGTTCTGCCAGTGGGAGACGTCGATGCCGGGAAGGGTGTTCGGGGGCTGAGCCATGCTGGTGGGTACGAGCGAACGGTGCCCGCCGGCGGAGGCCCAGCCGTCGCCCGGCCCCGCCGACGCGGCCGGAGCCGGGAGGAGGAAGATCGCGACCAGCAAGGTCACGACCGCGACGGTTCTCGATCGGGGCTTCGAGATCGTGTGGGTCCTTTCGCGGGTCGACCGAGACAACGTCTCTCGGCGGCGAGGGTTGTCCGCGGACGCTCCTCACCGCCCCGATCGCTGGCCCGCCTGGATTCGAACCAGGACTAACTGATCCAGAGTCAGTCGGGCTACCGTTACCCCACGGGCCAACGACCCGGCTTCGGGCCGAGCCGTTCGATGCTATCAGGCAGCCTGCGGGACCAGGGGAACCGCCCGGAGCGCCGGGGGCACGCTCGGCTCGAACGAGCGGAGGACCCGCAGGAAGTCCGCCTCCTCACCGGCCCAGGTTCCGGGCGGGAAGATCGCGGCGACGATGTAGCCCGTGCGGCCGTCGCCGAGCGAGAACGCGGCCGCGACGCTCGCCGTCGTTTGACCTCCCCGGTGGATGTCCGCGACGACGAGGCGGCCGGCGGCGCCGCCGACCTGCACGTCGCGCTCCGCCTGCACGTCGACCCCGGGGTTGCCGGTGAGGAAGTACGCGACCATCGCGGGCAGGTCGCCGAAACCGTCGGTCGTCACGACGAGCGCCTCGTACACGGTCCGATCCGACTGGACGGGCTGCCCGCCGAGGCCGGTCCCGAACGCGTCCGAGGGTGAGGGGCTCGGCTGCGGAGGGGCCGAGATCACCCCGCCGAGCACTCCGGGTCCGTTCGCCGCGGGCTGCGGCGAGGTCACGGTGATGTCGTTCGCGGCGGGGAGGTCGGTGGCGAACAGCCCGCTCGGATCGTAGTAGCGGGCGAGCTCGCGGCTCGGTCCGCTCGAGCACGCGGACAGCGCGAGCGCCACCACGGCGGCGAGCCCCCAGCGTCGCATCGGCGTATGGTGGCATGAGCACCTCGAATTGACCAGGCACCCTCGAGGTCGTTACGTTGCAGACACCGGCCGAGGGAGGCGAGGAGTCATGAACAAGAGCGGCCTCATCGCCGAGGTGGCGAAGCGCACCGGCGCCAGCAAGGCGGAGATCGGTCGTGCGATCGACGCGATCATGGACGTGATCCGGGAGACCGTCGCGAGAGGCGACCGCGTCTCGCTGGTCGGGTTCGGAACCTTCGAGCGCAAGCGCCGGAACCGCCGAATCGCGCGCAACCCGCGAAAGCCCGAGACGCCGATCGTGGTGCCGGCCCGCGACCTGCCCTGGTTCACCGCCGGCAAGGAGTTCCGCGAGATGATCGCCGCCAGGCGACGGCGGACCGCGGCGCGGCCCGCGCGGAGCCGCTAGCCGCGTGAAGCCGTACGTCGCGCGAAGCCTCTAATCGAAGGTGACGAGGCGGAGAGTCCGTGCCAGCTTGCGGCCGCCCTCCTCGACCAGCTCGAACTTGACTCGCTGGCCGAGGCGGAGGGATCGCACGCCCGCCCCTTCGAGCGAGGTGGCGTCGATGTGGACCTCGGTCCGATCCTCCATGAGCAGGGAGCCCTCCCGGCTCTCGGCGTCGAACTCCTTGATCGTTCCCTGCGGCATCGGTCCCTCCTAGGCGTGAGCCCGCAGTCGCGCGGCGAGGTCCATCTCCAGGCACACGTCGCGCGTCCGGCCGCGCCGGCCGGTCTCGAGCAGCGTGAGGATATCGTCCGGCGCATCGAGGTCGAACGACAGCTCCGGCCGGTCGATCACGGACACGGGGAGGCCGCGCTCGGCCGCGAGCTCGACGTGGCGGCGGAACGAGTCGGCCCCGAACCTTGCCGGGATGGCCCGGGGTGGCCGCCGCAGGAGGAAGCTCGTCCCGACACCGTCCCCGGAGCGCGCGAGCACCACCGGCCCGAGCGTTCGGAGGGCGGCGAGGAGCGCGTCGGTCGTGACCAGGCTCACGTCCCCCGGCAGCACCGCCAGGGCGTCGGCCCCGCGCTCGAGCGCCAGTCGCTCGGCCTGGCGGATCGCGGCGAGCAGCGGCGGGCGGGTCTCGGGCACGGGGAACGCGCCGCGCCGAGCCGCGATCTCGAGCACCGCCTCCTCGGGCGAGACAACCCAGGTCTCCCACCCGGGCACCTCGAGCGCCGCGTCCAGCACGTCCTCGAGCATCGCGAGCGTGAGCGCGCCGCGTTCGAGCGGGGTAAGCTCCCGCGCGAGGCGCGACTTCGCTCGCGAGAGCGATTTGACGGGGATGACGACGACGCGCATCACCCAAGGCTAGCGCGCGAGGTCCGCCGAGGGGTCGTCGCCGCCGGGACGACGCGGAGGCGGAGCGCCTCCGGCCGGCGGACGCATCGAAAGGAGCCGCCCGTGACCACGTTCGCGATCGCCGTCTCGCCCTCTCGAGTGCGCTCGAGCTCGCTCTACCGGCTGGCCCTGGCCGTCGCGGGAAGCTGGCTCGTGGCCGGGCTCGCCCAGCTTCAGGTCAAGCTCCCGTTCACGCCGGTGCCGATCACCGGGCAGACGCTCGGGGTTCTGCTGGTCGGCTCCGCCCTCGGCCCGGGACTGGGGGCGCTGTCGATGGGCCTCTACGTGGCCGAGGGCGCCCTCGGGCTGCCCGTGTTCGCGGGCGCGAGCGGCGGCCTCGATCTGCTTCGCGCGACGTCGGCGACCGGCGGCTACCTGTGGGGGTTCGTCGCCGCGGCAGCCGTCGTGGGATGGCTCGCGCGCCGGGGCTGGGACCGAGACCTGCGGGGAGCCATCGCCTCGATGTTCGTCGGCGAGGTCGTCCTGTACGCGATCGCGATCCCGTGGCTGATGCGGGCGCTCGACGTCTCCCTCTCCCGGGCGCTCGAGCTCGGGCTCGCCCCGTTCGTGGTGGGGGACACCCTGAAGCTCCTGCTCGCCGCGGGGCTGCTCCCGACGGCATGGAGGGCGGTGCGTCGCGGGTAGCGGCGTACAATCCGCGCGCCGGAGCCAACAAGGACCCGCCGTGGAGCCCTGGTACGCGATCGTGAGGAACGCCCTCGTGCCTCCGCTCCGGCTGTGGTTCACGTGGCGGTTCGAGGGTCTGGAGCGGATCCCTCCGGAGGGTCCGCTGATCGTGGTCGGGAACCACCTGTCCTACCTCGATCCGCTCGCGCACGGAATCTTCATCGACCGCGCCGGTCGTCGCCCCCGGTTCCTGGCCAAGCAGGAGCTGTTCGAGAACCGCTTCCTGCGCACCGTGCTGCTCGGGTGCGGGCAGATCCCGGTTCGGCGCGGAACCGGAGACCGGACCCCGCTCCTCGAGGCCGCGCGAGCCATCGAGGCGGGCGAGGTGATCGTCATCTACCCGGAGGGAACGAGCGTCACCGACCGACCGGACTTCTCGCCGATGCGCGGCAAGACCGGAGCCGTCCGCCTGAGCGCGGCGACCGGTGTGCCGATCCTTCCGGTCGCAACCTGGGGCGGTCAGTACGTCTGGCGCCGAGGAGCGCCCGTCCGCGCCTCGTTCGGCCGCCCCGTGTGGCTCGAAGCCGGGGCGCCGATCGCGCCGCCGCCCGCCGACGCGATCGGGGAGGACCCGGATCTCGCCCGCCGGCTGACCGACGAGCTGATGGCGGAGCTCACGGCGCTCGTCGCCGACCTGCGCGCGCGGTACCCCAAGCGGTGGGCCTGACGGTACGCTTGGCCGTATGAGCCGGGAGCGACCGAGGGGCTTCGCCACGCGCGCGATCCACGTCCGGCCGCCTCCGGTCGATCAGCAGACGCCGAGCGTCCCGATCTTCCAGACGTCGACCTTCCGGTTCGGCAGCTCGCAGGAGTATGCGGACACGATCGCGTTTCGCCGCCCCGGCTACACCTACACGCGGGGTTACGGGAACCCCACCCTGCTCGCGTTCGAGCAGACGATGGCCGACCTCGAGGGGACGGAGTCGGCGCTCTCGTTTGCCTCGGGGATGGCCGCCGTGCACACGGTGGTCACCTCGGTCGCCCGATCCGGCGACCGCGTCGTGGCGAGCTCGGAGCTGTACGGGGGCACCTACTCGCTGTTCCGTACGGTGCTGCCCCGCTACGGGATCGAGGTCCAGCTCGTCGACCCGCACGACGTCGAGGCCGTGCGCCGGGCCCTGCCCGGTGCGGCGCTGTTCTACGTGGAGACCATCGCGAACCCGAACGCGTCGGTGGCCGATCTCGAGGCCCTCGGTCGGGCGTGCTCCGAGGTCGGGGTGCCGGCGTGCGTCGACAACACGTTCGCGTCGCCCTACCTGTGCAATCCCGCGCGGTGGGGGTTCGAGTACGTGCTCCACTCCGCGACCAAGTACGTCGGCGGCCACCATGACCTGACGGCGGGGGTCGTGTGCACCAGCGAGGCGGGCATGCGGCGCCTTCGCGAGACCGTGATCGACACGGGCGGCACGATGGCGCCCCTGGAGGCCTGGCTCGCCCTTCGCGGTCTGATGACGCTGGAGCTCCGGATGGAGCGGCACTCGGCCAGCGGGCTCGCCGTGGCGAGATTCCTCGAGGGGCACCCCAAGGTCGAGCGGGTGTCCTATCCGGGGCTCGCCTCGCATCCGCACCACGAGGTGGCGAAGCGGTTGCTGCCCAAGGGATGCGGGGGGATGCTCGCGTTCGAGGTCGCCGGAGGCGTCGAGGCGGGGATCCGCTTCTGCGACGCGCTCGAGATCGCGTGGGTGGCGACGAGCCTGGGGGGGACCCACACCCTCGTCGGGCACGCGGCCTCGACGACGCACCGGCAGATGGATCCCGAGACGCGCCGGGCGGCCGGCATCTCCGACGGGCTCGTCCGCGTGAGCGTCGGCCTCGAGGACGTGGAGGACCTGCTCGAGGACTTCGACCGCGCGCTGGAGAGGACATGAAGCGGCGGATCGCCATCGTGTTCGGGGGCCGTTCGGCCGAGCACGAGGTCTCGTGCGTCTCGGCGCGCTCGGTGCTCGACGCTCTCGACCCGGAGCGCTACGAGGCGATCCCGATCGGGGTGACCAAGGAGGGGCGCTGGCACCTGATCGAGGCCGGCCCCCCGGCCCTGCCGGCCGGGTCGGGGTCGCTGCCGCAGGTCACGTCCGAGTCCGGGCCCGAGGTCGCTTTGGACCAGGAGCCCGAGGCTCGAGCGCTGATCGCCCCCGACGGTTCCAGGACCGAGATCGACGTGGTCTTCCCCGTGATGCACGGCCCCTTCGGCGAGGACGGGTCGATCCAGGGCTTCCTCGAGATGGCCGGCGTTCCCTACGTGGGCGCCGGCGTGCTCGCCTCGGCGGTGGGCATGGACAAGGCCGTGCAGAAGGTCCTGTTCCGCGCCGCGGGTCTGCCCGTCGTCGAGCACGAGGTCGTGCGCGAGCGGGAGTGGGAGGAGGATCCCGAGGGGGTCGAGGCGCGCGCCGCTCACCTCGGCTACCCGCTCTTCGCGAAGCCGGCCACCCTCGGCTCGAGCGTCGGCGTCACCAAGGTGCACGGGCCCGAGGAGCTCCGACGAGCGCTCGAGGGGACGTTTCGCTACGGGCGCAAGTCCCTGCTCGAGCGGAGCGTCGAGGGCGCGCGCGAGATCGAGGTCGCGGTCCTCGGCAACGACGACCCGGTCGCGTCCATCGCCGGCGAGATTGTTCCCCGCCACGAGTTCTACGACTACGAGGCCAAGTACCTCGACGAGCACGGGGCCGAGCTGCTGATCCCCGCCCCGATCGACGCCCAGACGCTCGAGGAGGTCCAGCGCCTCGCGGTCGCGGCCTTCCGCGCGATCGACTGCGCGGGCATGGCGCGGGTCGACTTCTTCCTGCCCCCGGACGCTCGGGTGCTGGTGAACGAGGTGAACACGATCCCGGGCTTCACGAGCATCTCGATGTACCCCAAGCTCTGGGAGGCCTCCGGCCTGCCGTACCCGGAGCTCATCGACCGGCTCGTGGAGCTCGCGCTCGAGCGGCACGAACGGGAGCGCAAGCGCGGCGCCTCGCGCTGACCGGCGACGGGCGCCGCCGAGCGATATCTTCGGGAAACCGACGAAGGGAGCGGCAATGGCGAACGACCGAGGATCGGGAGACGAGATCGGCGACGGCGGAGCGGCGGAGCTCCTCGCACGTCATCGGAGGGTGTTGCCGTCCTGGCAGCTCCTCTACTACGAGCGGCCGATCGAGCTCGTGCGGGGCGAGGGCACGCGCGTCTGGGACGGCGCCGGGCGCGAGTACCTCGACTTCTTCGGCGGCATCGTCACCACGATCTCGGGCCACCTGATGCGTCGGATGGTCGATGCGCTGACGGAGCAGATCCACCGGGGCATCAACCACACCTCCACGCTCTACCTGATCCGCCCGCAGGTCGAGCTGGCGGAGCGCCTGACCTCCCTCGCCCCGATCGACGGCGCGACCAAGGCCTTCTTCGTGAGCTCGGGGACCGAGGCGATCGAGACGGCGCTGCTGCTCGCGACGTCGTGGCGGCGGTCGAACGAGATCGTGGCGCTCCGCAACTCCTACCATGGACGCTCGTTCGGGGCGGTGGGCATCACCGGGAACAAGAGCTGGGCAGCCACCTCGTTCACGCCGCTCAAGGTCTCGCACGCGATCGAGCCCTACTGCTACCGGTGCCCGCTCAAGCTCTCGTACCCGCAGTGTGGCATCGCGTGCGCCGAGGATCTTCGAAACGTCATCGAGACCACCACCACGGGCCGACCGGCCGCCATGATCGCCGAGCCGATCCAGGGAGTAGGCGGTTTCGTCACCCCGCCGCAGGAGTACTTCCAGATCGTGAAGGGGATCCTCGACGAGTTCGGCATCCCGTTCGTCGCCGACGAGGTTCAGACGGGCTTCGGTCGAACCGGCGAGGCCTTCTGGGGGATCGAGTCCTACGGCGTGCGTCCCGACGCGATCGTGTGTGCCAAGGGTCTGGGCAACGGGCTCGCGATCGGCGCCGTCGTCGGCCGCGAGGAGATGGTCGAGTCGATCGAGGCGAACTCGATCTCCACCTTCGGCGGCAACCCGATCGCGACGACCGGGGCGCTCGCGAACCTCGACTTCATCCGGGACCGCGACCTCCAGCAGAACGCGTACAAGGTCGGGAGCTTCCTGATGCGCGGGTTGAAAGACCTCGAGGAGCGCTTCGAGATCGTCGGCGAGGTTCGGGGCAAGGGCCTGATGGTGGGGATCGAGATCGTGGCCGATGGGGCCTCGAAGCGACCCGACCCGGCCGCCGCCGCGCGCGTGATGGAGGGCGCCAGGGAGCGCGGCCTGCTGGTCGGCAAGGGAGGCCTCTACGGCAACGTGCTGCGGCTTTCGCCTCCCCTCATCGTCACCGAGGACGACGCCGCCCGCGCGGTGGAGACGCTGGACGCGGCGATCGCCGGCGCGGCCGGCTCGTAGGCGCACCCCGCGGGCCGCCGGCGGCCGAGCACGGCGGGGCGGGCGTCGCTACAGGTGAACGACCGGGCAGGTGAGCGTGCGCGTGATCCCCTCGACCGCCTGGATCCGGGCCACCACGAGCTTGCCGAGCTCGTCGACGTTCTTGGCCTCGGCCCGGACGATGACGTCGTAGGGACCCGTGACGTCCTCCGCCTCGGTCACGCCGGCGATGTCGCGCACTTCCTTGGCGACCTGGGCGGCTCTGCCCACCTCGGTCTGGATGAGGATGTACGCCTGAACCACGCTCGACCTCCCTCGGCTTGAGGCGGCCATGCTAGCCCCGAGCCTGCCGCGCGACAAACGCGGCCCCTTCCGTGTGGGATCGCGTTCGGGCCGGTCCCCGGGGCGGGATAATCAGCTCATGAGCCGGCGCGGTCGGCGGGTGCGCGGCACCGGGGCCCTCGAGGCGTACCGACGCCTGCGCTCGCCGATGCCGCCCCCCGAGCGGGTGATCACCGACCGGCGCCGCAAGCTCGCGGACGCGGCCGCCCGACGCGAGATGGAGGAGGGCGAGTCCGAACGCGGTCGTTCTTCGGGAGGGACGTGATCTTTCGGGACCGCACCGAGGCGGGCGAGCGGCTGGCCTCGGCGCTGTCGGACTACGTCGGCGCGGATGCGGTGGTGCTCGCGATCCCGCGGGGCGGGGTGATCGTGGCCGAGGTCGTCGCCCGGACCCTCGGACTGCCGCTCGACGTGGTCGTGCCGCGCAAGATCGGGGCTCCGGGCAACCCCGAGCTCGGTCTGGGGGCGGTCGCGCCGGGCGTGCGCGTCCTCGACGAGCGGATGATCGAGCTCCTCGGGGTGGACGCTCGCTACCTCGAGGACGAGATCGCCGCCCAGGAGCTCGAGATCGAGCGACGGCTGCGCGCGTATCGGAAGGGGCGCTCGCCGGTCGACGTCGCCGGGCGGGCCGCCCTGGTGATCGACGACGGAGTGGCGACCGGCGGCACTGCCGTCGCTGCGCTCCGCTGGGCCCGCGCGCAGGGAGCGAGCCGGGTGGTGCTCGCCGTCCCCGTCGCACCGGGGGCGGCGATCCCGCGGCTGCGGCGGGAGGCCGACGAGGTGGTGGTGCTCGCGGCTCCGGAGCCCTTCTTCGCGGTCGGCGAGTGGTACCGCTCCTTCGAGCAGACGAGCGACGAGGAGGTCGTGGCCGCCCTGGCGCGCGTGGCGGAGTCCCGCGCGTGAGGATCGCCGAGCTCGCCCTCGCGTGCCTGTTCGCCGCCGGAGGGCTCCGGTCCGCGTGGCGGTGGGTCCGGCGGCCCTTCGAGGGCGCGGACGTGCGGGATTACCTCCTGTACGCCGCGCATCTCACCGGGCGGATCGGGCTGTGGTTCGCGTTCGCCGGCTACTTCGCGCTTGCCGCGTCGATCGGCCTGCAAGGCCGCGCCGCCGGAGACGAGCTCGCCCGCTACCGTTGGTACGCGCTCGTCCCGATCGCGCTCGCGGCCCTGCAGCTCCTGGCCGGGCTCGCGCTCGGACGGCGATCCCCGGACCGAACGTGACGACCGTGTGACGAGTCCGCGGCGACCTCGCGGCGACATGGAACGAGAGGGCCGTGAGATGCTAGAAGGTACCCATGGCCCGCATCCTCAGGTCGCGTGGGGTGCTGGTGGCCGCCGCGGCCGCGCTCGTCCTCGCCGTGCCGGTCGGGCTGCAGACCGTCGGCGCCCAGCCGAGACCAGACCTGCCGAGCGTGCCCGCGGAGCGGCTGATCGCCTCGGCGCTCCACGCGGTCGCCGACCGCACGCCGCTCTCGGGCACCGTACGCACCCACGTGGATCTCGGGATCCCCGAGCTCCCGTCCGGGCTCGGCCCCTCGTCGCCGCTCGGGGCGCTGGTCTCGGATCAGACCTTCAAGGTGTGGCGTTCGCCCGACGGCGCGCGGGTCGCCCAGATCCTGCCGTTCGGCGAGCGCGACGTGATCTCGAACCGCACGGAGCTGTGGGTGTGGGACTCCGACCGCTTCCACGCCTGGCACGTGCCGGCGCCGGCCACCCCGGGCCCCTCCGCCGCCCCCTCGATGGGCGACCTCGAGGGGCTCGTCGGCAGGGCGCTCGAGGCGCTGCGACCATACGCGAGCCTGACCGAGTCCGACCCGGCCGTCGTCGCCGGACGCTCCGCGTACGTACTCTCGCTCACGCCGACCTCGTCCTCCACGCTGGTCGGCCGGATCGACGTCGCGATCGACGCCGAGACGCGCGTCCCGCTGCGGTTGCAGGTGTTCGCGCGATCGGGCGCCGTCCCCGCCTTCTCGGTCGGGTTCGAGTCCGTGAGCTTCTCGCCGGTGGACCCGTCGATGTTCTCGTTCACGCCGCCGGAGGGCGCCACCGTCACGCAGGTGTCGCCGCCGCACGAGGCGGGGTCGGAGCCGGACCTCCCGCAGGTGCGAACGTTCGGCGATGGATTCGGGCTCGTCGTGGCCGTTCGCGTGACGAGCGTGCCCCCCGAGCTCCGCGGGCTCTTCCCGTACGCGGGTCCGCTCGGCTCGGCCATCCTGGTGGACCGCGGCGACCACGCGTGGGTGGTCGCCGGGGCGGTCGCTCCAGAGACCCTGGCCGGGGTGGCGCCCACGCTCCCGTGACGGCGCTCGTCGCGCGGGGGCTCACCAAGCGGTACGGCAGGACCAACGTCGTCGACGGGCTGGACCTGTCGGTCGAGCGGGGTGAGCTGTACGGCTTCCTCGGGCCGAACGGGGCCGGAAAGACCACGACGATCCGGATGGCCCTCGGCCTGGTGCACCCGAGCGGCGGGGAGGTCCGTCTGCTCGGCGAGCCGGTCGCGCCCGGCGTCGACCTCGACGTGCTCGAGCGGGTCGGGGCGATGATCGAGGAGCCGGCCTTCTACCGGTTCCTTTCCGGCCGGCGGAACCTCGAGGCGTTGGCACGCGCCGGGCGCCACCCGGAGGACGTGCGACGCCGGCTCTCCCGCATCGACGAGGTGCTGGAGCTCGTCGGCCTGAGCGAAGCGGCCTCCATGCGCGTCAAGGCCTACAGCCAGGGCATGCGCCAGCGTCTGGGGATCGCGCTCGCCCTCCTGGGCGATCCCGAGGTCCTGATCCTCGACGAGCCGACGAACGGCCTCGACCCCGCCGGGATGCGCGAGGTGCGAGGGCTCCTGCGTCGGCTCGCCGGCGGCGGGACCACCGTGTTCGTGTCGAGCCACCTCCTGGCCGAGGTGGAGACCATGTGCGACCGCGTGGGCGTGCTCTCCCACGGGCGCCTGGTGGCCGAGGGGCCGCCGGGCCGACTGCGCGGGGGCGCCGAGTGCCTGCGGATCGAGGTGGACGATGCCTCACGAGCCCTCGGCGCGCTCGCGGCGCTCGACGGCGTGGACGCCACCGCCGACGGAAGGGTGGTCCGCGCGACGCTGCACGGGTCCGCCACCGCCGCCTGGGTGAACGCGGCGCTCGTGTCCGCTGGGGTCGCCGTCAGCGCGCTGGTGCCCGAGCGCGAGTCGCTCGAGGACGTGTTCCTGTCGCTCGTGGAGGAGGGCCGTGTACCGAGTTGAGCTCGACAAGGCCCGGCGTCGCTGGCGCACGTACCTGATGGCGGCGGCGCTTGGAGGCATCCCGGTGCTGATCGTGATCGCCGTCAAGCTCTCGCCCCCGACGCCGGAGGCGAGCGGGGACGCCCCGCCGTTCCTCCTGCAGATCGTCCGCAACGGGCTGTTCGCTCCGCTCACCGGGCTCGCGGTCATCCAGCCCTTCTTCCTGCCGCTCGCGGCCGGCCTGCTCTCGGGCGACGCGATCGCCGGCGAGGCCCAGGGGGGAACCCTCCGCTACCTGCTGGTCCGCCCGGTCTCGCGCCCGCGACTGGTGCTCGCGAAGTACGGCGCGGCCATGACGCTGCTCGGGATCCTGCTGCTCTGGGTGGTGGGCTGCGGCGCCCTCGTGGGCGGGGTGGTCTTCGGCTTCGGACCGCTGCCGACGCTGTCGGGCACGACGCTCGGCGCTCCGGCGGCGCTCCTGCGAATCCTCGCGGCCGCCGGCTACATCCTGCTCGGGGTCTCAGGGATCGTGGCGATCGGGCTGTTCGTGTCCACGCTCACCGACTCGGGTCCGGGCGCGACGGTCGCCACCGTGATTCTGGGCATCGCGAGCGAGATCTGCGACCAGATTCCGAGCCTGCGGGCGATCCATCCCTACCTGCCGACCCACGGGTGGCTCGCGTTCACGGACCTGTTCCGCTTCCCCGTCGAGTGGGCGGGCATGCGGGCGGGCTTCGCGGTGAGCGCGGCCTACACGCTCGTGTTTCTCGCGGGCGCGCTCGCGTCGTTTGCTCGGCGAGACGTGGCGTCCTGAGCCGCCAGGCTGCTCAGCCGACGGCCATCACGATCTCGCGCGCGAGCTCCTCGAACTGCTCGAGGTGCGCCCGCCGCTCTGCGCGGAAGCGCTCGACGAGGTCCCGGTACTCCAGGGCGCGGCCCTGGCGCTCGTAGAGCATCCGGGGACGGAGCAGCTCCGGCTCGTCGATCCCCGGGACCTCCTCGGCGACCAGGTAACCGAAGTCCGGATCCTCGGTCCAGGTGATGGTTCCCTCGGCGATGGCCTTCACGATCGCGGACGAGTGCGGGATCTTGACCTTCCTGGATCGCTCGTCGTCCTCGCGCCCCCCGACCCGTCCGGTGTTCATCAGGAAGACCTCGATCGGGTGCGAGGCCAGGAGCTCGAGGATGCGGTTGCCCTGCAGGCCGTGGGGCAGCGGGAAGAACGGGTTGGTCCCGGGGACGCGCAGGAACTTGCCCTCCTCGGCCTTGCCGCCCGCTGAGGTGCCGGTCGTCTCGCCGAGCATGAAGTAGGCGGCGGCCTGCTCCTGGGTGAGCCTGGCCACGGCCGGCACGATGTTCTCGTTCCAGTTGAGGATCAGCAGGACGTCGACCCGGCCCACCTCGCGCGCGTCGCGGTAGCGGCCGAGGGCGTCCATCCCGAACACGGCCCGTCCGTTCTTCGTGTAGGAGGTCTCGAAGAAGTTCACCCGGCCGCGCTCGTCCTGGTACACGTTCTCCAGGTAGGTTTCGGGGTTCACGACGGCTCGGTAGATGTTCGGCTCGAAGTCCGGGTCGAGGCTGAACGTCTTGGCGAAGCACCCGTTCTCGGTCCCGTAGGTCGACCCGCCGGGCATCAGCGCGACGAAGTCGTCCTGCACCGGGAGGGAGTCGTTTTGCGTCGTAAAGGTCGTGGTCGTCTTGCCCGTTCCGGACAGCCCGATGATCAGGAAGACCCGCTCGCCGGCGGCCGTCGGCACGACCTTGCACCCGGCGTGGAGCGCGAGCCCGCCGCGGTCGTAGACGATCTTGTTCCACATCCGCAGGCCACCCTTCTTGGACTCTCCGAAGTAGTCGGAGTTCAGGACCCGCGTGACGCCGTTCTCGAGGTCGACCGCGATGACCCGCTCGTCGGGGTAGCCGGGCGCCGGCAGGTTGGGGGTGTAGATGACCTGGACCTCCGGCTCGCCGTGGGTCCTCGGGAAGTAGAGCTTCTGCTGCATCGCGGCGATGTTGGCGTTGGCCTTCTCGACCGTGAGCCTGGCGGGCGTGCGGAAGTTCTCGTCGTTGCCGATGTACCCGTCGATCTCGAGCATGTCCCGCGTCGCGATGTAATCGTCCTGCATCCGGGCGACGCGCTCGTACTCCTCGCGACTCATCGTCTTGCCGCTGGCCGTCCCGGGCAGGTCGGTCACGACGAACGTGCTGCCGCTGCTCCGGGCGGTGACGCGGGTCTGCACGTTCACGTTGCCGAACTCGGTGACGCGCGCCTGGGGCATCTCCTCGGTGAAGGTGCGCAGCTCCTCGGGGCTCGGATTGCGGAGCAGCGAACGGGCTTCGAGCTGCAACGAAGACTCCTTGCGGTTTCGGGCTCCACGGGGAGCCGCTTGTCCATCGGCGAAGGGGCTAGATTCTACCCGACCGCCGGGCGGTCCCCTTCGCCCGGGACGGGTGGGCGATCGATGATGGATCTCAGCGAGGACGAGCTCGTCGAGGCGATCCGGCGGGTGCTCTCGGACGCGCCCGCCGGCGTGATCGTCGGCATCGGGGACGACGCCGCCGTCGTCGAGGCGGGGAGCGGCTCCCAGGTGCTCACCACCGACATGCTGGTGGAGGACGTCCACTTCGAGCGGGCGTTCGCCTCGCCGCGGGACCTCGGGGCGAAGGCGATCGTCGTGAACGTCTCGGACGTCGCCGCCATGGCCGCGAGCCCGCGGTACGCGCTCGTGTCGCTCGGCATCCCGAGCGACCTGGAGGCAGCGTGGGTAATCGAGCTCGTCGGCGGGATGCGCGCCGCCTGTCAGGAGTACGCGCTCACGCTCGTCGGCGGAGACACCGACCGCGCGGATCGCATCGTGATCTCGGTGAGCGTCGTGGGCGAGGTAGCGCCGGGCCGAGCCCTGACGCGTGCGGGCGCTCACCCGGGCGACCTCATCGTCGTCACGGGCTCGCTCGGAGCCGCGGCCGGGGGGTTCGCGCTCTCGCGAGCGCATCCGTCCAAGGTCGGGCGCGCCCTCGCGGCGCCGTGGGGACGGGAGCTCCTGGACGCCTTCGCCCGCCCGGTCGCGAGGGTCGGGGAGGGTCAGACGCTGCAGCAGGCCGGCGCGACCGCGATGATGGACATCTCCGACGGGCTCGCGAAGGACCTGTCCCGCCTGTGCGCGGAGAGCGGCGTCGGCGCCCGGATCGAGCTCGGGCGCGTCCCGGTGGCGCCGGCGCTCCGCCCGGCGGCGGAGGTCCTGGGGCTCGACCCGCTCGAGCTCGCCCTCTCGGGCGGCGAGGACTACGAGCTGCTCGCGACCATCGACGTGACGAACCTGGAGCTCGCCCGGCGCGAGCTCGAGGAGCGCTTCGGGGTGACGCTCACCGACGTCGGCGTCATCATCGAGGAGGGGCTCCTCGCCGTCCGGCCGACGGGGGAGACCGCGCCGCTCGAGCCCAAGGGGTGGGACCACTTTGCCGACGGGAGATGAGTCGCTGCCGAGGGCGCGCGGGAGGCCGCGCGCGCTCACGATCGCCGGGTCGGACTCGGGCGGCGGTGCGGGGATCCAGGCCGACCTGAAGACGTTCTCCGCGCTCGGCGTGTTCGGCATGACCGCGATCACCGCCGTCACCGTGCAGAACACGAAGGGGGTCGCCGGCTACGAGGAGCTGTCGCCGCAGATCGTCGCCGACCAGATCCGCGCGGTGGTCGGCGACCTGGGGGTCGACGCGGCCAAGACCGGGATGCTCGCGTCCTCCGCGATCGTCGAGGCGGTCGCCGGCGCGGTCGCCGAGACGCGGATCCCGAACCTCGTCGTGGATCCGGTCTTCGTCTCCAAGCACGGGCATCCCCTGCTCGCCGAGGACGCCGTCGAGGCGCTGCGGACCCGGCTCCTCCCGCTCGCGACGATCGTGACGCCCAATCTCCCGGAGGCGAGCGGCCTCGCCGGCTTCCGGGTCGAGGGCAGGGCCGACATGGAGCGGGCGGCGCGGGCGATCCTCGCGCTCGGGCCGCGCGCCGTGCTGGTCAAGGGAGGGCACCTCGCCGACGGCGATCGCGCCGACGACCTGTTCGCCGACGCGGAGCGCGTGGAGTGGATCCGCGGCGAGCGTATCGACACGCCCAACACGCACGGCACCGGCTGCGTGCTCTCCTCGGCGATCGCGGCGCATCTGGCCAGGGGAGAGGAGCTCGACCGGGCGGTCCGGCTCGGGAAGGCCTTCGTCACCGAGGCGATCCGGCACGCGCTCGCGATCGGTCAGGGAATCGGTCCGGTCGATCCGACCTGGAGCCTGCCGGCGCGGTGAGCCGGGGCCGCTCCCGGCCGACCGCGCAAGGCGACCGGCCGCTCAGCCGGCGCGGCGGACCTTGCCGGCCTTCAGGCAGCTGGTGCAGACGTGGAGACGTCTGGGCGTGCCGTCCACCAGCGCGCGCACGCGCTGCACGTTCGGGTTCCACCGCCGGTTGGTGCGCCGGTGGGAGTGGGAGACGCGCTTGCCGAAGAACGGCTTCTTCCCGCAGATATCGCACACCGCAGCCATGGCCGAGCCAGGGTAGCAGACGCGGGGTCGGGCTCAGGCCGGGAGCCAGAGCTCGACCGTCGTCCCGCGGCCCGGCTCCGAACGGACCGCGAGCGTCCCCCCGGCGGACTCGGCGCGCTCGCGCATCGAGACGAGGCCGAGGTGCGGTTCGAGGTCCCGCTGCCCGCCCGAGGCGGTCGACTCGAGGTCGAATCCCCGCCCGTCGTCGGCGATCACGACCTCGAGTCCGCCGTCCCGTTGCGTGAGCGCGACCTCGACGCTCTGAGCGCGAGCGTGCTTGCGCACGTTCGTGATCGCCTCCTGCACGATGCGGTAGGCGATCGTCCGGACGTGGTCCGCGGGCTCGGCCCGTAGGTCGTTGCGAAGCGTGCCGGCGGTCCCAGTCTCGCGCTCCAGGTCGTCGAGCAGCACGCGCACCGCCGCGGCGAGCCCGCCCTCCTCGAGCACGGAGGGGTGCAGAACGAACAGCAGGTGGCGCAGCCGGTCGATCGTCGTGTGGGTGATCTCGATCACACCGTTCACCGCGGCGAGTTGATCGGGGTCGGTGAGGCTCCGCCGGAGCATGTCCAGGCGCATCGCCATCGCGGTCATCTTCTGAAGCGGGTCATCGTGGATCTCGCCGGCCACGCGGCGGCGCTCCTCCTCCTGGGCGCGAAGGAGCCGGCCGAGCAGATCCCGCCGCTGCTCGTCGGCCGCTCGCAGCGCTTCGACCGTGCCCTCCAGCTCCCGGGCGTAGCGCTCGACCTCCTCGCGAAGCTGGGCCTGCCGCATCGCCACGGCGAGCTGGTCGGCCACGTCACGGAGCACGTCCTCGTCGAGGAGCGAGAAGGCGCCGATCTCGTCGGAGGCGAGCTCGAGCTCGCCGACCAGCGAGTCGCCGACGGCGAGCGCGGCGGTCACCACGCTCCGGAGCCCCGACCGGGCGAGCTCGGCCAGGGACGACGGGAGGTCCGTCATGGCGGCGAGGTCGTCGATCCGCCGCACGCCCAGCACGGATCCCTCTGTGGGCGCCAGGTCGCCCACCGGGACCGGGGAGGCTCCGGGCGCGGCGAACCCCTCCTCGGCGTCGACCGCCACCCGCCTCGCGCCCCGCCGGTCCGGGTCGACGACGACGATCGAGGCACGGCGGCAGGGGACCAGCCTTCGGACGTTCCGAAGGGCGCTCGTCATCATCTCGTCGAACGACTCGGCGTGCAGGATCGCGCGGTCGATCTCGTGCAGCATCTCGAGCCGGGCGCTTGCCCGGATCAGACCCTGCTCGGCCAGGAGCCGGTCGGTGACGTCGATGCCGATGCCGGCCAGGAAGCCCGAGGTCTCCGGATCGAGGGGGAACTTGATCATCTGGAAGTGGCGGATCGATCCGTCGGCGATCGGGGCGTCCTCCATGAGCTCGATGGGCCGGCGCTCGCGCGCCACCGCGAGGTCGTGCTCGCGAAGCGTCGTGGCCACCTCCGGAGGGAACAGGTCGAACGCGGTCCGCCCGATGAGGTCGGCGCGGGAGCGGCCGAAGATCCGCTCGAAGGTGGTGTTGACGTACACGTACCGCCCCGCGTCGTCCTTGAGAAAGGCGATGGCGGGCGCGTGATCCATGAAGGCCCGGAACAGCCGGTCGAGCCGCCGGGGAACGACGTCGACAGGCGGGTCTCGCTCTCGATCCGCGTTCTGGGCCATGACGTAGCCCCCCTACGCAACTCGGAATTCTATCGACGAGATCGCAGCCGAGGCTGACCCGGGCACGCGGCCTCAGGCGCTCGGGCCGAGGATGGACGCGATGCGCTCGGTGAGGACCGAGGGCGTGAGGGGGCCGCTCCAGCTCGACGCGAGGCGGCCCGAGGCCGAGTAGAAGAGGGTCACGGGCTGGCCGAGGAACCCGAGGCCGTCGCGGATGTCGCCCGAGGGATCGAACACGCTCGGGTACGGCCAGCCGTACCGGGCGATGAACGACGCGGCGGCCGGTCGCTGGTCGAGGATGTCGATCCCCAGGAACTGGACCCGGGATCCGTAGCGGCGGGCGGCCTCCGCGAGGTGAGGGGCCTCCTCCCGGCACGGACCGCACCAGGACGCCCAGATGTTGACGACGACCGGGGTCCCCCGGAGCTGCTCGAGCAGGGTCCGGTAGGCGTCGAGGTCGAAGCTCGGAAGCGCGCTCACCCGGGTCGGCAGCAGCGGGGCGCTCGTCGCGTTCCGCGCGGGCGGCCCGGACGACGGCTCGGCGGCGGTCCCGGACCGGCCGCAGCCCGCGACGGCGAGCGACAGGGCGAGCGCGAGCGCGGCCGTTCGCCGAAGGGTCACGGGGGCCATGGTAGAACCCACGCATGGGATACGCGGCGGCACCGGGGGCGGTCGGGACGCCGTGACGCTCACCCTGGCCTCGCCGATCTCCGCGATCGACCGGCGCCTGGCCGCGCGGCGGCCGGGCGGGCAGGACAAGGGCCGCCCGGCCGCCGCCGTGCTCGCGGAGGCGTTCGGGATCTCCACGGTGGGGCAGCTCCTGCACCATTACCCGCGCCGCTACATCGATCGGTCGCAGGTCTCGAAGATCCGGGAGCTGCGGGTCGGTCAGCAGGCGACCGTGATCGGGAAGGTCACCGCCGCGAAGACCCGCCCGGCGCGCGCGCAGCGCGGCCTGCTGGTCACGACGGTGACGATCTACGACCGCACCGGCTCCCTGGACCTCACGTTCTTTACCAGACGCTGGGCGCCCAAGTACCGGGAGGGGCAGGAGCTCGCGGCCTGGGGCGTGGTCGAACGTTACCGGCGCGGGTTGCAGCTCGGCAACTTCGAGGTCGAGGTGCTCCGCGGCGAGGACGCGGAGCAGGTCCACACCGGTCGCATCACGCCGATCCACCCCGCCGCCGAGGGGGTCGCGACGCGGACGATCCGCGAGCTCGTGTTCCGGGCGCTCGAGCAGCTTGCGCCGATCCCGGACCCGCTACCTCCCGGCGTCGTCGAGGCCGAGTCGCTCCAGTCCTTCGACCGGGCGATCCGGTCCGTGCACTTCCCCGACTCCGCCGAGGAGCTCGCCCGGGCGCGGGAGCGGCTGAAGTTCGACGAGCTGTTCACCTTGGAGCTCGGCGTGGCGTTTCGCAAGCGGCGCGTGGAGACCGCCGAGCGCGGGGTCGCGCACGACCCGGAGGGCCCGCTCGTCGAGCGCCTGCGCGCGTGCCTGCCGTTCGCCCCGACCGCCGCGCAGGAGCGCGCCATGCGGACGATCGGCCGGGCGATGGCCGCGCCGCGCCCGATGAACGTCCTGCTGCAGGGAGACGTCGGGTCGGGCAAGACGCTGGTGGCCCTGTACGCGGCGCTTGTGGCGATCCAGTCCGGGCACCAGGCGGCGATCATGGCCCCGACCGAGGTTCTCGCCGGGCAGCACCTGCGGTCCGCCTCCGAGCTCCTGACCCCGATGGGCGCGGTTCCGTATCTCGATTCCCGCTCCCGGGCGTCCGCGAGCGAGTCGGCAGGCGCGCAGCTCTCGCTGCTCGAGGACGCTCAGGGGACGCCCGCCGGCGACCTCGCCCGGCCGGTGGCGCGGGTCGACCGGCGGTTGACCTACGCCCTGCTCACGGCCGGCGTCACGGGCAGGGCGCGCGCGCGAGTCCTCGAGGGGATCGCGTCCGGAGATCTCGACCTCGCCGTGGGCACGCACGCGCTGGTGCAGGAGGGCGTCGAGTTCCGCGACCTATCGCTTGCCGTGATCGACGAGCAGCATCGCTTCGGGGTCCATCAGCGCATGGCGCTCACCGGCAAGGGCGTCGCCCCGGACGTGCTGGTCATGACCGCGACGCCGATCCCTCGAACGCTCGCGCTGACCTACTACGGCGACCTCGACGTCGTCGTCCTCGACGAGATGCCGGCCGGTCGCCGTCCCGTCACGACGCGGATCGTGCGCACGCCGGCCGAGCGCCGGGCCGCGTACGAAGTCGTCCGTCGGGAGGTCCAGGCCGGCCGTCAGGCGTTCGTGGTCTGCGCGGCGATCGACGAATCGAACCGCGCCGAGGTGCGCGCGGCCGAGCACGAGGCGAGTCGGCTGGCCACCACGGTCTTCCCCGACCTGTCCGTGGCGCTGCTGCACGGCCGGATGCGGCCGGCGGAGAAGGCGCGGATCATGGAGGAGTTCCGCTCGGGCGCGTACGACCTGTTGATCTCCACCACGGTGATCGAGGTGGGGGTCGACGTCCCGAACGCGACCGTCATGCTCGTCGAGAACGCCGAGCGATTCGGGCTCGCGCAGCTCCACCAGCTCCGGGGGCGGATCGGGCGAGGCGCCCACGACTCCCTCTGCTTCCTGTTCGACGAGAGCCGGGAGGACAACCAGGAAGCCCGGGCCAGGCTGGACGCGATGGTCGCGACCACCGACGGGTTCGAGCTCGCGGACGAGGACCTTCGGCTGCGCGGTGAGGGAACCCTGTTCGACGTTCGCCAGTCCGGGATGCCCGATCTCAAGCTCGCGCGTCTGGCCGAGGATCTCGAGCTCGTCGGGCGCGCCCGCGCCCGCGCCTTCGCCCTGATCGAGGAGGACCCCGAGCTCGAGCGGCACCCGGCGCTCCTGCGAGAGCTTCGCTCGCGCTTCGAGCGCTCGATCGACTGGCTCTTCCATTCCTGATCGGTCGATCGTGGGACGCGGACCCTCCCGCTACAGTCGGTCCGTGCGGGTCATCGCCGGCTCCTGCAAGGGGGTGCGCCTGGCTCCGGTCCCTCCGGGCGTTCGTCCGGTCTCCGACGTCGTCCGCGAGGGCCTGTTCTCCAGCCTCGGGGACCGGGTGGTGGGGGCACGGGTCCTCGATCTCTACGCAGGGACGGGGGCCCTCGGGATCGAGGCCCTCTCGCGAGGGGCCTCGACGGCGGTCTTCGTCGAGCGAAGCCGGCGGGCGGCCCGGACGATCCGGGACAACCTCGAGCGGACGCGGCTCGCCTCCCGCGCCGTCGTCCGGGTGGTCGACGTGCGTCGGTTTGTCATGAATGATGACAAGTCGTTGGGGCCGTTCAACCTGGGTCTGCTCGACCCGCCCTACGAGACCGGGGCGGACGAGCTGGGGCGCGTGCTGGCGGCTCTCGCCTCCGGGTGGCTCGCGCGGAGGGCCTGGACGGTGGCCCTGACCCGCGGGATCAGGAGTTCCACGCCTGTGATTCCGGTAGACTGGCGCGTCACGAGGCGCCTGGAGTACGGCGATACCCTCGTCCTGGTCTGTTCGGAGGTCTGAGTGGGCGTGACCGCCCTGTGCCCGGGGACGTTCGACCCCGTGACGAACGGTCATCTCGACATCATCGAACGTGCGGGTCAGCACTTCGACGGCGTGGTGGTCGCCGTGCTGGAGAACCCCGCCAAGCGCCCTCTGTTCGACGTGGACGAGCGCCTCCAGATGCTGCGCGAGGCGACGGCCGGGCTGGTGAACGTGGAGGTCGACTCCTTCACCGGATTGCTCGTGGAATACGCACGACGCAAGGGGTCGGGGGTGATCGTGAAGGGGCTTCGAGCCGTGACGGACTTCGAGTACGAGATCCAGATGGCGCAGATGAACCGCCGGCTTGCCGGCATCGAGACCCTGTTCATGACGACCGCCCCGACCTGGTCGTTCCTGTCCTCCTCCCTCGTCAAGGAGGTCGCCGGCTTCGGAGGCGACGTGTCCGGCCTCGTCCCGCCCTCGGTCGCCGATCGGCTCAAGCGCAAGCTCGGGGGCGCGTGAATGGATCTCGCGGCCCGCCTGCAGCAGCTCGAGGACCTGGTGCGAGAGGCCAAGTCGATGCCGCTGTCCTCCTCGGCGCTCCTCAACCGCGACGAGGTGCTCGAGATCCTGACCGAGATGAAGGAGGGCCTGCCGGAGGAGATCAAGCAGGCCCGGTGGGTGGTCAAGGACCGGGAGGAGCTCCTCGCCAAGGCGCGCCGCGACGCCGAGCGGATGGTGGAGGAGGCGCGGGCGGAGCAGCTCCGGCTCGCCTCCCACGAGGAGGTCGTCAAGCGCGCCCAGGCCGAGGCCGAGCGGATCCTGGCCGAGGCGGGCGAGGAGGCCCGGCGCGTGCGCCTCGAGGCCGAGGACTACGTGGACGCGAAGCTCGCGCAGCTCGAGGCGGCCTTGAAGCGCATCTCGGAGGAGCTCGGGGCGACCGGCCAGTACCTGGCGAGGACCGTGGAGCAGGTGGAGGCGGGCCGGACCAAGCTCCGCGGCGGGTCGCCCGCACAACAGGAGTTCGCCCCCGAGGAGACCGGGGAGGGGTGATGCGGGCGATCGACGTCCGCGACCTGCTCGAGCGCCCGGGCTCCTCGAGGACCGTGCGGCTGGACGAGGCCGTCGAGGGCCTGCGGACCGAGCTCGCCGAAGTCCCGGAGGACCGTCACGTCGAGGGCGACCTGCTCCTCGAGAGCGTGGTCGAGGGCATCCACGTGAGCGGAGAGGTCTCCGCCACCCTGGCCCTGCGGTGCGCCCGGTGTCTGCGTGAGTTCGACCGGCCCCTCGGCGTGCACGTGAGCGAGCTCGTCCTTCGCGAGGCCGGTCCCGAGGACGACTACGCGCTCACGCCCGACCTGACGCTCGACCCCGAGCCGATGGTCCGGGACGCCGTGGTGCTCTCGATGCCGTTCTCGCCGCTCTGCCGCCCCGACTGTCTCGGGCTCTGCGAGCGGTGCGGCGGCGACCGCAATCTCGGTGAGTGCACCTGCGCGGAGCCTCCCTCCGACCCGCGGTGGGCCGGCCTCGGCGGTCTCACCTTCGACCGATAGCCCGGAAAGGGAGGAACGGATGCCGGTACCAAAGAGAAGGCAGTCCCAGTCGCGCGGCGCCAAGCGACGCGCCAACTGGAAGGCCCAGCCCGCGACCTACTCGGAGTGCCCGCAGTGCCACCAGCCCAAGCTGCCCCACCGCGTGTGCGGCAACTGCGGGTACTACGCGGGCCGTCAGGCGGTCGAGGTCGAGTAGCGAGATCGAGGAGCGCGTGAGCGCCGCGGGCGCGGAGCCGTCGTCGACCCTCGAGCGGACGCTCGGCGTTCGCTTCGCGCGCCCCGAACTGCTCGAGGCAGCCCTCACGCATCGCTCGTACGCGTTCGAGCAGGGCACGCCAGTGAACAACGAGCGGCTCGAGTTCCTGGGGGACGCCGTCCTCGGGCTCGTGGTGACCGACCTCGCCTACCGCGAGTTCCCGGAGATGTCCGAGGGCGAGCTCGCCAAGCTCCGGGCCGCGATCGTCAACATGGGGGCCCTCGCCGAGGTCGCGCGCGACCTCGGCCTCGGCGATCACGTGCGTCTGGGCAGGGGCGAGGAGATGAGCGGCGGCCGCGGCAAGGCGAGCATCCTGGCCGACGCGCTCGAGGCCGTGCTCGGGGCGATCTACCTCGATCTCGGGCTCGAGGTCGCGCGCGGGCTGATCGAGCGCCTGTTCCGCCCTCGGATGATCGCCTACGTCCGGGGCGAGGGGGAGCGCGACTTCAAGACGATGCTCCAGGAGCTCGCGTCGCAGGACCTTCGCGCGCTGCCCGAGTACCGGATCACGGAGCGCGGTCCCGACCACGAGAAGGAGTTCACGGCGACCGTGCACCTCGCGGGTCGGGCCTGGGGCACGGGCGTCGGGCGATCCAAGAAGGAGGCCGAGCAGCAGGCGGCACACGAGGCCTACCTGAAGCTGTCCGAGCGTGCCGTGAAGAGCTGACGGGGAGGGGTCGGTGGAGCTTCCGGAAGTCGAGGTGATGCGTCGGGACCTCGAGAAGGACGTGGTCGGACGGAAGATCCAAAGCGCGGAGGTCCGCCCGACGCGCAACGCGATGCGGGTCGTTCGTCGTCACGGCAAGCGAAAGGAGTTCACCTCCCGGCTCGAGGGCCGCAAGATCACCAAGGCCGAGCGGCGCGGCAAGTACGTGCTGCTGCACCTAGACAACGGCGACGTGCTCGTCGTGCATTTCGGCATGAGCGGCCGGTTCCTGCGAGGGACCAAGCGACAGTCGCTCCCGCCGCACACGCACGTGGTCCTGACCTTCCACCAGGGCGGCGACCTCCGGTTCGTCGACCCGAGGACGTTCGGCGAGATGTTCGTCACCACCGCCGACGAGCTGGGCAAGGTGAAGGAGCTGCAGCACATCGCGATCGATCCGCTCGACCACGTGTTCACCTGGCAGACGTTCGGCGGTCTGCTCGCCCAGCGCGCGTCCAAGCTCAAGCCGCTCCTCATGGACCAGAAGTTCATCTCCGGCCTCGGCAACATCTACTCGGACGAGGTGCTGTTCGCGGCCGGTCTCCGGCACGACCGGATGTCGGACTCGCTCTCCTCGCAGGAGGTCCGGCGGCTGTACCGCGCCCTGCAGGAGGTCCTGCAGGAGGCCATCCGCTACCGGGGGACCACGCTGGAGGACGAGGCGTACGTCGACCTGTTCGGCAAGCCCGGGGAGTTCCAGGCCGAGCTCAAGGTCTACGGCCGCGAGGGCCAGCCGTGTCGCCGATGCCGGACGCCGATCCAGAGCGTGAAGATCGCCGGACGGAGCTCCTACTACTGCCCGCAGTGCCAGAGCTGATCCGTCTCCGCGCGCCTAGTCCGTAGCAGACTAGATGATCGTCGCGCCGGCGGCGCGCATGCGCTCGATCGCCCGATCGCCGTCGCCGGGCTGCAGGTTCACGGCGCGGACGGCCTCGGTGAGCACGACGGCCTCGAACCCCAGTCTCCGGGCGTCGAGCGCCGTCTCGGCTACGCAGTAGTCGGTCGCGAGCCCGACAACGACGACCCGCCGGACCCCGCCCTCCCGCAGCACGCGCTCGAGGCGGGTCGGAGCGGTCGCCCCGCTGGTCGGGTCGCGCACGCTGAAGGCCGAGTAGCCGTCCTCCCCACCCGAGCCCTTTCGGATCGGCTCACCCGCGACGGCCCGCAGGCCCGGATGCAGCTCGGCACCCCACGTTCCGGCAACGCAGTGCACCGGCCAGATTCCCCCGTCCGTCTGGAAGTGCGGGGTGCGCTCGGGATGCCAGTCCTGTGTGCAGACGACGAGGGCGCCGGCGCCCAGCGCCCGGTCGATCTCGCGGTTGACGAGTGGAACGACCTCCTCCCCGCCGGGAACGTAGAGGGCGCCCCGCGGATCCGCGAAGTCGTTCTGAACGTCGACGACCACGAGCGCGGTCGTCGGGTCGTAGGCCGCGCCGGCCGTGTGGAGGTCCCGAGCGTCCTTCCGCGCGTCCTCGGCCATCGCCCCTCCTCACCGAGATTCTAGGATCGAGGTCGTGAAGCGGGTCCACGTGGTGGTCGCCGGGCGCGTGCAGGGGGTCTTCTTCCGCTGGACCTGTGCCTCGCTCGCCCGCGATCGGGGTCTGGGGGGGTTCGTCCGCAACCTCCCCGACGGGCGGGTCGAGGCGGCGTTCGAGGGCGCCGACGAGGACGTGGACGCGATGGTGGCCTGGTGCCGGGTCGGTCCCGAGCACGCGCGCGTGGACGGGGTCGCCGTCGAGCCCGAGGAGCCGCGAGGCGAGCGGGAATTCGTCGTCGCCGGCTGAGCCCGGCCCACCGCCTCGTCTGCGCGAGAGAACTTCTGCCCGAAAGGCGAGATCGAGGGGCCGGGCGCCACTACGATCTGGGGCCGAGATGTTCCTCAGGTCCCTCCAGATTCGAGGCTTCAAGTCGTTCGCCGACAAGACGGCGCTCGAGTTCGCCCCCGGGGTGAGCGTCATCGTCGGCCCCAATGGCTCGGGCAAGTCCAACCTCGTCGACGCGATCAGTTGGGTGTTGGGCGAGCAGGGGCCGCGCGCCCTGCGCGGGGCGCAGATGGCCGACGTGATCTTCGCGGGGAGCCCGCAGCGCGCCGCCCTCGGGATGGCCGAGGTCAAGCTCGTGATCGACAACTCCGCCGGGCTGATCCCGGTGCCGATGTCCGAGATCGAGATCAGTCGGACGATCTTCCGCTCGGGCGAGAGCGAGTACCGCATCGGGGGCCAGGTGGTCCGGCTGCTGGACGTGCAGGAGCTGCTCTCCGAGTCGGGGATCGGCCGGGCGCTGCACACGATCGTGAGCCAGGGTCAGCTCGAGGAGGTGCTCACCGCCCGGCCCGAGGACCGTCGCCGGTACATCGAGGAAGCGGCCGGGATCGCCAAGCACCGCCGTCGACGGGAGCGGGCCGAGCGCAAGCTCGCCGGTCTCGACCAGGACCTCGTGCGCCTGCAGGACGTGCTGGCCGAGCTCAGGCGGCAGCTCAAGCCGCTCAAGCAGCAGGCCGAGATGGCCCGGCGCCACGAGGAGCTCACGGCCGAGGCCGACGCGGTCGCGGTGCGCCTGGCCGCGGCGCGCCTGCGCGACCTGCTCGCCGAGCGCGAACGCCGACACGCCGGCTGGGACGAAGGGCTCGCCCGCCGCAAGGAGGCCCGCGAGCGCCTGGACGCGCTCGACGAGGAGGTCGGCCGGGCGGCGGATGAGCGGGCCCGGGCCGTCTGGGCCCTCCAGCAGCGGGAGGCCGCGCTCGAGCGTGCCCAGAACGAGAAGTCGGCGGCGGAGCTCGAGCTCCGCCGCGCCGTGGAGGCCGAGTCCGCCGCCCGCACGAGCCTGGCCCGCGAGGCGACGCGGCACGTCCGGCTGAGCGCCATGGACGAGGACCTCGAGCGGGTCCGCGCGCGCCTGAGCGAGGTGTCCGAGGAGCTCGAGCGCCGGGAGGAGGAGCTCTCGCGCGCCGAGCGGGAGTACCTGATGCGGGTCGAGGCGCGCCGGCAGGCGGAGGACGAGCGCCGGCGGCTCTTCGAGGAGGCCGCCGCCCGGCGCGCGGAGGTCGAGACCCTCCAGCGGTCGCTCTCCGGGTACGAGCGGGAGCGCGCGCGGCTGGACGAGGGCCTGGCGCACGTGCGCGGGCGGATGGCCGCCGCGACGGACGAGCGCGAGCGGCTCGAGCGCGAGATCGAGCGGCTGGACGCCGAGGTCTCGCCCCTGTCGGAGCGACGGGGCGCGCTGGAGGACGAGCGGGGCGCCCTGGCCTCGAAGGTGGCCGAGCTCGAGGACGTGCTCCGCCGTCACGAGAACCGGCGGGCGATCCTGCTCGCCCGCAAGGAGGACCTCGAGGAGACGCCGGGATCCCGGTTCCTCCAGGGTCGTCCCGGCCGCGCCCTCGGTCTTCTCGGGCAGCTCGTCGAGGCCGAGCCCGGCTGGGAGCGTGCGCTCGCCGCGGCGCTCGGACCCATGGCCGACGCGGTGGTGTACGAGCACGAGTCGGACGCGATCGCCGACGCCCCGCAGGGGGACGGGGCGACCCTTGCGATCGCGGGCGGGGGGCCGTCGTCCTCCGTGATCCCGGGCGAGCGGGCCCTCCTCGAGGTCGTGCGCGCCCACCCGGCGGCGCGCGGGCTCGTCTGCTCGGTCCTGAAGGACGTCTACGTGAGCGGGGCGCTCGAGGAGGCCGTCGACAAGCGCGCCCGGCACCCGAAGGCCTCGTTCGTCACGCCGGACGGGATCTTGATCGGCCCCGGCCTCATCCGGACGAGCCGCGCGGGCGATTCGCGGGCCGCCGAGGTGGGACGCGAGCTGGCCGTGGTCGAGCACGACCTCGCCCAGACAAAGGCGGCGCTGCGACCCCGGCGCGAACGCCTCGACGAGGTCGTGGCCGAGCTCGCGGACCTCGCTGCCGCCGTCGAGGAGGCGGACGCCGCGATCACCTCGGCCGCCGAGCGGATGGCCCGGCTCCAGGCGGACGCGAGCGCCCTGGCCAAGGAGGAGGAGATCCTGGCACAGCGGCTCGCGAGCCTGGACGACACGGCCGGCGCCTGGCGCGATCGCCTCGCCGCCGTCCAGACGACGACGCCGGAGCTTCCCGACGTGCCCCGTCCGCCCGAGGCGCCGATGGCCGAGCGGGTGACGGTCGAGACCCTCCGGCGCGAGCGGGCGCGCCTGGAGTCCCGTTCGGCCGCCCTGCTCGAGGAGCGCGAGGCCCTCGCCGCCCAGGACCCGGAAGCCCTCCGGGCCGAGCTCGAGGTGGCGGAGGCCGCCCGTGCGGAGGCCGAGGACCGGCTCCGGCGGGCCGAGGAGGCGCTGGAGGCGGCGGCCGCCGCCCGCCAGGAGGCCGCGGCCGAGGAGCGGCGCGCGACCGAGGCCGAGGCGGAGGTGAACCGGCGCTGGCGGGAGGCCTCGACCGAGCTCGACCGGCTGCGGGAGGAGTACGAGGACGAGGACCGGCTCCGTGGCGACCTGGAGCGGAGGATCCGGGACGCCGAGCGCCTGCTCCGCGAGGGCCACGGGCGCGAACCGGCCGAGGTCGTCGCCGAGCTCGCGGAGGACGACACCGTGCAGGCGCTCGAGCGGCGCGCCGAGCTCGTGCAGCGCCGGCTGGGGCTCCTCGGGCGGGTGAACCTGCTCGCCGGTGGCGAGCTCGAGGCCCTGCAGGAGCGCCACGACTTCCTCGCGCGCGAGCTGGACGACGTCCGCAAGGCTCGCCGGGACCTGCTCGAGGTGGTGGAGCGGATCGATCGGGAGATCATCACGACCTTCGAGGCGGCCTATCGCGACGTCGCCGCCGAGTTCGAGCGGCTGATCGCGGACCTGTTTCCCGGCGGCGAGGGCCGGCTGGTCGCGACCGATCCGGGAGACCCGCTGAGCACGGGGATCGAGATCGAGGCCCGCCCGGGCCGCAAGCGCGTACGGCGCATCTCCCTGCTCTCGGGCGGGGAGCGGGCTCTCACCGCCCTCGCGTTCCTGTTCGCGATCTTCAAGGCGAGACCGAGCCCCTTCTACCTCATGGACGAGGTCGAGCCGGCGCTCGACGACGTCAACCTGCACCGGTTCCTCCGGCTGATCGAGGGCTTCGCGCGGGAGGCGCAGGTGATCATCGTCACGCACCAGAAGCGGACCATGGAGGTCGCGCAGATGATGTACGGGGTCTCGATGGGCAGGGACGGGACCTCGCGAGTGGTCGCCCAGCGCCTTGAGAGCCCCGTACCCGCGGAGCCGAGGCGGGGGCGGACGGCGCTGGAACCGGGGTCGCTCCTCGATCCCGACCCCGACGGGGTCCCGGAGCCGGACGCCGTCCACTAGCCTGTGGGCGTGGACATCGTCGTGCTCGTGTTGGGGGTCGTCCTGGTGATCGCCGTCGCCGCGTACGCGATCCGGGTGAGGCCGCGACGCGCGGCCGGGGTCGAGGAGGCCGGACGGGAGGAGCCGGCGAGGGCGCGGCCCGGCCCTGAGGGGCTCGGTGCGCGGGTCCGGGCGCTGTTCGCCGGCGGAGCCCCGGGCGATGCGGAGTGGGCCGGGCTCGAGGAGCTCCTGGTGCGGGCCGACGTTGGTCCGGCGACGGCCACCCGCATCGTGAAGGAGGTCCGAGAGCGCTTCGCGCCCGGCGACGATCCGCGCGCGCTGATCGCCGAGGAGCTGGTCGCGATCCTCGGGCGCGATCACGGTCTCGAGCTGCCGAGCGACCGTCTGGCGGTGATCCTGGTCGTGGGAGTCAACGGGTCGGGGAAGACCACCACGATCGGCAAGCTCGCCGCGCGGCTGGCCGCCGAGGGCAGGACCGTCAGCCTGGCGGGCGGCGACACGTTCCGCGCCGCGGCCTCCGAGCAGCTCGAGGTGTGGGCCGCCCGGGCCGGTGCCCACCTGGTGGCTCAGGAGCGGGGAGCGGACCCCGCCGCGGTGGCGTTCGACGCCGTGACGTCGGCGATCGCCCGGGGGGTCGACGTCCTGATCGTCGACACCGCGGGCCGTCTGCACACGCGCACCCCGCTCATGGACGAGCTGAGGAAGGTCCGGCGGGTGCTGGAGAAGGCGGGCGGGCGGCCGGACGAGGTCCTGTTGGTCCTGGACGCGACCACCGGCCAGAACGGGATCGCGCAGGCGGCCGCGTTCGCGGAGGCGGTTGAGGTGACCGGCGTCGCGCTCACCAAGCTCGATGGCACCGCCAAGGGCGGGATCGTCCTGGCCGTCCGCGAGCGGCTCGGCGTACCGGTCAAGCTGATCGGCACGGGCGAGGGGATCGGCGATCTCGAGACGTTCGACCCCCACGCCTTCGCCGAACGGATCCTGGGGGGCTGAGGTGGCCAAGGCCGACATCCTGATCGTCGAGGACCACCCGACCATGCGCGAGGCGATGCGCATGGTGCTGGAGCACGAGGGGTTCGAGATCCGCGAGGCGGCCGACGGTCAGTCCGCGCTCGCGATGGTTCGCGAGCGCCCGCCCGACCTGATGTTCCTCGACCTCAACATCCCCGGGGCGAGCGGCGCCGACGTGCTGCGGGAGATCAAGGGGGACCCCGCCACGGCCTCCGTTCGCGTGGTCATCGTCACCGCCACGGGCGAGGAGGGGCGCGAGTACGTGCTGTCGCTCGGCGCCGACGAGTACTTCACGAAGCCGTTCTCGCCGCTGGCGCTGCTTCGGACGGTCGAGCGGACGCTGGGGCCGGGCCCGCAGGAAGGCGCACCGTGAACGTCGAGCCCCGGCCGGGCTCTGAGTCCACCTCGATCGAGCCTCCCATCGCCTCGACGAGCCGCTTCGTGATGTAGAGGCCGAGGCCGGCGCCCTCGGCCCGGCGGGTGGTCGAGGCATCGGTCTGATGAAACCGCTCGAAGATCCGCTCCCACTCTTCGCTCGGGATGCCCGTGCCTTGGTCCCGAACCGCGAAGGCGAGGTCGCCGCCATCCGCGTCCGCGGACAGCGCGACCGGGCTTCGCTCGGGAGAGAACTTGAGCGCGTTCTGGAGAAGGTTCGTCAGGATCTGCCCGAGCCGGTAGGGATCGGCCAGGAAGCGTTCGGGGAACGCCGGCGCGATCGAGATCGAGACCCGGCCGGCCTCCTCGCCGAGACCCCGCACCACCTCGGTGAGCAAGGTCGCGGGCTCGATCAGCTTGGGTTCGAACGCGAGCTTGCCGGCCTCGATCCTCGACACCACCAGCAGGTCCTCCACCAGCCGGATCAGCCGATCGGTCTGCTGATCGATGATCCCGAGAAACTCCTCGGTCTCCTCCGGCGTGAGCGCGTTCATCCTGCGCCGCAACGTGTTCACGAATCCGCGCACGGCGGCGAGCGGGGTGCGGAGCTCGTGGCTCGTGATCGCGACGAAGTCCGACTTCATCTCGTCGAGCTCGCGGAGCTTGCGGAGCATCTCCGTCTGACGCTCGCGCAGGAGCGCGGCCTGGACGACCGTGGCCACCTGGTCCGCGAGCGTCGAGAGGAGGCGGACGTCCTCTCGCCGGATCCGGGGAGCGCTCTCTCGGCGGTGCAGCGCGCCGAGGACCTGGGAGCCGACCCGCATCGGGACGACGATCTCCTCGACCGGCTGGCGCGCCGCGTCCGGCGCGAGCTCTCCGGCCGCGCCCTCCGGCAGCACCGATCCGACGATTCCCTCTCCGGCGGCGAACGCGGCGCCGCGCGCGTACCCGATGTCGCCGTGAACGCCCGCGGCGATGAGCCGGTCGTCCTGGGTCACGAGGATCGCGAACGCCTCGAACCCGAGGTCCGCGGCGAGGCGGTCGGTCATCGAGCGGATGCACGAGTCCACGTCCGAAGCCGCGACGCCGGCCAGGAGCGCCGCGTGGAACGCCGACAGCTCCGTGCGAGCGGCGGCCTCGCGCGCGGCCGCGGCGTCGGCGGCGCGCGCGGCCTCCTCCGCGGCCCACGCGCGGTGGCGGGCCTTGTCGGCCTCTTGCCGAAGCGAGCGGGCCATGAGCCCCGCGACGGTCGCGACCGCGAGCTCGACTCCGGTCCGGAAGGCGACCGCCGCACCCTGGTACGCGTGGCTCGGGAACCGCTGAGTCACGTAGAGCTCGCGGAAGGGCTCGAGCACCATGGCGAGGAACACGGGCGGCAGGGCGCCCACAAGCTGGTAGCGCACCGCGCCCTCCAGCGGGAGAAGGTAGCCCAGCACCCACATCGAGTTGCCCGGCGTCGCGTAGGTCCACACCAGGGCGGTGATGATCCCGACGTCGAGCAGGAACGCCGCCAGGCCCACCGGGCGGAGCTGTTCCGCGCGGGTCGCGCGCTCGGCGAGCACGGAGATCAGCACGTTTCCCGCGGCGAGCGCCACGACCAGGGCGAACCCGAGCGGCACCACGTACCCCGGCCGGGCCGTCGATCCCCCCCGAAGCGTGAGGAGCGTCTGCAGAACGCCGAAGCCGGCGACGAACCAGCGCAGGCCGATCAGCCCGACCTCCAGACGCTTGGCCCGGAGCAGGTCCGACGCTCTGCGTCCGTTCACGGAGCCCTCCCGGTGCTCGCTGGGTACAATTCGACCTCCGGCGCCCGCGCGCCCCGACAAGGGTGCGGCTCGCCCCTACGGCTATGTTCGACACGTTGACCGGCCGCCTGAACGCGGTCTTCAAGAAGCTCCGGTCCCGCGGCAAGCTCCATCCCAAGCAGGTGGAGGCCGCTCTGGCCGACATGCGCACGGCCCTGCTCGAAGCCGACGTGGCGGTGGAGGTCGCCGAGGACCTGCTCGAGCGCGTGCGGACGCGCGCCCTCTCCGAGGAGGTGATGCGGAGCCTCACGCCCGCCCAGCAGGTGGTCAAGGTCGTCCGCGACGAGCTCACGGCCACCATGGGCGGGACGCAGGCGGCGTTCACGCTGCCGAGCGCGAGGCCGGCCGTGGTGATGGTGGCCGGGGTCCAGGGCTCGGGCAAGACCACCGCGTGCGCGAAGCTCGCGCGGATGGTCAAGGAGAAGGGCAAGCACCCGTTGCTCGTCGCCGCGGACCTCCAGCGGCCGGCGGCGATCGAGCAGCTCGTGACGCTCGGCCGCGAGATCGGCGTCCCGGTCGTCTCCGACGGGAGGGACCCGGTCAAGGTGGCGAGGAGCGCGCTGAAGCAGGCCGGCCGGGAGGGCCTGGACGTGGTGATCGTCGACACCGCGGGCCGCCTGCACGTCGACGACGAGATGATGCGCGAGGCCCGTCGCGTCAAGGAGGCGCTGAGACCGCACCACGTCCTGATGGCGTGCGACGCGATGACCGGGCAGGACGCCGTGGTGCAGGCCCGGGCGTTCATGCGGGAGGTGGACACGACGGGGTTCGTGCTCACCAAGATCGACGGCGACGCGCGCGGGGGGGCGGCGCTTTCGATCACCGCCGTGACCGGCCGGCCGGTGTTCTTCGTCGGCACCGGCGAGAAGCTCAGCGACTTGGAGCCCTTCTACCCGGACCGGATGGCGTCTCGGATCCTGGGCATGGGCGACGTGCTCAGCCTGATCGACCGGGCGCAGGAGGCCATGGACCAGGACCGGGCCCGCGAGGCGGCCGAGCGGATGCTGAAGGCCCAGTTCACGCTCGAGGACTTCCTGGTCCAGATGCGAGAGATGAGAAAGCTCGGCCCGATCGAGGAGCTGCTGGCCATGCTTCCGGGCGTCCCCGGCGGGCGGAGCGCGCTCAAGGAGCTCGCCGGAGGGGTCGACCAGGCGCAGCTAACCCGAGCGGAGGCGATCATCTGTTCGATGACCCCGGAGGAGCGGCGCAACCCCGCTATCATCGGTGGGTCCCGGCGCCTGCGGATCGCGCGCGGGTCCGGGACCACCACGGCCGACGTGAACGCCCTCCTGAAGGAGTTCGAGGCCGCGAGGAAGATGATGCGCACGATGATGGCCGGGCGGGGAGGCAGGCGCCCGCCCAGGCTGCCGGGGATGCCGACGATCCCCGGCACGGGATAGGGAGAGCGAGCCAGATGGCGACGAGGATCAGGTTGCGGCGGATGGGCGCGAAGAAGCGGCCCTTCTACCGCGTGGTGGTGGCCGATCAGCGCAGCCCGCGCGACGGCCGTTTCATCGAGAACATCGGCAAGTACCACCCGCTCGAGGAGCCCTCGCTGATCGAGATCGACGAGGGGAGGGCGCTCGAATGGCTGCACAAGGGCGCGCAGCCGAGCCAGGCGGTCCAGACGCTGCTCGCCAAGGTCGGCATCTGGGAGAAGTTCGAGGCCGAGAAGCGGGTCCGGCGCACCTCGGCGTCGTGAGAGAGCTGCTCGAGTACCTCGCCAAGGAGCTGGTGGACGATCCCGACGCCGTCGAGGTGACCGAGCTGAGCGACGACCGCGGGACCCTCCTCCAGCTCCGGGTGGGCCCCGACGACATGGGCAAGGTCATCGGCAGGGGCGGCAGGACGGCGCGCGCGATCCGCACGGTCGTGAAGGCGGCGGCCCTCCGCCAGGGCGTTCACGCCGCCGTCGAGATCCTCGACTGAGATGTCCGAGCCGACCGTGGTGGTCGGCCAAATCACCCGCGCGCACGGGGTGAGAGGCGAGGTCGCCGTGCTGGTGCTCTCGGAGGTCCCCGAGCGGTTCGCCAGGGGCGCCGTCCTCCACCTCGAGGACGGTCGTGCGCTCACGGTCGAGAGCTCGCGTGCGCACCGTGGCCACCTCCTCGTGAAGTTCCGCGAGGTCACGGACCGCACCGCGGCCGAGGCCCTCCGCTCGCGCATGCTCGTGGTGCCGGAGTCGGCGTCGCCGAAGCTCCCGGAGGGGTCGTGGTGGGATCACCAGCTCGTCGGGTGCGAGGTGGTCACCGAGTCCGGTCGCCCGCTCGGCGAGCTCCGCGAGGTGATCCACACGCCGGCCAACGACGTGTGGAGCGCGGTGGCCGGCGAGACCGAGACGCTCGTCCCGGCCCTCCGGGACGTCGTCGTCTCGGTCGACGTGGCCGCCCGGCGCATCGTCGTGCGCGAGGTTCCGGGCCTGACCGGTCCCGACGACGAAGAGCCCTAGACCCGGTCGGTGCCGGCCCGTCCCGCGAGCTCCTGGTGCCAGACCGGGACGGCCACGTCGGGCACCGCCCGGTCGGGGCCGTAGGGCTTGAGGTCGAGCACCGGGGTCCCGTCGAACGCGTCGAGCCCCCGCACGCGCAGCACGCGCCCCTCGCGGCCGAGGAGCCGAACGATGCTCACGCCGATCGGGTTGGGCCGCACGGGCGAGTCGCACGCGAACACGCCGACGATCGGCAGCTCCTCGAGCGCGAGCCCGAATCGCAGCAGCCCTCGGGGCTTCACGCGGAGGGTGGCTCGGGCGTCCTCGCCCACCTCGTGGAGGTAGGTGAGAACGATGAGGTGCGAGAACCCGTCGATCCCCTCCAGCCCATGGGCGTAGGGCTCGAGGACCTCGATTCGCGACTCGAGTTCTTCCCACCGGGCCTTGACGTCCTCGCGCGGCTCCTCCCGGCGAACGACGCCGATCGGTCGGAGCTGGATCGCCGGTTCCACGGCTCGCGAGTCTACCCACCCGCGCTGCTAGCCTGCCCTGGATGCGCGTCGACGTTCTCACGATCTTCCCGGGGATCTTCGAGAGTCCGCTCCGCGAGAGCCTGCTCGGCCGAGCCGTCCGCAGCGGGATCCTCGACGTGCGGGTCCACGACATCCGCGACTTCGCCACCGATCGCCACCGGCAGGTCGACGACGAGCCCTACGGGGGTGGACCCGGCATGGTCATGAAGCCCGAGCCGATCTTCGCCGCCGTCGAGTCGCTCGGTGCGGGCGAGCGGCGCTTGATCGTGCTCTCTCCGTCCGGGCGGCGGCTGGACCAGGCCCTCGTTCGAGAGCTCGCGAGCGAGCGGTGGCTCGTGCTCATCTGCGGGCGCTACGAGGGCATCGACGAGCGCGTGGTGGAGGGGCTTCCGGCCGAGGAGCTCTCCATCGGAGACTACGTGCTCTCCGGCGGCGAGCTGCCGGCGCTCGTGGTGCTCGAGGCGGTGGCGAGGCTCGTGCCCGGGGTGATCGGCAAGGAGGAGTCGCACGAGCGGGACTCGTTCGGCGAGGGCGGGCTGCTCGACCATCCACACTACACGCGGCCGAGCGAGTTCCGCGGTTTGCGGGTGCCCGAGGTCCTGCTCTCCGGCAACCACGCCGAGGTCGAGCGCTGGAGACGGGAGGCGGCCATCGAGAAGACCCGCCGCAACCGCCCCGACCTGCTCGAATAGCCGGGCCGGAGCGCTCGGCGCGCCTGCTATGATCGGACTCCCGCCATGAACAAGACCGACCTCGTCGACCGGGCCTACCTGCGCACGGACGTGCCCGCGTTCAGGCCGGGCGACACCGTGCGCGTGCACGTCCGGGTGGTGGAGGCCGGTCGCGAGCGGGTGCAGGTCTTCCAGGGCGTGGTGATCCGCCGTCAGGGCGGGGGCCTGCACGAGACCTTCACCGTCCGGAAGATCTCCTTCGGGGTGGGTGTGGAGCGCACGTTCCCCGTCCACTCGCCATCGATCGCGAAGCTCGAGGTCGTCTCGCGGGGTCGGGTGCGCCGGGCCAAGCTCTACTACCTGCGCGAGCGCCGCGGCAAGCGGGCGCGCATCAAGGAGCGGCGGCTCGACGAGGCCGAGCTTGCGGCGCTTGCCGCCGGCTCGACGCAGGAGGAGGCGCGCGACGAGCAGGCTGCGGAGGCCGGGGGTGGCGAGCCGGCCGCCGAGACCGAGCCGGTCGCCTCGGACGCCGCCGGGACCGAGCCGGCCGCCTCGGACGCCGCCGGGACCGGGCCGGCCGTTCCCGATGTGGAGCAGCCGGCGCCGGCGGTCGAGGACGACGAGGTCGAAAGCAAGGCTTAGGGTGGGCACGGCCCCACCGGGCGCCGTCCGCCCGGCCGACTCGGGCGCCCCACCCGAACCGCACTCCCGCAAGGACCGCGGCTTCCTCTCGTTCCTGCGCGAGGTGCCGGTGCTGATCGTGCTGGCCTTCGCGCTCGCCCTCCTGCTCAAGACGTTCGTCATCCAGGCCTTCTACATCCCCTCCGGGTCGATGGAACCCACGCTCATGCCCGGAGACCGCGTGCTCGTCGAGAAGGTCCTCTACCACCCGCACCGGGGAGATGTGATCGTCTTCCAGGACCCGCACCCCGGGGCGCAGCCGGACCGGGGAGTGGTCGGGGGCTTCCTGCACTGGCTGTCGGAGGGTCTGGGCCTTGCCCGCCCGCCGGACGAGGACTTCATCAAGCGGGTCATCGGGATGCCCGGGGACATCGTCGAGCTCCGCCGCGGCACCCTGTACGTGAACGGCCGGGTGGTCCCGGAGCCGTACCTGCACGGGCCCCCGGACACGCGTCCGTACGGGCCCGTGCGGGTGCCGGCCGGGTCGCTGTTCGTCCTGGGCGACAACCGCCTGAACTCGAACGACTCGAGGTTCGGGCTCGGGTTCGTCCCGATGAGTAAGGTGGTGGGGAAGGCGTTCGTCATCATCTGGCCGCCTTCGCGGATGGGGTGGCTACGCTAGTCCTCGACCTCGGGCGCTACGAGCGTCGGCTCCACGAGGAGGGCTTCGACCGCGTCGCCGGCGTCGACGAGGCGGGCCGAGGCGCCCTCGCCGGCCCCCTCGTGGCCGCTGCGGTGATCCTGCCGCCCGAGTTCGACCTGGAGGGAATCCGCGACTCGAAGCAGCTGACCGGCCCGCAGCGGGAGCGGTGCTACGCCAGGATCCGCGAGGGGGCGCTCGCGATCTCGATCTGCAAGGCCATGCCGTCGCGGATCGACCGGCGGGGTCTGCACCGATCCAACCTGTGGCTGCTCGGACGCGCGATCCGCGCGCTGCCGGTGCCACCCGACTACGTCCTGGCCGATGGGTTCCCGATCCCGCGCCTGTCCGTGCCGCACCTGTCGATCAAGAAGGGCGATGCGGTGACGGCGTCCGTGGCGGCCGCCTCGATCGTCGCGAAGGTCACGCGCGACCGGATCATGGACCGGTACCATCGCCGCTATCCCGCATACGGGTTCGACCGGCATCGCGGGTACGGGACGGCCGAGCACTACGCGGTCCTTTCTCGGATCGGCCCGAGCCCGATCCACCGCCTGTCGTTCAGGGGGGTCCGCGAGACGGTGGGTTCGCGGGTTCTTGCCGACCTGGAGACTGGAGGATGAGCCCATGAGCGTCAGGCCGGAGCGACCCCAACTCACGTAAGGAAGGTGCTCCCGTGAGCGACGACGACATCGAGCGGTTCGAAGAGGAGCGCGAGCTCGAGCTGTACCGCGAGTACCGGGACGTCGTGCCGATGTTCTCCTACGTCGTGGAGACCGAGCGCCGCTTCTATCTCGCGAACCACGTCGAGGTCCACCAGCGCGACGACGGCTGGATGGAGGTGGAACTCGGCGACGCGTGGGTGTGGGACATGTTTCGCCCGGCGCGGTTCGTCACGCGCGTGCGCGTCATGACGCGGCGGGACGTGAACGTCGAGGAGCTCCGCCCCGGCGACGGTCTGGCGACCGACGCAATCTCGGCCGATCCTCCGCTCCCGAGCTGAGCGTCGGTCAGGGCTGCTAGCGTGCGCGGGGTGACGCGCGCGGCCGACTCGAGCGATCCTCGCGCCCGCGTCGGCCTCCTGGGCGAGGACGCTGCGCTCCGCGTGTACCTCGAGCGCGGGTTCCGTCCGGTAGCGCGCAACTGGCGCTGCCCGCTCGGCGAGCTGGACCTGGTGCTGGAGCGCGCGGACCTGCTCGTGTTCTGCGAGGTGAAGACCCGCCGCGGCACCGCGTTCGGCGGCGGGTTCGAGGCGGTCACGCCGGCCAAGCGGCGAACGCTGCGCCGACTCGGGGAGGCCTTCTTGCAGTCGACGGGGGTCTCGCCCGGGCGGGTGCGCTTCGACGTCGCGAGCGTCGCGCTCACCTCCGGGCGGGCGAGCGTCGAGCTCTTCGAGGACGCCCTCTGAACGCTCGACTGTCGGTGGCTCGCGCTAGGGTCGCCGGGTTGTGTACGGCACGGTCATCGGCGTCACCCTCCTCGGCGTGCACGGACGCCCGGTCGTGGTCGAGGCCCACATCGGGCGCGGGCTGCCCTCGCTCACGATCACGGGCCTGCCGGGCGCCTCGGTGCAGGACGGGCGCGACCGCATCCGTCCGGCCGTCGAGAGCTCGGGCCTCGAGTGGCCGCTGCGGCGCGTCGTCGTCAACCTCTCGCCGGGCAACCTTCGCAAGGAGGGCCCGGGTCTCGACCTCCCGATCGCGATCTGTGTGCTCTGCGCCTCCGCCCAGGTCCCCAGGGACCGGGCTGCCGGGCTGGCCTTCGTGGGCGAGCTCTCGTTGCGCGGGGCCCTCGTCCCCACCCCCGGGGTGCTGTCGGCGGCCATCGCAGCGAGCCGGTCCGGACTGAGGGGCGTCGTCGTTCCGGAGGCAAACGCCGCCGAGGCCGCGCTCGTGGAGGGGCTGGAGGTGATCGGGGTCCGCACGCTCGCCGAAGCGGTCGCCTACCTGCGCGGCTCGTCGACGGCTCGTCTCCCCGCCTCCCCGCCCCCACCTCCACGAGAGGACCCCGGCGTGGACTTCGCTGAGGTCCGCGGCCAGGCGCACGCACGCCGGGCGCTCGAGGTGGCCGCCGCCGGCGGGCACAACGTCCTGATGGTCGGCTCGCCGGGGGCGGGCAAGACCATGCTCGCCCGACGACTGGCCACGATCCTCCCGGCGCTCTCGCGCGAGGAGGCGCTGGAGGTCACCCAGCTGCACTCGATCGCCGGCTTGCTCGGGAGCTCCGGGCTCCGCTCCGCGCGTCCGTTCCGCGCTCCGCACCACTCGATCTCGCTTGCCGGTCTCCTCGGCGGGGGAGGTTCCTACTTGCGGCCGGGAGAGGTCTCGCTCGCCCACCACGGCGTGCTGTTCCTCGACGAGCTCACCGAGTTCCACCGCGACGCGATCGAGGGTCTGCGACAACCCCTCGAGGACGGTCGGGTGGTGATCACGCGGGCCGCCGGCTCCGTCGAGTTCCCCGCGCGATTCACGCTCGTCGCGGCGGCCAATCCCTGTCCGTGCGGGTACGAAGGGGATCCGCGGCGTCAGTGCCGGTGCCTCCCCCACCGCGTGCAGGCCTATCGACAGAAGCTCTCGGGACCGCTGCTCGACCGCATCGACATCCGCCTCTTCGTGCCGCGACTGTCGAAGGCGGAGCTGCTGGGCGAGGCGGCCGGGGAGCCGTCGGCCAGCATCCGGGAGCGCGTCGACCAGGCCCGCGAGCGGCAGCGCCGGCGCTACGGCCACACGGGCTTCTCCTGCAACGCTCAGCTCCCTGGCCCGCTCGCCAGGCGCGAGGCAGGGATCTCGGCGGGGGGCCAGGACGTGCTGGCCCGGGCGGTCGACACCCTCGCGCTCACGGGGCGCGGGTTCGACCGGGCGATCAAGGTGGCGCGTACCATCGCGGACCTCGACGGCGCCCACGAGGTGTCCTCCGAGCACGTGGCCGAGGCGCTGTCGTACCGCATGGATCTCTCCGAGGAGAGCCTTGTTCGCGCGGGCTGACCGTCCGGCTCGTCGGGTCGGCCGCGAACCCAATCGCTGGCCCCCGGGGTTCGCCGACGGGCAGGCCAACCGAGCGGCGCTCCTGGTGCTCATGTCGCTGCCCGGACTGTCGCCGAGGGTGCTGCTCGCGCTCGCGCGGAGGGAGGGAGACGCCGCCTCCTGTCTCGCCGCCGTGCGGCGCGGGCGGGCCGGGAGCGACGCGGACCGGGAGCTCGCCCGGTCGCTGCGATCGGAGGTGATCGAGGCCGAGGTGTCCGCCGCCGGCGCGGAGTTCGTGCCGGTGGGGTGCGCCGGCTACCCTCCGCAGCTCGAGCATCTGAGCGACCCACCCGCGGGCCTGTTCGTGGTCGGCCGTCCGGCTCCCTCGCTCGCCGAGGCCGTGGCGGTGGTCGGCGCCAGGCAGTGCAGCCAGGCCGGAAGGGAGCTGGCGGCGTCGATCGGCCGGCACCTCGGACGGGCGGGCGCCTGCGTCGTGAGCGGCGCCGCCAGGGGCATCGATGCGGCCGCCCACGAGGGAGCGCTCGAGGTGGGAGGGCACACGCTCGCCGTGCTCGGATGCGGCATCGACCGGGCGCGGCCGTCGAGCGCGCGGTCGCTGCTCGGGCGGATCGCCTCCGGCGGAACCGCGGTGAGCGAGTACCCGCCGGGCGTCCCCCCGAAGCCGTTCAGGTTCCCGGCCCGAAACCGGATCATCGCGGGCCTGTCCCGAGCCCTGGTCGTGGTCGAGGGCGCCGAGGGCAGCGGGTCGATGATCTCGGCCGATCACGCCCTGGACCTGGGACGTGAGGTCTTCGCCGTCCCCGGGGCGGTCACGAACCCTCTCGCCCACGTCCCGAACGCGTTGATCCGCGAGGGCGCGACGCTGGTCCGCGGAGGCGAGGACCTTCTGGACGACCTCGGGCTCGATCGCCTCGGGCTTCCGGGTCGAAGCGGGGATCGGTCGCGTCCCGTCCCAGAGGTCGAGCTGTCCGAGGGCGAGCGCGCAGTCTTCGAGCGGGTGACCGGGCCCGTCCTGCCCGAGACCCTCGCCCGCGAGCTCGGGCTCACCCTGCGCGAGGTGGTCCCGACGCTGATGGTCCTCGAGATGAAGGGGCTCGTTCGGTCGGCGGGTGGACGCGTGGAGCGTCGCCTTCCCACCTGAGGGGAGTCAGCCGAGGCGACGAAGCACGGACGGGACGCCTCCCCGGGCGAGCACCCGGACGCCGAGGCCCGCGGCCCCGAGCAGGCTGGCGGCGATCGAAGCGCGGAACCCCGTCGCGCACGCGACGACGAGCTCGCGGTCGGCGGGAAGCTCGGCCAGGCGCTCGGGTAGGTCGGCCACGAAGGCGTGCCGGCTCCCCTGGACGTGACCGGCGTCCCACTCCGCGCGTTGCCGAACGTCGAGGAGTCGGGCGGGCTCCGAGCGGGCGAGCGCGACGGCCTCGTCCAGGCTCGCGACCGGATACGAGCCGGTGCGGAGCCCGGCCGCGCGCCAGGCGTCGATCCCGCCGTCGAGGAAGCCCTCGAGACGCTCGTAGCCGATCCGGAACAGCTGGGTCGCCGCGTCCTCCAACGCGCCCGCCGAGTCGGGGAGCACCAGCACGATCGGCGTGGGGAGCGGGACGAGCCAGCCCACGTAGCTCGCGAACGACTCGTCCAGGGGAACGTTCAGGGATCCCGGGACGTGCCGCTCGGCGAACCGGGTGCCCGGCCGCGCGTCGACCAGACGGGCGCCGGCCGCGAGGCGGTCCGCCGCGTCCTCCGGTCCGAGCGGGCGGGGGAGCGGGACGCGGCCGAACACGCGCGGGCCGGCCCGGTTGATCGGCGCCATGTGGGCGTAGTAGCTCGGATACGCCGAGAGCCCGGAGAGCTGCTCGCGGACGAACGCGTCCTCGTCGATGGGGGCGAGGGCCGGGTTCGTCGCTCGCTCGCGGCCGATCGTCGAGGATCGCTCCTCCAGCGGCTCCGTGCTCGCGCAGAAGCTCCCCGCCCCGTGGGTCGGGAGCACCAGCGTCGCATCCGGGAGCTCGAGCAGCCGCCGGAGCGACCGGTACTGCGCCCGCGTGAGGCGGTCGGTCTGTTCGGGTCCGAGCAGGTCGGTCCGGCCGGCGCTCCCCACGATCAGCGAGCCGCCGGTGAACACCGCCGTCGGGCGGTCGGACCCCGGGCCGACCAGCAGGTAGGAGAGGTGCTCGGGCGTGTGCCCCGGGGTGCGCATCGCGATCAGCCGGTGCTCGCCGATCCGGACCTCGGAGCCCTCCTCCAGGCGCGTGAACGGGAACCGGTAGCCGGCGTCCGCCGGCCCCGCGATCTCCGCCCTCGTCACCGCCCGGAGCTCGGCGGCCCCCGACACGTAGTCGTTGTGCACGTGGGTCTCCAGCACGGCCCGGATCTCGGCGCCCAGGCGCTCCGCGACCGAGAGCAGCCTGGCGACGTCGCGTTGCGGGTCGACGACCAGCGCCTCGCTTCCGGAGACGACCACGTGGGAGCTGTCGCCGAGCCCCGGCGTGACCAGCGTCTCGAGCGCCAGACCATCCCCCACGACCCCGGCATCCTACGGCCGATCGGGGGACGGATCGAAGGTCCCGGGCGTGCCAAGCTTGAACCGTCCCCGCCCCGCTGGTACAAGGGCCAGGAGGATCAGGCAGGGACGACACGAGGACGGTACATGGCACGGGAAGACCTTCCCCGCCCCGATGCCGAGCTGATCGACGCGTTCGTCGATCACCTTGCGCTCGAGCGACACCTGTCCGAGCACACCGTCTCGGCCTACCGTCGCGATCTTGCCCAGCTCGCCGGGTTCCTCGGCCGCCAGCGTCGCGGGCTCCGGACGGCCACCTATCCCGTCCTGCGACGCTTCCTGGCCCACCAGGCGACGCTCGGCTACGCCCGGGCCTCGGTCGCGCGGCGCGTGGCCGCCGTGCGGACCTTCTATCGCTGGGCCGCGGCCAGGGGGATCGTGGCGGCCGATCCCGCGGAGCTGCTCGGCCGGCCGAAGGTGGTCTCACGACTCCCGTCGGTGCTCCGGCCCGCCGACGCCGCGCGCCTCGTGGAGGCACCCGTGGCGGGATCCGGGGAGGGCTCGCGGGTCGCTGGGGATTCGGTCGAGCGGGCGATCGCGCTCCGCGACCGAGCGGTGCTGGAGCTGATGTACGGGTCGGGGATCCGGGTGGGCGAGGTCTCGGGCCTGACGCTCGACCGGCTGGACCTCGACCGAGGCCGGGTGCTCGTCTCCGGCAAGGGGTCGAAGGAGCGGGAGGTACCCCTGTCCGAGCCCTCGAGCGACGCCTTGGAACGCTACCTGCGTCTGGGCCGCGCCGTGCTCGCCCCGCCGGGGGCGAGCCAGGTCTTCTTCAACCGCAGAAGCAAGCCGATGTCCCCGCGCGACATCCGGGCGATGGTGGAACAATACGGGCGGAGGACTCTGCCGGGGCGTCACGTCACTCCGCACACGCTCAGGCACTCCTTCGCGACGCACCTGGTGGAGGGAGGGGCGGACATCCGAACCGTGCAGGAGTTGCTCGGGCATGCGAGCGTCGCCACGACGCAGCGGTACACGCACGTCTCCCGGGCCCGGCTGTTCGAGGCCTACCGCCGGGCTCACCCGAGGGCGTGATGGCCGGGGCCACCAGGGCACCTAAGCCGAAGGCCGCCAAGGGCGCCAAGCCGCCCGCCGAGGGCCGCAGGCGGGCGCGTGCTGCGCCCGCGGCCGTCGCGGTCGCCGACGTCGCCCCGAGGGGCCCGGGCGACGAGCTGGCCGAGCTCTGGCGGGAGTTCAAACGGAGCGGCGCGGCCGACGCGCGCGAGCGGCTGATCCTGCACTACGCGCCGCTCGTGAAGTACGTGGCCAGCCGGGTGGCGACCGGCTTGCCGGCGAGCGTGGAGCAGGCCGACCTCGTCTCCTACGGCATGTTCGGTCTGATCGACGCGCTGGAGAAGTTCGAGCCGGCCCGGGGCAACAAGTTCGAGACGTATGCGATCCCGCGGATCAAGGGCGCGATCATCGACGAGCTGCGGGCGATGGACTGGGTTCCCCGCTCGGTCCGGTTCAAGGCGCGCGAGATCGAGAAGGCCTACGCGGACCTCGAGTCGATCCTCAAGCGGGCCCCGACCGAACAGGAGGTCTCCGCCCGTCTCGGCGTTTCCGTCCGCGAGCTTCACGACGTGATCACCCAGATCTCGTTCGTCTCGGTGCTCGCCCTCGACGAGCTGCTCGCGGTGGGCAGCGACCGTGGCGAGCAGGTCTCGCTGCTCGACACGCTGGCCGACCGCGGCACCGATCCCACGACCGGGCTCGAGGGTCAGGAGACGCGTGGGTTGCTCGCGGCCGCGATCAACTCGCTCTCCGAGCGCGAGAAGATCGTCGTGACCCTGTACTACTTCGAGGGCCTCACCCTCGCCGAGATCGGTGAGATCCTCGGCGTGACCGAGTCCCGGGTGTGCCAGATCCACACCAAGGCGGTCAACCAGCTGCGTCTGCAGCTCGTCGAGGCCGAGTAGTCGACCGGTGTGAGGCGGGTCACTGCGCGGGGGAGGAGCCCCGGATAGCCTCCGGCCCTTCGACCATGGAGGAGGCCCGATGTCGGCACGCCGATGGCTCGCCCTGCCGCTCGCGTTCGCGACCTTGCTCCTCCTCGCCCCGACGGCCCTGGCCGCGGGCGTGTGGCGATGGCCGGTCGTGGGCCCGATCATCCGCGGGTTCGACCCGCCCACCTCCCCCTACGGGTCGGGGCATCGAGGGATCGACATCGCGACCGCGATCGGGTCGGAGGTGGTGGCTCCGGCCCCCGGCGTCGTCTCGTTCGCCGGACCGGTCGGAGGCTCCCTGTTCGTGAGCGTGGACCACGGCGGAGGGCTCGTCTCCTCGTACTCGTGGGTCTCCTCGCTCCTGGTGCGCAAGGGCGACGTGGTGGGAGAGGGAGCCCCGCTCGCGCTCTCGGGCCAGGGTCACCCGGGGGTGTCGCCCCCCCACCTGCACTTCGGCGTGCGGCGGGACGGTGAGTACGTCGACCCGCTCGAGCTGCTGTCGGCGCCGAGCGTGGTGGGCATCGTCCGCCTGGTCCCGGTGCCGTGAGCGTCCGATCGGGTGCGGCGAGCCCTCGGCGGGTCGGCGGCCATCGGCCGCGCCTAGAATGGGCCGACCGCTCGACCGGAGGGTGGCCCGCCTGTCTCGCAACCCGACCTACGGCCTCTGCCGCGCCGCGTGCACCGCGCTCGTTCTCCTGTGCCTCGGGGCCCCACCCGCGCTCGCCCAGGGCTCGACCGTCGAGCCGTGGTCCCAGGCCCAGGGGGGGCCCGGGCATCCGGGAGCGCTGAGCGACGGTCCCGCGCCCCCGTACCGCCTGGCGTGGACCTTCCGCGCGACTGACGGGACCGTCTCCGGCGCGGTCGTCGCGGGGCGCGTGGTCATCACGGTCGGGCATCACGCCGTGTACGGGATCGGCCTTACGAGCGGCGAGCAGATCTGGAAGCTCGTTCGCAACGGCGGTCCGCTGTCGATGCCCGCGGTCGGTACGGTCGGGGGACGACGGGTGCTCGCGTTCGTGGACGAGTCGACCGGTGGCGGTCCGAGCCTGGTGGGCGTCGACCTCGGCAGTCTGCGCGAGCTCTGGCGCACGCCGCTCAAGACGACCAGCAGGAGTGGCGTGACGATCGACGGCTCGCAGGTCTTCGTCGCCGACGACGACGGGAACGTCTACGCGGTCGATCTGGCCACCGGCACGCTCCTGTGGACGGCCGCAGCAAACGGTGAGGTCCTCACCCCCCCGGCGGTCTCCGACGGTCACGTGTACGTCGTCGCGCGCGACGAGAACGAGCAGCGGTCGCAGCTCGTGGCCCTCGACCAGGCGAACGGCAAGCCCGCATGGCCGGCGTTCCGCGCTCCGGTGTCGGGCTCGACGGGCTCGGGCGCCGCCGCCCGAGACGGCGCGGTGGTGGCGGGCTTCGCCGACCGGGTGGTGCGCGAGCTCTCGGCTCGCGACGGCACGGAGAGGTGGAGCGCCCTCGGACTGTCGCTCTTCTCCCCGGCCAACCTGCCCGCGTTCACGTCGGACCGCGTGTACGTCGCGGACGTGGCGGGAGGCCTCTACGCCTTCGACGCCGGCACGGGCGAACGGGCGTGGGACTACCAGCTGAACGACGTGGTGGTCCGCAGCTCGCCCGTCGTGTCGGGCAGCACCGTCCTGCTGGGCCTGAACGACGGGCGGCTCGTCGCGATCGATGCGTCCACGGGTGACCTCGTCTGGCAGAGCGCGCCCCGCCAGGGGCTCATCGGGGCGATCGCCCTCTCGCCCGACCTCGTGATCGCGGTCAAGGGCGGGAGGTATCCGGGTCTCGTTGCGTACGAGCACGACCCAAGCGGGACGCTGGTAGGCGAACCCTCCCCGACCGTTCCGAACCCCGGGCGTCTGGTCGGCAACTACGCGCTTGCGCTCGTGGTTGCGTTCGTGCTGGTCCTGGTCCCGTCCCGGCTCCTGTCGCGCCGGCTCGGGCCCGCACCGTTCCCCTCGAGCGGCTCGCTCGAGGAGGGTGGTGAGTGGGAGGACTCGGACGAGAACGAGATGGAGGGCGACGAGGTCGGGCGCGAGGACGCTTCCCGCTCGGACCGGGACCCGAACCGGAGCGAGCCCGGATGACGAAGAAGCGCCGCAAGACGAAGCCGCGCGCGAGCGGGTACCGCGCACCGCAGGAGGCGGCCGTTCGCGCGCCCGAGCGGCGCGCCCCGGGGCGGCCGGCGCCGGAGCCGCCCCGCGTGCTCGGGTGGCTCTCACGCGGTGCTGGAGACTCGGGCTGGCCGTCGATCCCGCGGTCGATCGGCCGCGGCTTGGTCGTCTCGGGATCCTCGCCGGCGCTGCTCGCGATCTCGTTCCTGTTCGTGTTCGGGGCCTGGATCGGGCTGGTGGCCCTCGGCCTGGAGGGGCCCCCGGGGCGACTCGTCAACCTGGCGGCGCTCCCGCCGGTCAGCACCTACTTCGACGCGCTGAACGGGGTCACGATCTTCGGGTACGGCCCGTCCGGTCTGGCGGCGGCCGGCGGCTTCCTGGTCGTTCGCTCGATCTACATCGCGGTGATCACCGGGCTGATCGTCCAGGCGCTCGAGGGCGGCGGTTCCCCGATGCTGGGGGTTCTGCGCGGGCTCCGTGCCTACCCGGTCGTCGTGGCGGTGAACGTGCTCTCGATGAGCATGATGGTGGCGGGGACGATCGTGCTGCCGTTCCTCGGCGCCGGCCTGGGGTTCCTCGGTTCGATCCTGATCCTCGTCGCGGCCCTGTTCCTGTTCGTGTTCGCCCCCGCGGCGGCCGTCCGGGAGGGACGCGGCCTCCAGGACACCCTCCGGCGCGCCGCCCGGGCCGCGCTGCTTCCGGGCAGCCGCCACGTGATCATGTCGATGCTCTACATCTTCCTCACGCTTCCCATCCTGGTGGCGTTCGCACCCGATGCGAACCGACTGACCGTCAACCCGGGGTTCGCGACGTGGCTGTACGCGCTCCTCGCGACCTTCCTGCACACCGGCTTCCTCGCCGCCTTCACGTACCGGTGGATGGCCATCGAGGACGAGGTTCCCGACGAGCCGCTCCGCCGCCGCCGGTAGCGGCGGGGGCGCGGCGTGAAGCCGCTGCTAGACTGCCACCTCGCCGGCGCGAGGGCGCCGAGCACGCACGTTCGGGGACCGCGTCCGAGGTCCCGGCGGAGGCCGGGCCGGCGTGGGAGGAGCCGGGCGGAGGCATAACCGAAAGGAGGAGGCGCGTGCCCGTCGTGACCAGGCGGGAGCTCCTCGAGGCGGGTATCCACTTCGGGCACCAGACCAGGCGCTGGAACCCGAAGATGGGGCGGTACCTGTACGGGGAGCGCTCGGGCATCTACATCATCGACCTCGAGAAGACGCTGGTCGGGCTCGAGGAGGCGTACCGATACGTCCGCGACCTGGGCCGCCGCGGCGGGATCGTGCTGTTCGTCGGGACGAAGAAGCAGGCCCAGGAGGTCGTGAGAGAGCAGGCCGAACGCGTCGGCATGCCCTACGTCACCACCCGATGGCTGGGCGGCATGCTGACGAACTTCCAGACGGTCTCTCGTCGGCTGATCCGCATGCGCGAGCTTCGCGAGATGGAGCGGAGCGGGGCCTTTGAGTTCCTTCCCAAGAAGGAGGTGCTGAAGCTCCGTCACGAGAAGGAGAAGCTCGAGCGAAACCTCGGCGGCATGCAGAACCTCGAGCGTCTGCCGGACGCCGTCTTCGTGATCGACACCAAGAAGGAGCACATCGCCGTCGGGGAGGCCCGCAAGCTCGGCCTGCCGGTGATCGCGATCGTCGACACCAACTGCGATCCCGACGAGGTCGACTTCGTCATCCCGGGCAACGACGACGCGATCCGATCGGTGTCGCTCGTCACGCGGATCATCGCCGACGCGCTGGCTGAGGGCCGGCGCGAGGGGCGGGAGGCGCTCGTCACGAAGGCGACCGGTCCCGAGATCGAGCCCGAGCCGGAGCCCGCGGCCGCCCCGAGCCCCGCCGTGGAGCCGCAGGCCGTCGTGGAGCCGCAGGCCGTGGAGCCGCAGGCCGTGGAGCCGCAGGCCGTGGAGCCGCAGGGCGGGGCCAAGTGACCGAGATCTCCGCCGAGCTGGTCAAGCGGCTCCGGGATGCCACCGGTGCGGGCATGATGGACTGCAAGCGCGCGCTCGAGGAGGCGGGCGGCGACCTCGATCGCGCGACGACGATCCTTCGCGAGAAGGGGCTCGCGTCGGTGGCCAAGCGCGCCGGCCGCGCTGCCAACCAGGGTCTCATCGAGAGCTACATCCACTTCAACAACACGGTGGGCTCGCTCGTGGAGGTGAACTGCGAGACGGACTTCGTCGCGAACACCGACGAGTTCCGCCGCCTCGCCAAGGACGTCGCGCTCCACGTCGCGAGCCCGGCCGCCCCGCGCTGGCTCGCCCGCGAGGACGTGCCGGCCGAGGTGGTCGAGGCCGAGCGGCGCGTCTACGAGGCTCAGGCCCGCGAGATGGGCAAACCCGATCACATCGTGCCCAACATCGTGAAGGGCAAGCTCGAGGCCTTCTACCAGGAACACGTCCTGCTCGAGCAGAAGTTCGTCAAGGACGACTCGAAGACCGTCCAGGAGCTGCTGGACGAGGTGGGCGCCAAGGTCGGCGAGAAGGTTGCCGTGCGCCGCTTCGTCCGGTACAAGCTCGGGGAGGACGCCGACTGAGGGGGAGCGAGCGGATGGGTGAGGCCGATCGATCGCAGGAGCGCTCGCGGCCCCTCTACCACCGGGTGCTGCTGAAGCTCTCCGGCGACGCGTTCGCGCCGGCCGAGACCGGGTACGGCATCTCGACGGACCAGGCCGCGCTCCTCGCCCGCCAGCTCGCCGAGGTCGTCGACCTCGGCGTCGAGACGGCCGTCGTGGTGGGCGGGGGCAACATCTTCCGCGGACGCCAGGCGCCGGGGATCGACCGAGCCCGGGCCGACTACATGGGCATGCTCGCGACGGTGATGAACGCGCTTGCGCTGCAAGACGCTCTGGAGAAGATCCACGTGACGACGCGCGTGCAGACCGCGATCCAGATGGCGCAGATCGCGGAGCCCTACCTGCCGCTGCGGGCGATCCGACACCTCGAGAAAGGGCGGGTCGTGATCTTCGCGGCCGGCATCGGCGCCCCCTACTTCTCGACCGACACCACCGCCGCCCAGCGTGCGCTGGAGATCAAGGCGGAGGCCATCCTGAAGGGGACCAAGGTCGACGGCGTGTACGACGCCGACCCGCACATGCGACCCGATGCCCGGCGGTTCGAGGAGATCCAGTACCTCGACGTCCTGCGCGAGGGCTACCAGGTGATGGATGCGACCGCCATCTCCCTGTGCATGGAGAACAACCTGCCGATCATCGTGTTCGACCTGGGTCGAGAGGGCAACATCCGTCGGGCGCTGTCGGGGGAGCCGATCGGGACGCTCGTCCACGGGGGAGCGTCGTGACGGTCGAGGCCGCGCTCGCCGAGGCCCGCGACAAGATGGCCAAGGCCGTCGCGGTCCTGAAGGACGAGCTCGCCGCCATTCGGACCGGCCGCGCCACGCCGGCGCTGCTCTCGCGGATCGTCGTCGACTACTACGGAAGCCAGGTGCCGTTCCAGCAGCTCGCCTCGTTCTCGGTCCCCGAGCCGCGGACCCTGCTCATCCAGCCATACGACAAGAACGCCGTGGCCGCTATGGAGAAGGCGATCATGGCGAGCGACCTCGGAATCACGCCGTCGAACGATGGCCACGTGATCCGGTTGTCCTTTCCGCCGCTCACCGAGGAGCGCCGCAAGGAGCTCGTCCGGCTCGTGCACCAGCGCGGAGAGGAGGCGCGAGTTGCCGTTCGAAACATCCGCCGGCACTCCAAGGAAGGCCTCGAAAGGCTTGAGCGCGACCGCGCCATCTCAGAAGATGACCTCATGAGGTCGGAGAAGGAGCTCCAGAAGCTGACCGACCAGCACGTTGCCGAGATCGACGAGATCGTCGCGCACAAGGAGCAGGAGCTCAAGGAGATCTGAGTGCCCGAGGGCGAGAGCAAGGACGACCTGTTCGAGGA
>Ga0070741_10001102_pt1 | contig 86417 bp, 96 predicted proteins | sample Coa_R1_4_FD_66440 | JGI IMG/M metagenome (GOLD analysis project Ga0070741, IMG submission 66440) | Surface soil microbial communities from Centralia Pennsylvania, which are recovering from an underground coalmine fire - Coalmine... | ecosystem: Environmental > Terrestrial > Soil > Unclassified ... | reverse complement strand
GGCTCATCGAGCTGCGGCGGACGAATCCGGTCTTCCGGCGCACGAAGTTCTTCGAGGGCAAGGGCGACCTGCTGCCGGACGTCTGGTGGATGCGACCCGATGGACGCCGCATGACGCGTCGTGACTGGGACAACCTCGGCTCGCGCGCGATCGGCGTCTTCCTCAACGGCGACGAGCTGATGGAGGAGCGTCGTGGGCAGGAAGTGCGCGGCGACTCGTTCCTCATCCTCTTCAACGCGCACTTCGAGGAGATCTCGTTCCGGCTGCCGGCGCGGCGCTTCGGCACGCGCTGGCAGCTGGAGCTCGCGACCGGCGGCGTCGAGGCGGAGCGGCTCGTTCCCGGCGCCGACGTGACGATCGAGAGCAGGTCGGTGGCGGTTCTTCGCCGTGCCGCCTGATTTCCGCGCCACCTACCGTCTGCAGCTGACGCCGGACTTCGGCTTCGACGAGGCGCGCGAGCTCGTCCCGTACCTGCAGGCGCTCGGGATCTCGCATCTCTATCTCTCGCCGTCGCTGCAGGCGCGCGAGGGCTCGCAGCACGGATACGACGTCGTCGATCCACGACGGATCTCGACTGCGCTCGGGGGCGAGGACGCGTTCCGCCGCCTCGCGGCTGCGGGGCTCGGCGTGATCCTGGACATCGTCCCGAACCACATGGCGGCCGTCGACGAGAACGAGTTCTGGCGCGATCCGAAGCTGCGGGAGATGTTCTTCGACGTCGACCTCCGCACCGGCTTCCACCGCCGCTTCTTCGACGTCGGCGATCTCGGCGGGCTCAAGCAGGAGGACTGGGAGGTCTTCTGGGCGACCCACGCGAAGGTGATCGAGCTCGTTCGCGAAGGGGTGGTCGACGGGGTCCGCGTCGACCACCCCGACGGGCTCGCCGATCCCGGCGAGTACTTCGAGCGGCTCGCCGAGGCGGGCGTCGCGCACGTCTGGGCGGAGAAGATCCTCGAGCCGGGCGAGGAGCTGCGCGACTGGCCGATCGAGGGGACGACGGGCTACGAGTTCCTGAACGACGTCATGGCGCTGTGTGTCAATCCCGCTGCCGAAGAGGCGTTCACCGAGATATATCAGTCGTATACCGGTGATATACGACGCTTCGAGGACCTGGTGCAGCTTGCGAAGCTCGAGGTCGCGGTCAACATCTTCGAGCCGGAGCTGCGCCGCCTCTACCAGGAGCTCGAGGTCGAGAACCTGCCGCTCGCGCTCGCGTCGTTCCACGTCTACCGGACGTACATCCGGCCGTACGCCGGGATCGTCGAGGACGCGGACCGCGACGAGATCGGCCGCGCGAACGTCTCGGAGGAGCTGCGACGGATTCTCTTCCTGCAGAGCCCCGGGAACGAGGACTTCGTCGTTCGCTTCCAGCAGACGACGGGCCCGGTGATGGCGAAAGGCGTCGAGGACACCGCGTTCTACCGCTACTTCCGGCTTTCCGCGCTGAACGAGGTCGGCGGAAACCCGGACCGCTTCGGCCTCTCTGTCGCGGAGTTCCATGAGGCGAACGAGAAGCGCGCGGCGCGCTTTCCCGTGCACCTCCTGACGACGTACACGCACGACACGAAGCGCTCCCCCGACGTGCGCGCCCGGATCGTGGCGCTCACCTGGCTCACTGACGAGTGGCGCGAGCGACTGGCGGCGTGGCGAGCCGAGCTGGGCGGGCTCGACGATCCGCGCGAGGAGCTGCTCGTCCTGCAGACGCTCGCGGGCGCGCTCCCGATCGAGCCGGACCGGCTCGACGGCTACCTCGAGAAGGCGCTGCGCGAGGGGAAGGTGAACACGAACTGGCTGTCGCCGAACGAGGAGCACGAACGCAGCGTCAAGGAGTGGGCGCGACGGGCCGCTGCGCTGCTCGAAGGCGACCCCTTTCTCGATCGGGTTCGCGCGGTCGGGCGCCGTCTCGCGCTCGCGCAGCTGTTGCTCAAGCTCACCGTGCCCGGTGTGCCCGACATCTATCGCGGCGACGAGCTCGACGATCTCTCACTGGTCGACCCAGACAATCGCCGGCCGGTCGACTGGGACGCTCGCCGCGCCGCGCTCGCACAGTTCGAAGCCGGCGCCCGCCCGGACGACGACAACGCGAAGCTCTATGTGATCTGGAAGACGCTGGCGCTGCGCTCCGAGCACGCCGAGGCGTTCGCGGGCGACTACGAGCCCGTCGATCTCGGTGAGGGTGTGTGTGCGTTCGTTCGCGGCGGTGACGTGCTCGTCGCCGCCGCGGTCTCGCCGCACGCGACGGTCGTGGCGCCTGAAGGCTGGCGCGACGTGCTCGGCGTCGACGGGCTGCTGCTCTGCGTGCGCGGGTAGCTACGACGAGCGGAAGAAGCGCTCGTCGATCTCGTCCGCCGTCTCCGGCGCGGTCGAGTGCGGCGGCGGCGCAACGTTGTGCTCGATCGCGCGTGCCGGCGCTGCCGCCAGCCGGTCGAGCGAATCCGAGATGTCCTGCGTCACGCGCTTCAGCGCAGCGCTGAGGCCGGCGCGCAGTCCGAGCAGCTGCTCGACCTGCAGCTGCAGCTCGCCGACCTGGCGGATGCCGTCCGTGCGGATCGCCGTCGCGCGCTGCTCTGCGTCGCTGAGAATCCGCTGCGCGCGCGACGAGGCGTCGCGCTCGAGCGCGTCGCGGCGCTCGCGCAGGTCGTCGAGAGCCTGCCCGAGCTCGATCTCGCGCCGGCGCTGGTCGTCGATCCGCCGGTGGAGCTCGGTGATCTCCGTCTGCATCGCCGCCGAACGGGCACGCGCAGCGTCGAGCTCGACCTGGAGCTGCTCGCGCAGGAGCGTCGCGCGCGCGAGCGCGAGCTCGACGTCTCCCTGCCGGTAGCCGCGGAAGAAGGCCCGCCGGAGGTCGGGCTGCTCATCCATGCCAAAAGGGTAGACACGTGCGTCGGACGGTGCCATTCCGGATCTCGCTACGGTGGACGAACCGGGCTGCGCGACCTCGCTGCGGCCTGGTGAGTGGGGTCGGGGTGCCGCAGCCCCGGCCCCACTATCGCTTCACGGGGGAGCACCTTTTATCGCGGGGGAGCACCTTCGGTTCTCCCCCGCGGGCCCCCTCTCCGACACGTCTCGGTCTCGGAGTTGCCGAGCACGGGCGAAGCCCGCGCTCGGACGCATAGGGTCGTGCAATGGATCGTCCGGACTTGAGTGACGCAAAGCGGAGAGCCGAAGAGGCAGCGTCCGCGTGGGGCGTGGAGCTCGGCGAGCCGTTCGCCATGTCGAACTACTCGTTCGTCGCGCCGGTCGACGATACGTGCGTGTTGAAGGTCGCCTGGAGCGGGGATGAAGAGTCGCTCCACGAGCCGGAGGCCTTCGAGCTTTGGAACGGTGACGGCGCCGTGCGCGTCTACCGCTCGGATCCGTCGCGGCGCGCGCTGCTCGAGGAGCGCGCGATCCCGGGCACCGACATCTCGGCGCTCGACGACGACGAGGCGACGGCGATCGCCGTTGGCGTCGCGTCGCGACTGTGGCGACCGGCCGGCGCACCGTTCCGGCACGTCATGGACTACGTACCTCGATGGCTCGCGAACGAGCCGAGCGACCTGACGCCCCTCGCGCGCCAGCTGCTGGCAGAGCTCGCGCCGACGAGCGAGTGGCTCGTGCACGGCGACTTCCACCATCACAACATCCTGCGGCACGGCGAGGGGTACGTGGCGATCGATCCCAAGCCGTACCTCGCCGAGCGCGAGTACGACGTGCCGTCGTTCCTCTGGAATCCGGTCGGCTACCGGTTCGACGATCGGGAGCAGACCGAGAGGCGCATCGCGGCCTTCGTCGCGGCCGGTCTCGACGACTTTCGGATCAGGGCGTGGACGGTGATCCGCGGCGCGTATCTGCTCCACGACGCCCCGGACTTCCAGCGCCGGATCCGCGAGCTGCTGGACTAGAGGAAGAGGCGAAGCCAGACCGGCTTGCACTCGCAGTGGAGGTGCGAGTCGCCGCAGTTCCGGCAGTGCCAGCGCGAGAGCGCGATGAAGCGGAGGCGCGCGAGCGCGGCCGCGAACGCGACGGCAAAGGCGGGGAGAAGCTCGGGATTGCGCATCCCCGGAAGGATCGCCACGATCGACCGTGACCGCATGGGTCTTGCGGCCCATCGTTTCGGCCCGAGTGTCCCATGCCTTTCACGTACCCTCCGCCCGTGGCCGAGGCCGTCCACGCACCCGGGCAGCTGGAGTGGGATACCCCGCTCTACCAGCAGGCACGCACGCAGCTCGAGCACGCGCTCGACCTCGCCGGCGTCTCCGATCTCGTCTCCACCAGACTCCGCCATCCAGAGCGCGCGATCATCCTCACCCTGCCGGTGCAGCTGGACGACGGCAGCTTCGCGTCGTTTCCGGCGTATCGCGTCCAGCACTCGTCCGTGCTCGGCCCGACGAAGGGCGGCGTGCGGTACGACGACACGGTGGATCTCGGCGAGTGCGCGGCGCTCGCGATGTGGATGACCTGGAAGTGCGCGCTGTTGCGGCTTCCGTACGGGGGTGCGAAGGGCGGCGTCCGCTGCAACGCGCGCAATCTCTCGACGGGCGAGCTGTCGCGCATCACGCGCCGGTTCACCGCCGAGCTCGCGCCGTTCATCGGCCCCCAGCTCGACATCCCCGCGCCCGACATGGCGACGAACGAGCAGACGATGGCCTGGATGATGGACACGTACTCGATGCAGATGGGGTACGCCGTCCCCGAGATCGTCACCGGCAAGCCGATCTCGATCGGCGGCTCCGTCTTCCGGCACGAGGCGACGGGCGCGGGCGTCGTGATGGTGATCGAGCGCGCCTGTCAGCGGCTCGGCTGGGATCTCGCCGATCAGCGCTGTGTCGTGCAGGGCTTCGGCAACGTCGGCGGGATCGCCGCGACGGAGCTGCACGAGAAGGGCGCGACGGTTGTCGCGGTGTCGGACATCTCCGGCGGCGTGCATTCGGCCGGCGGGCTCGACATCCCGACCCTGCACGCGTACGTCGCCGAGCACGGTTCGCTCGAGGGATACGAGACCCGCGTCGACCGCATCACGAACGAGGAGCTGCTCGAGCTCGAGTGCGACATCCTCGTGCTGGCCGCACGCGAGGACCAGGTCACCGGCGCAAACGCGGCGAACCTGCACTGCAAGCTCGTCGCCGAGGGCGCCAACGGCCCGACGTCGGTCGAGGGCGATCGCATCCTCGCCGACCGCGGCATCCCGGTCCTGCCCGACATCCTCACGAACGCCGGCGGCGTCACCGTCTCGTACTTCGAGTGGGTGCAGGACCTCGGACGCCTCTTCTGGGATCGCGACGAGATTCGCCGCCGACTCGCCGACAAGATGTCCGACGCGTTCGACCGTGTCTGGAACGTCTCGAACGAGCGTGGCATCTCGCTGCGCGACGCAGCGCTCGTCGCCGCGATCCGCGAGGTCGCAGCTGCGCTCGAAGCGCGCGGGATTTACCCATGACACGGCGTAGGCTCGACGGAGCCGTGCAAAGAGCGGAGGTGCCGGCTCTGCCGGCGCCGGAGCGGATATGAGCGAACAGCTGGTGCGTGACGCGATGGTCCCGGAGCCGCTGGCGCTCGATGCGGCCGCGAACGCGCAGGAGGCCGGCGAGGCGCTCGCGCGGCCGGAGGTGCGCGCGGTGTTCGTATGCGACGAGGGACGGCTGACGGGCGTCGTGACGCGGAAGACGCTCGTGCGCGAGGTCGTTGCGCGTGGGCTCGATCCGAAGACGACGCAGCTCGGCTCGTTCGCCGAAGCGCCGAACGCGACGCTCGAATCCAACGCGTCGCTCGCCGATGCATTCGCGTTCCTCGAAGAGCACGACTATGAGCGCGTTCCCGTCGTGGAGAACGGACGCCTCGTTGGCGTGCTCTCGCGCTCAGGCGTGCAACGGCGACTCGCCGAGGACGAGCCGCCGCCCGAGCTCAGCTCGGCGCAGCCGAGCTGACCTCGAGGGGCCGTACTTCGGCGACCAGCGTTGCGAGAGCGTCGCGCAGGCCTTCACGGACGTCGTCGTCCGCGAGCTGCCCGTCGTCGCCGAACTTCTCGTGCGCGTGACCGACGGCGAGCTCCGCCTCGGTGACGCGGGCACCCATCGCGGCGAGCACCTTGCGCAGCTCGGCTGCGGCCCAGACGGCGCCGAACGCGCCGGCGCTCGAGCCGATCACCGCGACCGGCTTGTTCCGGAACGCGTTCGTCGCGAGCGGGCGTGACGCCCAGTCGAGCGCGTTCTTCAGGGCGCCCGGAACGGATGAGTTGTACTCGGGCGTCGCGAAGAACACGCCGTCCGACTCCCGCACGAGCTCACGGAACGCGTCGACCGCGACCGGGCCGGGCATGACGTCGTCGTCGGCGTCGTACGGCGGGATCTCCTTCAGGCCGTCCCAGATGACCACGTCGACGTCCGCCGGCGCCTCCTCGCGCAGAGCGCGGAGGAGGGCCGTGTTGCTGGACGCGTCGCGGAGTGAGCCGCTGATCGCAAGGATGCGCATTACGCCTCCTGCGCCACCAGCGTCAGGTCGGCCTTGAGCGTGACCTGATTCGAGAGGGCCGGCTCGCCGTTCGGGAGCGGCATGTTCCACTTGATGTCGAACTCGGTGCGGTCGATCGTCGCCTGCAGCTTCAGGCCGACGCGCGTCGCTCCGAAATGGTCGACGGCGGGTCCGACGATCGTGCCTTCGAGGACGATCGGGCGCGTGATGCCCTTGATCGTGACCTCGCCGGTCACCGTCGCGGTGTCGCCGTCGCGCTCGAGGTCGCCCGCGAACGTCAGGACGGGATGGCGCTCGGCGTCGAAGAACTCGGGCGAGAGCAGATGCGCCTGGAGGTTCTCTTCCTTGGTCTGGATGCTCGCGATCCGGGCCGAGCCGCTGAGCTTGCCGTCGGCGAGCGTCGCCTCGAAGTCGTCGACCGTGCCGCTGAACGTGGCGACGGCGTAGGGAACCTCGAAGCCGACGCTGGAATGAACCGTGTCGGCCGCGAACGTCCCCGTCGGGACTGCCGTCTCCTGCTGGATGGTGCTCATTTCGGGTATGCCTCCTAGAAACTTGATGACTCAACTATTCTACCTGTGAGAACGTTGAGAGCGCAAGGATCTATTCCCGGCGATCAGCAGCAGGTGAACGCGCCGGGCGGCGCGCTGCCTTCCTCGGGGGCGGGGAGCTCCGCGGCGACGAGGGCAGCGCCGTTCAGCAGGTCCCGGGGGCACGCCTCGGTGCGCTCGAGGCCGAAGTGGCGGATGATCTCGCGGAGCTCGACGACCCCGGCGAGCAGGACGTCGCTCCTTTCGGGCTGGAGCAGGTGCTCGCGGGCGGGCGGATCGGCGACGAACCGGTCGAGCGCGTCGAGCGGCACCTCGCCGTAGAGGTGCGCGAGCTCGGCGGTCGTCCCGTCGACGTTCGCCATCCGCTCTACCGTCAGCGGTGGCAGCACGGAGCGCACCTCTGCCGCCAGCGCGTCGAGATCGTCGCCGTGCCGCTCCGTCAGGCGGACGCAGCCGATGTCGAGGCTCGTGTGGAAGTCGCCCGTGATCAGCTCGGTCGAGCCGCCGCCGATGTCGACGACGAGCGTGCCCGGCGCGAGCGGGCCGACGCCGCGCAGCGTGAGCTGCGCTTCCTCGTCGCCGGAGAGGAGCTGCGTCGCGAAGCCGTACGACCACTCGACCTCACCGAGGAACGCCTCGCCGTTCTCGGCGTCGCGCACCGCGCTCGTCGCAACGGCAAGTGCGCGCTCGACGCCGAGCTCTTCCGCTTCGCGCCGGTAGTCGGAGAGCGCGTTGCGGACGCGCGCGATCGGCGCGGGGAGGAGCCGCCGGCGTCCGTCGACACCTTCGCCGAGCCGCGTGATCCGTGTGCGCCGCACGAGCTCGTCGACGCGTCCGTCTTCGACGTCGGCGATCAGGAGTCGGGTGGCGTTCGTGCCGAGGTCGATCGCGGCGACGCGCGTCACTTCGTCGGCACCGCGCCGCGCAGCGCGTCGAGCGGCTCGCGCGCCTCCTCGACCGCGGCGCGAAGGACGGCCAGCTCTGCGAGCGACTCCTGCAGCCGCGCCGCGGCCGCCGAAAGCCGCTCCGCGTTGCCGCCGATCGCGACCGCATGCTCCTCGACTGCGGCCGCCTTGTCCAGCAGCTGCTCGACGGCGTCGCCCGCGCGCCGGGAGGTGCGCCGGAACGTCCGCCAGAGCCGCCATCCCCGGGCGCCTGCGTAGGCGGCCGAGCCGACGACGGCGACGAAGAGAAACGCGCCGGAAAGCCAGATTTCCACGGAAAACATCGTAGAGGCAGTGCTACAATCGCGGTCGCGACGCGGGGTGGAGCAGTCAGGTAGCTCGCCGGGCTCATAACCCGGAGGTCGCAGGTTCAAATCCTGCCCCCGCTACTCGAAAGGCCCTGGGAACGGGGCCTTTTCTTTTGCTGCCACGCCTTTCGGCCTGACGGGGATCGTGCTCGTCGGCCTCGGCGTCAGGCTCGCGTTCGCGTCGCGGTAGGTCGCCCGTCGGGCGCACGGGTCCAGTCGGGTGTCGACCTCGACGCGCGGTACGAGACGAGGGCGACCGCCGCCAACAGCGCAGCCGCAACCGCCAGCGGCGCCGGGTTGTCGACCTTCAGGACGAGGACGCCGCCGACGAGCGCACCGATCAGCATGGCGGCCACGGCGAGCGCGCGTCGACCCAGCTTCGCACCGGGGCCGCCGGCGAGCGTCGAGTCGGCGGAGACACCGGTCAAGGTCATCGTCAGCACGGTTGTCGTGAGATCGGGGACGGCAAGCCTCCTGGCGGCCGCGTTCTGGACGCCCAGCGCGATGGCCAGCAGCGCGATCACGGGGAAGCGGCTGCCGGTTCCGAGGTGATGCGGTGAGAAGGATGTGACGACGAGCGCTGCTGCGACGAGGACGAGCTCCGTGGCCGTCGCGGCGGCGAGGTGCCGTCCCCGGTTACCCGCCCAGCGGACACCGATCCTGCCGCCGCCGACGCTGCCGATCAGGAAGGAACCGAGCGCGACGAGCGAGGCCCACACCGAGATACCGCCGGCGCCCGCGATCCCGAACCCGAGGAAGACGACGTTGCCGGTCATGTTCGCGACGAAGACGTGGCCGAGCTTCAGATAGCTCGTGGCGTCGACGAGCCCGGTGACGAGCGTGAGCGTTAGCAGCAGCGGCGGAAGCGGGCCGTCGGGAGCGTTGCTACCGGGCCGGAGCGTGGCGACGACCTCCTGCCGGAGACGAGTTACGTCACGCGGACGAGTCATTAGGCCGACATAGAACCAGGCAGCGTCGCGCGGGTCGAGGACGAGCGCCGCGCGCGCCTTCAGGCGACGGCGTTCACAGCGCGACCACCGGTCCCGCCGCAGTCGATCAGCCGGCGGCCGTTCTGCTTCGCGCCGAGACAGCGCATGCCGAGATAGACGCCGGAGTAGTAGGGCAACGTGCGCGGCGGCGTCGGTCTCGCTCCGAGCCTCTGCACGATCGACCGCGCCTTGGTGCACGGGATGCTGCTCGAGGCGCTCACCTGCCAGCTCGCGCCGCCGGCCGTGACCGTCCCGCAGCGATGCAAGGCGTCGGTCCGCTCCGTCACGCCGCCCGCCGTCGACGCGGCGATCGCCGCTGCGACGGCCAGAGGGGCGATCAGCCACATCGTGCTCAGCCAGACGGCGGTCACGGCTCGACGAACAGCACGCCGAGCTGACGGTCGGTCAGCTCGCCGAGGTCGGAGACGAGGAAGTTCGAGACGATGCGGCCCGCGGCGTGCTCGAGGACGCCCGCGCCGCCGTCGACGACCCAGGCGACGGTGCCCTGGCGGACACTCGGCTCCGGGGAGGGGCCGAGCTGGCCGAGCCCAACGCTGTGGAAGCGGACGGCGTTGCCGTCGCCGAAGCTGATCGTGCCGGCGTCCTCGAAGGTCGTCTCGTTCAGGAACGTCAGCCGGCGCTCGAGCAGCGCTTCGGCGCCCTCACGCGGCTCGAACGTGCCGTGCACGCCCTCGTGGTCGATCCGCGTCACGAACGCCCCGCTCGGGGCTGTTCCGCGCGCCGACAGGACCCCCGGCGTGAACGGCGTCGACTGGCCCCGGAACTCCATCGAGAACGCGATGGCTCGCATGCGGCGGAGACTGCAGCGACAGGACTGCGCTCGCCTCGGGTGTTTCCCTAGTGCTCCACGATCGCGCGCGCCAGCTCGATGCGCGAGTGGACTCCGACCTTGCGGTAGGCGTTCGCGAGGTGGTACTCGATCGTCTTCGGGCTCAGGTAGAGCTGCGCGGCGATCTCCTTGTTCGTCAGCCCGTCGCCGGCGAGCCGCGCGATCTGCAGCTCCTGCGGCGAAAGCTGCGAGCGCCGGTCGGGCGTGCGCGGGCCGACGACCTCGCCCGTCGCGCGCAGCTCGGCTGCAGCGCGGTCGGCCCACGGCTCCGCGTCCACCGCCGCGAACGCCGCGTGCGCCTCGCGCAGGTGGCGGCGCGCGTCCCGCCGCCGGCCGGCACGGCGCAGCCGCTCCCCGAACGCGAGCTGCGTCCGCGCGCGCTCGAGCGTGAGGGGAGAGCCTTCGAGCAGCGCGAGCGAGCGTTCGAACGGCTCGGCGTCGGCGTCGGCCGCGAGCAGCCCTTCGCACCGAGCCACTGCTGCGAGCGCCCACTGTCGCCGCGCCTGCTCGGCGGCCCGGCGAAACCGCTCGAGCACGGCCTGAGCCTCGTCGCGGTTGCCGAGGTGGAGGTGAGCCTCGACGAGGTCGGGCGCGAACGGGACGGCGCTCGGCTCGACGAGCGAGCTTGCCGCCCAGGTCGTCTCCGCGGAGGCCAGCACGTCGACGACCTCGTCGTACCGGCCGAGGCCGAGCGCGAGGAGCCCGACGGTTCCCCGGGCGAAGAGGGCGTCGCTCGTCGAGCGCGCGTCATCCGCGGCCCTCAGCGACTCGGCGGCCGCCGTTCGGCACGCCTCGACCTCTCCGCGCCACGCGTGCACCCCGGCGAGCGCGGAGCGAGCGATCCCGGCCCAGTTGCGCATGCCGCAGGCATCGCCCGTCGTGATCGCCTCGGCCGCTGCGTCCTGCGCTTCCCGCAGCCGTCCGAGCCGAAGCTCGAGCTGTGCGACGCACGCCTGGTTCCAGATGACCCTCAGTCGGTTGCCCGCCGCTCGCCCTTCCCGGAGCGTCGAGCTCAGCGCGCGCCTGGCGAGGTCGTACCGCTCCGCCCACATCAGGTCGAGTGCGACGATGGACGCGGGAGCGTCGTCGCGCTCGACCTCCGCGAGCAGGCGATCGAACCGCTCGCGATCGGCAACGGCGAGGTGCGCAGCCGCCGCGGTGGCGAGGCCGCGCGGGCGCCACCATGGGCCGGCGCCGCGGGCTGCCTGCTCGAGCTGCTCGGCCACGAGCACGGCGCCGGCCGCATCGAACGCCGCGCCGTACAGACCGACCAGGGCGATCAGCAACCGGGTCGCGAGATCGGGATCGAGCTGCTCGACGGAGATCGACTCGACCAGGGCCGCGTCCCAGCCCGTGCTCTGCGCTCCGCGGATCGAAGCGCTCTCCAGCGCCGCCTCGGCGCGGAGGCCCGGGTCGTCGGTGAACGTGATCGCCTCGTCGGCGAGGTCGATCCCGCGGTCCCCGTCGCCCGCCCAGAACGCGAGCCGCGCGGCGCGGGTCAGGCGGCGGGCGGTCGCGTCGCCGTCCACGGAGAGTCGCGCCGCCCGCTCGAGGGCGAGCGACGCGGCGCCGTGGCCGCCGCGCGCTTCGGCCCGGTCGGCGGTCAGTTCGAGCAGCGTGGCGAGCTCCTCATCGGGCTCGGTCGCCGCAGCCGCGAGGTGCCAGGCGCGGCGGTCGCGACTGCTCTCATCTGTGAGCGCGTCCGCGAGCGCCGCGTGAGCCTCGCGCCTGCTCGCCGGATCGACCGACGAGTACGCGAGCGAGCGGACGATCGGATGCCGAAACGCGATGCCCTCGACGTCGAGCTGCACGAGCCCAGCGGTCTCGGCCGGGGCGAGCGCCTGCGCGCCGAGGCCGAGGGCGATCGCCGCGCGCCGGACTGCGCCGGCGTCGGGCTCGGCGGCGGCGAGCACGAGCGCACGGCGCGACTCGTCCGGCAGCAGGTCGAGCCGCGCCGCAAACGCGCGCCGGACTCGGTCCGTGGCGGTCGCCGCTCCACCCGAGTCGCCGCCGGCAAGCGACACGGGCAGCTCGAGCAGCGCGAGCGGGTTGCCGCGCGCGAGCTCCAGCATCCGCTCGACGAGCGCTGGGGGAACCTCCTCGACCCGGCGCGTCAGGAGCTCGTGGGCGTCGGGCCCCGGCAGCGGCTCCACGTCGAGGCGCTCGAACCCGCGATCGAACGCCGACGGCTCACCTGACCGCACCGCGATCAGGCAGACGATGTCCTCGCCCTGGAGACGGCGAAGCGCGAATCCCAGTGCGTCTGCGGAAGGCGGGTCGAGCCACTGGGCGTCGTCGATCGCGACGAGCAGCGGCTGCCTTCCCGCCGCGTCCGCGAGCACGGACAGCGTGCCTGCGTTCACGGCGAGCACGTCGGGCCCGTCGCCGTCGTCGAGCGCGAGGGCGAGCCGTAACGCGCGCTCTTGCGGAGGATCGAGCTGCGCGAACGAGTCGGCCAGCGGCAGGAGCAGTGCGTGCAGGCCGGCGAAGGGCAGCGTCGATTCGGCCTCGACCGCCGTCACGCGCAGCGTGCGCATCCCCGTCGCAGCCGCGACGGCGTCGTCGAGCAGCGCGGTCTTGCCGATGCCGGGCTCACCGACGAGGACGAGCGTTCCCGTTCGCCCACGGCGGCCCGCCTCGAGCAGTGCGTCGATACGGGCGCGTTCGGCGTCACGCCCCACCAGCACGCGCCGACTCTACAACCGCGAACCTCGCCCGGCATCGCGGGGCTCGGTGGACTAGGGAAACACCCGAGGCGAACCGCGCCGCGCGCGGTGCAGTCTCGGGACCGTGAAAGCCGCATCGTGTGCGTTGCTCGCCGCCCTCGCCGCCGCCGTGCTCGCGGCGGCGCTCCTGCCGGGCGACGCCCGGCCACTCGCCGCGGCTCGCGGAGGCTCCGCCGCGCTTCCGGCTGCGGCTGCGGGGGCGGTCGCACGCGCTCTGGCGCACGACGATGCGCGCTTCGCGGTCCGTCGGGTCGGCGGCAGGCTTGCGACCGCGGGCGCGGGCGTGACCACGCGCTACACGCGCCGTGGCCCGGTGGTCGACGCCGGCGGAGTCGACTGGCAGCTCGGACTGCGCAGGCTCGGGCGCGCGGCGACGGCCGGCCGCCTGGCGGCGGTCACGCCTCGCGGCCGCGCGAACGAGGTGCGGTATCTCCACCCGGGCGTCGTCGAGTGGTACGCGAACACGCGGCTCGGGCTCGAGCAGGGGTTCACGCTGTCGGCGCGGCCCGCCGGTACCGCGCCGCTGGCGCTCGCGCTCGGCGACCTCCCGGCCGGTGTTCGCGCGCGGATCTCACCCGACCGCCGCAGCGCGGTCCTCTCGGACGGAGGCGAGGTCGTGCTCCGCTATGCGCGGCTCGCTGCGAGCGACGCGCGCGGACGCGCCCTGCGGGCGTGGATCGAGGTGTCCGAGCGGCGACTCTCCCTGCGCGTCGACGATCGCGGCGCGCGCTACCCGCTGCGCATCGACCCGTTCGTCGAGGCGGGCAAGCTGACCGCTTCGCACGGCATCGCGGGGGACGAGCTCGGCACGGCGATCGCGGTGTCCGCCGACACGATTGCCGTCGGCGCGCCGAGCGCGCTCGGCGGCCGAGGGGCCGTCTACGTCTTCGTCAAGCCGGCCGGCGGCTGGGCGTCTGCGACGGAGAGCGCGACGCTCACCGCATCGGACGGCACGGTGAACGACTCGCTCGGCTCGTCGGTCGCGATGTCGGGCGACACGATCGTCGCCGGCGCTCCGACGGCGAGCGTGTCGGGTCAGGCGGCCGAGGGCGCGGCCTACGTGTTCACGAAGCCGGGAGGCGGCTGGACCGACGGCACCGAATCGTCGAAGCTCACCGCCTCGGACGGCGCCGGCAGCGACCAGTTCGGCAGCTCGGTCGCGGTCGACGGCGCCACGATCGCGGTCGGCGCGGAGTGGAAGTTCCGCAGCGGCCTCTTCGGGCAGGGCGCGGCGTACGTCTTCGTGAACGGCGTCCAGCAGGCGAAGCTGCTCGCCTCCGACGGGACGAGCGACGACAACTTCGGCTCTTCGATCGCCGTCTCCGGCGACACGGTCGCCGTCGGAGCCACGTCGGCGCGCAACTTCCAGGGAGCGGTCTACGTGTTCGTGGAGCCCGGCGGCGGCTGGGCCGACATGACGCAGACGGCGGAGCTGCGCGCCTCGGACGGCGGCCCGAGCGACCATCTCGGAAAGTCGATCGGCATCTCGGGCGACACCGTCGCCGCCGGCGCGACCGCCGCCACCGTCGGGGCGGCGCGGCCCGGCGCGGTCTACGTCTTCGTGAAGCCGCAGGCGGGCTGGAGCGACGGTACGCAGACGGCGAAGCTGACCGCGTCCGACGGGGTGAACAGCGATCAGCTCGGCTGGTCGCTCGGGATCGCGCCGGGAACGATCGTCGCCGGCGCGCCGGGCGCGGGCAGCACGCCGGGGGCGCTCTACGTGTTCGCCAAGCCGGGCGGCGGCTGGGCGGACGGAACCGAGAGCGACGAGCTGACCGCCTCCGACGGCGTTGCCGGCGACGGCCTCGGCGATGCGGCCGGAGTGTCGGACGACGGGAGCGTCGTCGCGGGCGGCGCGTCGCAGGCCGCGGGCGGCGGCGCGGCGTACGTCTTCACCGCCACGACCACGACAACCAGCGGCGGCGGTGGAGCGGGCGGCGGCAACGGTGGAGCGAACGGCGGTGGCGGCGGCACTACCACCACCACGAGCGGCGGCGGGCTCCTGCCGGTCGCGTCCTTCGCGCCGCCCACGGTCGCACGCGCCGGAGCGGTCACGACGCTCGACGCGAGCTCGTCGATCGACGCCTCGAAGTACCTGTGGGACCTGAACGGCGACGGGAAGACCGACGTCAGCTGCGACGAGCCGGAGGTGCAGACGCAGTTCCTGCCGATCGCCTCGCAGCTCGGCGGGCCGCCGGTTGCCAGGGTCGGGCTGACGGTCGTGAGCCAGACGGGGCAGACGAGCACGACGACGCAGAGCGTCTCGCTCGCGAACGCGAACGTGAGTCTCTCCTCGGCCGCGGCCGGCTTCTACCAGCGCACGCAGGGCGCGTTCTGCCGCACCACCGGCACGACGTCGGAGGCGGTCTGCGTCACGAAGCACTCCGAGACCTGGGGCGTGATCGAAGCGCAGGGCTGCGACCTGCACGAGGTGTACGGCCTGCAGGACCTTCCGTCGGCAGAGGACGCCGCCGTCATCCAGCGAGCGATCGACCAGTACAACAGCGACCCTGCGTTCGCGAGCTACGACGGCGTGCTCTGCAACTCCGCGCACCTCTCGGATTGCCGCGTCGGGCCGGGAAGCCTCGCCGGCCCTCTTGAGAGCGGCTCGATCCAGCTCTTCGAGTGCCGCGGTCCGCTCGCGATCGATGGGCTGATGTTCTACCCGGCGCAGGGGCACCCGATCGTCATCTCGCCCCAGCTGAACATGATCTTCTGGAGCGACACGGAGATCGACCTGAACGACAAGGTGCTCCCGTTGCCGCCGTCCGGCGAATTCGACTTCCACGACGTCAACGCGCCGCTTACCGCCGCCGGCCTCGTCTACGACAAGCAGTCGCCGCCGTTCGCGGTCGACATGCCGGTTCCGAAGAACGCGGTGCCGGGGCTCCTCGGGCTGACGCCTGAGACCGCGACGCTGTCGTTCACCCGCGACGAACACGGCGAGCGCTGGGTGAAGATCGACACCACCCTCGGCCTCCCGCCGATCCTGAAGATTGCGCTGGACGCGAACGAGCGGCCGATCGTCGAGTCGTTCAAGCAATCGAACGAGACCGGGCTGCAGATCGGCCACTTCCACGTCGACGGGCCGAAGATCACGTACGGGTCGATCGAGATCGACGACGTCGCGGTCGACTACGACAACGCCGATCCCAAGCCGTTGCGGATCACCGGAAACATCAAGTTCCTGGATGCGAAGGTGTCCTTCGCGCCCGAGACACAGCCCAAGTCCCACGCGGACAACGGCATCCTCTTCAACGGCGGATCGTTCGTACATGCTGCGGCGTCGCTCGACTTCGCCTGCCCGTGGCTCTGTCCGCCGGACCTCTTCCCCGGGGTGACCCTGAACTCGATCGGTTTCAGCATCGATCACACATCGGCGTGGGTCATGGGGGGCACAGCGCAACTCGGCGTGATCGATCTCGTCGACGTGGACGGCGGCATCGACGTCGCCTTCGCCTCGGACGACGACCAGTGGACGCTCAATAACAAGGTGCTGACGCAGCTCCCGGACTTCTTCATCCCGCACACGTTCTCGACGTTCACCGTGGCCGCGGCCGGCAACGTCACGATCGACCTGCCGATCCTCAAGGACGAGCCGATCGCGAACGGCTGGGTCGTGTACTCGGCTCCTGCGTACATGTCGTTCGGCGCGTCGGTGGACTGGAGCCTGGCCGGGATCGTCAGCTTCGACGGCGGCTTCAGCGGTGAGGTGAACGCCTCGAACGGTCGGTTCAACTTCACCGGGCACCTCCAGTCGTGCGTCGTCAAGGTGATCTGTGGCGGGGCATACGGCGTCGTCTCGAGCGCCGGTGCCGGCGCGTGCTTCTCGGTCGGCCCCGTGAACGTCGGTGGCGGCCTGCAGTTCCCGTCACACGTCTACATCTGGCCGCTCGACGGCTGCAAGTGGTCGCGCTTCACGGAGGACCACGTCTTCGACGACCGTCGGCTTGCGGGTGCACGGACCCTGCAGCCGTACGTGGTCGACGTGCCGGCGGGAGACCCCGGCCGCGCGATCCAACTCGACGGCGACGTCGAGGCGCCGGCGGTCCGCGTCACAGGCCCGGGCGGGCAGGACGTGTCGAGCAGCAGCGGCGCCTGCACTCCGGCGACGCCGACGTCCTACAACGGCTCGTCGTGTCTGACCGTCGTGGGCCACATCCGGATCATCCGGTCGCCCGACACGAACGAGACGGTCGTCGGCCTGCAGAACCCTGCGGCGGGGACGTACACGATTACGCCGCAGCCGTCGTCTACCGGGTTCAGCCACGTGTTCATCGCTAAGGACCCCGCTGCGCCGCAGATCACCGGCACTGTCGTCGGAGCCGGCGCGACGCGGACCCTGCGCTACAGCGTGAATCCGATCCCCGACGCGAAGGTGACGTTCCTCGACGTCGGTCCGCAAGGCTCGCGCGAGATCGGGACCGTCGCCGGCGGCACGAGCGGCTCGCTGTCGTTCACGCCTGCTCCGGGCGGCGCCGCGCACACGATCCAGGCGGAGGTCGAGATGGCCGGTCTGCCCGTGCCGCTGCTCCCGGCCGCGGGCGCCGCGCCGCTCCGCGAGAACAGCGTTCGCACGACCGGTGCGGGTGGCGCCGCAACGACCACGATCGCCCGCTTCGACCCGCCGCCGCTCGTCCACGCAGGGCCGGTCGGCCGCGTCACGGCCAAGCGGCAGGGGACGAGCCTGCGTGTCGCCTGGGCCCGTGTGCGCGGCGCGCTCCGGTACACCGTCGCGGTCCGCCTGCGGAACGGGCGTGTGCTCGCCCGCGTCGCCCACGGCACGTCGACCCGGATCGGCGGCATCCCGCGAACCGAGGCGGGCCGGGTCACGGTGGAGGCGTTCGCGAACGACAACCGGGCGGGCCGCGCGGGCATCGCCCGCTTCGCAGAGACTGCGCGGCCGTACACGATCCTCCGGCCGTTGTAGGAGCGCTCGCTGCAACGTCGCGTGACCGGGCTGTATCCTGCCCCGGCTTGGAACACCGCGACCGTGACAACAGGGGCGCTCCGCCGCCCTCGACGCAGACGTCGCGGGCGCTCCCGACGCACACCGGGCGCCCGGCCGGTGCCGGCAGGCCGTCCAAGACCGCGAACGTCGAGGGGCCGATCGTGCCCGGCACGTTCGTCACCCAGCGCTTCGAGCGAACCTCCGGCGGTGAGATGTTCGAGCGCAAGATCGCGGCCGACTTGATCCTGCTGCTCGGCGCCGTCGTCGAGAGCAAGGGCTACACGGCGAAGATCCGCGTCGACGTGTTCGACGGCGTGTGGGCGCGGTACGACGCGGGCGACTACGGGTCCGGCGCCGCCGGCAACGCGGTCTACGGGGACCTGGAGGAGCTGCCTCCCGTCCGGGTCGTCGGCACGCCGCCGGGGGCACAGCGCATCGAGCTCGCCGATCCGGGCTAGCCGAGGCTGCCGGCCGCGGCCTCCGCCGCGACGTGCGTCAGCTGCTCTGCTTCCTCGACCGGGCCGCCTGTCAGGGCGAGGACGTCTGCGTCGAGGCGGATCTTCGCCGCTGCGGCGCCGCCGAGGCAGAGGTGGAACTCGGTCGCCAGTTGCTCGATCTCGGCCTTGTGGCGGCGGAGAGTACGTGTGTCGACCGCGCTCACGATCACGAAGGCGGGGTCGCACGACCGCGCCGCATCGGCGACGCTCGAGGTCGGCGTGTCCGCGCCGAGGTAGACGATGCGCCACCCGCGCGTCCGGAGCGCGAGGCCGAAGCCGAGGAGGCCGAGATCGTGGTGCTCGCCCGGTGCGCACGCGAGGACGGCTGTCGGCCCGAGACCCTGGCCCCATCCCCGCGCGAGGCCGAGCAGGCGGCCGCGGAGGAGCGACGAGGCGAAATGCTCCTGGGCGACGGAGACCTCGCCGCGCTCCCACTGCCCCCCGAGCTCGTGCAGGTAGGGGAGAACGACCTTCTCGAGCAGGGTGTCGAGCGAGAGCCGCGCGAGCAGCTCGTCGAAGACGGCGTTGGCGGCCCCCTCGTCGAAGCGGGCGAGCGCGGCGGCCAGATCGTCAGCGGCGGGCGCGTCGTCGCCCGGCGCGGCGCGGGCCGCGAGCGCGGCCGCCTGCGCAGCCGCGAAACCCTCCGCCAGGTGCCGCTGCATCGATTGCACCCGGGCCAGGTCTTCCTGCGAGTAGAGCCGTAGCCCGCCGGCCGAGCGAGCGGGCCGCAGGAGACCGTAACGCCGCTCCCAGGCGCGCAAGAGCTCCGGGCTCACGCCCGTGCGGCGGCTGAGCTCCCCGATGCGAAACGCGGCCGTCTCTGTCATGGCACAACTATACGACATCTGTACAAGGGTTTGACAATCGAGGCCGTCGGCGATATAACTCTGGACAGAATCTATACAGGAGGTGGACGAAGTGAAGAAGGTGGATCTTCTGGCCGGGACGTTGCTCGTCGTCGGCGGTCTCAACTGGGGTCTCGTGGCGATCGCGAAGTTCGATCTGGTCGCCTGGATCTTCGGCATGAGCTTCGGCGAGACCGACGCCGCGAGCCGCGTCGTCTACGGGCTCGTCGGACTCGCCGCCGTGTACGGCATCGGCTCGCTCGCGACCGCCACCCGGCGGCCGCGAGCGCACGCGGCGCCCGTCGGCGCGCGCTAGGGCGGACCGGTGCACGCCGCCGCCGTACGAGAAAGGCCCGCCGACGCGGGCCTTTCTCGTCAGGGCTGGGGTACCTCTGCCTGCAGTCTCAGCGGTGGGTGACGCGCACGTTGTACGAGCCGTCCGGGTTCGCGGCGAGCACCTGGACCGTGACGCTCGAGCCTGCCCACGACTCGCCGGCCTGGAGTGGGGCATCCCAGAGGATCGCGCACTTGTTCACGTCGGCGGCGTCGTTCGGATCGCCGGGGTGAGGCGTCTGGATCTGCAGCGGCCCTTCCCCTGACGGCGCGCGCGCGTCGAGCGTGTAGACGAGGACACCTGAGCTGCAGAGCCCTGCGTCTCCGCCGGTGAGCGAGCGCACCTCGGCGACGACGGCGGTGGACGGTCCGGTCTTCGCCACGATCATCTTGATCCCGCCCGGTTTCTCGACGGGCGTGATCGTCGCGGTCGTCGAGCCTGCGGTGTCCTGACAGCGGATCTGCGAAGGATCGATCCAACCCTCGCGGTACTTGTCCCAGGCGAAGAACTCCGCGCCCGTCTGGTCCCAGCTCATGATCGTCCAGCCGCCCGCATAGTGGAACTGCTGCTGGTAGTTGCTCGGATCGAAGTTGGGGATGTCGTAGTAGTCCGGCATGCCGAACACGTGGCCGGTCTCGTGGGCGAGCACCCGCCAGCCCCAGCCCGGCGTATAGATGTCGCTGCCGATCGTGGCGCCGCCGTAGATCAGGTTGCCGTCCTCCTTGACCGCGAACGACGGGTCGCGGTTGGGATCGAACGCCGGCGAGTAGTCGATCGTCGACGCGTTCTTCGTCGCGACGACGTAGAGGAGCTGGTAGTTGCTGAAGTCGACGTCCGCGTTCGCGAGATCGGCCGCCTCCTGCATGTACGCGAGCTGCTCGTCGAAGGTGAACTGGCCGCGTCCGAAGCCGTAGTCGGCGTCCGGCTTGCTCATCCGGTACCACTTGAAGATCGGCGTGAACGTGATCTTCAGCCGGCCGTATGACTGCGCCGCGTAGTACTGCGAGGCCCCGTCGGTCGCCGTCGCGAACGCCGACTGCGGTGTCTCCGTCGCCGGTGCGTTCGGGAAGTCGACGAAGAGCACGACCGCGTGCAGCGTCCCGATGCCCCTCACCCCGGCATCGCGTAGCGGGCCGGTCCCGTTGGTCGTGTTGCCGCCCGGGTCGAGCGCCGGCGAGCAGGCGTCGTTCGTGGGTGTGGCGGAGCGGACGGTGCACCCTGCAGCCGCTTTGAGCCGTGCGAGCGTCGAACGCTGCCGCTGCTCGTACGCGGCGCGCGACTTCCTGTCCCTGTGCCGGGCGAAGTACGCCTTGCGGTTCGCGGCCGCCGTCGACCGGTACCTCGCGAGCGCCGTTTGCGCGGCCGCGTGCTGAGCCGCCGTGCACGCCGCGCTCGCGCTCCCCTGCGGCGGCGAGACCAGCGCAGCGGCAACGCCGAGAGCCGAGACGAGAACGGCGAATGCGGCGACCCCGCGCACCCGTCCCATCCTAAGCGAGGCAGGCGGCGCGAAAAACGAGGCACAGCCCGGGATTTGTGGGATAGTGGGGTTGTTCCGGGGTCGGGTGAGAGGGCTAGTGGGTCAGTGGCGCGGATACTGGTCGTCGACGATGAGGCGAGCGTGCGTTTCCTTCTGCGGATGGCGTTCGAGCTTGCGGGCCACCAGGTCGAGGAGGCGCCGAACGGGCTGGTTGCGATCCAGGCCGTCGAGGGCGGCCGGCAGCCCGATCTCGTCGCCACGGATTTCATGATGCCGTTGATGAACGGCGGCGAGCTGATCGCGCGCCTGCGCGCGAATCCGGTGACGACGTCGCTCCCGATCATCCTCATCAGCTCGAGCCCCGGCTCGGAGCGCAGGACGAGCGCCGACATCTTCATTCGGAAGCCATTCGACCCGGTGAAGCTCGCCGAGACCGCCGACGCACTGCTCGCGAGAGGCCGTTGATGGAACGCTTGCCGACCGGTGCCGAGGGGCTCGACGTCATTCTCGGCGGCGGCCTTCCGGCGGGGTCGCTCGTCGTCATCGCGGGCCCGCCCGGCAGCGGGAAGACGATCCTCGCGCAGCAGATCTGCTTCGCGAACGCCAGCATTGAGCGCCGCGCCCTCTACTTCACGACCTGGTCGGAGCCGCACGAGAAGCTCATCCGCCATCTCGACTCGTTCACGTTCTTCGACGCCGAAGCGCTCGGCGAGCGGGTCGAGTTTCTCCACCTCGCGGAGCTCATGAGCTCCGAGGAAGCCGGCCTCGACGCAGTCGCAACCGAGGTGCTCCGCCAGAGCTTCGACGCACGGCCGGCGGTGATCGTGATCGACAGCAGCAAGGCGCTCCACGACGTGGTCGAACCGACCGAGCTCCGTCGCGCCATCTACGACCTCGCAAGCCGCGTCGCCCACAGCGACGCCGTGCTGATCCTCGTCGGCGAGTACCTGCCGGACGAGACGCGCTCGCAGCCGGAGTTCGCGGTCGCCGACGGGATCCTTCAGCTGGAGAACGAGGCGAACGGGCCGACCGACCGGCGCTGGCTGCGCGTGCTCAAGCTCCGTGGCGGCGAGACCTCGAGCGGCCAGCACAGCGTTCACATCACCGAGAACGGGCTCGAGGTGTTTCCGCGTCTCGAAAGCACGCTGCCCAAGCACGTGCCGACCCAGACGGGGCGCGCAGGGTTCGGCGACGCGCGACTCGACGCGTCGATCGGCGGCGGCATCCCGCGCGGCGACTCGACGCTGCTCGTCGGGCCGTCCGGCGTCGGGAAGACGCTGCTCGGTCTCGCCTTCATCGCCGAAGGCTTGAAGCAGGGTGAGGGCTGCCTGCACATCTCGTTCCAGGAGACGGAGCCGCAGGTGCGCGAGCGCGCAGCAGTCGCCGGCTGGGACTGGTCGTCGTTCACGGGCGATCAGCTGGTGATCAAGCAGATCCCTCCGGTCGAGCTCGACCTCGACCAGGTCGGATCGCTGATTCGCGAGGAGCTCGGGCGGCGCGAGGTGAAGCGGGTCGTCATCGACAGCCTTGCCGAGCTGTCGTTCGCCGCCCGGGACACGGAGCGGCTGCCCGGGTACGTGTGGGCGCTCGGCGGGTTCGTCCGCGCGGCCGGAGGCACGTCCGTCTTCACCAACGAGATCGCCGCGCTCGGTCAGAGCGGCGGGCTCGCGGGCCTGTCGTTCCTCTTCAACAACGTCTTCTTCCTGCGCTACGTCGAGGTGCACTCCGAGCTCGCACGCGGCCTGAGCGTTCTCAAGATGCGGCAGAGCAATCACGAGAAGGGGCTCAGGCAGTTCACGATCGACGAGAACGGGATCTCGTTCGGCGAGCAGCTCGAGGACGTCAGCGGTCTGCTCGGCTGGAGCGCACTGAGCGTCGACGAAGGCGTGTGAGCCTCAGCCGGCGGTCGACTCGATCATGCGGGGAGTCGTGTCCTTGCCGTCGAGGTCGTAGTAGACGCCGGGGAACGTCTGGAACTTCCCGCTGACGTTGTCGCGGAGCTGCGAGTGGCTGAACGTCAGCGACCCGTGGCCGGAGTCGACCACGTCGAACACCGCGCCGCCGCCTTCCCTCGCGGTGTTGTCGCTCATCGACGTGCCGGCGATCAGCACGTCGTCGTTCGTGCCGTCGAGGTAGATCGCACCGCCGCTACCGCCGCCCGGTGTCCCGTGTGAGGCGGGGTTCGCGCCCCAGCCGACGGCCCTGTTGCCGGTGAACACGCTGTTGTACACGTCCCACTGCACCGAGATGCTGCTCAGCGCGCCGCCGTTCGAGCAGCGGCCGCCCTCGAATGTGTCGTTCGTGATGTAGACCGGACGATTCTCGTACTGGGCGAGCACGCGGATTGCGCCGCCGCCGAGGTCGGGGCCGAACGCGTAGCAGCGGTTGTCGACGAAGTGCGTGTTGACCGCCTTGAACCGGCCGCCCTCGACGTAGATCGCGCCGCCGCCGACGACGCCGCCGTACCAGCACCGCGGCACGTTCGCCGTGCACGCCGCCTGATGCGTTCCGTCGTATCCGTTCGCGAAGGTGATGTTCTGCACCACGACCTGCGGATACGGCTGGTTGACGCAGTCGTCCGTCGACCACTTCCCCGCGCAGGTGTCCGACAGGAGGATCCGGCGCTTCCCGCCGCCGCTCAGCGTCACGAGCCCGCCCCCGTCGAGCACGACGAGATGACTCGTCTTGTTCACGTTCGCGGTAGCGCGCATCACGATCGCCACCGGCGCCGGTCCACAGGCAAAGGTGACGATCCCGCCGGCGGCAACGGCGCGAACAACGGCGCTCGACGTGCAGCTCGCGGGCGTGCCGTTGCCGATCACGTGATCGGGATGCGAGGTGTCGACGACACGCGCGGCGGCCGGCACCGCAACGTGGCCCGCAGGGCTGCCGAACGCGGCAGCGACTACGACGATGAGCGCTCCGAGCCCCCAGCGCACAGCGCGGATGCTATTGACTGGAAGCGATGTCCGAGCCGTTCGTCCTGATCCAATTGAGCGATCTGCATCTGGGCGGAACGTGGGGCGGCGATGCGGACCCGCGCGAGCGGCTCACCGACACGGTGCGCTGGATCGGCGCGCACGGCCCGCGGCCCGATGCAGTCGTCGTGACGGGCGACCTCGCCGACCACGCGGCGGACGAGGAGTACACGCTGGTGCGCGAGCTGCTCGAGCCGCTCGCGGCACCGCTCTATGTCCTGCCGGGAAACCACGACGACCGCGCCGCGCTCCGCCGCCACTTCGCAGCCCCAGGCGCCGGTGCCGAGCCCTTGCATGCCGTGTTCGAGCTCGGGCCGCTTCGGCTCGTCGTGGTCGACAGTGTCCGCCCGGGTGAGGACGCAGGCGCGCTCGACGGCGACCGGCTCGCCTGGATCGAGGCGGCGCTCGCAGAGGGCCGTGACCGGCCGACGGTGCTGGCGCTGCACCATCCGCCGCTGCTCACCGGCTTCGCCGCGTGGGATCAGATGCTCTTTCCGGAACCCGACCGCGAGGCGCTTGCCGCCGCCGTCGCCGTGAACCCGCAGGTGCTGCGGATCGTCGCCGGGCACGTTCACCGTCCGCTCGCCGGAACCCTCGGCGGCCGCAGCGTGCTGGCCGCCCCCGCGACGTACGTGCAGACGGATCTCGGCACCGATCTGAGCCTTGCGCTCACGAGCGAACGCCCCGGCTACGTCCTGCACACGCTGCGCGGCGGCGAGCTCATCTCGTCGGTGCAGTTCGTCTCGTAAGGGGATCAGGCGGGGTCGGTCGCGGGCACGGGCTCTTCGGCCGGCCGCAGCGCCACGAACACCCGCAGGATGAGCGCGAGGCAGTAGCCGATCAGCAGCGCGAACGCGATCGTGGCGACGCCGGCGGTCCCGCCGAGAACGAAGCCGACGACGAGCACCGTCAGCTCGATCGACGCGCGGACGCCGGCGATCGGGTAGCCGAAGCGGCGGTTGATCCCCGTCATCCAGCCGTCGCGCGGACCGGGGCCGAGGTTGGCGGTGAGGTAGAACGCGCTGCCGAGACCGACCGTCACGATTGCGAGCGCTGCTTGCGCTCCGCGCAGAACGAGTGCGTGCGGGTGCGGCACCACGTGCGTCATCACGTCGATCGCGACGCCGATGACGATCACGTTCGCGACCGTGCCGATGCCGGGGCGTTGACGGAGCGGAATCCACCCGAGCAGGACGACGATGCTGATCACGATCGTCGCCGTGCCGATGTCGAGCGGCGTCTGCCGCGCGATGCCCTGGGCGAGCACCGTCCACGGCGTGTTGCCAAGGCCGGCGTTGATCAGTCCGGCCTCGCCGGTTCCGAACAGCCACAGCCCGAGGAAGAGCACGGCCAGCGTGACCGGCCGCTGCCACGTCCACGCGGGACGCTCCGCGCTCCAGGGCAGAAGCGGGATCGTCCGGACGGGATTGAGGACGTTCATTGCGATGCGAATCCGCCCAGCGCTTTCACCCTGCGGGGCGAGAGCGCCGTGGAGACGACCAGCAGGACGAACGCATCGACTGCCAACAACGCCAGCGGCGCTTTGAAGCTTCCCGTCGCGTCGCGGACCGCACCGAGCAGCAGCGGTGCGAGCGCCGAGAACACGTAACCCACACCGAGCATCAGCGAGGTCACCGCGGCGACCTCGCCACGTGTCGCGCCTGCGTCGAGCGGCAGGACCATCACCGTCGTGAAGAGGATGCCGAACGAGGCGCCGGCCGCAGCAGCCCAGACCCAGGCGCTCGGGAGATCGAGGGCGAAGAACGTCGTCGCGAGCAGCGACAGCACCGCAGCCGAGACGAGGAAGATGCGTCGCGAGGTGAATCTGTGCGCGCCGAGCGCCGCGACGATCCCCGTGACAAGCGAGACGGCGTTCGCCACCGCGACGAGCGCGCCCGCGCTTCCCTGGCTCCAACCGCGTTCCACGTACGCGTCTGCGAGCCACGCGTTCAGGCCGTAGAAGAGCACGCTCTGCAAGGCGAACGTCGCCACGATCGCCCACGCGACCGGCGACCGCACAGGGAGCCGCGCGGGCTCGAGCGGCTCGGCCACCTGCCGGCGCCCGAAGACCCACGGCAAGACGAGCACGATCGAGACTGCGGAGTACACGGCGAGCACGCCACGCCAGCCGATCGCCGCAGCCAGCGCCGCCGCAGTCAGCGCGGCAATCGTCGCGCCGACATTGATCCCCGTCGCGTAGACACCGGTCCCGAGCGTCGGCGCGTTCACGTACTCCTCCTTGACGAGAACGGGCAGCAACGTTCCGGCGAGGGCGATCCCGATTCCGATCGGCACGGTCACGAGCAGCACGAGTGCGGCGCCCGGAACGACTGCGCGCACCACTCCGGCGATGCCGATCAGGAGCAGCGCCGTGCTCGTCGCCGAGCGGCCGTACCGCCGCTGCAATCGCGACGCGAACGGCGCGAACATGCCCATGCAGAGCACGGGGATCGTCACGACGAGGCCGGCGACCGCATGCGAGATGCCGAGCGACGACTGCATCCGCGCCTGGAGCGGGCCGATGCCGACGATCTGCGGACGCAGCATCAGCCCGATCGCGAACAGCGACAGGACACTCGACAGGCGGACAGCGTCAGCTGAGCGCGGCTGCGACGTCACCGAGTGCCTGGAAGCGAACGTCGAGCGCCTTCGCCGCCTCGACGAAGCGGTCGAGCATCGCCACACGGTGGGCGCGGCCGATCACCTGCGGGTGCATGCATACGGTCAGCACGCCGCCGTCGACGTTCGCGTCCATCCACGCAAGCTCGCCCTGCCAGATGTCGAGCACCGCGGTGGGAGAGGCGAGGCCGTGGCGTGGGGGGTCGAAGTTGAACTGGAACAGCGGCCAGTCGTCGAGCTCGAAGCACATCGGCAGCTCCCACAGCGTCGACTCGCGGCCGCGGACGAGCGGCTCGTCGCGCGTGACGCGATCGCCGATGCGCGGGTGGAACGGACGGAAGTCGTCGGTCATCAGGCTCGAGTCGTAGACGAAGCCGTACTCCTCGACGAGTCCCAGCGTCGCGTCGGAGAGATCCGATGACGGCGAGCGGTAGCCGAGCGGCCTGACTCCGACCTTGTCGTAGGCCGCGAGCGCGCGCTCCATGTCGGCGCGCTCCTCACCGGGCGTCTGCCCAGACGGGTCGACGTGCGCGTACGAGTGCGCGGCGAGCTCGTGGCCGCGCTCGAGGATCGCATTCGTCTCGTCGGGAAACGAGTCGACGGTGTGGCCGGGAGTGAAGAACGTCGCGCGTATGTCGTGCCGTGCGAGGAAGTCGAGCAGGCGCGGTACGCCGACGCGCGCCCCGTACTCGCCCCGGTTGAGCATCGCCGGCGTCGTGCGCGGGAAGCCGAACCACACCGACATCGCGTCGAAGTCGAACGAGAGGCAGACGACGCTGTTCGGCACTCACCGATCGTAGTCTCAGAACCTGAACCGGAACGACGCTCGTCGATCTGGGCGTGCCCGCACAGCGCGGCCAGGCGGCACAGTCTTCATTCCGGTTCAGGTTCTTAGCGGTCGATCATGCGCTGGTTCGCCTCGGAGTAGCGTGCGCCGACGGCCTCCGGTGACGCATCTTCGATCTGGCGCAGGTCGTCCTCGGTGAGCTCGAGCTCGATCGCGGCGAGGTTCTCATCGAGCCGGTGCACCTTCGTCGTGCCCGGGATCGGAACGATCCACGGCTTCTGGGCGAGCAGCCAGGCGAGGGCGACCTGCGCCGGCGTCGCGTTCTTCCGCTCGGCGATCTCCTTCAACAGCTCGACGAACGCGAGGTTCGCCTCGCGCGCGTCCGGGTCGGTGAACCGAGGGATCGTGTTGCGGAAGTCGCCGCTCTCGAACTCGGTCTTCGCGTCGACCGCGCCGGTGAGAAAGCCTTTGCCGAGCGGGCTGAACGGGACGAAACCGATGCCGAGCTCCTCGAGGGTCGGGACGATCGCCTCCTCCGGCTCGCGCCACCACAGTGAGTATTCGCTCTGCAGTGCCGTCACGGGCTGTACCGCGTGCGCGCGGCGGATGTTCTGGACGCCTGCCTCCGACAGGCCGAAGTGCCGGACCTTGCCCTGCTCGATCAGCTCCTTCACCGTCCCGGCGACGTCTTCCATCGGGACGTTCGGGTCGACGCGGTGCTGGTAGAGCAGGTCGATGCGGTCGGTGCGGAGGCGCCGCAGTGAGTCGTCGACCGAGCTGCGAATCGTCTCCGGCCGGCTGTCCGCTCCGGTCGAGGTCCCGGTCGAGAGCTCGAAGCCGAACTTGGTCGCGATCACGACCTGGTCGCGGACGGGTTCGAGCGCCTCGCCGACGAGCTCCTCGTTGGCGAACGGCCCGTAGACCTGCGCCGTGTCGAAAAACGTGACGCCGCGGTCGACGGCGTCGCGGATCAGCGCGATCCCATGCTCCTTCGGCGGGATCGGCGGGAAGCTCTGGCTGAGCCCCATGCAGCCGAGACCGAGTGCGGAGACTTCGAGCCGCTGTCCGAGCGTGCGCTTCTTCATGCCGGCACTCAACCAGGTTGCGCGCTCAACGGCGTTACGCTCGGCGCATGCAGATCACCAGAAGTAGCCTCGACACGGGCCGCGGGCCGACTGACTGGTTCACCGGGGACGTCTACATCGACACGATCACCGCGCCCGGCGACGGCTGGCGCGTCGGCGCTGCGAGCGTGCACTTCACGCCGGGCGCACGGACTGCGTGGCACACGCATCCGCACGGGCAGACGATCTGGGTCACCGAGGGCGTCGGCCTCTGTCAGCGAGAGGGCGGCGCGGTCGAGGAGATCCGTCCGGGCGACCGCGTGTTCTTCGAGCCGGGCGAGAACCACTGGCACGGCGCAGCGCCGAACCGGTTCATGGTGCACATCGCGATGCAGCAGGCGGACGACGACGGGAACGTGGTCGCCTGGGGCGCGCACGTTACCGACGAGGAGTACGGAATCCGCCCTTGACTTTGCCCCACAAAGTGCGCTAGCTTTGTGGGACAAAGTAAGCGATGCGCCGCATCGCGGAAGGGATGGAGATGACAGAGAACGGCACGACCCATCTGATGGCACCCGCGACCGGCGGCGAGCCCGTGTTCCGGTCGGTGCCCTGGCTCCTATTGGCCGCCGTGCTCCGCGGCTTCGGCGGGACGATGCTCCTCCTCTGGTCGACGGCGCCGGGGATCGACATCGCCGGTCGCGCGGCGATCGCGCTCGCCGGCGTCCTCGTGATCGCACTCGCGGTCCGGACGCTGTTCGAAGGCGTCCTGATCGAGCCCGGCGGGGTCTTCGTGCGGAACGTCTTCCGCTCGTGGCGGCTTCGCTGGGACGAGATCGAGGACGTCGAGCCGGCGAGGACCTGGTTCAACCTGGCGTTCACGCTCCGTGACGGCCGGCAGATCCCAGCGCGCGGCGTCGGCGCGGTGTCGCGGCACGAGCGGGAGCGTCTGGCGTCCGTCATCCTGGCGACGCGGCCGAAGTTCGCTCGATGAGCGAGTGGTTCGACACGTTCAGCGCGCCGAAGCCCGCGCCGGACCCCTACGACGCTGCGGCGGCCGAGCCGGGGAGCACGGAACCCGAAGCCGAGCTCGATCCCCGGGAGGCCGCCGCACTCCTCGCACGAACCGCGCGCGACGCGGAACGCGAGCTCGACCGGCGGCCGCCGTACCTCATGCTCCTGGCCTCACTGGTCGTGCTGGTCGCCTACGGCGTCCTCTGGCTGTCGGTGCGGAACCAGCATCCGTACACGGGGCCGGCCGGCTGGGCGCTCGGCGTGACCTACGGAACGATCGCGGTCTGGGTGGTCGTCGTCCTGATCGTGCGAAACCGCGCCCTCACGGGCGTGAGCGGCCGCTCGATGCGGCAGGGACACTGGGAAGGTCTTGCGTTCGCGGTGATCTGGACGTTCGTCTACGTCTTCGAGGGCGCCCTCACACACGCCGGCGCGAGCTGGGAGATCACGCGCGGGATCTTCCCGGCGGCGGCGCCGATCGTGGTCGTCGGCTCGGCTGCAGCGGCGAATCAGGCGGCGCGGCAGAACTGGTCGTGGACGGGCTTTGCGCTCGGAGCCGTCGTTCTCGCCGGCGGCGCGTCGTACTCGGGTCCGCGGGCGGTGTGGGGGATCATCGGCGTGGGCCTCTGCGTCCTGCTCGTCGTGCGGGCAGCGCAGGCCTGGTGGCTCCAGCGCGGTTGAGCAACGAGTGGACGACGAGCTCGATCCGCTGATTCACGTTCCCGCGCGCCTGCGGATCGTCGCGACGCTCGCGGCGCTCGACGAGGGCGACGCGCTCTCCTTCACGCGCCTGCAGACGATGATCGGGCTCACGCCCGGCAACCTGATCACGCATCTCCGCAAGCTCGAGGAGGCCGGGTACATCCTCACCGAGAAGGCGGCGCAGACGTCCGTCGCACTCACGCCGCGCGGACGGGCCGCGTTCGCCGCCTACCGCGCGTCGCTCAGCGAGCTACTTGCCGGCGGTTAGGCCGCCGTCGATCACGAGCCCCGACCCAACCACGAAGCGCGATTCGTCCGAGGCGAGGTAGAGCGCCGCGCGCGCGACGTCCTCGGCGGTGCCGAGGTCGCCGGTCAGCTGCCGCGAGCGGATCGCGCGCCGTCCCTCTTCGGGGTCGTCGTACGAGTCGCGGAGGTAGCCCTCCACGAACGGCGTCATGATCGTCCCGGGCAGCAGCGCATTGACGCGCACGCCGTGCGGTGCGAGGTCGACCTGCAACGACTTCGTCAGCGCCAGGACCGCGCCCTTCGACGCGGCATACGCGACCCGTCGTGCGAGCCCCACCTCCGCGATCGCGGACGACATGTTCACGATCGAGCCCGAGCGCTGCGCGATCATCGTCGGCACGACTGCACGGCACATGAGGAACACCCCGCGTGCGTTCACCGCCATGACGCGCTCCCAGAGCTCGACCGTCGTCTCCTCGATGTCGCCGACTCCGGCGATGCCGGCATTGTTGAACAGCACGTCGATGCGGCTGTGCTCGGCGACGACGCGCGCGGCGAGCGCCTGCGTCTCCGCTTCGTCGGTCACGTCGACGCGATAGGCCGTGCCGTCGAGGTCGGCGGCGACCACTGTTGCGCCCTCGGCTCCGAAGAGCTCCGCCGCCGCGCGTCCGATTCCGGATGCGGCGCCGGTGACGATGCAGACCTTGCCCGCGAGCCTCACGAGTGCGCACGGTACTAACGTGGGCACGTGGACGTGAGAATCGAAGCCGGGGCGAAGACCGACTGGTTCGTCGACCCGGGGACCGAAGCGGTCACCGCGAACGCGCCGTCGCGGCTCGAGCCGGCGCCGGCCGGAGACTTCATGCTCTCGGCGCTCGTCGAAGCGGAGCTGCGCGAGACGTTCGACGCGGGCGCGCTGGTCGTCTGGGCGAACGACCGGACGTGGGCGAAGCTCGCGCTCGAGCGGAATCCGGAGGGGCGCCCGACGATCGTCTCCGTCGTCACGCGCGGCGTCTCCGACGACTGCAACTCGTACGCGCTCGCCGGCGCGCGAGCGTGGCTGCGCATCGCTCGCATCGGAGCCGCCTATGCGTTCCACGCCTCCGAGAACGGCGAGCGCTGGCAGCTCATCAGGCACTTCCGCCTCGACGCCGACGGCGTCCGGATCGGCTTCGAGTCGCAGTCGCCGCTTGGCGAGGGATGCGCTGCGACGTTCTCGCACTGCGAGCTCGTGCAGGGCACCCTCGCCGATCTGCGCGACGGGAGCTAGCGAGGGTTTCGCCTCCCGGGGGAGCGCAGGCTCCCCCCGGGTCGGGCGAAAGCGCTCGTCAGGCGGCGCGGCTCCAGGGCCACGCGGGGACGAGCGCGCCGAGCGACCACCGGCGATGCGGCTCACCGGTGAGCTGGCGGGCGCGCAACTCGAGGAGAGGTTCGAGGTGCGCGGTGCGGCGGAACGGATCGGCCAGCATCCTGCCGCCCCCTAGCGGCAGTGCGGCGACGACCTTTCCGCCGACCTCGGCGACGACGTGCCGGCCCGTCGGGGCCGGCGCGCCGTCGAGCTTTGCGAGGCAGGCGAGCGCCTCGTCGTCTTCGTCGCGGGCGAGGCGAAGCAGCACCGGCTCGCGGAGCGGCGGCTGCTTGCCCGCGAGCCGCGCCTCGCGTCGCAGGTCTGCGCGCCGGAGGTCGCGCTGGAGGTCGTGCTCGCGCTGGCGCGCGAGCTCCTCGTACATGGCTGGGCTCAGCAGGTGCATCGCTCTGCCCAGCTCATGCTCGGACCCGCTCGGGGTCGGACCTGACGATGACGGTGTCGGCGACCTGGATGATCTCGTCCGCCGGCAGGTCGGCCCGCTTCGCGTGCTCGCGGACCGCTTGCGGGCTCGTCGCCTCGTAGATGCAGATCGTCCCGACCTGGCCGTCGGTCTCGTCGAGGACGTAGCTGCGGATCCAGCGGACGTCGTCCGGCATCTCCTCGCCGACGGCGGTCGAACGCTCAGCGGCTGCCGTCAGGGCGTCGGGGGTCGTCCAGCCGGAACGGCGAAGGATTGCGTAGAGCTGCATTGGTCTTGGCTCCTCTCATCGGGGTGCCTCCACCGTAGAAACCACGCCCTGGGCGGCGAATCGGCGCGATTGCCCATATTGGGCAGGCGCGTTACCGATCTTCGAGCAGGCCGAGCCGGGCGGCTTCTGCCGCCGCCTCGCCGCGGGTCTTCGCCTGCAGCTTGCGCAGCACGGCGGAGACATGGTGATCGACGGTGCGGCGCGAAAGGACGAGCCGCTCGGCGACGTCGGCGTTGCGCAGGCCGTCGGCGACGAGGCGCAGCACCTCGAGCTCCCGCACGGTCAGCTCGAATGGGTTCGCCCGGGTCGACGGCCGGGGGCCGCGCGGCACCGGCACGCCGAGCGTGCGCAGCCGCTCGCGGGTCAGCTTCGCGGACGGCTCGGCGCCGAGCCGCTCGAACTCGGCAAGCGCCGCGAGGACGTCGTCCGGGCACTCCGACTCGGCGAGCGCGCGCGCCGCCTCGTACGGGCAGCCTCGCTCGCGCCAGCGCTCCGCGGCCTCCTCGGGGTGGAGCTCGATCTGCAGCCGGTACGGCTCCGCGATCCACTCCGGGGCGTCGCGCAACGCTCCCGCCTTCCACTGCCAGTACGCGAGCTCGCCGGCGAACCACACGTGCCGCTTCTCGAGCGCGAGCTGGTAGACGGCGTGCGCCTCGGCGCGGGTGCGCTCCAGGTCGCCCGCGAGCCAGGCGGCCTCCGCGCGCGCGGCATGCACGTGCCCGAGCCGCTGCAGGTGGCCGCCGGGCCACGCGAGCGCGAGCGCGCGGTCGAGCGGGTCGAACGCGTTCTCGTCTCCGGCGCGCGCGCGGACGCGGCCGAGGGCGACGGTCGCGGTGATCTCGGTCGTCGCCGACGCAGGCCGCTCGAGGACCTTCGCCGCCGCCTCGGCGCCCGCAGCCCAGCGCCCGCGATAGACGAGCAGCGCGGCGAGCCACGCGCGGGTGTACCCCGAATCGCGGTCGTGCTCGTCCGCGTACGCGATGTGCGCGCGAAGCCAGCGCTCGGCCAGCTCGAGCTCGTACATCTCGGCGAGGCCGGTCCCGAGCATCCACTGCGCGGTTGCAATGCGCTGCTCGAGCCCGTGCTCCTCGGCGACCTCGAGCGCCTCCTCGAGGATCGCGACCCCGACCTCGATCTCGCCGGCCATGACGCTGGCCGTCCCGACCATCGTCAGGCCGGTTGCGAGCGTCTCCATGTCTTCGAGCTGCCGCGCGAGCGCGACCGCCTTCCCGCCCCAGACGACGGCGAGCCCGTTGTCGCGGCTGATCATGCGCACGTACGCCTGGTAGGCGTATGCGGAGGCGAGCTCACAGCTCGGCGGTAGCGACTCGAGCGTCTCGATCGCGGCCGCGCTCGCCGTCTCGGCCTCGGCGTTCCGGCCGAGCGCGATGCACGGCGTCGTGAGGCGCGCCAGGTTGTCACCGGCTCCGAGCCGGTCGCCGAACCGCAGACGCAGCTCGATCGCCTTGTTCCACGACTCGATCGACGTTTCGTAGCTGCCGTTCGCCTGGGCCTCGGCGGCGTGCGCCGCGAGGAGATCGGCGCGGGCCGCGGGCGGCAACCCGTCGGCGTGCCGCAGCACACGCGCGTACTGCGCGGCCGCCTCGCGATGAGCGCCCGCGCGCGCGCCGCGCTCGGCCGCGTCGCGGCCGTGACGGAGCACGCTCTCGACATCGCCTGCCTCCTCCGCGTGGTGGGCGAGCCGCGAGCTGTCGATCACCGGCGCGCGCTCGAGCACCCGCAGGATCGAGGCGTTGAGGTCGCGTCGGCGCTGCGGCGGAACCGTGCTCTCGACGGCGAGCCGCGCGAGCTCGTGGCGGAACGTGACCGCGCCGGGCTCGGCGAGCAGCACGCCGGCGGTGACGCACTCGTCGACCGACGCGGCGAGGTCCGGGAACGCCTCGTCCAGCAGCCACAGCTCGGCGCGTGTCGGCACCATCGCCGCGCCTTCGAGCAGCCGTTGCGCGTTCGGGCTGAGACGCGCCGTGCGGGCGAGGATCGCGTCGCGCACGTTCGCGGGAACCGTTTCGTGCGCGCAGTCGAGCACCTCGCTGACGAAGAACGGATTGCCGCCCGTGCGGTCGTAGACGTCGTCGCCGTCGGCATCGCGCCCGGCCGCCAGCGTCCGAACGCCCTCACGCGTCAGCGGCGAGACCTCCAGCCGCTCGACGGACGGCAAGGACGCGAGATCGCCGAGCAACATGCGCAGAGGCTGCCCGTCGACCGCCTCGTCCTCGCGGTAGGTGACGACGAGCAGCGACGGCGTCTCGTCGATTCGCCGCCCGAGGATCCGCAGCACGTCGAGCGTCGCGACGTCGGCCCAATGCGCGTCCTCGATCACGACGACGGTGGGTGTGCGCAGCTCTTCGAGCAGCGCGAAGGCCACCTGGCGGCCCGTGCCGCAACCGTCGACCTCGGCCGCGAGGCGGCCGCCGACGACGGCGGCGATGTCGACAAGCGGCCCGAGCGGCTCCGGCGTCAGCAGGTGCTCGCACGTACCGGTCAGGACGCGGCCGGTGACGCGCTCGAGAAAGGCGCGGACGAGCGCCGTCTTCCCGCCGCCCGCCTCACCGCCGACGAAGACCACGCGGCCGCCGGCCCGCCGGGCCGCGGCGAGCCGCTCGAGCAGGGGCTCACGCTCGAGGAGTTCCACGGTTCAAGTGTGCAGAAAATGTCATGGGTGCCAGAAGCACCGATGACTTCCGCGTCCGGGGCGAGTCGTAGTAGCGTGACGGTCGTGGCGACCACCGCCGGCGAGGACCTCGGGGCGACACTCGAGCAGTACCGCTCGGAGCTGACCGGGTACTGCTACCGCATGCTCGCGTCGCCCTTCGAGGCCGAGGACGCGGTGCAGGAGACGATGATCCGCGCCTGGCGCGCACACGACCGCTTCGAGGGTCGTTCGGCGCTTCGCTCGTGGCTCTACCGGATCGCGACGAACGTCTGTCTCGACATGCTGAACGGCCGCGAGCGGCGGCCGCGGCCGATGGACCTCGGCCCCGCCGGCGCGCCGGTCTTCGAGAACCTGAACATTCCCGCCGAGGTCACCTGGCTGCAGCCGACGCCGACGCCGGAGGACGAAGCGCTCGGCCGCGAATCGGTCCGGCTCGCGTTCGTGGCCGCGCTCCAGCACCTGCCGCCGAAGCAGCGCGCGGTGCTGATCCTGTCCGAGGTGCTGCGCTGGCAGGCGACCGAGATCGGCGAGCTGCTCGACACGTCCGTCGCATCGGTGAACAGCGCGCTGCAGCGCGCCCGCGCGACGCTCGCCGCGCGCGACCTGAGCGAGGGCCTGCTCGCCGAGGACGTCGACCGGGCGCTGCTCGAGCGCTACGTCAAGGCGTTCGAGGACTACGACCTCGACGCGCTCACGTCGCTGATCCACGAGGACGTCACCCAGTCGATGCCGCCGTTCGACCTGTGGCTCTCCGGCCGCGACGACCTGATGACCTGGTGGTTCGGACCGGGCATCGGCTGCAAGGGGTCGCGCGTCATCCCGACGATCGCAGCCAACGGCTCGCCGGCGTTCGGCCAGTACAAGCCCGCCGACGACGGCAACGGCTACGTGCCGTGGGCGCTACAGGTGCTCGAGATCGTCGACGGACGCGTCGCGGAGTTCACGTTCTTCCTCGACACCGAGACGCTCTTCCCGCTCTTCGGGCTGCCGCTGCAGTTCGAGGCCTAGCACCTCCGCCAGCCCGACGAGCTCGATGAGCTCGCGAAGCGCGTCCGGTGGATCGACGAGCACGATGCGCGAGCCGCGACGGCGTGCGTCGAGCTGCAACCGGGCGAGCCGGTCGACGAGCCGGAGGGTGGCCATACCGGTTTAGGACCGGGAACGGCGCCGAAACTCATCGAGGCGGCGCCGGGCCTGCTTCGTCGGGCGCGCACCGAGGTCGGCGCCGAGCGGGGGAGGGGCGAGCTTCCGCTCGAGCGCCTGCCGCTCGCGCTGCGCGCGCGACTCTCCGGTCTCGTCGTAGAGCCCCTGGGCGACCTTCGCCGGCCCGCGCTTGTCGGCGAGACCGGCGACGACGACCGTCCATTCGGTCGTTCCGATCCGGATCTGCACCGTGTCGCCGACGCGCACCTCCTTCGCCGGCTTCACGCGGGCATCGTTGAGATGCACGTGGCCGCCGAGCACCGCGTCGGTCGCGAGCGCACGCGTCTTGTAGAAGCGCGCCGCCCAGAGCCACTTGTCGATGCGCACCGCATCCACCGCCCTATCATCGCGGTGATGCGCATGGGCGCCGTCCATCTGACCGTCGCCGACCTCGGCCGCTCGCTCGAGTGGTACGAGAACGCGATCGGCCTGCACGTGCACGAGCGCGAGGACGGGACCGCCCGGCTCGGCGCCGGCGGCGAGGACCTGCTCGTTCTCACCGAGCAGCCGGGCGCGCTTCCTGCAGACGGCTACTCCGGCCTCTTTCACTTCGCCCTGCTCGTCCCGTCCCGGGCCGACCTCGCCGACTGGCTCGCGCACGCGGCACGCGACCGCGTGCCGCTGCAGGGGCTCTCGGACCATTACGTCAGTGAGGCCATCTACCTCCGCGATCCCGATCACCACGGGATCGAGATCTACGCCGACCGTCCGCGCGAGCTCTGGGAGGGCCAGGTGATGGAGCGGATGACGACGCTCCCGCTTGATGTCGACGACCTGCTCGCCGAGGCGACCGGCGACTTCGCGGGCCTTTCCGAGGGGACGACGATGGGGCACGTCCACCTCTCCGTCGCGGACGTCGAGGCGAGCGTCGCGTTCTACCGCGAGCTCGGGCTCGACCTGATGGCCCGCTACGGCGACCAGGCGGCGTTCCTCTCCTGGGGCGGCTACCACCACCACCTCGGCGCGAACACGTGGCAGAGCCTCGGCGCGCCGTACGCGCCTGCCGATCGCGCGCGTCTCATCCGCTTCGAGATCCTCGAGAGCGGTGGAGAACGGACGCTCGTCGATCCTGCGGGAATCCCGCTGGCGCTCTCCGGTTAGGCTGTCCGCCGGATGGCTGCTGCGGAAGAAGACGTCGCGGAGCTCGGGCTCGACGAGACTCGCGACCTGACCGGCGTCTACCGCTACTACGAGCTCGCGAAGCGGGCCGAGTGGCAGGTGCGCGACCTCCCGTGGGGCGAGCTGCCGCCGATCCCCGAGTACGCAGGCTCGCCGCAGAAGCTGGCCCGGCGGCGCGATCTGTGGCGCTCGGTCGTCACGCAGCAGCTGCAGGCCGACGAGCTGGCCGTGCAGATGGCGACGCAGCTCTTCGCGATCGCCCCGGACCGCGAGGCGAAGCTCTACTACACGACGATGGTGCAGGACGAGTCGCGCCACACCGAGGCATGGCTGAAGCTGATCCACGAGGCCGGCGGTCCGACCGAGCGCGACCCGTACCTCGACGAGCTCGCGCGCATGACGCTCGACGCCGAGACGCTCGAGGAGAAGGTCTTCGTCATGCAGGTCTTCTACGAGCGGTTGATCATCCCGCGCTTCCGGATGATCGCGCGCTCCTCGCGCGGCACCGTGCTCGAGGATCTCTGCAACCGCCTGACGATCGACGACGGGATCCACCACGGCGCCGGCATGGCGTACGAGCGCGTGTTGCTCGAGGGCGTGGGGAAGAAGATGACGTCACGCCTCGTCGCCGCGGCGAACCGGATGCTCCCGATGTTCGCCCAGCACGCGATGTGGCGGCCGAAGGCGCGCGAGTTCATCGGTCAGCTGATGCGCGAGACCGACGTGCGCATGCTCAAAGAGGACCTGGAGAACGGCGTCCGGCTCGCGAAGTCGCTCGGGATCGACGTCTCCGAGATCGACATCCCCGCCGAGCTGCATTAGCGCCCGGCCGCAAGGGACGGTGGCGCAGGTCAGAGTCCGGCCGCTCGGATACTCGGAAGCGGTCGCAGTGCCCGCCGAAGAGGCGGTGCCATCAGTAGGGCAAGCTCGATGACTCCGCCGACGAGGAGCACTCCCTGGCTTCCGACATACCGCCCGCCGATGAACCACGCGATGTCGAGAAGGAGGCCCAGGAAGGTTCCGACTGTCAGGAGCCACCAGGCGACACGCCAGCGCAGCCAAAGACCGACATAGAGCAACGCTCCCACTACGACGTCCCCAATCAGGTACGCGCGGGGCGGCTCCTTCCCACCCACCCCAGCGAAAGACAGCGCCCACATCACGAGCTCAACCGCGAAGAACGCAACGATGATCCGACGTGCTGCCGACACTCTCGTCGAGTACCCGCTCGGGGTGTATTCGCGAACACTGGCCCAGCCGTGTGTTGGATTCGGAGCGCGTTCGATTGGTCGATTCGGGGAATTGAGGCGCAGTGATTGGTGGCGTTCCGTGGCATGACGGCGGTGTCCTTCTCGGTCTCGCCGGGTTGGCGTTCGCCGTCGTCTTTGCGGTTGCGATATCGCCGATGGCAGGGATTGAGACAGTTCTCCTCGCAATCTTGGCGATCGCGGGTCGGATCGCGTTCGTCCGCCTGAAGCCTCATGCCGAGGCGCGACGCGCGCGATTGAAGGCCGAGCGGGGCAAGCTCTAAAGCATGGCAGCAGTCGTCAGGCGCACTTCGCGAACGCTCGCCCAGCCGAGGTCTACTGCTCGAAGAGGGTAGGTTCGCCACCGCCCGGGCTAGAGACGATCTTGACTCCGGGCGCGTTGACCTCCCACGCTTCGTAGTTTGGGTCGGCGCGTGCGTCTAGCACTGTGCCGTCGCCGAACGTGACTCTCAGCGCGCCGTCTAAGCGAGAGACGGAGATCGCCTCGACCGCCTTGCCGAAGCACGCCAGTACCGGGAGGAGGCTCGACTTGTCCTCGGGCTCAACGATCACGGGGTCGGTATTCGCAGCGCGAACAGTGAACGGCGTCTCCAGGATGATCGAGCCTTCGTACGTCTCCACGCCGTGAAGGTGAAGAGTGACTCGATTGTCGATCGTCAGCATCAGGGTCTCGCGACCCTCGAGAGCGACGCCCCAGTGCTCGGTGGTTTCGGTCAGAGACGACGTCACCGCCTGATTCAAGCAGGCGGCCGTCGTTTCTCGTCAGGCGTCATTCGCGAACCCTCGCGCATCCGACGCATCCGTACTCTGTCGGGGGTGAACTCGAACACATCCCGCGCTGAACTAGCGCTTTCAGAGTTGTGCAGCAAGCTCGGCTACTGCCTGTCTCCCGACGACGAGGAGGCGATCCTTGCCGATCCGCCTCTGACGCAAGAGGCGTTTGTTGACGCGGTGCTAGTTGCCGAGGGACGCGACCCCAGCGTGATCCTCAAGCAGGATCGCCGTCCGTTGCTCAGCATCGTTGACAAATGGGCGGTGTACAAGGACGAGGGCGAATCGGCTTCGTTTGCAGAGCGCCCGCGCTTCCCGTCCGACCGTTAGGTCTCGCTCAGGCGTCATAACGCAACGCTCGCCCACCGCGGCGTCCCCTCTCCTCAGCCGAGCGCCTGGCTGCGCGGGAACCACATTCCGCGCCAGTTCGGCGGATTCATATGCGGCCGCAGTTGATCGTCCAACTCTGAGACGTCTACGTCCTCGACGATCTGTCGAACGGGCGGGACGTCGAAGCCGTGGCGGTCGAGCCACTCGCGCCGCAAGATACAGATGGCGTCGTCCACGTCGGTGGCGGTGACACCGAAGCCGACCTGCCGCTCCCACGTTCCGACAACCACGCCCTCGCTCTTGATCGGCGGGTATTCGAACGTGATCCAGTACCGAGTTAGCTGCTCCATGGAACGCAGTCTGGACGGTACCGGGGCCGCAACGGCTCAGGGTGCATTCCCGAACCCTGGCCCAGACTAGAGTGCCGTTGCGCGGCAAGGATGACGCGCACATGATGAGGGAGTGGAAGGGATTCGGTGGCAGCGCTCTCGTTGGCTTGTCATTCGGTTCGCTGAGGATTCCGATGGCCGCGTGGATGACTGGCAACACGTCTCCGGACACTGGGATGAGCCAAGCGCTCGCGACGAGGCAAGCAGGCTAAACCGAGCCAACGACGAGCCCTCGGCTCGCTATGACGTCGTTCAGGTCGAGTCGCGCGGTGTGTACCCGGCCGACGAAAGCCCGCCCTGGGAGCCCGACCCAGACCGGTTCAAGAGCCGCGGGTACGAGGCGACTGAATAGCCAGTCGCGACCCCTGCTCAGGGTGCATTGCGCAACACTGGCTCAGGCGTCATTCTTCTTCGTAGAACTCCGGACGCAGGTCAGCGATTCTCGCGGCTCGGAGGCAGCGGGTATGTGCCCACAGCAGTTGGGAGACCTCGTCGTCGTTCGCAGTGAGATCGATGGTCACGGGATCGAGACGCGACGGAGTGATGGCCTGGTCGCAGAAGCAGCAACCGACTCCGACGACTCGCCCGAACTCTGTTTCGACGTTCAGGTCGGACACGATTCGGCGCTCCCGGTCACAAACGTCGTCAGGTCCTCGGTCCAACGGACATGCCTGGCCTGATTCAAGCAGGCGGTTGTTTTCTTTCCGTCAGGGTGCATCCCGGAACACTGGCCCAGGCCACCGCGCTTAGGCTTTCAGCGTGTCCAGCGTCGACTTTCCCGAGATGCGGCAGCGACTTTTCATCGCGGCCAGCTCTCTTTGTGATCAGGAATTCCAAGACAGGCTCTGGCGACGCGGAGAGAGGCTGAACGATCAGGAAGAAGGGTTTGACGACGCGATCCTCTTTGTGATCGATGAACTTGACTGGCCCGCGCCGAGCGAGTTAGTCGGCAGTGTTCTGATCGATGACTCCGAGCTGGCGGCGTTCCAGCGTCTTTCGGGGGCTCTCCGCGATCTCGTCCGCAGCATCGGGCAGCGGGGGACCTTCGAGGACGCCGTCGCGACCGGGGGCCTGTGGCGAGGTGTTCGAGAAGCCGCGTACTCACTGAAGACCCTGCTTGGCTAGCCGCTGTCAGGGTGCACTCCTGAACACTCGCCCAGTCCAGCGTTCGACGCCGGCGAAGGACGGGGAATCTTAGAGCCAGTTAAGGAACGGCCAGTAGTCTTCGGGCGTGCGCGGCTCGAAGGCCGGGTTGTCCTTCTTTGCGGGCGTCGTTGGGGTTTTCGCGGTGATGGCTGCCGGCTGTGGCGGTTCGAGCCCCAAGTCGGTTGCGGGCGCTGCCAAAACGACTTTGTCGCGTACCGACACGACGCCGCCAGGGACGACGACGTCGAGCGCCGCTACGACTAGGCCCGCTACTGGCCCGGCGAAGTTTTTGGATGAGTGGGCTGTGTGCGAGCGGGCGCACGGTGACGCGCACCAACCCGTTCCGACTATTGATGTGCATGGGGTTATCAACATCGTGGCCCCGTTCGCCTCGCCGGGCGGTGTCCACATCCGCGGAGGGCCTGAACCCGCCACCGGCACTTGCAGTGCGTACTTGAACAAGGCCCGGCGCGCGTTGCGCTCCGCCCACCCGGTTCGAGACCCGAACGGCCCAGACCACGCGACGCAGATCAAGTACGCAAGGTGCATGCGGGCGAACGGCGTCCCGAACTTTCCCTACCCGGAGGCCAACGACCCGTCCAGGACGGACTTCAACGGCACCGGCGTCGACCCGAACAGTCCGGCCGTCGTGCGCGTGAACAACTTGTGCGGCAAGGAGCTCGGCCTGCCTACATGGTGGATCAAAGGCTGGGGGATGCCAGGGGACATCAGCGTCAGGTCCCCCGGGGTCCCCGACAACCAATAGCCGCTCGAGTGCTCAACGCTCCCTAGATCGACGGCCGCCGTTCGGGCGTCATTCGTCAACGCTCGCGCAGCCGAGAGCGGAGCTCTTCTCTCGATTTCAGTTCGGCCCTGCTAGACGCCGGGTGCTCGGTCGGGGCCGACTGCTAGGTCAGTTCGAGACGAAGGACAGACGCTGCTGCTTCTGCTCGCTTGACGACGAAGAAGTGCTCAGTGCCGTCGTCGAGGCGAAGCACGAGTCGTCGCCGCAGCCCGCCGTCGAACAGCCCACCAGTCCGGGGCGCAACCTCGACGTCTGCGACTCGGGAACGCGGAATGGAGATGTCTCGCGCACCAAACAATCTGTCGAAGGCGCGGGGCCGGAACAGGACGCGATGATTCGTGACGATCAGCCTGCCACCTTTCGTCGTCCGACCCTGCGTCATCGCCGCGAGCCGACTCAACCGAACGTGTTCGTCAGGCGCGAGTCCAGCCGTCACCCTGGGATCATGCCTCGCGCGAACCGCTAGAGGGCGGAACTCGAGCCGCCATTAGGCGTCGCCGCTCAGGGTGTATTCGCGTCACTGGTCCAGCCGACCCTTTCGGCTACTCCCACGCTCAGGCGCAAGGGCCTAGCGCTGTTCGAGGATGAGGCGGTGCATGCCGGAGAGCGGCAGCACGTCCTCGATGCGGGCGCGCGTCGACCCGAGCGTCAGCTCGTCGCCCGGTGAGGGCGGCTCGGGCAGCTGAATGCGCCCGGTCGCGATCACCGCGCCGTTCTTGCGCAGCTCGTATTCGTAGTCGCTCACCGCAGGGACCCCGGCCGAGCTTACCTGCGCGCGCCGGTACGCTCGCCCCTAATGGGTGATCTTCCGATCCGCGGCGGGTGTCTCTGCGGTGGCGTCCGGTACGAGATCGACGAGCCGCTGCACACGGCGTCGTACTGCCACTGCACGCGGTGCCAGCGCCGGACCGGCACGGCGGCGTCGGCGAGCGCCCGCGTCGTCGAAGGCTCGCTCCGGATCGTGAGCGGCGACGAGCTGATCCACGCCTACGAGCCGGCCGACGGCTGGGCGAAGCTCTTCTGCTCGGCCTGCGGCGGCGCGCTCTTCAGCCGCAACCCGGAGAACGGCGCGACGAGCGTGCGGCTCGGCACCGTCGACGGCGATCCCGGTGTGCGCCCGGAGTACCGCCAGTTCGTCGCCTACGCGGCGCCGTGGGAGCCGATCCCGGACGACGGCCTGCCGCGCTTTCCCGAGCGCCGGCCCGGCTGAGTCACATGCTCGGGCGGGCGGCGTGGCTGCTGCCGTCGGCGATCGCGATCGCCGCAGCCTACGACGGCTACTGCGCCGTTACCTCCCGGACCGCCGGCAGCGTCGACGCGATCGGCTTCGTGGCGGCCGCGATCGCGCTGCTCGTCCTGGTCGTGTGTGTGTTCTCGGGGCACGGCGCGCGCGCCGTCTTCGCCTCGGTCCCCGCGATCGCGCTTCTCGCCACTGCCTGGCTTTTCACCGACGACCCGTACTACGCGCCGCAGAAGGTGCGGTACGGCCACGACGTGCCCGTCGGCTGGTGGGTGCTCGTTGCCGTTGCCGTCGCGGCGGGATTCGGGCTCATCCCCGTTTCGCGGCGCGCCCCACGCGCCGCGGCGATCGGCTCGATCGTCGTGTGCATCGCGCTGTTCATGGTCGCGTTCGGCGCCGGCGCCCACTAGCGGGCGAGCCGGCCGACGAGCGCCGACGCGGCGGCGACACCGACGACGACCGCGCCGAGCATGACGCCGTAGTCGAGCGCGAGGTTCGCGCTCGTCCCGATCAGCAGGCCGCGCAGCGCGTCGACCTCGTACGAGAGCGGGTTCACCTTGCTGAGCACGCGCACCCAGCCCGGCATGATCGAGACGGGGTAGAGGGCGTTCGAGGCGAAGAACAGCGGCATCGTGATCATCTGGCCGATGCCCATCAGCCGCTCGCGTTTGAGCACGATGCCGGCGATCGTCATCGAGAGGCACGAGAAGAACGCCGCGCCGAGCACGACCACGACGATCGCGCCGACGATCTTCAACGGGTTGTACGTGAGCGCGACGCCGAGGATCACCGAGAGGATGAGCACGACGATCACCTGCGCGATCGCGCGGATGCCCGCCGAGAACGCCTTCCCGAGGATGAGCGCCGCGCGCGGCGTCGGCGTGACCAGCAGCTTCGTGAGCACACCCGCGTCGCGCTCCCAGATGATCTGGATGCCGTAGAAGATCGCGATGAAGAGACCCGACTGCGCGATGATCCCCGGCGCGAGGAAGTCGAGGTAGTGCAGGTGGCCGGTCGGGATCGCGTGGATGCGGTTGAACGTCTCGCCGAAGATGACGAGCCACAGCACCGGCTGCACCGCGCGCGTGAAGAGCTCCGTGCGGTCGTGCGAGAGCTTCTGCAGCTCGACGAGGCAGAACGTGCCGACGCGGTTCGGGAAGCGGCGCCAGACCTGCGGCGCGCCCCGGTCAGCCGAGCCGGCTCGCGGTACGACGAGTGCTTCGGATCGCACGCAGGCCTCCTCCCAGGTCGTCGTCGAGGCTGCCGCCGGTGTGGTGGCGGAAGACATCTTCGAGCGTCGCGTCCGGTCCGAGCGCCGACTTCAGCTCGTCGGGCGTTCCCTCCGCCCGGATCGAGCCGAGGTGCATGAGGGCGATGCGGTCGCAGAGCGCATCCGCCTCCTCCATGTAGTGCGTCGTCAGCAGCACCGTCATGCCGGTCGCGTCGCGCAGCTCCTCGACGCGCTGCCACACGCTGTCGCGCGCGACCGGGTCGAGGCCGATCGTCGGCTCGTCGAGGATCAGCAGCGCCGGCCGGTTGACGAGCGCCTGCGCGAGCTCGAGCCGGCGCACCATGCCGCCTGAGTAGGTGTTCGCGAGGCGATTCGCCGCGTCGGTGAGCGCCATCGACTCGAGTGCCGTATCGACGCGCTCGCGCCGCTCGGCCCGAGGCACGTCGAACAGCCGCGCGAACCACATCACGTTCTCGCGGCCCGTCAGCGCGCCCTCGATCGAGAGCTGCTGCGGCACGTACCCGAGCAGCCGCCGCACGGAGGTCTTCGCGCGGCGCACGTCGTTGCCGAAGACGGCGATCTCGCCTTCCTGCAGCGGCAGCAGCGTGTTCATCAGCCGGATCAGGGTCGTCTTGCCGGCGCCGTTCGGGCCGAGCAGGCCGAACACCTCGCCTTCTTGCACCGTCAAGTCGACGCCGTCGACCGCGACGTTGTCGCCGAAGCGGTGGCGGACGCCGTGGCACGCGACCGCGTCGGCTGTTGCCTCGCGGACGGCGACGGTCATGCGGCGCCCTGTGCGCGCTCGAGCTCGCCGATCAGCCGTTCGAGCGTGGGGAGGGCGGACTCGAGCCGGCGCCGGTCGAGCTGCGAGAGGCCGGCGAGCGCCGCGTCGATCGTCTCGACGCGCCGGTCGCGCCACGCCTCGACCTTCGCCCGGATCGCCGGTGTCAGCTCGAGCCGCGCGACGCGCCGGTCGGCACTGTCGACCTGGCGTGCGATGAAGCCTGCATCGCCGAGCTGGCGCACGAGCGTGGAGATCGTGTTCGGCGCGACGCTCAGCTCGCGGGCCGCGTCGGCGACCGAGAGCCCGGGCCGGCGCCGGAGCAGCCGGACGAGCTCGAGCTGCGCGCCCGTCAGCGTCGCCAGCTCGCTCGGCCGCCCGGCCGTCCGCCGGATCGCGCGCCGGAGCGAGGCCAGGGAGTCGAGGAGCTCGTCGCCGTTCACCTCTCGGATAATACCTCTGTTACAGAGGTATTCGGATCACCGATGAGTTTTCGGCGCACGCACGGTCCATACTGGCGTCAACCCGTCGTCCGGAGGTGAATGGCTTGTCCCGCACTGTGCTCGCTATTGGAACTCGCAAGGGCTGCTTCGTTGCCGAGAGCGACGAGGGGCGCCGCGACTGGCAGCTTCGCGGCCCGTTCTGCGAGGGCTGGCCCGTCTACCACGCCATTGTCGACTCGAACGGAACGCTCTTCGCCGCCGCTGCGAGCGAGTGGCACGGCTCGGCGATCTGGCGCAGCAAGGATCTCGGCGAGACCTGGACGCACTCGTCGCAAGGGCTCGAGTACGAGGACGGCCGGCGCATCTCGAAGGTGTCGGTGCTCTCGGCGAGGCACGACCGCGTGCTGGTCGGCGTCGAGATGCCGGGCGTCTTCGAGAGCACCGACGACGGCGACACGTGGGCCGTCAAGACCACGCTCGAGGGACAGCCGGGCTTCGGCGAGTGGGACGATCCCGCCAACCAGCCGCCGGGCCACCTCGGCATGTCGGCGGTGTTCGAGGACGCGGACGACAAGAACCACTGGTGGGCGATCGTGCAGGGCGTCGGCCTGTGGGAGACGACGGACGACGCGAAGACGTGGACGCCGCGCAATCGCGGTCTGCGCGCCGACTGGCCGCGCGAGCACGAGGAGATCGGCTTCTGCGTGCACAAGGTCGCGCGCGGCGCAGACGGCGTGCGCATGTTCCAGCAGAACCACGTCGGCATGCACCGCAGCGACGACGCCGGTCAGAGCTGGACGGAGATCACCGAAGGCCTGCCGACCGAGTTCGGGTTCGCCGCCGCCGCGCATCCGCACGACAAGGACACGTTCCACGTGATCCCGCTCGACCCGGGCCACGGACGCGTCATGCCGGACGGCAAGGCGTGCGTCTGGCGCACGGAGGATGCGGGCTCGTCGTGGCAGCGCTCCGACAAGGGCCTGCCGCAGGAGAACGCGTTCGTCGGCGTGCTGCGCGAAGGGATGGCGAACGACACCTACGACGTCCCCGGCTACTACTTCGGCACGAGCACCGGACAGCTCTTCGCCTCGAACGACGACGCGCAGTCTTGGACGGAGATCGCGGGCTACCTGCCGCCGATCTCGTCCGTCGAGGTCGCGATTCTCGACTGATGGCCGACGTCCATTTGCCGATGACGCTGACGCCGCTGTTCGCGGGGCTGCCACGGCGCGTGGAGCTCGACGCGCCGACGGTTGACGAGGCGATCACGCAGCTCGAGGAGCGATTCCCCGGGCTGCGCGACCGGCTCTGCGAGCTGGGACACCAGCAGCTACGTCCTCACATCCACGTGTACGTCGACCGGACGCGGGCGCAGCTCGACACGCCGATCGACGAGCGCTCGCGGGTCGACGTGATCGCCGCGATCAGCGGCGGCTGAGCAACGCGAGCATCGAAGCGGCCTGCACCGCGAAGCTCGCGGCGTACGCGACGACGAACGCGGGTGCGATGCCGAGGTGGCGAAGCGCGATCGGCAGCACCACGTAGAACGCGACGAACGAGTAGAGCCCGAAGAGCAGTCCGCGCAGCACCTGCACGGCACCGTGCTCGCCCTCGTGCCGGTGCGCGAAGATCGCGAGCACGACCGTGTACAGCGGGTAGACGGCGAGCACGCCCGCCAGCTGGGGCCCGAGCACGGTGGCGAGCCCGGTGAGGAGCAGCAGGAACACCGTCGCGACGACCGCGCGCGCCGGGATGTCCCAGCGCGACGGCAGCACCTGTTCCGCGTCGAGCCGCGGCGGCACGTGCGGCACGAGCCGGAGACCGGCGAGAAGCGCCACCGCGGCGCAGGCGCCGAGCGGGACGACCTCGACGGCGCGCGGCTGCACGTCGAGCGCGTGCAGCACCGCCGCGGCGACCGCGAACGCGACCGACGCGACAAGCACGGCGCTCCGCCAGCCGGCCCTGCGCGCGGTGGCCGCGTACGCGATGCAGAAGGCAACCTCGGCGATCGCGCCGCCGAGCGAGCCGACACCCGCCCGCGCCGCGAACAGGCGGCCGTGCTGCACGGCGAAGAACGCCGCGATCGGTCCCGACGTCAGCGGCAGCCCGACGATCCAGCCAGAGGCGATCCGCCCGAAGCGCCGCCCGATCAGCGTCGACAGCACGACGACGGACGGGGTGAGCACGAGCTTGACGGCGAGGAGCATCGAAACCCAGGGAACTTAGTTGCCGCCGGAGGCGGCAACTAAGTTCCAGAGTTCGCGTACGCTCACCGCATGTGCTTCGACACCGATTCCGAGCCGCCGATCCCGAAGATCGCCGGCGCAGCCGTCTCTCACGACGAGCTGACCCTGAAGGCCGCCGACGGCAACGAGCTCGCCGCCTTCCTTGCGACACCCGACGAGCAGGCCTCGACCGGCATCGTGATCCTGCCGGACGTCCGCGGCCTCTACCACTTCTACGAGGAGCTCGCGCTTCGCTTTGCCGAACGCGGTCACGCCGCGCTTGCGATCGACTACTTCGGCCGCACGCTCGGAGTGGGAAAGCGCGAGAACGACTGGGACTACATGCCGCACGTCCAGCAGACGACGCCGGAAGGATTGATGGCGGATACGCGCGCCGCCGCCGAGAAGCTGCGTGAAGGCGGTGCGTCCGCGATCTTCACCGTCGGGTTCTGCTTCGGCGGCAGCACGTCGTGGCGCGCGGCGGCCGAGGTCGAGGGGCTCGCGGGCGCGATCGGGTTCTACGGCCGGCCGAGCAGGGTCGAGGACTGCATCGACCGGATCAGCGCGCCGATCCTCATTCTCCAGGGCGGCGACGACCCCGGCATCCCGCACGAGGAAAACGCCGCCTTCGACGAGGCGCTGACGAACGCCGGCGTCGAGCACGAGCTCGTCGAGTATCCGGGCGCGCCGCACAGCTTCTTCGACCGCAAGCAGGAGGAGTTCCAGGACGCGTCGGACGACGCGTGGCGCCGCACGCTCGAGTTCGTCGCCGCGCATTCGTGATCCTCGCCGTCGACCAGGGCACGACGGGCACGACGTGCCTGCTGGTCGACGACGAGCTGCACGTCGTCTCGCGCGGCTACCGCGAGCTGCCGCAGCACTTCCCGCAGCCGGGGTGGGTCGAGCACGACCCGGAGGAGATCTGGCGCACCGTCGAAGAGTCCGCCGCCGACGCCGGCGGCGAGTACGACACGGTTGCGATCACGAACCAGCGGGAGACGACGATCCTCTGGGATCGCGCGACCGGCGAGCCTGTCGCGCCGGCGATCGTCTGGCAGGACCGCCGCACCGCCGCTCGCTGCCGCGAGCTCGACCCGGACCTGATCCGCACGAAGACGGGGCTCGTTCCCGATCCGTACTTCTCGGCGACGAAGCTCGAGCTCCTGCTGCGCGAGCACCGCCGCGACAACCTCGCGTTCGGGACGGTCGACTCCTGGCTCGTGTGGAAGCTCACGCACGGCGAGCACCACGTGATCGACGTGACGAACGCGTCGCGCACGCTGCTCTTCAACCTCGAGACGCGCGACTGGGACGACGAGCTGCTTGCGCTGTTCGGGGTTCCGCGCGAGGTGCTGCCGCGCATCGTCGGGTCGGCGGACGAGGTGGGCGAGGGGGAGCTCAACGGCCGGGCCGTGACGATTCGCGGCATCGCCGGCGACCAGCAGGCGGCGCTGTACGGCCAGGGCTGTCACGCCGCCGGCGACGGCAAGGCGACCTACGGCACGGGCTCGTTCGTGCTCGTGCACACCGGAGACGACGCGAGCCCGCCGCCGCACGGCCTGCTCAAGACCGCCGCCGCGGACGGGTACGCGCTCGAAGGGGCCGTGCTCGTCAGCGGCGCGGCGATCCAGTGGCTGCGCGACGGGCTCGGCCTCGTCGGCGCCGCCCCTGAGAGTGAGGCGCTCGCCGAGAGCGTCGACTCGACGGGCGGCGTTCACTTCGTCCCGGCGCTGGCCGGGCTCGGCTCGCCGTGGTGGGACGCCGACGCGCGCGGCCTCGTGACGGGGCTCACGAGGGGCACGACCCGCGCCCATCTCGTCCGGGCGGCGCTCGAGGCGATCGCGCACCAGGTCGCCGACGTGGTCGAGGCGCTGCCGCAGCGGCCGGATGCGCTCCGCGCCGACGGCGGGGCGACCGCAAACGGCTTCCTGATGCAGTTCCAGGCCGACCTGCTCGGCATCCCGGTCGAGGTGGCTGCGGAGGCCGAGACGACGGCGCTCGGAGCGGCGGCACTCGCGGCCGGCCGCGAAACCGGGGTCGGCATCGGGGCCGTATACGAGCCCAGACGGTCCCTCGACGAGGTGGAGATATTGCGGTCCGGCTGGGCCGCAGCGCTCGATTTGACGAGAACTTCTTAGGAATCAGGAGTAATGCTGTAGGCATGGATCCCGAGGCAGGAGGAGCGATGGAGACCGACGGAAAGCTCGAACAGGCGCTGTTCGAGATCCGGCGCGTGATCGCCGGCCAGGAGCAGATGCTCGAGCGCGTGCTCGTCTGCCTGCTCGCGGGCGGGCACGTGCTGATCGAGGGCGTGCCGGGCCTGGCGAAGACGCTGACGATCAAGACGACGGCCGCCGTGCTCGGCGGAACCTTCCACCGCGTGCAGTTCACGCCCGATCTCGTGCCGTCGGACCTCGTCGGCACCCGGGTCTACCGGCCCGACCGCGCCGACTTCGACACCGAGCTCGGCCCGGTCTTCTGCAACTTCCTGCTCGCCGACGAGATCAACCGTGCGCCGGCGAAGGTGCAGTCGGCGCTGCTCGAGGTGATGCAGGAGCGCCAGGTGACGATCGGCCACCAGAGCTTCCCGGTGCCGGCGCCGTTCCTCGTGCTCGCGACGCAGAACCCGATCGAGTCCGAGGGGACGTACCCGCTGCCCGAGGCTCAGGTCGACCGCTTCATGCTGAAGGTGCTCGTCGACTATCCCGCGCACGACGAAGAGCTCACGGTCGTCGGCCGTTCGCTCGAAGCGCCACCCGAGCTGCAGCAGATGCTCTCGCTCGAGGAGCTGAAGGCGCTGCAGCAGCAGGTGACCGAGGTGTACGTCGACCCGGCCCTGATCAGCTGGACGGTCGACGTCGCGACTGCGACGCGCAAGCCGGGCGAGCGCGGCCTCGACGAGGTGAAGGAGTACGTCGCGTTCGGCGCCAGTCCGCGCGGCCCGATCAGCCTCGTCGCGTCGGCGCGCGCGCTCGCGCTCATTCGCGGGCGCGATTACGTCGTCCCCGCCGATCTCGAAGCGCTCGTGCGCGACGCGTTCCGCCACCGGCTCGTGCTCTCGTACCGTGCGCTCGCCGAAGAGGTGCCGCCCGACACGCTGCTCGACCAGGTGCTCGCGGTCGTGCCGCTGCCGCAGATCGACCTGGGGCGCCGCGCGAACGCGGCGGCGTAGGTGACAGCGAGCGCAACCGATCCGCTCGCCCCGACCCGGACGCCCGAGCGCCCGGGCCCCGGCCAGCTCTCGGCCGCGTCGCTGCGCGCGCTCGAGCTGACGGTCGGGCGGCGCGTCGACGGGTTGCTCGCAGGCGACTACCGCTCGAACTTCGCCGGCATCGGCAGCGAGCTCTGGCAGCTGCGGCCGTACGAGCCCGGCGACGACGTTCGCCGCATCGAATGGAACGTGACCGCGCGCACGGGCGAGCCGCACGTGCGCATCGAGCTGGCCGAGCGCGTGCTCGTCACCTGGCTCGTGCTCGATGCGTCCGAGTCGATGGCGTTCGGCACCGCCGAGCGGCGCAAGGCGGACGTCGCGGAGGGGGTGGCGATCGCGGTCGGCTACGCGGCGACGCGGCGCGGGAACCGGCTCGGCACGATCGCGTTCGGCGAGGAGGCGAAGGTCGAGCCGCCGCGGCAGGGCCGGCGCGCGCTGCTCGACACGTTGCAGGTGCTGCGCGAGCTTCCGACCGGAGGCACGGGGTCGCTGCGGGAAGCGCTCGAGCTCGCGAACCGCGTCGTCAAGCAGCGCGCGCTCGTCATCGTCGTCTCCGACTTCCGCGGCCCGCTCGACTGGCAGCGCGAGCTGCTTCGGCTCGCCGGGCGGCACACGGTCGCCGCCGTCGAGATCCGCGATCCGCGCGAGCAGGAGCTCGCGGACGTCGGCGAGCTCCGGCTCGTCGACCCCGAGACGGGCCGGCAGCTGCGCGTCGACACGAGCGACCGCCGCCTGCGTGAGCGGTTCGCCGCCGCCGCGGCCGAGGAGCGCGCCGGGCTCGTGCGCCTGCTCTCGACGGTCGGCGTGCGTCACGTCGCGCTGTCGACCGAGGGCGATTGGCTGCGGCCGCTGACCGCATTCCTTCGCCGCCGGGAGCGCTCGCGGTGAGCTTCGAGTCGCCCTGGCTACTGCTCGTCCTCCTCGGGCTGCCCGCGATCGTCGTCGCGTTCGTGTTCCTCGACGAGTGGCGGCACAGCCGTTCCGCCGCGTGGGCGCCGCTGCCGCTGCAGGCGAACATGGTTCGCCGGCCGCCGGCCCTCGTGCGCATCCTGCCGTTCGCCCTGTTCATGGTCGCGCTTGCGCTGCTCGCCGTCGGCTTCGCGCGGCCGACCGCGAGCTGGCACGTCAAGTCGCAGGAGGCGACGGTCGTGCTCGTGCTCGACAAGTCGGGCTCGATGGCGGCGAACGACGAGTCGCCGACGCGGTTCGCGGCGGCCAAGGCGATCATCCGGCGCTTCATGAGCAAGCTCCCCCACGGCTACGAGTTCTCGCTGGTCTCGTTCTCGAACGACGTATCCGTCGTCACGCCCCCGACGCACGATCTGACGCAGGTGGACGCGGCGCTCGCGCGCCAGAAGACCGGCCCCGAAGGAACGGCGCTGATGGAAGCCGTCGAGAAGGCCGTGCAGGTCGGGGCCTCGGTGAAGGGCACCGTCAAGGGCCGCCGGCCGCCCGCGGTCGTGGTCGTCGTCTCCGACGGCGGCCAGAACTTCGGGCGGACGACGGTGCAGCAGGCGACGAAGGCGGCGCGGGCTGCGAAGACGCCCGTGTCGACGATCGCGCTCGGCACGCCGAACGGCATCGTCCGCCAGAAGATCAAGGGCGGCTACACCGAGCAGATCCAGGTGCCCGCGCAGCCCGCGACCCTGCAGCAGCTCGCCCGCGGGACCGGCGGCTTCTTCCAGCGCGGCGCGGCGGGCGCAAACGTCAAGCAGATCTACGACGAGCTCGGCTCGCGCGTCGGGCAGCGCAAGAAGACGGTCGAGGTGACCTCGGGCCTCGCCGCCGGAGCCCTCGCGTTCATGCTCGCCGGCGGCATTCTCTCCGGCGTCTGGCTGAGGAGGGTCCCATGAGAGCGTTCCTGCTCGCGCTCGTTGCGGCTCTCGCGGTTGCCGCCGCGACGGCGCCTGCCGGAGGTGCGACCAACGAGTGCCAGGGCATCCAGAAGTGCATCAGCGTTCCCGGGCCGTGGGTCGTCGTGCCTCCGCATGGGAACGCCGAGTACCTGCTGACGTGCCCGAAGGGCCAGAGCATCGTCGGCGGGCTCGACGCGCAGGTGACATCGCGCACCGTCCACGTGACCTTCGAGGACGCGCAGCTCGGCGCGCCCGTCGGGCCGGGGATCACGACGACGAAGTACGCGCTCTTCCGCGCCGTGTCGACGTCAGGTTCGGTGCAGTCGTTCCAGCCGTTCCTCGGCTGCATTCCGGTGCAGGGCGGGGGAGGGCGGTCGACGACCTCGGCGCGGACCGTCAGCCCGCCCGGCCAGAATCTCGATCTCCGCTCGCGCATCGTCGTGATCGGGCCGGGTGACGTGAAGTTCACGCGGGTCGGCTGCGCCGCGAACGAGACGCTGATCGGCGGCTGGGACGCGATCGCGTTCCGGACGAAGAAGCCGCCGTCCACCGCGAGCATCGCGCTGATCCATGCGCACTATGCGATCGCGAAGAAGCAGGTCGTCGTCACGGCATCCGCGACGGACGCGCTGTCCGCGGACGCGAACGCGATCGTCCAGGCCGGCGCGGAGTGTGCTCCGAACGCATGAGCTTCGGCTCCCCCTACCTGCTGCTCCTGCTGCTGCTGGTCCCGGCGCTGGCAGTCGCCGCGTGGTGGCTCGAGCGGCGCCGCTCGAACTACGCCGTCGCGTTCACGAACCTCGACGTCCTCGCGTCGGTCGCGACGACCACGCGCCGCCGCTGGATCACGCTGCTGCCGCTCGCGCTGTTCCTGCTCGCGGTCACGGCCGCGTCCGCGGCCGTCGCTCGGCCGCGGATGAACGTGCAGCAGCCGTCGGATCGCGCCACCGTCGTGCTGCTCGTCGACGTCTCGGGCTCGATGCGCTCGAACGACGTGAAGCCGACCAGGCTGGGTGCGGCGCAGGAGGCGATGACGCTGTTCGCCGAGAAGATCCCGAAGCAGGTGAAGATCGGCCTCGTCGCCTTCTCGAACGGCCCCGACGTCCTCGTGACGCCGACGACCGACCGGAGCATCCTGCTCGAAGGCATCCAGCTGCTCTCGCCCGAGTCCGGAACCGCGATCGGCGACGCGATCGGCGAGACGGTGCAGGTCGTCAAGCAGGCCGTCGGCGATGCGCCGCGCAGCAAGCAGGGGAAGATCCCCGGCACGATCGTCCTGCTCTCCGACGGCGCCCAGACGCGGGGAACGCTGACGCCGCTCCAGGGAGCGAACCTCGCGAAGGAAGCGGGCATCCGCATCTTCACGGTCGTGCTCGGCACGAATCACGGCACGCTCAACTTCGGCGGCGGCGGCTTCTTCGGCGGCGGCTTCTTCGGCGGCGGAGGTGGCGGCGGGTCGATCGCCGTGCGGCCGGACCCGGTGACGCTCGGACAGATCGCGAAGGTCACGGGCGGGCAGATGTTCCGCGCGAAGACGGCCACGAAGGTGACGAACGTGTACAAGCAGCTCGGCTCGAGCATCGCCCGGCGCACGGTGCGCCGCGAGGTCTCCTCGTGGTTCGTCGCTGCTGCGGGGCTGCTGTTGATCGGCTCGCTCGCCGCGGTGCGCGTCACCGGCGGGCGACTGCCGTAGCAGCCGCCCGCACGGCGAGCACAGCTCTTACTTGAGGTGGTTCGCCTTCAGGAACGCGGCGGCGACCTTGGCGGGATTCGCCTTGTTCACCTCGACCGCCTTGTTCATGGCGACGATCGCGTTGAGCGTCAGGTCCTTCGACACCGCGTTCACGGTCGTCGTGAACTTCGGGCCGAGCTGCTGGAGCAGCGAGGTCTTGACGATCGGCGCGACATTCTGGAACCCGGTGATGTGCTTCGGGTCCTTCAGCACCGTGTACTTCGAGTTCTTGCCGAGCGGCGGGTCGGTCGAGAAGACGTCGGCCGCGAGCACCTTGCCGGCGTCGAGCGCCGCGTACGCCGAGATGCCGGCGAGCGGCAGGAACGACGCGTTCGACAGCCCGTACTGCTTCGTGTAGCCGATGAAGCAGGTGTTGCGCGTCTTGCACTCCGGGAAGCCGCCGAGCTTGAACGGGCCGACCTTCTTCAGGTCGCCGATCGAATGGAGCCCGTACTTCTTGGCCGTCGCGTTCGTCACCGCGAGTACGTCGGTGTCGTAGAACGGCGTCGGCGCGAGCAGCGAGTAGCCCTTGCCCGCTTCGAGCTTCTTCGCGAGCTGGTACGTGGCGGACGCGGTCTTCGGCGACGTCTTGTGTCCGAAGACGTCCTGCACGATCACGCCGGTGTACTCCGGATACATGTTGATCTTCCCGGTCTGCAGCGAGGAGGTCATGAGCTCCGTTGCTCCGATGTTCTCCTTGTAGGAGACCGTGAAGCCGGCCCCGGTGAGCGCCTGCTTGTACAGCTCGCCGAGGATGTACTCCTCCGGGAAGTTCTTCGTGCCGAGGATGATCGTCGGCCCTGCGTTTGCACTCGCGTGCGCGGGACGCGTGAACACAGCGGCGTACAAGCCGATGATGATCGCGACCCCGAAGCTGATGGCGAAGGCTGCCTTCGCCGCACGACGGTTGTGTTTGCGAATCACGTGCACTCCTTTCAGGTGGTGAGGTCTCTGACGACACTAGTACGGCGAAGCCCCCTGGGCGTTACGGCTGTCTGAAGGCCGACGAGCACGAGGAATACGAGAGCGGAGAGCGCCATCACGCACAACGAGGCTCCGAGCACGCCCGCGAGGCGGTAGCTCGCCTGGTTGACGATGATGTCTCCAAGCCCGCCGCCGCCGGCGATCGCCGCGATCGGCGCGGTGGCGACGATCGTGACCGCCGCCACGCGAATTCCCGTGAAGAGCAGGGGAATCGCGAGCGGAAGCTCCACCTTCGCGAGCACCTGCGGACCGGTCATGCCCATCCCGCGCGCAGCTTCGACGGTGTCGCGGTCGGCGCCCTCGATCGCGTCGTAGGCGTTCGTGAGGATCGGTCCCGTGCCGAGGACGGCGAGCGCGACCATGTTGTTCACGAAACCGATGCCGAGCAGTGTCAAGAACGCCGCAATCAGCACGAGGCTCGGCAGTCCACGACCGAGAATCGACGCGCCGATCGCGAGTGTCGAGAACCGGTGGTAGTGGCCGAGCACGATCCCGAGCGGCATCGCGACGAGCGCTGCGATGCCGAGCGCAGCGCCGGAGAGCTCGAGCTGCTGCCACGCCTTCGTCAACAGGAAGCCCGGGTTGTCGCCGATGAATCGAAATGCGTCGACGAACGTATGGAGATTCGCGATGTCTGCGACCGTCATGCCGTTCTCCTCGCCCAGGGCACGAGCAACCGGCGCATGACGACGAGCGTGGCGTCCGCTGCGAGCGCGAGCGCGACGGCGAGCGCGCCTGCGGAGTAGATCTCGGTCTTGAACGGCGTCGGGTCCTGCAGCGCATTGAAGATCGGATAGCCGAGCCCTTTCGTCGTGACCTCGATCCCGGCGATCGTCCCGATCGCGACCGTCGAGACGACTGCGATGCGAAGGCCGCCGACGATCGCCGGCACTGCGAGCGGCAGCTCGACGCGCGTCAGCACCTGGAGGCGCGTCAGTCCCATCCCTTGCGCCGCTTCGATCACGTCGGCGGGGACGCTGCGTAGCCCGGTGACGATGTTCGGGAACAGGATCACGAGCGTGTATGAGGTCAGCGCCACCTCGACGGTCGTGAGCCCGAGCCCGGTGATCGGGATCAGCAGCTGGAAGAGCGCGAGGCTGGGGATCGTGTACAGGAGCGCGGACACGACGCTGAACGGCTGCTCGAGCCTGCGGAAGCGGTGGGCGAGCAGCGCCAGCGGGAACGCGATCGCGAAGCCGATGCCCACCGCGATCGCGGTGATCTCGAGGTGCTGTGCGAGCGCAGGCCCGAGCGTGTCGCCCCAGTGCTGCTTGACCCAGCCCCAGCAGAACGCGTGGTCGCCGGTGACGCACGAGCTTCCCTGGCCGAAGTTCGGGATGACGGGACCGCCGCCGGCAAGCCTCACAGGAGCTTCCTCGCTGCGTCGAGCGTGAACAACCCGAGAACGTGCCCGTCGTTCTCGACGACCACGCGGTCGGCGCCTGTCTCCAGCATCAGCGAGATCGCGTTCCGAACAGTCGTGGACGGCGGTACACGCGGAACACCGGAACTTGGTTCGCCCGTTCCGGGCGAACCAAGTTCCAGAGTTTCAAGAGTGCGCAGCGCAAGCCGTCTCAGCGCCCGGTCCTCGCCGATGAACTGCGCGACGAAGTCGTCGGCGGGGTGCGCGAGGATCGCGTCGGGCGTGTCGTACTGCGCGAGCACACCGCCTTCGCGCAGGATCGCGATGCGGTCGCCCATCCGGATCGCCTCGTCGATGTCGTGCGTGACGAAGATCACCGTCTTGCCGACCTCGTCGTGCAGGCGGAGCAGCTCCGTCTGCAGCCGGAAGCGCGTGATCGGGTCGAGCGCGCCGAACGGCTCGTCCATCAGGAGGAGCGGCGGGTCGGCGGCGAGCGCGCGCGCGAGCCCGACCCGCTGGCGCTGTCCGCCGGAGAGCTGAGCGGGATAGCGCTTCGCGTCGGCGGGCTCGAGGCCGACGAGCTCGAGCAGCTCCCGGGCGCGCTCCTCGATGCGCTTCTTCGGCCAGCCGAGCAGGCGTGGGACGGTGCCGACGTTGTCGCCGACGGTCATGTGCGGGAACAGCCCGATCTGCTGGATCACGTACCCGATGCCGCGGCGCAGCTCGGTCAGCGGCAGGTCGGCGATGCTGCGCCCGTCGATGCGGATCTCGCCCGAGTCGAAGGGGATCAGGCGGTTGACCATCTTCAGCGCCGTCGTCTTGCCGCCGCCCGACGGCCCGACGAGGACGCAGAACGTCCCGGCCGGGATCTCCAGCGAGAGGTCGTTGACCGCGGCGGCGTCGCGGCCCACGTACCGCTTCGTGACGTGGTCGAACACGATCTCGGCTGCGCGAGTCTCGGTCATGCGGGCTTCGGGTTCCTGATCCCGGCGAGGCCGATGACGCCGCCGGCGGCGACGAGCCCCGTTGTGATGGCCATCGCGATGCGGTAGCCCGAAAGGTCGAGCTTGTTGTCGCCGCCCGCAACCGCTGCGCCGACGATCGCGATGCCGAGCAGGCCCGCGACGCGCGCGACGGCGTTGTTGACGCCGCTCGCGACACCCGCGTCGCCTTCGCCGGCGTCCGCGAGCACCGTTGCGGTGAGCGGCGCGACGATCAGCGACAGCCCGACCGAGAAGACGAGCAGCGGCGGCAGCAGCTCCCACCAGTAGGTGAAGCCGGGGCGGAGGCGGATCAGCGCCGCGAGCCCGAGAGCGGCGACGAGCGGGCCGACGCCCATGAAGAAGCGCGGCCCGAGCCGCATCGAGAGCCGGCCGACGCGCGGCGAGAGCACGAACATGACGATCGAGATCGGCATCAGCGCGAGCCCGGACTGCAGAGCGGAGTAGCCGGCGAGCTGCTGCACGAAGAGCACGAGGAAGAACGTCAACGTCGAGAGGCCTGCGTACACCGCGAGCGTCTCGAGGTTGGCGAACGAGAAGTTCCGCTTCGCGAACAGCCGCAGCGGCAGCATCGGCGCCGTGCGCCTGCGCTCCCACCACACGAACGACCCGAGCAGCGCGAGCCCGATGACGAGCGGCGCGACGATGAGCGGATCGCCGAAGCCGCGCTCCGGCTCCTCGATCAGCGCGAAGACGGGCCCGCCGAGCCCGAGCACGCAGAGAACGGCGCCGACGACGTCGATGCGCGGTCGGGTCCCCGTCGGCTCGCGGTGCGGGACCGCATACGCGACGAGCGCGGCCGTGGCGATCGCAAACGGCACGTTGATGATGAACACCCAGCGCCACGACGCGTGCGTGACGAGCCAGCCGCCGACGAGCGGCCCGATCACGAATGCGACGCCCGTCCACGCCGTCCAGGCACCGATCGCCGCGCCGCGCTCCTCACCGCGGAACGTCGACGTGATCACGGCGAGGCCGGCCGGCGTCAGGATCGCGCCGGTGACGCCCTGCAGGCCGCGGGCGACGATCAGGACGGTGCCGTCGGGAGCCGCGGCGCAGACGACCGACATCACGCCGAAGGAAACGATTCCGAGCAGGAACAGCTTCCGCGGCCCGAACAGGTCGCCGAGCGACCCGCCGACGAGAAGCAGGGAGCCCAGGGTCAGCAGGTACGCGTCGGCGACCCACTCCTGCAGCGCAAGCCCGCCGCCGAGGTCGCGCCGGATCGCCGGCAGCGCCACGTTCACGACGGACGCGTCGACGAAGACGATCACCGAGCCGAGGATGCACGCGACGAGCACCAGGCGGTTGCGGGTTTCCGGCGACAGAGGCTCGATATTTGCAGAACGCGGGCGGGTGGCAGAAGCCGCCGCGGCGGCTAGTTCGAGCGGGCCGACCGCGGCCGCCGGGGCAACCGGCGGCCGCGCAGCTGCTCGACGTGCGCGTTGATCGTGAGCTTCGTGAAGAGCGGGTCGGAAGGCCTCATGGCGCTCCCCTTTCTCTCGGCCTCAAGTATCTCGATATCGAGATAATAGATGACGTACCTCTTGACGTCAAGAGATTCGATGTCAAAATGTGGGAACCGATGGCCGAAGATCACATCGACCGCTTCCTGAAGCGGGTCGCCGACATCGACGCCGAGATCGATCTCGAGGTCGAGGGGATCGTCGACCGGATCGGCGGCATCAACCGTCGCATCCACAACGCGCTGAAGGAGACGCTCGTCGAGTACGACCTGACGCCGGAGGACTGGCACGTGCTTTCGCACCTGCGCTTGCGCAAGGACGGCAGGCCGAGCACCCCTGGCGCGCTCGCGCGCTCGCTCGACCTGTCGTCCGGCGCGATGACGAGCCGGCTCGACCGGCTGGAGAAGCTCGGGCACATCCGCCGGCTTCCCGATCCGGGCGACCGCCGCGGCGTGCTCGTCGAGATGACCCCGGAGGGTGTCACCGCCTGGGACGCCGCCGCGACCGTGCAGGCGCGGAAGGAGGCGTTCTTCGCCTCGGCGCTCTCGCCGGCCGAGCAGAAGCGGCTCAATGCGCTGCTGCGGAAGATCATGCTCGCCTTCGAGGCGCGCGAGCCGCCCGGCTCGCACAAGGACTGACGTTTGCGCGCCGCACGCGCGGGCGGCCTGCTCTTGATGGCCGCCGCGCAGAACGAGTAGCGGTCTGGACAGGCAGCGCGCGGCGCGAGAAGCTACCGGCGTGCGGGCAGGCACAGGGGCTCTCGTCAGCGTGACACTCATTGCCGCGGCACTGTTGTTCTCGCCGCGAACCGACGCCCGCGGGCAGGTCGACAAGCCGTGCGACACGAATCACCCGCACCGCCTGGGGTGGACGCGGAGCTGGGCCACCGCGGATGCGGTCCTCTGCGCCGATGCGCGCTACTTGGCCGACAAGATCCAGCTCATCAACATCTCAGCCGCGACCGTGCTGAAGGCGAATCTCAGCTCAGAGTCGCTGGAACAGGATGGGCCGCCGGTCCCACAGGGTGACCTCGGCGAACGAGCCGCGATGCTTGCGGTCGGCGGGTCCTGCAAGCCTGGGGCGGACTGTTACCTCCTGCCGGGGCGGACGATGTTCGCGAGCGGGCCTTTGGTCGCGGTATCCCTCTCCGTCAGTCGGGCCGTCGTGGCGACGGCGAAGTACAACGCCGCGCTGAGCCTCGGCGACTATGTCGAGTCCCACCTCTCCCGGGTGCCACCCAGCGAGGCGAAAGAGGTCGCCGCGTGCGTCCAGCAGGTCGTCACCGAGTCTTCGGCCTTTTCCGTCGACCTGATCGGCGACGACCTTCGGCAGGCTCTCGCGAGCTACGGGAATTGCGCGCCCGTCGCCAGGTCGTTGTTCGGGCGCGACGCCGCGACCGCCGCCAAGGACGCCACGCTCGCCGACAAGATCGCCGACGACCTGCGTGGGACGATCGTCGACCGGCTGGCGGAGCTGAGCGAGTCGGCCGTCAAGGTTCTCCACGGTCGCTAGGTCCCGGTTCTGAGCCCGGCGTCGCCGGTCCTCGGGCCGAGTGCGTGGAACGGCTCCGGCTCGCGCCGCTCCTCGATGCAGTCCGCGACGTACTCGGCGAACGCGGGGCCGTGCTTGAAGCCGTGGCCGGACCCGCCGCCGACGAGCCACCACGACGAACGCTCGGGATGGCGCGCGACGAGGAAGTGCGTGTCCGGCGAGAGGTCGTACTGGCAGACGCGGCCGCCGATCACCGGCGCGTCGGCGAGGGCCGGGAAGCGGCGGGCGGCGAAGTCCCGCGCGAGCTGCTCGCGCGCGGGCAGCGGGATCCGCTCGAGCGTGTCGGGATCGACCTGCTCGCTCGGATGGTCGGGCGCGACCTTCACGCCGAGCCCGCCGACGTCGCCGTGCCCGTAGAAGCCGGCGTCGTACTCGACCCAGCCGGGCGCGCCCGCCCAGCCCGCGTCGCCGCCGAGGAAGAACTCGTCGCGCCGCTCGACCGTGACCGGTACCAGCCCGGGGAAGAGCTTCGGAAGCCAGGCACCGCACGCCCAGACGACCACGTCCGCTCGCGGATCGTCCGCGGGCACGACGAGGCCCGCGCGGCGCTCGGCGCCGAGGCGAACGGCTTCCGCGGTGAGGAGCTGCGTCGCGGAACGCGCGTACAGCACACCTGCCTCAGGCTCCCAGAGCACGCCGTGCAGCTCCTCGACCGCCAGCGACGGAAAGAGATCGCGCGCAGCCTCGGGCGAGAGCCATTCGTGCGGCACGCCGGCCGCCGCGAGCGTGGCGACGCTTCGACCCTCGAAGCCGTCCGGGCGGTGCGCGAACCAGGCAAGGCCGGTCTGCTCCCAGACGCGGGTGCCCGTCTGCTCCTGCAGCTCGAGCCACTGGGCTCGTGCGCGCCACGCGAGGTCGGTGTACCACCGCGCTTCGGCATGGGCGGCGCGCAGCAGGCGCGTGTCTCCGCCGGAGGCGGACCGCACGGTTCCGGGTGCGTACTGTTCGGCGAGCGTCACCGCGAAGCCTCGCTGCGCAAGCTCGCGTGCGAGGGCGGCACCGTTCACGCCGGCGCCGACGACGAAGGCCGAAGGCATGGGCGCGATAGTGCCAGGCGCTGGAAGTGCCCGGCACCTGGACTACGCGGCGACGGGCGCGTCGAGCCCTGCGCGCAGCTCGCTCACGAGCGCGGCGAGCGCAGCAGGCCCTTCTTCCGCAGCCGCCACCGCCGCCGAGCCGACGACGACGCCGTCGCAGAGCTCTCCGGCGGCGCGTGCATGCTCACGCTTTGAGATGCCGAAGCCGGCGTAGAGCGGCACCGAGCTCACCGCCCGCGCACGTTCGGCGAGCGGCGCGAGCGACGGCGCGAGCTCGGCGCGGGCGCCGGTCGTTCCCGTGACGGTCACGAGGTAGAGCCAGCCGTCGGTCGTGTCGGCGGCGAGCTTCAGCCGTTCGTCGGACGACGTCGGTGCAACGAGCTGCACGCGGCGCAGCTCCGGCCACACGTCCGCCGGGAGGTCGGGGACGATCAGCGACGTTGCGCCTGCGTCGTGCGCGTCGCGCGCCAGCTCGTCGCGTCCGTATGCCTCGAAGATCGAGGCATACGTCATCGGGATCAGCGGCACGTCGACGCGGCTGCGGATCTCGGCGAGCACCTCGAGGCAGCGCTTCGTGCGCATCCCGGCCGCGAGGGCGCGCTCGCCCGCGCGGCGGATGAGCGGCCCATCGGCGAGCGGGTCCGAGAACGGGAACCCGATCTCGAGGATGTCTGCACCCGCCTCGATCGCCGCCTGCGCGAGCTCCGGCGTGTCGGGCATCGCCATCAGGTAGACGACGAGGGCCTTAGGCATGGCGCAGCACCTCCGCAAGGTCCTTGTCGCCGCGGCCGGAGAGGCAGACGAGCACGAGCTCCGCGCCGCAGTCGAGCCCGCGTGCGAGCGCATGGGACGACTCGAGCGCCGGCACGATCCCTTCCGTCTCGCACAGCCGGTGGAACGCGGCGAGCGCTTCGTCGTCGGTGCACGGCACGTATTCGGCGCGGCCGCTGTCGCGGAGCGACGCGTGCTCCGGCCCGACACCCGGGTAGTCGAGGCCGGCGGAGATCGAGTGCGCGTCCTGGATCTGTCCGTCCTCGTCGGCGAGCACCGACGAGCGGGCACCGTGCAGGACGCCGCCGCGACCCGTGCCGAGCGACGCCGCGCCTGCGGCCTCGACGCCGATCAGCCGCACGCCCTCGTCCTCGATGAAGTCGTAGAACGTCCCGATCGCGTTCGAGCCGCCGCCGACGCAGGCGACCACGGCGTCGGGCAGGCGTCCCTCGGCGGCGAGGATCTGCTCGCGCGCCTCGCGGCCGATCACGCGCTGGAGCTCGCGGACGAGCTCCGGGTACGGCGCCGGGCCGACGCACGACCCGATGACGTAGTGCGTCGTCTCGACGTTCGCGATCCAGTCGCGGATTGCCTCGCTCGTCGCCTCCTTGAGCGTGCGCGTGCCGAACTCGACGGGGCGGACCTCCGCGCCGAGCAGGCGCATCCGCTCGACGTTCGGCGCCTGCCGGCGCATGTCCTCGCTGCCCATGTAGACGATGCAGTCGAGGCCGAAGCGCGCGCACACGGTCGCGGTCGCGACGCCGTGCATTCCCGCGCCGGTCTCGGCGATGATCCGCGTCTTGCCGAGGCGCTGTGCGATCAGCACCTGCCCGAGCGCGTTGTTCAGCTTGTGCGCGCCGGTGTGCATCAGGTCCTCGCGCTTCAGGTACATGCGCTGGTCCGGTGCGAAGCGCTCGGCGCGCGTGAGCGGCGTCGGACGGCCGGCGTAGTTCGTCTGCAGCTCGTGCAGCTCGGCGAGGTACGACGGGTCGTTGCGCAGCTGCTCCCACGCCTGCTCGAGCTCGTCGAGCGCGGGAATCAACGTCTCCGGGACGTACCGGCCCCCGTAGGCGCCGAAGGTTCTGATCGTGGTCATGCGTTGGCTGCCTCCACCCAGCGGCGTACGAGGTCGTGGTCCTTGATTCCAGGCGCTGCCTCGGTCGAGCGTGCAGAGTCGACCGCCCACGGCTTGACGAGCTCGACCGCCGTGCTCACGTTCTCCGGCGTGAGGCCGCCTGCGAGCATCACGCGTCCCGTTGCCGCACGTGCGCGGTCGAGATGCGTCGAGTCGTTCTCGAGCCACGGCAGGTCGACGACGGTGCCGACCTCCTCGCCGTCGCGCTCGAGCTTCGCGTCGCGGGCGCGATGGCCGTCCTGCAGCTCGTAGACCTGCGCGAGGTCGGCGTCGGTCTCTTCCGGCTCGCCGACAAAGACCGCGACGCGCAGGACCGTGTCGGGCGCGTCGAGCACCGCGTCGGCCCGGCGGGGCGAGGTGTCGGAGAGGATGAAGCCGACGAGATCGGCGCCCGCCTCGACCGCGACGTCGACGTCCTCCTGCCGGGTCAGCCCGCAGACCTTCACCAGTGGCCGGTGCAGCAGCTCACGCAGCTTGGCTCCCGGATCGCCGGCGCGCATCAGCGTCGAGCCGACCAGCACGGCGTTTGCGCCGGCGAGCTCGGCCGCAGCCGCCTGCGCGCGCGTGTCGATCCCGCTCTCGGCGATCACCACCCGGTCTCGCGGCGCGCGCGCAACGAGCTCGAGCTGTGCCTGCCGATCGATTGCGAAGGTCGAGAGGTCGCGCGCGTTCACGCCGACGATCGGCGCGTCGAGCGCCGCCGCGCGCTCGAGCTCGGCCGCGTCGTGCGCCTCGACGAGCGTGTCGAGGCCGAGCTCGGTCGCGACGGCGAGCAGCTCGCGCATCTGTGTGTCGTCCAGATCGCGGAGCAGCAGCAGCGCCGCGTCGGCGCCCGCGTCGCGCGCTTCCTCGAGGTGCGCGTGTGTCGAGAAGAAGCCCTTCGCGATCAGCGGCAGCGTCGTTGCCGAGCGAGCGGCGCGCAGGTCGTCCCACGTTCCGGCGAAGCGCTCGTCGACGAGCACCGACATCGCCCGCGCACCCGCGGCTTCGTACGTGCGGGCGACGTCGACGACGTCGCCGCCGGGACGCAGGTCGCCCGCGGACGGCGAGCGGCGTTTGAACTCCGCGATTGCGCCGAAGCCCGGCGCCGCGAGCGCGTCCAAGAACCTCATACCCGCACCGCCTGCGAGAACGCGATCAGCTCGTCGAGGCGGGCAGCGGCCGCGCCCGAATCGAGCGTCTCGCGCGCGATCGCCAGGCCCTCGCGCAGGTCGGCCGCATGCCCGCCTGCGGCGATCGCGCCGGCAGCGTTGAGCAGGATCGCCGAGCGCCGACCGCCGTTGCCGCCCGCGAACACCTCGCGGATCCGTTGCGCGTTCTCCGCCGCGTCGCCGCCGCGCAGCTCCGCGGGGTCGCACCGCGGCACGCCGAGGTCGAGCGGGTCGATCTCGCGCCGCGTCACCTTGCCCTCGACCACCTCGCAGACGAGGTTCGGCCCCGCGGGCGAAAGCTCGTCGATGCCGCCTGCGCCGTGGACGACGAAAGCCCGTCGCGCGTCGAGCTGCGCGAGCACGTCGGCGATCACGGGGACGAGCAGCGGCGAGTACACGCCGACGACCTGCGCGCGCGCGCCGGCCGGGTTCGTGAGCGGGCCGAGCACGTTGAAGACGGTGCGGGCGGCGAGCTCACGCCGGACCGGCCCCGCGTGCTTCATCGCTGGATGGTGCGTCGGCGCGAACATGAAGCCGAAGCCGAGCGTGTCGATCGACTCCGCGATGCGCTCCGGCGAGAGCTCGAGGTCGAAGCCGAGCGCTTCGAGCACGTCGGCGCTGCCGGACTGCGACGACACGGAGCGATTCCCGTGCTTCGCGACCGCCGCCCCGGCCGCGGCCGCGACGAGCGCGGCGGCGGTCGAGATGTTGAACGTCTTGCCGCCGTCGCCGCCGGTGCCGGCCGTGTCGACGAGATCGTCGCGCTTCGCCTGTACCGGGATGACGTGCGCGCGCATCGCCTCGGCCGCGCCGGCGATCTCTGCAGGCGTCTCGCCCTTGAGCCGCAGCGCGACGAGAAAGCCGCCGATCTGCGCGGGCGTCGCCTCGCCGGACATGATCGTGTGCATCACCTCGCGCGACTCCTCGCGCGTCAGGTCGACACCGTCGAGCAGCTTCGAGAGCGCGTCCTGGATCATGCGGCCCGCTCCAGGAAGTTGCGCGCGATGTCGAGCCCGTGCGGCGTGAGCACCGACTCGGGGTGGAACTGCACGCCGTCGACCGGCAGCTCGCGATGGCGGACCGCCATCACCTCTCCGTCGGCCGCGGTCGCCGAGATCTCGAACACGTCGGGGACCGAGGTGGCGGCGAGCGAGTGGTAGCGGCCGGCGAGGAAGTCCTCGGGCAACCCGTTGAAGATGCCGCGGCCGTCGTGCGTCACGAACGTCGCCTTGCCGTGGACGAGCTCACGCGCCTGACCGACCGTGCCGCCGAAGAGCTGCACGAGCGCCTGGTGCCCGAGGCACACACCGAGTATTGGGACCCGGCCGCACAGGCGATCGAGGATGTCCATCGACGTGCCCGCGTCCTCGGGACGGCCGGGCCCCGGGGAGATGACGAGGTGGGAGGGGGAGAGTGTCTCCGCCTCGTCCGGCGTAATCTCGTCGTTGCGTCGGACGACAACGTCGGCCCCGAGCTCGCCGAACAGGTGCGCCAGGTTGTAGGTGAACGAGTCGTAGTTGTCGATCAAGAGGATCAGCGTCCTACCTCCGCGGCCTCGATCGCGGCCTCGATCGCCGCGAGCTTGTTCAGACATTCCTGGTGCTCGTCGCCCGGATCGGATTCCGCGACGATCCCGCCGCCCGCCTGCATGTACGCGCGCCCGTTCTGGAAACGCACTGTGCGCAGCGCGATGCACGTGTCGAAGCCGATGCCCGGCAGGTGATAGCCGACCACGCCGGCGTACGTGCCGCGGCGGTAGCCCTCGAGCTCCGAGATGATCTGCATCGCGCGCACCTTCGGCGCGCCGGAGACCGTGCCGGCGGGGAACGTGACGCGCAGCAGCTCGAACGGCGAGACGCCCTCGCGCAGTTCGCCTGCGACCTCGGAGACGAGATGGGTGACATGTGAGAACTGCTCCGGCTCGAGGAAGCGCTCGACCTTCACCGTTCCCGGCACGCAGACACGAGAGAGGTCGTTGCGCCCGAGGTCGACGAGCATCACGTGCTCGGCACGGTCCTTCTCGGAGGTGAGCAGCCGCTCGGCGTCGCCTTCGCCGCGTGCGGTCGTGCCCGCGATCGGGTTGAGGCTCGCGCGGCTTCCTTCCGCCTTTACGTGCGTCTCCGGCGAGGAGCCGACGAGCGCGACGCCGTCCAGCTCGAGCAGGAAGAGGTAGGGCGACGGGTTGATGCGCCGAAGCGCGCGGTAGACGGCGAGCGGCTCGACCGTGGTGTCGCGCTCCGCCCGCTGGGACAGCACCACCTGGAAGATGTCGCCGCGGCGGATGTGCTCCTTCGCGACCTCGATCCGCCGCTCGTGCTCCGCGCGGTCCGGGAAGCGAACCGTCTCGCCGTGCGTGGGGCGGATCTCGCTCGGGGCGAGGCCCCGATGCTCGAGCTGCAGGTCCGCCGGTCCCGCGAGGACCTCGGCGATCCCGAGCACGTGGTCGAACCGCAGGAAGACGTCCGCCACGACGAAGCGGCTCTCGGGCACGTCAGGCCCGTCGGCCGGCAGCGGCACCGTCGGCTCGAGCTTCGGCACGAAGTCGTAGCCCACGTAGCCGACGACCGCCTCGTCGAGCTGCTCGGCTTCCTCGAGCGTCACCAGGCGGTCGCCGCAGCCGACGAACGAGTAGCGGCCGAGGCGTCCCTGCTCGACGGATTCGAGCAGGAACGACGCGCGGCCCTGCTCGCGCAGCTGCAGATAGGCCCCGAGCGGGGTGACGAGATCGGTGTCGATGGCGGTGAACGTGGTCATCGGGATACGAAAAGACGACCCTCTTCGGGTCGTCACGGTCGAGCGGTGCAGGCTGTCCTCGGCGCGTCTTCGCTACGCGCGCAGGCTCCCGCCCCGCTCGCGGCGCCAGGCCCACCACGTCGAGGTCGAGAGAGTCATGTCGGAGTCAGGGTAGGCGCTCCTGGTTCAATGCGCAAGCCATGGCCGTGCCCGAGCTGCTCGAGTCGCTTTTGACCGCCTCCGGAATCTCCGGGCACGAGGAGGAGCCCGCGCGCGTCTGGCGCGAGGCCGCCTCCGCCTTCGCGGAGGTGAGCTCCGACACGCTCGGCAGCTCCTTCGCGCGCGTCCGAGCCGGCGACGGCGCGCCGACCCTCGTGCTGATGGGGCACATCGACGAGATCGGCATCTCGATCACGAACATCGAGGAGAACGGCTTTCTCTCGTTCACGACGATCGGCGGCGTCGGCCCCGAGACGCTCCACGGCCAGCGCCTTCAGATCTTCACCCGCAACGGGCCGATTCCGGCGGTTGCGTGCCGCAAGCGCGTTTCGCCGGAGCAGATCCGCGACCGCCCGAAGCTGGAGCTCGCCGACGTGCACATCGACATCGGCGCCAAGGACCGCGCGGACGCGGAGTCGCTCGTCCGCGTCGGCGACCCGGGCGTCTGGATCGGGCCGCCGGTCGAGCTCCCACACGGCCGGCTCGTCTCTAAGGCGCTCGACAACCGCCTCGGCGCGTACATCGCGCTCGAGTCCGCGCGGCGGATCGCCGAGAACGGGCGGGCGCAGGTTGACGTCGTCGCAGTCGCCGCAGTCCAGGAAGAGATCGGGCTCTACGGTGCGCGCGCGGCGGCGTACGGTCTCGACCCGCAGGTCGCGCTCGCGATCGACGTGACGATCGCGACCGATGTTCCCGGCGGCGACGCGAGTCGCGCCGGCCGCATCGAGCTCGGCGCGGGCGCGATGATCTCGCGCGGCCCGACGCTCAACAAGCGTGTGACCGAGCTGCTCTCCGACGTTGCGGAAGCAGAGGAGATCGCGCACGCGTACGAGGTCTATTCGCGCACCACGTCGACGGATGCGGACGAGATCCATCTCACGCGCGCCGGCGTGCCGACCGGGCTGCTCTCGATTCCGACGCGCTACGTGCACAGCCCGAACGAGATGTGCGATCTCGCCGACGTGGAGGCGGTCATCCGCCTGATCGTCGGCTTCTCCGAGCGCCTCACTCCCGAGACGTCGTTTCTGCGCTGATGGCACGCAGCGTGATCGTCAGTGCCGTGCGCACACCGTTCGGCAAGCTCGGCGGCGGGCTCGCCTCGTACCAGGCGACGCAGCTCGGGGCGATCGCGATCCGCGCCGCGCTCGAGCGCATCGGCGTCGAGCCGCACGAGCCGCAGTACGTCGTCATGGGGCAGGTGCTCCAGGGCGGCGCCGGGCAGGCGCCGGCGCGGCAAGCAGCGATCGAAGCAGGCCTGCCGATCGAGACGCCCGCAGACACGATCAACAAGGTGTGCGCGTCGTCGATCCGCGCGGTCGAGATCGCCGATTCGATGATCCGCGCGGGCGACGTCGACGTGGTCGTCACCGGCGGCATGGAGTCGATGTCGAACGCGCCGTACCTGCTGAAGAAGGCGCGCTTCGGCTACCGGCTCGGAAACGGCGAGCTGATCGACTCGATGGTGTCCGACGGACTGACGTCGACGTTCGACGGGCTGCACATGGTCCAGCAGAACTCGAAGGTGGCCCGCGAGCTCGGCATCTCGCGCGAGCAGCAGGACTCGTGGGCTGCGCGTTCGCACGAGCGGGCAGCGGCCGCGCAGGACGCGGGCCGCTTCGACGACGAGCTCGTGCCGGTCGGAGACGTGGTCGCCGACGAGTCGATCCGCCGTGACACGACGGTCGAGAAGCTGGCGGCGCTGAAGCCGGTGTTCGACCCCGAAGGGACGACGACCGCCGGCAACGCGCCCGGCGTGAACGACGGCGCGAGCTGCGTGATCGTGTGCTCCGAGGAGTGGGCGGCGAAGCGCGGGCTCGAGCCGCTCGCGACGATCCTCGCACAGGGCTATGTCGCGGACGACTTCGCGTACCTCGCGCGCACGCCGGCAAACGCAGGTGCGATCGCGCTCGAGCGGGCGGGCAAGAAGATCGGCGACGTTGCTCGCGTCGAGATCAACGAGGCGTTCTCGTCCGTCGCGTGGAACTCGACGAAGCTGCTCGGCGCCGACGAGGCCGACGTGAACGTGAACGGCGGCGCCGTCGCGCTCGGACATCCGATCGGCGCCTCCGGCGGCCGGATCGTCGCGACGATGGTCCACGAGCTGCGGCGCTCGGGCGGCGGGCTCGGCCTGGCTGCGATCTGCAGCGGCGGCGGTCAGGGCGACGCGCTGCTCATCGAGGCGTGAGCGATCCGCTCCGCGCAGCGGGCGGGATCGTGGTGCGGGACGGCTGCGTGCTCCTCGTGCACCGGCCGAAGTTCGAAGACTGGGCATTCCCGAAGGGCAAGCTCGAGCAGGGCGAGTCGTGGGAGGCGTGCGCCGTGCGCGAGGTGGAAGAGGAAACGTCGCTGCGCTGCGAGCTCGGCGAGTACGTCGGCTCGACGCAGTACGACGTGCCGCAGGGGCTGAAGGAGGTGCGCTACTACCGCATGCACGCCGACGGAGAAGCGCGCCCGCAGAACGAGGTCGACGAGCTGCGCTTCGTCCCGCTCGACGAAGCCGGCGAGCTCCTCAGCTACGACTGGGACCGCGAGCTGCTGAAGCGCTTGCGGTAGCGGCAGACCTCCGTCGGCACGCCGCCGAAGTGCGGCTCGACGACCGTCTCCGTGAGCTCCCAGCCGTTGCGCTCGTAGAAGCGGCGCGCGCGAACGTTGCCGACGAGGCACGTGAGCGCCGCCTCGTCGCACGTCTGCGCGAGCTCGGCGTGCGCGCAGTCGAGCAGCGCCTGTCCGGCTCCGGTGCCCCACCAGTCAGGGTGCACGTAGATCGCATAGAGCTCGCTGTCGCCGACGACGAGCGTGCCGACGATCTCGCCGTCTGCTTCGACGAGGAACGGCCGCACACCCTCCTCCTCGAACAGCGCATGCGATGCCGCGAGCCGCCGCTCGAACGGGTCGTTACGCCCGTACGCCGTGTTCGACGAGAGCCAGTGGACCCGCGCGAGCGCCTCCGCGTCCTCGGGCCGAGCCTCGCGGACGATCACGCGAGCTCCTTGCGGTAGCGGACCTCCGCTGCGCGGACGCCCCAGCGTTCCTCGGCTTTGCGCGCCCCGTCGGGAGCCCAGCCGGCCGCCTCGTAGAACCGCCGCGCACGCGGGTTGTCCGCGAGGACCCACAGCGTCGCCACCTCGTACCGCTCGCGCAGCCGTTCTTCGGCGCGCGCGATCAACGCCCGGCCGGCGCCGGCACCCCACGAGCCGGGGTCGACGTAGATCGCGTACAGCTCGCCGAGCCCGCGCTCGTCGCGGCTCGGGCCGACGCACGCGAAGCCGACGACGCCGCGGTCGTCGGCGACGAAGGTCGACCAACCCGTCGGAGGCGTCTCGATGCGCGTGCGCCACCGCGAGCCGTCGACGGGCATTGCGTCGAGCTCGACGGCGGGAAACACGTGGCGGTAGGCGGCCTGCCAGCCGCGCACGCGAATCCCCTCGATGGCGTCCGCGTCGCCGGGGACTGCAGGCCGGATCTCCATCGCCGAAGCGTAGGCGCAGAAAATCGTTCCGATACCTGTTTCGGTCCCCTTGACTTTGGATTACCGACAGGCGTATCACTGGCTCTGGCGCAACGACACGTGGGTGCGGCAGCGCGCTCGGTGCGTCCCCACCGAACAGTCGAGGGAGGCCACCGTGACTCAGCGGCCCGTTGAGGAGTCGTCTGTGCCCGCCGACCGGGTGAAGGTCGGTCTAGCTCTGTCGGGCGGCGGCCATCGCGCCGCGTTCTTCCACATCGGCGTGCTGGCGAAGCTCGCCGAGCAGGGGATCTTGCGCCGGATCGAGGTGATCTCGACCGTGTCCGGGGGATCGATCGTCGGCGCGCTCTACTACCTGCACGTCAAGAATCTGCTCGAGCAGAAGCCGGATCGGGAGATCGTCGACGCGGACTTCATCGAGATCGTCCGGAAGGTCGAACGCGACTACCGGCTCGCGGCCGCCAAGAACGTTCGCGGCGCAGCCTGGTCGAGCGTCAGGGCGAACGCGCGGATGGTCAAGCCGACGTACACGCGCACCGATCGCGTCGGAGAGCTCTACGAACGGCACTTCTACGCGGGCGCGTGGGGCGCACGGCCGAAGGTGAACGGGCGGATCCTGATGCGCGACCTGCTCATCAAGCCGAGCGGCCACGAGGGCGACGCTCCGTTCGACCCGTACACCGAGAACGCGAACCGAAGCGCACCCGTCCCGATCCTGCTCCTCGAGGCGACGACGATGAACACCGGTCACAACTGGCGCTTCGAGGCGAAGTACCTGGGCGAGCCGCCGAGGCAGCACGGCGCCGCCGGCCAGGAGCGCGCGGACGTCGACAAGAACCTCGCGTTCGAGCGAACCGCCTGGTCCGAGCTGCCGGAGGCGTGCCGCGACTTCCCGCTCGGGTCGGCCGTCGTCTCGTCTGCGTGCTTCCCCGGCGGCTTCCCGCCGATGCAGATCCCCGGCCTGCCGCCCGAGCAGAAGACCGTCATCGACCTGATCGACGGCGGCGTGCACGACAACCAGGGCATCGAAGGGCTCCGTGACTGTGGCTGCACGCACCTGCTCATCAGCGACGGGTCCGGACAGATGCCCGAGCTTCCGCGGCCGTCGACGCGACTGCCGGCGGTGCTCGGCCGTGTCGTCTCGATCTACGGCGAGTCCGAACGCCAGGAGCGCCTTCTCGACGCCCTGGCCGAGGACACGACGTTCCTCGTGCACCTGCAGACCGGTCTCCCGGCGGAGACGCAGTCGCTGAGCCTGAAGGCGAAGGCCGCGCCGGCACCGCTGACGATGACCGAGTGCGGGGTCGACGTCGAGGTGCAGCGCGCGCTCGCCAACATCCGGACCGACCTCGACGCGTTCTGCGAGGTCGAGGCGTGGGCACTGATGGCGAACGCGTACCAGCTGGCGGGCAAGGTGCTCGACCAGCGTCCGCAGGTGGCGGGGCTCGGACACAAGGCCGTCATCGCAGGGTGGGCGTTCGATCCGGTTCGCCCGCTGCTCGGCCAACCGAACGCCGAGTTCCTGAAGGTGCTGCATGCCGGCAAGGAGCGCTTCTTCAAGCCGGCGCGCATGCTCCGCGGCGGCCTCGCCGCGGTGTACACCGCGCTGCTCGTCGCCGGGATCGCCCTGGCGGTCGTCGGCTGGCGCCTGTTCACGCCGCACGGCACGATCAGCTACTGCCTCGCGATCGGTGCCGCCGTCCTGCTCGGCATCTACGGCAAGTCGACCAGCACGTACATCCGGCCGCTGGCCATCCTGATCTTCGACGCGGTGATACCGGCGCTGCTCGTCGTGCCGCTCTACGCACTCGCGTGGCTGCAGCTCGGCGCCGGATCCTGGTGGCTCCGAATCGGGCGGCTGAGCCGTCGCGGCGTGCTCGGGGTCGCGCCGCCGGCGGAGGTGACACAGCCCGGCACGCCCGGCGTATAGAGCAGCCATGTGGCACGCCGCGCCGGTGCACGTCCAGGCCCGTCCGCAGACGGTGATCGCCGCGGTGAAGATCGAGCGCAGGCTGGCGGCGGGAATCGCCGTCGACTACTCGCACGTGGTCGTGCGCGGCACGCTGCGTCTCCACACGGTCCGGGCGCCGCTCGTGCTCCGGGACTCTGTGGTCACGGGCAGCGTGATCGCAGAGTCGACCGAGTTTCCGAGCGTGGTCGACCTGTCCGGCAGCACGATCAAGGGGCGCCTCGTCTTTCCGGAAGCACGGTTCGACGGGCCGGTGCTTCTGCTCGGGAAGTCGACGCACGTCGCAGGTGCGGCGCAGTTCGCCTTCGCCGATTTCGCGGGGCCTGCAGTCTTCGCCGGAACGAGCTTCGACCGCCGGGCGTCCTTCGCGGGCTGTCAGTTCCACGGCGAGAGCCGCTTCGAGCGGATCGTCTTCGGCGGGCCTGCGACCTTCGCGTTCGCGAGCTTCGACCACGTCGGCGACTTCCGGTTGACCAACTTCAGCGGCGCCGCCTCGTTCGCGCGTGCGGAGTTCCGCTCGCCGAGCGACTTCAGCTTCACGAGCTTCAACGCGGTGACGAGCTTCGCGGGCGTTCGGTTCTTCGCTCCCGCCGACTTCACCGCGTCGCTCTTCTCGGCGGGAAGCGGGAAGCGGGCTCGCCCGGCGTCGTTCGCCGACGCCCACTTCGGCGGCGGCGGCATCTTCAACCAATCGACGTTCATGTCGGGTGGATATTTCGCCCAGGCGGACGCTTCGGGCGATCTCGAGTTCGAGGAAGCGACGCTGCTCGGGAACATGAACTTCTCGACGACGCGGTTCCTTGCCGCTGCCGACTTCGACGACGCCACGTTTCACGGCACCGTCGACTTCGACCAGGCACAGCTGGCGGATCTCACGCTCGACGGGGCTCAGCTCGAGACGAGCACGCTGCTGCTCCCCGCAGCGCAGGGCCAGACGGAAGGCGGCCTGGACCAGATTCGAATGGACCCGAACGACGTGAGCCGCATCCAGCTCCTGCAGGGATCGCATCCGCGGAGCGCCCAGGAACACGCGCTCGCGCTGATCGAGACGGCCGCCCGGTCGGGAGGCGACCTGCAGATCGCGGCGGACGCCGGCGTGCGCCGGCTCACGCTGGAGCGACACGACGAGAACCATGTCCTTCAGGTCGTCAACTGGCTCGTCTACTGGGAGATCGCCGGCTACTTCCTGCGCTGGTGGCATCCCCTGATCGCGATCCTGATCCTGATCGCGCTCGCCACCCTGATTCGCTCGCGGCGCGCCTGGCGCGGGCAGACGAGCACGTCGAACGGTGTTGGTCGCATCTTCCTGGCGATCGCCGCAAGCGTCGGCGCAGTCTGGCGCGGACCGACCAAGGAACAGCCCCAAGGCGACGACGCGCAGCCGCCCGCCGCCGTCGTCGGCGCGAAGCCCCGCGGCCGGCTCGACCGGCTCCGCGCGACGGCGGCCGCGGCGGTCTCGTGGGGCGGCTGGTTCCGGGTCGAGGCGACCGCCCAGAAGCTGCTGCTCGTCGTGCTCGTCCTGAGCATCGCCAACGTCTGGCCCCCCGTCGCCAGCATCTTGAAAGGAGTCCTGCCGTGAACCCTCGCCGCCTCTTCGCCACGCTCGCTGTTGCCGTCACCGTCGCGGCCGTCGCGGCCGGGGCCGGGGGGTCGGCCGCGAAGCGCGGCCTGAGCTGCACCGTCCAAGAGGGCACCGTGGTCGCCTACTCGCCGAGCGCCAGGCACTCGTGCGCGGCCGGCATCAGCGCCGGCGCCGTCCTCCGGCGAACGGAAACGGTCCAGACGGGCTATCCGGGCCAGCTCACGTTCCACACCAACCATCTCATGCGCTGCATCGAGCTGAACAGTGCGCCGAAAGGCACTGCAGACGTGATCATGCCGTCGAAGAGCATCGCGCTCCAGCACGTGCGCGGAACGACCTGGTGCCTGCACGGGCCGACCGACCCTGCGGTCACGCTCACGGCCCCGGGCGCGACGATCGTGCTCGGCGGCACGCTGTTCGGCGTTCAGACCGACGCGACCGGCTCGACGGTTCAGGTCGCCGACGGCAGTGCGACGGTTCGCTCGACCGCCACCCGGAGCAGCGTGACGGTGGGCGCCGGCTTTCAGGCGCTGATCCCGCCGACCGGCAAGCCCTCCGCGCCGGTGCCGCTTCAGCTCGCCGAGACGGCGCAGCAGGCGGTGTTCTTCCTGCAGTTCAACGTCGTGCCGATGGGGGTCGCCCAGCCCCTGGCCTTCGTCAAGCAGCAGAAGGAGAAGAGCGCGGTCGTCGTCGCCTCCGACGGAGTGGCTCTCAAGACCGAGGCGCCGTTCCTGAACGGCCTCGAGACGCGGACGTTCTCCGCCGAGCAGGCGCAGGCGGACCCGGGCGCGGTGCTCAAGGGGGCGACTGCCCTCAAGACCCGGGTGATCCTCGCAGTCGGAGACTTCGAGGCGCTCGAGCCGGCACTCACAGCGCTGTCGGCGGCGATCACGACGCCGATGACGCTGGCCTACGCAGCCAAGCCGGTGGGCTGATCGGCTAGAACCCCACCATGGAGCTGGAGCACGTCCTGGTCGTCGGAGCCGGGCAGATGGGCGGCGGGATCGCGCAGGTCGTCGCCGCCTCCGGCCGCCGTGTGTCGCTGCACGACCCGTACCCCGGTGCCGTCGAGAAAGGCCTGGCGGCGATCGAGAAGAGCCTCACGCGTCTCGGCGCCGACGTCGCCGAGACGACGGCCCGCATCACGCCGGTCGACCAGCTGGTCGAGGCGGAGCTGATGATCGAGGCGATCACCGAGGAGGCCGGCGCGAAGGAGGAGCTCTTCCGCCGCGCCGGCGAGGCGCTGCCGGCGAACGCGATCCTCGCGAGCAACACGAGCTCGATCCCGATCACGTCGCTCGCCGCCGTGACGAAGCGGCCCGAGCAGGTCATCGGCATGCACTTCTTCAACCCGGTGCCGGTGCTGAAGCTCGTCGAGGTGATCCGCGCGGTTCAGACCTCGGACGAGACTGCGGCCGCGATCGTCGCGCTGGCCCGCGACCTCGGCAAGGAGCCCGCGGAGGCGCGCGACTTTCCCGGCTTCGTCTCGAACCGGATCCTGATGCCGTTCATCAACGAGGCGGCCTACGCGCTGATGGAAGGCGTCGCCGAGCCGGAGGCGATCGACACGATCGCGAAGCTCGGCTTCGCGCATCCGCTGGGGCCGCTCGCCCTTGCCGACCTGATCGGCCTCGACACGTGTGTGGCGATCATGGAAGTGCTGCAGCGCGGGCTCGGCAACCCGAAGTACGCGCCGTGCCCGTTACTGCGCCAGTACGTCCAAGCCGGTCGCCTCGGCCGCAAGACCGGCCGCGGGTTCTACGACTACGCCTAGTCCGCTCCGGCGCCGGCCAAGCCGGCGCCTGCGCTCCTGTGCGGCTCCGTCGAGCCTACGCCGCCGCGTAGTCGCGACGTCGCCGCCTCGAAGACGTCGTCGTCGATCGAGTAGGTGCTCGTGAAGTCGACGGCGCCGTTCACCTCGAGCACGACCCAGGTGCCGAGGTCGGCGGGGAGCAGGTCGACGCCGACGAGCGAGCCGTCGACCGCGGCGGCGGCTGCGACCGCGAGCTCGCACGCCTCCGGCGGCGGCACGATCGGCTCGCGGCGCGCGCCGAGGGCGACATTCGTGCGCCACTCGCCCGGCGCCGCGACGCGACGAACCGCGCCGATGACCTTGCCGGCGGCGACGACGAGCCGGAGGTCGAACCCGCGCGGTGCGACGAGCTTCTGCGCGATGGCGCCCGTCGCCTCGTACCACGGTTTCGTCTCGAGCTCGAGCAGCGTGCGCTCGATCGCCTGCTCGTCGTCACAGCGGATCACGTCCTGTCCCCACGAGCCGAAGCGCGGCTTGAAGACGAGCGGCGGCTCGAGCTCGGGGACGGGGAGCCACGAGGCGACGTGCACCGTGCGCGGGTGCGGAACGTGCGCCGCGTACAGCGCCGCCGCCGTCGCGAGCTTGTCGTGGGCGTCGATGAGCGCGCGCCGGCCGTTCAGCACGGAGACGCCGGAGGCGGCGAGCCGTTCGAGCGCCCAGAGACCCGGTTCGACGCCGTCGAGCGACGGGAGCACGTCGAGGCGGCCGAGAGCGATGTCTCCAGGGCCGAGGCGCGCCACGGCCTGGGCGGGTGAGAGCACGGCGCCGAGGCGCGTGTTCGTCGGGGTGACGCGGTGGGCGACGACCGCGAAGGTGGCCATTTGCAGGGATGGTGCGGGCGATCGGCGCCGTTGTGAAGGGTGGGCGACCAGGCCGCTCCCGGACTGTTCCCGCTTCGTAACCGAGCTCGGGCATACCTTCGAGGCGGCACAGCGCCGCGCTCTGCAGCAGCGGGCCCGGCGGGGCTGCCTGGGGGAACGGTGCAGCGGCCCGGAGCGCAGCGTGGGGCTCGCTCCGGGCCGTCTGTCACACATGTGAACGAACGCCGCACCTACGATCCGACCGTGCGCGCGAGCGTCGAACACGAGCTCAAGCTCGACCTCGACACGTCCTTCTCTCTGCCCGAGCTGCCGGGCGCCGAGCTCGAAGCGCGCACGTTCACGTCGACGTACCACGACACGCCGGCGCGTTCGCTGGGGCGGGCGGGCATCACGCTGCGCCGCCGCGTCGAGAACGGTAAGTCGTTGTGGCAGCTGAAGTTGCCGCGAAACGGCGACACCGGTCTCGCGCGAACCGAGATCGAAGAGCCCGGCGGGCCGGCGGGACCGCCGGCCGCGCTCGCGCGTCTCCTCGCCGCGCATCTGCGTCACGGGAAGCTCGAGCCGGTCGCGACGCTACGCACGCGCCGGTCCGGCGTGCGCGTGCTCGACGGCGAGCGCGCGCTTGCGGACGTCACCGTTGACACGGTCGATGTGCTCGACGCGGGCCGGGCGGCCGGCGGCTTCGCGGAGATCGAGATCGAGCTCGTCGACGGCGACGAGGCCGATCTGAAGCGGCTGGGCAAGACGCTCCGCCGCGCAGGTGCGCGTGTGTCGGACGGAAGGCCGAAGCTCATGCGCGTCCTCGAGCTCCCGGATGCCCCCTCCTCGAGCGACCCGCTCGCGCGCATGCTCGAGGCGCAGCTGCGCGCGCTCGAGACGCACGACCCGGGCATCCGCCTCGGCGACGACCCGGAGGACGTGCACAAGTTCCGCGTCGCCACCCGGCGCGCGCGTGCGCTCATCCGCGCCACCCGTCCGCTGCTCGGCGACACCCTCGCTCCGGTCGCAGCGGAGTTGAGGTGGCTCGCGGGTTTGCTCGGCCCCGTACGCGATCTCGACGTCCTGATCGCCCACCTCGGGACGCAGGTCGCCGCGCTCGGTGAGGACGAGCCGGCCGGGCGCGAACTCGTCGCCGGGCTGTCAGCCCAGCGCGACGCTGCACAGGACGAGCTGCTCGCCGCGCTTTCGTCGACGCGCTACGGCGAGCTCCTGGCCCTGTTCGAGCATGCGATCCGCGGGCTGCCGCGTCTCGAGCCGGACGCTGTCCGCGGCATCGCCCGCGACGAGCTCGCGAAGCTGCGCAAGGCGACACGCAAGCTGCCGCGCGACCCGGACGACGACGAGCTGCACCGCGTCCGCATCAAGGCGAAGCGTGCGCGGTACGCGGCGGAGCTTGCCGGGGCAGAGCGCGTCGTCGACGCGCTGAAGAAGGTGCAGGACGTCATCGGGGAGCACCAGGACGCGGTTGTCGCCGAAGCGCGCCTGCGGACGCTCGCGCGAGCGAAGACGGCGATCGCGGCAGGCCGGCTGATCGAGCTCGAGCGCGCGCGCAGGCACGCGATGCGCGCGAGAGCCCCCGAGGTCATTGCGGCCGCGATCGCCGCCGGCGCGAAGGCTTTCTCCTAGTCGTTCGGCTGGACGACGATCAGCGAGTTGCCGTCCGGATCCCTCAGCCAGAACATCGGAGGCACCGGCCCGCCCCAGCGCGTGACCTCGTCGTCGACGTCGACGCCGGCCGCCTTCAGCGCCGCGTGGTCGGCATCGACGTCCGAGCTGTCGAGGCAGATGCCGGTCTGCGCGCCGCCGGCCTCGCGACCGGGAGGCGGGGGAGCGAGCGCGATATTCGTCTCCCGGCCGTGCGGCTTCACCTCGACCCAGCGGCCGGACTCGCCCATCGGCGCGTCCACGACCTTCTCGAACCCGAGCGTGTCGACGTAGAAGCCGATTGCGCGATCGGTGTCCGAGACCGTCACGCACACCCGGCCCACGAGTCCGATGTTCAGCTTGGACTGCACCTTCGACATTGCGAGCTCCTCTCTCGTGCGTTGTCGAAGCTCTGACCGCCGGGGCGGCCGAAACTCATCGGGCGAAGCCTACGCCGCTGCGGCGCGGCCGGCCGCGAGCGCCAGGACCGCTCCGTCGCGCAAACCGGCGCGAACGACGCGCACCGGCGTGCCGAGGCGGTGCTGCAGCTCGGAGAGGATCACCGCGCCGGCCGGCAGGGTGCGCGCGCGCTCCTCGCCGACGCCGTACCGCTCGACGATCTCAGCGGCGGGTGTCTCGGCGAGCAGGCCGAGCAGCTGGTCGAGCTCGTCGATGCCGATGCGGCTGCCCGCGATCCGCTTCAGCGCGCGCGCGGTGCCGCCGACGGCGAGCGCGGTGCGCGGTGCCGGCGGGTCGAAGCCGTCCAGATAGCGCTCGACCTCGGCCCGCGCGTGCCCGATCGCGGCTGCGCCCGGAGGGTCGGCGGCGAGCATGCGGCTCGCGAGGCGCTGCGAGCCGAGATCGATCGAACGCGCCCACTTCGCCCCCTCGCGGCCGGACCCGACGACGACCTGGGCGGAGCCGCCGCCGACGTCGATGACCGCGACCGTGCGCCGCGCCGGCACACCGGCGATCGAGAGGGCTCCGGCGAACGCGAGGTGGCCTTCTTCGACGGCGGTCAGGATCCGCGTGGGCCTGCCGGAGGCTTCAGCCAGCGCGCGCCGCAGCTCGGCCCCGTTCTCGGCCTGCCGCCCCGGGCTCGCGATCAACACCTCGATCTCTTCGGCGCCCGCCGCCTCGCCGTCCCGCACGAAGCGCTGCACGACACGCGCCACCTCGTCGATCTTCTCCTCGGGCACCCGGCCGTGCACCTCGATGTCGGCGCCGAGCTTCAGCACCAGCCGCTCGGTGAGGACCGTGCGGCCTCGTTCGGCCACCAGCAGCCGGACCGTGTTCGAGCCCACGTCGACGACGCCGAACGGCACGGCTGCATGGTGACCCCCGTGGAGGACGGCAGACCTAATGCGCGCGAGCAAGCCGCCTCGCGCGTTCGCGGCGGCGCATGAACGCAACCTGCGCCGGACGTCGGCGTTCCGACTTCTTGGGCGCCACGCGCTCCCACAAGCCGGTCGGCTGCAGCTCCCAGGCCTGCGCGTTGTCGCCGAGGAGCGCCTTGAGGATGGACTCCACCTCGTTCCGCACGTGCGTGTCCTCGACCGGCATCACCACCTCGATGCGATGGTCGAGGTTGCGCGGCATCAGGTCGGCGCTGCCGAGGAAGTAATTGCGCTCGTCCCCGATCTCGAAGCAGTACAGACGGCTGTGCTCGAGAAAGCGGCCGAGGACCGAACGGACGCGGATGTTCTCGCTCATCCCGGGGACGCCCGGCACCAGCGTGCAGTTCGCGCGCACGATGACGTCGATCTCTGCGCCGGCCTCCGACGCCTTGTACAGCTCGTGGATCACCTCCGGATGCGTGAGGCTGTTGCACTTCAGCCGGATGCGGGCGCGTTTGCCCGTCTCGGCCGCGGCAGCGACCGCGCGGATCTCCTCGATCAGGCGCTTCTTCAGGTTGAACGGCGCGACGAGCAGCTTGCGGAACCGCTGCGGTCGTCCGAAGCCGGTGACGAAGTTGAACAGGTCGGCGAGGTCCGCACCGATCTCCGGGTCGGCGGTGAAGACGCCGACGTCCTCGTAGATGCGGGCCGTGGTTGCGTGGTAGTTGCCGGTCCCGATGTGCACGTAGCGCCGCAGGTCGCCGCCCTCGCGACGGACGACGAGGGTCGTCTTGGCGTGGATCTTCATGTCGGGGAAGCCGTAGACGACGTGGACGCCGGCCTGCTCGAGCGAGCGCGCCCACTCGATGTTGCGCTGTTCGTCGAAGCGGGCCTTCAGCTCGACGACGCAGACAGCCTGCTTGCCGTTCTGGGAGGCCTGCATCAGCGCGGGTGCGAGTGCCGAGTCCTGGCTCGTCCGGTAGACGGTCGTCTTGATCGCGACGACCTGCGGGTCGCGCGCGGCCGCCTGGACGAACGCCTCGACGCTCGTGGCGAACGAGTCGTACGGATGCTGCACGACGATGTCGCGCCGCGCGATTTCGTCGAACAGCTCGTCGTCGTTCTGCTTCGCGAGGCGCCGCTGCGTGTAGGGCAGCCACGGCCCGTACTTCAGGTCGGGACGATCGAGGTGGTGCAGCTGCGAGAGATCGGCGAGGTCGAGCGCTCCGCGGATCGGGTAGATCTGGTCGCGGCCGACGCCGAGCCGCTCCTTGAGGCGTGACAGCATCGTCTGCGAGACCGAGCTCGACACCTCGAGCCGGACCACGGCGCCGAACCGCCGCCTCTGCACTTCCGACTCGACGGCCTCGAGCAGGTCGTCGGCGTCATCCGAGATCGCCGTGTCTCCGTCCCGGGTGAGCCGGAACGCGATCCGCTCGGCGATCTCCATCTCGGGGAAGAGCCGGTCGAGGAACGCGGCGATGACGTTCTCGAGGGGGATCAGGAGGCCGCGCGCACCGACCGACACGAACCGGTTGAGCCCTTCGGGCACCTTGACCCGCGCGAACCGCTCCTCGCCGGCGTCGGGGTCGCGCACGAGCAGCCCGAGGCTGAGCGAGAGGCCCGAGATGTAGGGGAAGGGCTGGCCCGGACCGACCGCGAGCGGCGTCAGCACCGGGAAGATCTGGCGCACGAAGAGCTGCTCGAGCTCGGAGCGCTCCGCTTCGGTCGCGTCGGTGACCGTCCCGACGAGGATTCCCTCACGCGCGAGGGCAGGGCAGAGCTCGTCCCGCCAGAGCACGGTCTGCGCCGCGGTCAGCTCGAGAACGCGCGTTCGGATCTCATCGAGCGTCTGCTGCGGCGTGCGCCCGTCGGGCGTCCGCACGGCTGCTCCCGCGATCACCTGCTCCTGCAGGCCGGAAACGCGCACCATGAAGAACTCGTCGAGCACGTCCGAGACGATCCCGCAGAACTTCACGCGCTCGAGGAGCGGCTCGGCGGGGTCGGCCGCGAGGTCGTGGACGCGGTGGATCAGGTCGAGCTGTGAGAGCTCGCGGTTCAGGAAGGTCGGAGCCTCGATGGCTGCCGCGGGCTGTTTCGTCGCTGCCATCGGGGGTCCTAGGATCCCGGTTTCCTGGTGAACGATGGGTTGCGGTTTGGTAACCGACCCGGCGGTCCGGCCGCGTCCGTATGCTCCCGGCCATGCGGAACGACCGGCTACTCGTCGGCCTCGCCATCCTCATCGGGATCGTCCTCGTCGTCATCGCCGTCATCTACTGGGCCGAGCCGGCGAAGTCGCTGCCCGGCTTCTTCCCGGGGCATCAGGCGGGCTCGAACCATCACCACGCCAAGCACGGCATCGCAGCCTTCCTCGTCGGGCTCGCCTGCTTCGCGTTCGCCTGGTTCCGGACCGGGCCGAAGCGCTCGACCCACGCCGCGTGATCGTCGCGTCGCTGATCACCTATCCCCAGGCGATCATCCTGGGGCTGCTGCAGGGCGTCTCGGAGCTCTTCCCGATCTCGAGCCTCGGGCACAGCGTCATCCTCCCGAAGCTTCTCGGCTGGAACATCCACCAGAACGACGACTACTTCCTCAGCTTCCTCGTCGCCGTCCACCTCGCGACTGCGCTCGTGCTGCTCGGCTTCTTCTGGCGCGACTGGGTGCGGATCCTGAAAGGGCTCGGCCGGTCGCTCGCGCAGCGTGAGATTCGCGCCGACGACACGGACGCGCGGCTCGGCTGGCTGCTCGTCGTCGGCACGATCCCCGCGGGGATTCTCGGGCTGACGCTCGAGAGCGCGCTGCGCAAGCTCTTCGCCTCGCCGACCCTCGCGGCGATCTTCCTCATGTGCAACGGCGTGATGCTCTTCGGCGCCGAGCTCCTCCGCCGTCGCGCCCCGCGCACCGACGAAGACGACGATGCGCGCATCGCGCGGCAGATGAGCTGGGGCGGGGCGTTCGGTGTCGGCGCCGCACAGGCGCTCGCGCTGATCCCGGGCTTCTCGCGCTCGGGTGCGTCGATGGGCGGTGGGCTGCTGATGGGCCTCTCGAACAAGGATGCGGCGCGCTTCGCGTTCTTGCTCGCGACGCCGATCATCGGAGCCGCCGCGCTCCTCAAGCTGCCGCAGCTCCTCGGCCACCAGGGCGACGGCGTGCGCGGGCAGGCGCTCGTCGCTGCGTTGTGCGCGGCCGTTGCCGCGTACGTCGCCGTGCGGTTCCTGATGCGCTACTTCGAGACGAACACCCTGACGCCGTTCGCGGTCTACTGCTTCGTCGCGGGCCTGGCGTGCACCATCTACTTCGTGAGCTGATGGCGCTCCGCCTGAGACCGCAGAAGCGCGAGTTCTTCGATCTCTTCACGGAGGCGTCGGCGAACGCTCGCGACATCGCTCATGCGCTGTGCGACCTGCTGGACGAGTGGCCCGAGAGCCGCGGCAAGCTCCTCGACATTCGCGAGCTCGAGCACGAGGGCGACCGTCTGACGCGGGCGGTAATCGATCTGATCAACCGGACGTTCGTCACACCGCTCGATCGCGACGACATGTACAACCTCGCAACGGCGATCGACGACGTGTGCGATCACGTCGACGAGGCAGCCGACAACATCGACGCGTACGAGGTGCGTGACGTTCCGCAGAAGGCGCGCGAGCAGGCCGACGTGATCTACCGCGCGGCGTCGCGCCTGCACGAGGCGGTCGGTCTCCTCGAGGGCTTCAAGGACTCCAGCCGGCAGCTCGTGTCGGTTCGCGAGCTCGAGGACGAAGGCGACCGCCTGTCGCGGGAAGCAGTCGCCGATCTCTTCCGTTCGGGCGCCGACCCGCTCACGATCATCCGCTGGAAGGACATCCACGCGCAGCTCGAGGAGGCCGTCGACGCCTGCGAGAACGCGGCCGACGTCCTCGAGGCGATCCTCGTCAAGAACCGCTAGGTGCGCCGGTGACGCTGCTCGTCATCACGATCGCGATCGCGCTCGTCTTCGACTTCACGAACGGGTTCCACGACACGGCGAACGCGGTCGCCACGTCGGTCTCGACCCGTGCGCTCTCGCCGCGGATGGCCGTGGCCGTCGCTTCGCTCGCGAACTTCGCCGGTGTGTTCCTGACCGCGGCGGTCGCGAAGACTGTCGGCAAAGGCATCATCGAGACGAGCCTTGCGAGCCCGAAGACCGTGCTCGCCGCGCTGCTCGGGGCGATCGTGTGGAACCTGCTGACGTGGTGGCTCGGCCTGCCGTCGTCGTCGTCGCACGCGCTGATCGGCGGGTTGATCGGCGCAGCGCTCTCGCAATCGGGCGAGCGGGCCGTGCAGTGGCACGGCATCGTGCACAAGGTCGTCATCCCCGCGCTCTGGGCGCCGACCCTTGCGTTCGCCGTCGCGTTCGCGGTGCTGATCGCGATCTACTGGCTGTTCCAGTGGCTCACACCGGGACGGGCGAACCGCACGTTCCGCCTCGGCCAGCTCGCGAGCGGAACGTGGGTCGCCTTCAACCACGGCTCGAACGACGCGCAGAAGACGATGGCGGTGATCGCGCTCGCCTTGCAGACGCACGGCTCGATCTCGAGCTTCTACGTGCCGCGCTGGGTGCAGATCGCGGCCGGGATCGCGATCGGCCTCGGGACGTATGCTGGCGGCTGGCGGATCATGCGCACCCTCGGATCGCGGATCGTCGAGATCGAGCCGCCGGCGGGGTTCGCGGCCCAGGCGAGCGCCGGCGCCGTCATCTACGCGTCGACGAAGTACGGCTACCCGCTCTCGACGACGCACGTCGTCTCGGGCGCGGTCATGGGCGTCGGCGCGACGAAGCGTCTCTCGGCCGTCCGCTGGGGCGTCGCCGGGAACATCGTGACGGCGTGGGTGCTGACGATCCCGGCGGCCGCCGCCGTCGCCGCGCTGATGTGGTTCCCCGTCAAGGTGATCTTCTGATGCGGATCGGGTTCGGTCCCGGAGCCGGCGAGATCCACACGCGGCTCGCGCGTGCCGGCGAGTGCGTGGCCGCGGTCGTGCACGCCGTCGACCGCCGCTTCGTCGAATGGCCGTCGGGACCGACGCAGGACGAGGTGAAGGAGCTCGAGCATCGCGCGGACTCCGCGGTGTCCGAGCTGCTGACCGAGACCAACCAGCTCTTCGTCACGCCCTACGACCGCGACGACATCGTCACCCTGGCGTTCGCCGTCGACGATGTCGCGGACGCCGCGGAGAACGCCGCGGAGCTCCTCGGCCTGTACGGCGTGCAGACGGTGACGAAGCAGTCGTTCGCGCTCTGCGCACTGCTCGTGCGCGCAGCCGACGAGCTCGCCGCGCTTCTCGCAGAGCTCCCGCACCTGCGCGGGTCGTCCGAGCGCATCCCGGCGATCAAGGCGATCGAGGACGAGGCGGACGACGTGGCCCGCGCAGCGCGCGCGAGCCTGTTCAAGGACGATCGCATCGACCCGGTGATCGTCATTCGCTGGAAGGACATCTACGAGGCGCTCGAAGACGCGGTCGACGCCTGCGAGACGGCTGCGCATCTCGTCGGCAACGTGCTCGTGAAGAACGCGTAGCGATCCGGCAACGGCTCGCGGGAGAG
>Ga0070741_10001101_pt1 | contig 86423 bp, 99 predicted proteins | sample Coa_R1_4_FD_66440 | JGI IMG/M metagenome (GOLD analysis project Ga0070741, IMG submission 66440) | Surface soil microbial communities from Centralia Pennsylvania, which are recovering from an underground coalmine fire - Coalmine... | ecosystem: Environmental > Terrestrial > Soil > Unclassified ... | reverse complement strand
GCACCGCCGCGCTCGCCGGCTGGCTCGACTGGTACAACCGGCTCAGACCACACCGCTCACTCGGCCGCACACCACCACTCACCCGGCTCGCCGAGATGAACAACCTTGTCGGGACCAACAGCTAGGCCTCCGGCCGCTCGCGCGAGAACCAGCCGACCCAGACCGCGAGGGCGCCGCCGGCGACCGCGGCCCAGGCCCAGGTGAGACCGGGGTGGAGGACCGAGGGGAACTCCCAGCCCGACCAGCCGCGCACGACCACCTGCTCGTTCCAGAAGTCGTTCGCGACGTTCCCGGCGCCGTAGGCGAGCATGAGCGCGAGGTAGGCGCCGGCGAGCAGGCGCAGCAAGTCCGAGCGGAGCGTCGGGAGGAGGCGCGAGAGGAGGAGCGCGCAGAGGACGAGCAGGATCCCGTCCATCCCGTGGTGGTGGCCGCGGTGGACGGCTGGCGCCGACGCCGGCCCGCTCTCGTACAGCCATCCGAGCAGCGGGACGCCGTCGAGGAAGAACCCGAGGTCGGCGGCGGCCCAGACCGGCGCCGCGAGCAGGACGAGCACGGCGAGGGCGAGGCGCAGGCGGTCGCCGAGCGGCCGGCCGGCCCGGCCGGGCTCGCCGACGGGCGTGAGCAGGACCGCGACGGCGACGCCCGTGGCCGGGAGGGCGTTCACCCAGCGTGCGTCGAGGTCGTCCTCGTCGACGACGCCCGGCCAGAACACGACCGCGCAGAGGAGCCCCGAGGCGAGCGCGACCAGGCGCACGCCGCCGCGCAGCCGCTCGAGCGAGAGGGCCAGGATCGCGATCGCGACGAGGGCGACCGGGAAGTCGACGTAGACGAGGGCGCGGCCGGCGCCGCCGCGGAGCCCGCTCCCGGAGACGTGGTAGAGGTCCGCGGCCGGGAGCCGGGCGTAGGTGACGAGCACGGCGACGCCGACGAGCCCCGGGAGGAGCCAGGCGAGGATGGCTTCGCGGCCGCGCACGAGTGCGACCCTAAGGCGTTCCGGCCCGAGCCGCTACACTGGCCGGCCGGATGTCCAAGGTCTGCGCAGTCTGCGGGAAGAAGCCCGCCTTCGGGCACAACCGCTCGCACTCGATGGTCGCCACCAAGCGGCGTTTCGACCCGAACCTGCAGAGGGTGCGCATGCTCGTGGGCGGAGTCGCTCGGCGCGCGTACGTCTGCACGCGTTGCCTCAAGAGCGGCAAGGTCACGAAAGCGGTCTGAGGCAGGCGGTCCTCGACCGCGCCCGGGCCGCCCTCGGCGCGCTCGAGGCGGCGCGGCCGCGGCTCGACGACCTCAACGTCTACCCGGTGCCGGACGGCGACACCGGCACGAACCTCGCGCTCTCGTGGCGTGCGGTCGTCGACGCGCTCGAGGGCTCGCGCGCGGAGACGCGCGAGGAGCTCGCGCGCGAGGTGTCGCGGGCGGCGCTGATGGGCGCGCGCGGGAACTCCGGGGTGATCCTCTCGCAGGTCGTGCGCGGGGCGGCCGCGTCGCTCGCCGGCTCGGACGACCTCGCACGCGCGCTGCGGGCCGCGAGCGACGCCGCCTACGCAGGGGTGCGGGCGCCGGTCGAGGGGACGATGCTGACGGCGATCCGGGAGCTCGCCGAGGAGGCCGAGGCCGGCGGCGACCTCGACGCGATCGTCGCCCGCGGCGAGGCCTGCGTCGAGCGGACCCGGGAGCTGCTGCACGTGCTGCGCGAGGCGGGCGTGGTCGACGCGGGCGCGGCCGGGCTGGTGGAGCTCGTCCGCGGCCTCGCCGGCCGCGGGCCGGCGCCGGAGCGGGCCGCCCTCGCCGTCACGGTCCGGTCGCTCCACCGGGAGCTCTCCCGCTACCGCTACTGCACGAGCTTCGTCGTCGAGGGCGCCGCCCTCGACGCGGGTGCGCTCGAGCGGGCGCTCGAGCCCGTCGGCGACTCGCTCCTCGTCGTCGGCGACGAGAGCGCGCTGCGCGTCCACGTCCACACCGACGACCCCGAGCGGGCGGTCTCGATCGGGCGGGCGGGAGGCGCCGTCGAGGCGCTCGACGTCGTCGACATGCACGAGCAGATCGCCGCGCGGGAGCGGCGGCTCGCGCGGCCCGCCTGCGCGGCGGTCGCCGTCGCGGCCGGCCCCGGCAACCGGCGCCTGCTCGAGAGCCTCGGGGCGGTCGTCGTCGACGGCGCGACGAGCCCGTCGCCCGGCGAGCTCCTCGCCGCCGTCGAGGCCGGCGACGCGCTCGAGGCGGTCCTGCTCCCGAACGGCCCCGAGGCCGTGCTCGCCGCCGAGCACGCCGCAGACCACGCCTCGAAGCCGGTGCTGGTGCTCGCGACGACGTCGCTGCCGGCCGGGCTCTCCGCGCTCGTCGCCTTCGACCCGGCGCTTCCGGCCGCCGCGAACCTCGAGGCGATGGCGGCGGCGGCCGCCGGCGTCGCGGCCGGGGCCGTGGAGGAGCACGAGGGCGCCTGGCGCGCCGCCGCCGACGGCGCGACGGTGGCGGAGGCGGCCTCGTTCGAGGAGGCCGCGCGGCTGCTCGTCGAGCACCTCCTGGCGGCGCCGCGGAGCGTGCTCACGCTCCTCGCCGGCGAGCGGTCGCCGCCGCTCGGCGGGCTGCTCGCCGAGCTCGCGGCCGCCCGGCCGGAGCTCGAGGTCGAGGTGCACGAGGGCGGCCAGGCGCGCCCCGCCCTGCTCGCGGCCGCCGAGTAAGCTGGTCCGGATGGGCGTCCGGGTCGTCCTGGTGGAGGACAACGACGTGTTCCGCGAGACGCTCGAGCTCCTGCTCGGCCTGCGGGGCGACATCGAGGTCGTGGCAGCCGTCGCGAGCGGCCAGGAGGCGGTCCGCGTCTGCGGCTCGCTCGAGCCGGACGTCGTGCTCGTCGACTACCGCATGCCGGGCCTGAACGGCGCCCAGACGACGGCCGAGGTGCTGCGCGCCTCGCCGCGCTCGCGGGTCGTCTGCCTGACCGCGTCGATCTCGCGCGCCGAGATGGAGAGCCTGCGCGACGCGGGCGCCGTCGCCTGCCTGACGAAGGACGAGGACCTCGAGCAGATCGTCGCCTCGATCCACTCGGCGGCCGCGGCCGCCGCGGCGTGAAGCTGACGGCCGCGAACACAGCGATCGTCCTCGACTCGACCGCCGACTTCCCGGAGGACCGGGCGCGGCGCCCGTCGTGGCGGGTCGTGCCGCTCTCGGTGCGCTTCGGCGACGAGAGCTTCCTCGACGGCGTCGAGCTCGGGCCGGACGCCTTCTACGAGCGGCTCGCGGCGGCGGCGGAGCCGCCGTCGACGGCGGCGCCCGCGCCGGGCGCGTTCGCGGCGGTGTACGAGGAGCTGGCCGCGGCGTACGCGCGCGTCTTCTCGCTCCACCTGCCGCGCACGCTCTCGGGCACGCTCGGCAGCGCGATCGTGGCGGCGCGGGGGTTCGCGAACGTGCGCGTCGTCGACACCGGCACGGTGTCGGCGGCGAGCGCGATGCTCGCGCTCGCGCTGCAGCGCAGGCTCGAGCGCGGCACGAGCGACGAGGAGGTGGACGCGCTCGTCGAGCGCTTCCGCGCCGAGCACGGCCTCCTGTTCACGCTCGAGACGCTCGACTACCTCGCCCGCGGCGGGCGGATCGGGAAGGCGGCGGCGCTCGCGGGCGCGCTGCTCGCGGTGAAGCCGATCCTGACCATCCGGGACGGAGAGGTCGTGCCGCTGAGGCGCGTGCGCGGCGCCCAGAAGGCGTGGGACGAGTTCCGGTCGGCGCTCCTCGCGGGCTCGCACGACGCGCCGTCGCTGCGCGTCGGGATCGTGCACGCCGCCGCCCCGGAGCGGCTGGCGGCGCTCGAGCGGGTCGTGCGGGAGGCGCGCCCGCGGGCGCGCGTCGAGGTCGCGGCGCCGCTCGGCGCCGTCCTCGGCGCGCACGCCGGCCCGGGCGCCGTCGGGCTCTTCTGGTTCGACGACCCGGAAGGCTGAGGTGGCCTGCCGTCCGGAGCGGGTCCTAGACTCCCGGGCCGGTGCCCGCGACGACCCGAAGCCCCTCGGGCCTCCCCGGCGTGGTCCGGACCGGTGAGTGGCCGCGCCCCGCCGGCTGGGGGCGGCCGGAGCGGCTCGACCTCGGCGTGGAGACGCTCCCGGACGTCGGCGCGGCCCTGGCCCGGCGGCTGCGCGCGCTCGGCGTCGAGCGGGTGCGCGACCTCCTCTTCCGGCGCCCCCGCCGCTACGAGGCGGCCGCGGACGAGGTCGCGATCGCCCAGCTCTGGCGCGACGAGGAGGTGGCGATCGCGGGCGTGGTCGAGAGCGTGCGGCTGCGGCGGCCGCGGCGCGGCCTCACGATCGTGACCGCCGCGGTCGCGGACGCGACCGGCCGGATCTCCGCGACGTGGTTCAACCAGCCCTGGCTCGCCGACCGCCTGCGGCCGGGCACCGCGGTGCGGCTGCGCGGCCGGCTCGGGCGGCACGGCTTCGACGTCCGCTCGTACGACCTCGGCGAGGCGCGCGCGACGGCGGACTACGCGCCGGTGTACGCCGCGAGCGAGCAGCTCCCGTCGCCGCGCATCCGCGAGCTCGTGCGCGGCGCGCTCGGGCTGCACGCCCGCGACGTGCTCGACCCGCTGCCGGCGGAGCTCGACGAGCCGCTGCGGCGCGACGCGCTCGCGGCGGTGCACTTCCCGGCCGACCTCGAGGAGGCCGAGCGCGCGCGGCGGCGCCTGGCGCTCGACGAGCTCGTCGCGCTGCAGCTCGCCGTCCTCCGCTCGCGCGACGAGTCGGCGGTCGCGGCGCCGCTCGCGGAGCCGGGCGAGCTCTCCGCGCGCTACCGGGCGGCGCTCCCGTTCGAGCTCACGCCCGACCAGGAGGCCGCGATCGCCGAGATCGACGGCGACCTCGCGCGGGCGGTGCCGATGCGGCGGCTGCTGCAGGGCGACGTCGGCTCGGGGAAGACGGTGGTCGCGCTCTACGCGCTCCTGCGGGCGGTCGAGAGCGGGCGCCAGGGGGCGCTGATGGCGCCGACGGAGACGCTCGCCGAGCAGCACTTCCTCACGATCGAGGGGCTGTGCGCGGAGCTCGGCGTGCGGGTGGCGCTGCTCACGGGCGGCGCGGGCGGGAAGCGCGTGCGGGCGGCGCTCGCGTCCGGGGAGGCGCAGCTCGCGGTGGGGACGCACGCGCTGATCCAGCGCGGCGTCGACTTCGCCGACCTCGCGGTCGCGGTGGTCGACGAGCAGCACCGCTTCGGCGTCGAGCAGCGGCGCGCGCTCGCGGAGCGCCGCTCGCCGCACGTGCTGCACATGACGGCGACGCCGATCCCGCGGACGCTCGCGCTCACGGTGTACGGCGACCTCGCCGTGACGGAGATCGCGAGGCCGCCGGCGTCGCGCCGGCCGGTCGTGACGGCCTGGGTGGGGGCGGAGCGGTCGAGCGAGGCCTACCGGCGGCTCGCCGCGCACCTCGACGCGGGCCGGCAGGCGTACGTCGTGTGCCCGCTGATCGAGGCGCCGGAGACGCGGGTCGCGCGCGCGGCGGAGGAGGAGGCCGAGCGGCTGCGGCGCGCGGAGCTCGCGGGCTACCGCGTCGGGCTGCTGCACGGGCGGCTGAAGACCGCGGAGCGGCGCGAGGTGATGCGCGCCTTCAAGGACGGGGAGCTCGACGTGCTCGTCGCGACGACGGTGATCGAGGTCGGCGTCGACGTCCCGAACGCGACGATCATGATCGTGCAGGAGGCCGACCGGTTCGGGCTCGCGCAGCTGCACCAGCTCCGCGGCCGGGTCGGGCGCGGGGCGGAGCAGTCGTACTGCCTGCTCGTCTCGCGCCCGAAGGAGGAGCTGACGGACGCGGCGCAGGCGCGCCTCGAGGCGCTCGTCGAGACGAGCGACGGCTTCGAGCTCGCGGAGCGCGACCTCGAGCTGCGCGGCGAGGGGCAGCTCCTCGGCACCCGCCAGTCCGGCCTCTCCGACCTCCGCTTCACGCGCCTGCGCGCCGACCGGGCGCTGCTCGAGCGCGCCCGCGAGCTCGCCCGCTCCCTGGCCGCCGAGGACGGGCCCTGGCACGACGAGGCCGACCGCCTCCTCGCGGGCGCCGACGCCGCCCCCCTCGCCTGACCCCGCGGACGGCTCCGCGCCGGCCGAGACGGCGGCGGCCGCCGGCCGCGGTCCCCCTTCGCGCAGGCTCCCCTGCGCCCGAAGGCGTGACGGAGCGTCCACGGGACGGGGCTAGGCTGGCGGCGATGCGGATCATCGCCGGCAGCCGCAAGGGGCACCGGATCGCGGCGCCGAAGGGGCACGCGACGAGGCCGACGTCCGACTTCGTCCGCGAGAGCGCGTTCAACCTGATCGGCCCGGTGGACGGCGCGAGCGTGCTCGACGTGTTCGCGGGCTCGGGCGCGCTCGGGCTCGAGGCGCTCTCGCGCGGCGCGGCGAGCGCCGTCTTCGTCGAGTCGGACCGGGAGGCGTGCCGCACGATCGACGCGAACCTCGGCAAGCTCCGCCTCGAGGCGACCGTCGTCTGCCAGGACGTCGTGCGCGCGCTCGCCGCCGAGCGCCGCACCTTCGATCTCGTGCTCTGCGACCCGCCCTACGACTACCCCGACCGCGAGCGCCTCGCGCCTGAGCTCCGCCGCGTGCTCGCGCCCGGCGGCCTGCTCGTCTACCAGACCGCCGCCCGCGACGAGCCGGCGGTCGAGGGCCTCCGCGTCCGCACCTCGCGCCGGTACGGCTCCGCGCGCCTTACGCTGTTCGAGCTCGAGGCGGACGGCACGGCGCCCGAGCGGTTCGACGAGACTCCCGAGACATCGATGATCACGAGCACTCCCGGCGAGCTGGAGCCGCGGGCTTGATCACGGCGATCTGCCCGGGCTCCTACGACCCCGTCACGAACGGGCACGTCGACGTGATCGCCCGCGCCGCGCAGATCTTCGACCGCGTCGTCGCCGGCGTGGTCGGGAACCCGCAGCACAAGCAGCCGATGTTCTCGATCGAGGAGCGGCTCGAGCTCACGCGCGACGCGCTCGCGCACCTCGGCAACGTCGAGGTCGACGTCTTCAAGGAGCTCGTCGTCGACTTCGCCCGCCGCTGGGAGGCCCGCGTGATCGTGAAGGGGCTCCGGGTGATCTCGGACTTCGAGTGGGAGTTCCAGATGAACCAGCTCAACCGCACCCTCGCCCCCGACATCGAGACCGTCTACGTGATGGCGAGCCCGCAGGTGAGCTTCGTCTCCTCGAGCGGCGTGAAGGAGATCGCGGCGTTCGGCGGAAATGTCGAGGAGCTCGTGCCGACGGCCGTCGCGCGCCGCCTCCGGGAGCTGTTCCCGGACGGTCGAGGCGGGACCCCGCTCAGCGCCCAGGAGTAAGATCCCGAGACCGATGGACGTCCTCGTACTGATCGACAAGCTCGACGACCTCGTGCACAACGCGAAGGCGGTGCCGCTCACCGACCAGGTCCGCATCGACCGCGAGGAGATCTACGACATCCTCGACCAGATGCGCGCGACGATCCCCGAGGAGATCAAGCAGGCGCGCTGGATCGTGAAGGAGCGCCAGGAGATGCTCGCCGAGGCGAAGCGAGAGCAGGACCGGCTGCTGCAGGAGGCGCGCGAGCAGGCGGTCCGCGAGGCCTCCCAGACCGAGATCGTCAAGCTGGCCGAGCGCCAGGCGCAGGAGATCATCGACGAGGCGCGGCGCGAGGCGCGCGAGATGCGCCTCGAGATGGAGGACTGGGCCGACGGCATGCTCGCGACGCTCGAGACGAACCTCGACAAGTTCCTCGGCGCGGTGCGGCGGGGCCGCGACCGGCTGCACGAGCGCTCGCAGGAGACCGTCGTCGCCGGGATCGGCCCGTCCGAGCTCGACGACGACGGCCCGGGCCTCTACTGAGGGCGGCGCGCCGATGCCGCTCCGGCCGTGGCTCGCGGCCGCGGCGGGCGGGACGGGCGTCGCTGCCGTCGCGGTCTCGACGACGGTCGCGCGGGGGAAGGCGCGCCCCGTCGTGCACGGCCGCTGACGGCATCGGAGCTACCCTGCACGGGTGACGAGCTTCGACCTCCGTCAGTTGAGGCTCCGTCCCGGCGAGGAGCACCGCGAGGCGATCGAGGTCGAGCTCCCGGCCTTCGAGTTCGGCGGGCAGCGCTACCTGCCGGTGCCCGAGCGCGTGCCGGCCGAGCTCGCGGTCACGCGCGCGACCACCGGGACGGTGCTCGCGCTGCGGCTCACGGCGCGGCTCCACGGCCCCTGCCACCGCTGCCTCGGCGACACGGCGCTCGAGGTGCCGGTCGCGGGCCGGGAGTACCAGGACGCCGCCCCCGAGACCGACGAGCTCACGACCCCGTACCTCGCGGACGACCGGCTCGACCTCTCCGCCTGGGCGCGCGACGCCGTCGCCCTCGCGCTCCCGGACAAGATCCTCTGCCGCCCCGACTGCGCCGGGCTCTGCCCCGTCTGCGGCGCGAACCTGAACGAGGAGCCGCACGCCCACGAGGAGGACGAGCCCGACCCGCGCTGGGCCGCGCTGGAGACGCTCCGGGACCGCCTCCGCTAGACTGGCCCGGCTGTGGCCGTCCCGAAGCGGAAAGTCTCGAAGTCGCGCCGCGACAAGCGGAGGGCGACGCACGCGCTCGAGGCTCCGCGCCTCTCGACCTGCCCGCAGTGCGGCTCCCCGAAGCAGGCGCACCGCGTCTGCCCGACCTGCGGCACCTACAAGGGCCGCGAGCTCGAGCCGCTCACCTTCCCGACCCGGTAGTGCGGGCCCGCGTCGCGGTCGACGCGCTGGGCGGTGACCGCGCCCCGGGCGAGGTCGTCGCCGGCGCGCTCGAAGCCGCCGCCGCCGGGATCGACGTCCGCCTCTACGGGCCCGCCGGCCTCGACGCCGGGGGCCTCCCGCTCGTCGACGCGCCGGAGCGGATCGAGATGGCCGAGAAGCCCGCCGAGGCCGTCCGCGCGAAGCCGGGCTCGAGCCTCGTCGCCGCCGTCCGAGCCGTCGCCGACGGCGACGCCGACGCGGTCGTCTCGGCGGGGAACACGGGCGCGATGCTCGCGGCCGGGCTCCTGCACCTGCGCCGGCTGCCGGGCGTGCTCCGGCCGGCGATCGCGGTCCCGATCCCGGCCCGCGCGGGCGTCTCGGTGCTGATCGACGGCGGCGCGAACGCGGACAGCCGGCCCGAGCACCTCGTCCAGTTCGCGACGATGGGCTCGATCTTCGCCGAGCAGATCCTCGGGCGGCCCCACCCGACCGTGAAGCTGCTCTCGATCGGCGAGGAGCCGGAGAAGGGCGACCAGCTCACGATCGGGGCGCACGCGCTCCTCCGCGAGGCGCCCGGCATCGACTTCCGCGGCAACGCCGAGGGGCGCGACCTCCTCCGCGGCGCCGCCGACGTCGTCGTCACCGGCGGCTTCACCGGCAACCTCGCGCTGAAGCTCCTCGAGGGCACGATCCGGGAGCTCCTCGACGCGCTCCGCGAGGAGATCGCCTCGACGCCCCGGGGCAAGCTCGGCGGCCTCCTGATCCGGCCGGCCGCGCGCCGCCTCCGCACGAGGCTCGACCCCGACACCTACGGCGGCGCCTACCTGCTCGGCCTCCGCGGCCTCGCCGTGATCGCCCACGGGAACTCCGGCCGCCGCGCCGTCGCGAACGCGATCCGGCTCGCCGCCCGGGGGGTCGAGCAGGGGGTCGTCGAGCGCCTGTCCGAGCGGCTGCCTGTGTATGATCGGCGCGCTTCCGAACCGGCCCCTACCCAATGAGGTGACATGGCAGCATCGCGTGAAGAGGTCTACGAGCGTGTCAAGGAGGTCCTGACCGAGCAGCTCGGTGTGGAGGAGAGCGAGATCACCGAGGAGGCGTCGTTCCAGGAGGATCTCGACGCGGATTCGCTCGATCTCGTCGAGCTGATCATGGAGCTCGAGGACCAGTTCGGGATCAAGATCTCGGACGAAGATGCGCAGAAGATCCAGACGGTCGGGCAAGCTGTCGACTACGTCACCTCGCACCAATAAGCACCAGCCCTCCCTCGCCGAGCTGATCGACGCCCTCCCGCCGGCGCGGGCGGCGTCCGCGTTCACCCACACGAGCTGGGCCGGGGAACGCTCCGAGTCCTACGAGCGGCTCGAGTTCCTCGGCGACTCCGTGCTCGAGCTGGCGCTCGCGCACGAGCTCTACCGGCGCTTCCCCGACTTCAACGAGGGGCAGATGGCGAAGATCCGCTCGCACGTCGTCTCCCGCGCGAGCTGCGCGGTCGTCGCCAGGGAGCTCGGGCTCGGCGAGCGGCTGCTCGCCGCCGCGGACGCGCCCGGGAGCGGGGAGCTCGCGCGGCTCGCGGGCAACCGGAACGTCCTCGCGGCGGTGCTCGAGGCGATCATCGCCGCGCTCTACCTCGAGCACGGCTTCGAGCAGATCGCGCCGGCCGTCGTCGCCGCGTTCGAGTCGCGGATCGAGTACGCCCTCACGAACCAGGTCGACCACAAGACCGACCTGCAGGAGACGCTCGCGCGCAGCGGACGGAGCGTCAGCTACGCGCTCCTGAACGCGGAGGGCCCGCCGCACGACCGCACCTTCACCGCCGCCGCCGTGATCGACGGCGAGGAGGCGGGCGTCGGGCGGGGCGCGTCGAAGAAGGCCGCCGAGCAGAACGCCGCCCGCGAGGCGCTCCTCCGGATCAGCGAAGCAGCTTCCGGTGAAGCGCCCGAGTCGCCTCGCTCGGGCTGACGCCGAGGTCCTCGCGGAGCCGGGTGCGGAGGGCCTCGTACACGAGCAGCGCCTCGGCGCAGTTGCCCTCGCGCTCGAGCGCCTCGATCAGGATCCGGTAGCCGGACTCGCGATACGGCTCGCGCTCGACGAGCCTGCGCCCGGCCCGCACGGCCGCGGCGAGCTCGGTTCCGCCCACTCCGAGCGTGGCGGCGGCGTACGCTTCGAGCGCGCGGACGTGCACGCGCTCGAGGCGCCGCCGCTCCTCGTCGGCCCACCCCGCGTCCTCGCCCGGTAGGAACGGCCGGCCGGTCACGAACAGCGCCACCTGCGCCGGCGCCCACGCGCCGTGGGGGTCGCCGAGCGCGAGCGCCGACTCGGCCCGGTGCAGCGAGTCGCTCGCGGCCTCGACGTCGACCCAGTCGGCGCGCACCCGCAGCCCGTCGAGCTCGACCACCCGGCGGAGCTTGGAGAGCAGCGGGGCCAGGCCGCCGTCGCGGCCGTCCGGCCAGAGCGCCTCGACCGCCTCGTCCCGCGTCACCGTGCGGAGCCGGTTGGCGGCGAGGAAGGCGAGCAGGAGCCGTCCCTGGCGGCCCGGCAGCCCGTCCTCGACTCGCCGCCCGCCGACGGTGACCGCGAGTCGCCCGCAGAGCTGGATTCGCGTGGACGCCAACCGGGCGCCAACATAGCCCCAACCGCGGTGCCGTACCAAGCGCGGAGCGACGGAAGGAGGAAGCGGTGGCAAAGCAGATCACGTGCGAGTGCGGCCACGTCATCCGCGGCGAGAGCGAGCACGAGGTGGTCGAGGGCGCGCGCGAGCACATGCGGCAGGATCACCCCGAGCTCCTCGAGAGGGTCTCGCGGGACGACCTGCTTGGCTGGATCGAGGAGGTCTGAGGTGGCGACCTCGACGTTCGATCCGGGCCGCTACAAGGAGACGACCCGGGCGCAGTGGGACGACGCGGCCGACGCGTGGCGCCGCTGGGCGCCGTTCCTCGAGCACTGGCTCGGCGAGGCGACCGAGCGGATGCTCGACCTCGCGGGGGTCGAGCCGTCGGCGCGGGTGCTCGACGTCGCCGCCGGCTCCGGCGGGCAGACGCTCGCGGCGGCGCGGCGCGCCCGGGCCGTGCTCGCGACCGACATCTCGGGGCGCATCCTGGAGCACGCCGCCGCCGCCGCGCGGGACGAGGGTCTCGCGAACGTCGCGACGCGGGTGATGGACGGCGAGCGCCTCGAGGTCGAGGACGGCTCGTTCGACGCCGTCATCTCGCGGCTGGGGCTGATGTACATGCCCGACAAGGCCGCCGCGCTCCGCGAGGTGCGGCGGGCGCTGCGGCCCGGCGGGCGCTTCGCGGCGGTGGTGTTCGCCGAGCCCGAGCGGAACGCCTTCTTCTCGGTCCCGGTCGCGATCATCCGCCGCCGCGCGCAGCTGCCGCCGCCCGAGCCGGGCCTGCCCGGGCCGTTCTCCTGCTCGAGCCTCGGCGAGCAGCTCGAGGCGGCGGGCTTCGGCCGGGTCGAGGTGCGGCGCGTGGCGGCGCCCCTCGTGATGGCCTCCGCGGCCGAGTGCGCGCGGCTCGAGCGCGAGTCGTTCGGGGCGCTCCACCAGATGCTCGCCGGTCTCCCCGAGGCCGGGCGCGAGGCGGCCTGGGCGGAGGTCGAGGGCGCCCTGCGCGAGTTCGAGGGGCCGGACGGGTTCGTCGGCCCCTGCGAGCTGCTCGTGGGCGCCGGCACGAGGTAGGCCCGGGCCGGCGGCCCGTCCGCGCCGCCCGCTAGGGTCCAGCCGCGTGCACCTGAAGGCCGTGAAGCTGCGCGGGTTCAAGTCGTTCGTGGACCCGGTCGAGATCAGGCTGGAGCCGGGCGTCGCGGTCGTCGTCGGGCCGAACGGCTCCGGCAAGTCGAACATCTCCGACTCGATCCTCTGGGCGACGGGCTCGCTCGCGCCGCACGAGCTGCGGGCCGAGAAGCCCGACGACGTGCTCTTCTCCGGCTCGGCCGGCCGCAAGCCGGTCGACTTCTGCGAGGTCGAGCTCGTCTTCGACAACGAGGACGGCGCCTGGCCGGAGCTCCCGTTCGCGGAGGTCTCGCTCGCCCGCCGCCTGCACCGCGGCGGCGAGGGCCAGTACCTCGTGAACCGTGCCGCCGTGCGGCGGATCGACCTCGTCGAGCTCCTCTCCGACGTCGGCCTCGGCGGGGGCCTGCGCTCGGTGATCTCGCAGGGGAGCGTCGAGTCGGTGCTCGGCGCGAAGCCGGCCGAGCGGCGGGCGCTGCTCGAGGAGGCCGCGGGCCTCGGCCGCTTCAAGCTCCGGCGCCACCGCGCCGAGCTCAAGCTCGCACGGGTCGCGACGCAGGTCGAGCGGGCGCGCGACCTCGAGGCGGAGGTGCGCAAGCGCCTGCGCCCGCTCGCCCTCCAGGCGTCGGCGGCCGAGCGGGCGGCGCGGCTCGGCGAGGAGGTCGCGGGCCTGCAGGCGACGATCGCCGCGCTCGACCTCGAGGCGCTCGGGGCCCGCCGCGCCGACGCGCTGCGACGGCGCGAGACGGCGGCCGCGGCCCGGCGCGCCCTCGACGGCGAGCTCGAGCGGCTCCTCGCCGCGCGCACCGCCGCCGAGGAGGAGCTGACGGACGCGGCCGGCGCCCGCGAGGGCGCGACGGCGACGCTCTACCGGCTCCGCTCCGCGGCCGAGCGGGTCGCGCTGCGGCGCGAGGCGGCCGGGGAGCTGGCCGCCGAGCTCGAGGCGTGGGCGGCCGCGCCGGCGCCGCGCCGGCGCCGCCACGAGGACGAGCTGGTCGAGCTGACCCGAGGCCGGCTCCAGGCGCTCGAGCAGGCGCTCGCCGAGCGCGAGGGGCTCCCGCCGGCCGCGCGCGCGCTCGCCGAGCAGGGCGAGCGGCTCGTCCTCGGCGCGCTCGACGTGGCGCCGGGGCGGGAGCGCGCGGTCGCGGCCGCCCTCGGCCACCGCGCCGGCGCCCTCCTCGCCGACGACCCGGTCTCGGCGCTCGCGCTCGTCGAGCGCGCCCGCGGCGCCGGGCTCGGGTCGCTCGTCGTCGTCGTGGGGCGCGACCCGCGCGAGCTCGAGCTGCCCGTCGTCCCGCTCGCGGAGCTGCTCGCGTCGCAGGCGCCGGCCGTGACCGAGGAGGGGATCGGCTGGGACCCGCAGCGCGGGGAGCTCTGGTTCGCGGGCGAGACCGCGGAGGCGCTCCTGCTCGAGCTCGAGGCGCGCCGGCGGGCCCTCGCCGCCGAGCTCGCCGAGCTCGAGCGCCGGGCCGCCGCCGCGCCGCCGCCGGCGCCGCGCGACGCCTCCCGCCACCTCGCCGCCCTGCGCCGGCTCCAGGGCGCGCTCGCCGTGGACGTGACCCGCTTCGAGGCCGCGCTCGCCGCCGGCGCCGAGACCGCCAGGGCGGCCGAGCTCGGCGCGGAGCTGCGCCGGCTCGGGGCGGAGGAGGTCGAGCTCCGCCGCCGGGCCGCGGAGGCGGCCGAGCGGCAGAGCGCGGTCGAGGTCGAGCTCGCCCGCGTCGACGCCGAGCGCGACGAGGCCCGGCGCCGCCTCGAGGCCGCCGGCGGCGCGGCGGCCGGCGGGGCGCGCGCGGAGGGGGCGAGCCGCGAGGAGCTCGCGGAGCGGCTGGCGCGGCTCGAGCGGCGGCGCGAGCAGCTCGGCCAGGTGAACCCGTTCGCGCGCGAGGAGTACGAGGCCGAGAAGGCCCGGCTCGACGAGCTCGCCCGCGGCCGGGCCGACCTCGAGGCGAGCCTCGAGGAGCTCGAGCGCCTGCGCCGCGACCTGACCGAGACCGTCGAGCGCCGCTTCGCCGAGACCTTCGCCGCCGTGGAGCGGCACTTCGCCGAGGTCGCCGCCACGCTCTTCCCCGGCGGCGAGGGCCGGCTGCGCCTGACCGAGCCGGACGAGGACGGGGAGCCCGGCGTCGAGGTCGAGCTGCGCCCGGCCGGCAAGCGCGTCACGCGGCTCTCGCTCCTCTCGGGCGGCGAGAAGGCGCTCGGCGCGATCGCGTTCCTGTTCGCGCTCTTCCTCGCCCGGCCGAGCCCGTTCTACCTGCTCGACGAGGTCGAGGCCGCGCTCGACGACACGAACATCGGCCGTTTCACGACCCTGCTGCGGCGGTACGCTCGGGAGGCCCAGTTCATCGTCATCACCCACCAGAAGCGGACGATGGAGGCGGCGGACGTGCTCTACGGCGTGACGATGGGACCGGACGGCATCTCGCAGATCGTGTCGCGGCGGCTCCCCCACGAGGAGGAGGCGGAGGCGGCGGCGTCCGCATGACCGACCTCTCGTCCGTCCTCCGGGTCGTGGACGTCCTCGAGGCGGCGCGGCTGCGGGTCTGGCTCTTCGGCGGGTGGGCGGAGGAGCTCCGCGGGCTGCGCGCGCCCTGCGACCACTCGGACGTCGACTTCCTCTACCCCGACCGGGACTTCACGCGGGTCGACCGCTTCCTCGGCGGCCTGGCGGCGACCCGGGAGCCGCACAAGCGCAGCTTCGAGCTCGAGGGCGTCCCCGTCGAGCTGCTGCTCGTCCAGAAGGACGAGCACGGCTGGTACACGGAGCTCCCGCGCGGACGGCATCGCTGGCCGCCAGACGTCTTCGCCACGGCCGGCCGGCTGCCGGTCGCGAGCACCGGCGCGCTCGAGGGCTACCGGCGCGTCCGCGCGCGTCAGGCCCGCGCCGCGTAGCCACTACCCTTTCGCGATGGCACGCACGTGGGCCGAGCTCCTCGGCGACGCCGAGGGGCCCTACGAGACCGAGGTCGCCCGGCAGGGCTTCGTGCGGCGGCTGCGCGACTCGCTCTCGCGCTCGCGCCGCGCGCTCACCGAGCAGCTCGCGGTCGCGGCGTTCGACCCGGGCGACGCGGCCTCCTGGGAGCGGCTCGAGGAGGCGCTCCTCGCCGCGGACGTCGGCGTGCCGGCGACCGCCGAGCTCGTGCGGCGCCTCGAGGCCCGGCAGGAGCTCGGCGACCTGAACGCCGCCCTCGCCGAGGAGATCGCGGCGATCTTCGGCCCTCCGGCGACGCTCGACGTCCACCACGGCCCCGCCGTGATCCTCGTCGTCGGCGTCAACGGCACCGGGAAGACGACCACGATCGGCAAGCTCGCGCAGAAGCTCCGCGAGCACGGCCGCGAGGTGACGGTCGGCGCGGCCGACACCTTCCGCGCCGCCGCCGAGGAGCAGCTCGAGGAGTGGGCGCGCCGCGCCGGCGCCCGCTTCGTCGGCGGCGAGCGCGGCGCCGACCCGGCCGCGGTCGCCTTCGACGCGGTCTCGGCGGGCGGCGACGTCGTCGTCGTCGACACCGCCGGGCGGCTGCACACGCAGACGAACCTGATGGACGAGCTCGCGAAGGTGCGCCGGGTGATCGCCGGCCGTGTCGAGGGCGCGCCGCACGAGACGCTGCTCGTGATCGACGCGACCACCGGCCAGAACGGCGTCCAGCAGGCGCGCCTCTTCGGCGAGGCCGTCGGCGTCACCGGGGTCGTGCTGACGAAGCTCGACGGCTCCGCGCGGGGCGGGATCGCGATCGCGATCGCCAAGGAGCTGGGGCTGCCGGTGAAGCTCGTCGGGGTGGGGGAGGGGCTCGACGACCTGCGCCCCTTCGACCCGCGCGACTTCGCGCGGGCGCTCGTCGCCGACGAGCAGCCCCGGTAGCGGCCGTCACCACCGCGTGGCCTCGCCGGGCGACCGGGCGGCCGCGGCTCGGCTTCGGCCCGGCGCTCGCCGCCGCCGCGCTCGTCGTCCTCGAGGCGCCCGCCGCGACGTCAGGAGACGGCCGCGGGCTCCGGAGCGGGCGCGGCGGCAGCGTCCCGCAGGTACTGGTGCACGAAGGCGATCGCCATGCTGCCCTCGCCGACGGCCGCCGCGACGCGCTTGACCGGGCCGTAGCGGACGTCGCCGCAGGCGAAGATCCCGGGCGTGCTCGTCTCGAGCAGGTACGGGTCGCGCTCGAGCCCCCAGCGGCCGGCGGCGAGGACGTCGGAGCCCGTCAGGACGTAGCCGTTCCGGTCGAGCGCGATCTCCGGCGGCAGCCAGCCGGTCTCGGCGTCGGCGCCAATCAGGACGAAGAGGCCGTCGGAGCGGAGCCGCGCCGTCTCGCCGCCCGCCCCGCGCACCTCGATCGCCTCGAGCGCGGAGTCGCCGTGCACCGCCGCCACCTCGGTGCGGTGGAGCACCTCGATGTTCGGCCGCGCCCTGACCTGCTCGACCAAGTACTGCGACATGCTCTTCTCGAGCGAGTCGCCCCGCACGAGCAGCGTCACGCGGTGGGCGTGGGTCGCGCAGAAGAGCGCCGCCTGCCCGGCCGAGTTGCCACCGCCGACGATGTGGACGTCGAGGCCGTGCGTGCTCGCCGCCTCGCCGCGCGCGACCCCGTAGGACACGCCCTTGCCGACGAGCCGGTCGCAGCCGTGGACGGCGAGGCGCCGCCAGGTGACCCCGCAGGCGAGGATGATCGTGCGCGCCCGCAGGACGTCGCCGCCGTCGAGGTGCACCTGGCGCCCCGGGGCGTCGATGCGCGTGATCGTGCGGGTGACGAGGATCTCGGAGCCGAGCCGGCGCGCCTGCTGGAGCGCCCGGCTGGCGAGCTCGTCCCCCGAGACGCCCGACGGGAAGCCGAGGTAGTTCTCGATCCGCGAGGAGGTGCCCGCCTGGCCGCCCGGGGCCTCGCGCTCGACCACGACCGTCCGCAGCCCCTCCGACGCGCCGTAGACCGCGGCCGCGAGCCCCGCCGGCCCGGCGCCGACGACGACGACGTCGTACTCGGCGAGCGCCGGCTCCGTGCCGAGGCCGAGCAGCTCGGCGACGCGGCGGAGCTGCGGGCGCACGACGGTCTTGCCGTCGACGACGCGGATCACCGGGCGGTCGTCCGGCGGCGGCACCGGGCCGCCCCACTGCGAGGCGGCGGCCGCGTCGTCGGGCTGCACCCAGCGGAAGCTGACCTGGTTGCGGTCGAGGAAGCGCCGCAGCTCGGCGCAGGCCGGGTCGAGCCGGTCGCCGACGACGAGCGCGCGCGGCGGGGGCGCCGCCGCGGCGAGGCCCTGCAGCCCGGCCGGCCCCTCGATCCGGTGGTGCGCGAGCTTGCCGATCTCGCGCGCGAGCTCGGGCGCGACGGCGGCGACGGCGTGGTAGTCGGGCGGGTCGACCCGGAGCACGCGCGAGGGCTCGGCGGCCCGGAACCCGACCGGGAAGAGGGAGCCGAGCGTCAGCGGCACCTCGCCGAAGACGTCGCCGGGATGCCGCTCCCCGACCCGCCGCTCGACGCCGTCGAAGTCCTTGACGACCTCGATCAGGCCCTCGAGGACGGCGAAGAGCGCCCGCTCGGCGCCCTCGGCCGCCGCCCACTCGCCCGGGGCGAGGGTGACGTCCGCGGCCGCGCGCGCGAGCAGCTCGCGGTGCTCGGGCGCGAGCGGCGCGAAGAGCGGCACCCGCGCGAGCTCCTCCGCCGTCACCATCCCCGCCGCGCCTCCCTCCCGGTCACCGCCGGCAACGCTACCTTCGCCGCGGGGACCCTGTCAGGGGCGACCCGGGCGCGCGCCGCTGCGGGTGGACGGTCTCGCCGCGGGCGAGCATCGCGACGAGCTCCGCGATCCGCCGGGCCCGGCTACGCGCTCGCCTGCTCCGCGGCCCGCTCGAGCCCGGCGATCTCGATCTTCCTCATCTCGAGCATCGCCGCCATCACGCGCTGGGCGCGCTCCCGGTCCGGGTCGGAGAGGAGCTCCTCGAGGCGCCTCGGGACGATCTGCCAGGAGACGCCGAAGCGGTCCTTGAGCCAGCCGCACGGCCCCTCCTCGCCGCCCTCGGAGAGCGCGCGCCAGTAGTGGTCGACCTGCTCCTGGTCGGCGCAGTCGACGATGAACGAGATCGCCTCGCCGAAGGTGAACTGCGGCCCCCCGTTCAGCGCCAGGAACGGCTGGCCGTCGAGCTCGAAGCTCACCGTCATCACCGTCCCCTCGGGCCGGGGGCCCGCGGCGCCGTAGCGGGTGATCTCTCGGATCCGCGAGCCCGGGAAGAGCGAGGTGTAGTGCTCCGCCGCGTCCTCGGCCTCGGTGTCGAACCAGAGGCAGGGCGTGATCTTGGGCATGGGGCTCCTTTCGTCGGGTCTCGGGCCTTTCGACGGCAGCCGCGAGAGGAAATCATCGGCGGCCCGCCGGGCCGCCAGTACACTGGCTGGCCGCCCGTGTTCGACGCCCTCTCCGAACGGCTCGGCGCCGCGCTCGGCGACCTGCGCAGGCGCGGCAGGCTCGACGAGGAGTCGGTCTCCCGCGCGCTGCGCGAGATCCGCCTCGCGCTGCTCGAGGCCGACGTCAACCTCGAGGTCGTCCGGAGCTTCACCGCGCGGGTGCGCGAGCGCGCGCTCGGCGAGGAGGTGCTGAAGAGCCTGACGCCGGCGCAGCACGTCGTGAAGGTCGTGCACGAGGAGCTGACCGGGCTCCTGGGCGGCGAGACCGCCGACGTCGACCTCGGCGGCCGGATCCTGCTCGCGGGCCTGCAGGGCTCGGGCAAGACGACGGCGGCCGCGAAGCTCGCGCGGCTCCTGCGGGCGCAGGGGCGCAGGCCGGGCCTCGTCGCCGCCGACCTGCAGCGGCCGGCGGCGATCGACCAGCTCGAGCAGCTCGGCGGCCAGCTCGGCGTGCCCGTCTACCGCACCGACACCGCCGACCCGGTCGAGGCGGCGGCGCGCGGGCTCGAGCGCGCGCGGGCCGACGGGCTCGACGCGGTGATCGTCGACACGGCCGGGCGCCTGCAGATCGACGAGGAGCTGATGGCCGAGCTCGAGCGCGTCCGCGACACGGTCCGGCCCGACGTGACGGTGCTCGTGCTCGACGCGATGACGGGTCAGGAGGCGGTGAACGTCGCGACCGCGTTCGAGCGGCGGATCGACTTCGACGGCGTGCTCCTGACGAAGCTCGACGGCGACGCACGCGGCGGCGCCGCGCTCTCGGTGAAGTCGGTCACGGGGAAGCCGATCCTGCTCGGCTCGGCGGGCGAGAAGCTCGACGCCCTCGAGGTCTTCCACCCCGACCGGATGGCGTCGCGCATCCTCGGGATGGGCGACGTGCTGACGCTGATCGAGCGTGCCGAGCAGGCCGCGTCGGCCGGCGAGCAGGCGGAGCTGGAGAAGCGCCTGCGCCAGGGCCGGTTCACCTTCGACGACTTCCTCCAGACGCAGCGGATGCTGCGGCGGATGGGCCCGCTCCAGGGTCTGCTCAAGCTGATGCCGGGCATGGGCGAGCTCGCGAGCGCGAACGTCGACGAGCGTCGGCTCAGGCGGGTCGAGGCGATCGTGCTCTCGATGACGCCGCACGAGCGCGCCGTCCCCCACGCGATCGACGGCCGCCGCCGCGAGCGGATCGCCCGCGGCTCCGGCACCACCGTCGCCGAGGTGAGCCAGCTCCTCGAGGCCCGCAAGCTGATGGAGCGCGTGATGAAGCAGGTCGGCCAGGGGAAGCTGCCGTCGCTGCCGGGGCTTCCCGGTGCGGGGGGCGCGCTGCCCGGCGCGCCCGGCCAGACGCGCCACCCCGGCTCGAAGAAGAAGAAGGCGAAGCGCAAGGCGCGCCGCCGCTAGGCTGTCCGGATGGCCGTGAAGCTGAGGCTCACGAGGGTGGGCTCGAAGAAGAACCCGATCTACCGCGTCGTCGCGGCCGACTCGCGCTCGCCGCGGGACGGCAAGTTCCTCGAGATCGTCGGCCGCTACAACCCGCAGACGGAGCCGTCGACGATCGAGCTGGACGAGGCGAGGGTGCGCGACTGGCTCGGGAAGGGCGCCCAGCCCACCGAGGCCGTCGCCCGGCTGCTGAAGGTCAAGGGGATCTCGTAGCCCATGGCCGAGCTGCTCGCGTACCTCGCGCGCGAGCTGGTCGACGATCCGGAGGCGGTGCGCGTCGAGTCGGAGGAGCGCGACGGCGCGCTCGTGCTCCGCCTCCACGTCGCGCCCGACGACGTCGGGAAGGTGATCGGCCGCGGCGGCCGGATCGTGCGCGCGCTCCGCACCGTCGTGCGCGCGAGCGCGGTGCGCGAGGGCAGGCGGGTCCTCGTCGAGATCGCCGATTGAAGGTCGCGGCGCTCTACGACGTGCACGGCATGCCGTGGCCGCTCGAGGCGGTGCTGCGGGAGGCCGGGGACGAGCGGGTCGACCTCGTCCTCTTCGGCGGCGACCTGATCGAGGGCCCGTACCCCCGGCGCACGCTCGAGCTCGCGCGCGGCGTCGAGGCCCGCTTCGTGCGCGGCAACTGCGAGCGCGAGCCGAGCGACTGGGACCGCGCGCACCTGACGCGCGAGCAGCTCCGCTGGCTCGCCGACCTGCCGCTCACCCAGTCGCTCGACGGCGTCCTCTACTGCCACGCGGCGCCGGAGGACGACCTGCCGCTGACGACGGCCGTGACGCCGGACGAGACGGTGGCCGCGCGCTTCGCCGGGATCGACGAGCCGACGGTCGTGATCGGGCACACCCACCACCAGTTCGACCGCCGCGTCGGCGGGCTCCGGGTCGTGAGCGCGGGCTCGGTCGGGATGCCGTACGAGGGGGAGGTGGCGGCGTTCTGGGCGCTCGTCGAGGACGGCGAGCCGGTCCTGCGGCGAACGCCGTTCGACGTCGAGCGGGCGATCGCCGAGACGGCCGCGAGCGACTGGCCGCCGGCGGCGGCGTTCGTCGCAGAGAACCTCCGGGTCGCCGTCTCGCGCGAGGAGGCGATCGCGCAGCTCGAGCGGGGATGAGCGGCCGCGTCGTCGTCGGCCGGGTCGGGAGGCCGCACGGGCTCGACGGCGCGTTCTTCGTCGAGGAGCCGAGCGACGACGCGCGCTGGTTCGAGCCGGGCGTCCGGCTCTGGGCGGGAGAGGCCGAGCTCGAGGTCGTCGCGGCGCGGCGCGGCGCGGGCGGCCGGCCGGTGATCCGGCTCGAGCGCGAGGTGCCGCGCGGGACGCCGCTCGAGGTGCCCGTCGGCGCGCTGCCGCCGACCGGCGAGGACGAGTACTACGCGTTCCAGCTCGTCGGGCTCGAGGTGGTCGAGGAGGGCGGCCGCCGGCTCGGGACGGTCGTCGCGGTCGAGCCCGGCGTCGCGAACGACGCGCTCGCGCTCGACGGCGGCCTGCTGCTGCCGCTCGTCGGGGCGTGCGTTCGGCACATCGACCTCGCGGCGCGGCGTATCCTTGTCGCGCCCGGCTTCTCCGACTCCGACTGAGGTTCCTTTGCAGCTCGACGTCTTCACCCTCGTTCCGCACGCCTACTCCTGGCTGACGGAGCAGCGCCCGGTCGCGACCGTGCTCGGGTCGGAGCTCGACCTCCGTCTCTTCTCCTACCGCGACACGACTCCGCTCCGCTCCGGGCAGGTGGACGACGAGCCGTACGGCGGCGGCGCCGGGATGGTGCTGCGCGTGGACGTCGTCGCCGCCGCCCTCGACGCGGCCTACGGAGGGCAGCCCTCGCACCGCGTGGTCGCGCTGACGCCGGCGGGCCGGCAGCTCACGCAGGAGATCGTCGAGGAGCTCGCGAAGGAGGAGCGCGTGACGCTCCTCTCGGCCCGCTACGAGGGCTTCGACGAGCGGGTCGTCGAGCGCCTCTGCACCGACTCGATCTCGATCGGGCCGTACGTGCTCTCGAACGGCGACCTGCCGGCGATGGTGCTCGTCGACGCGATCGCGCGCCGCCTGCCCGGCGCGCTCGCGGAGCGCTCCGGCGAGGTCGAGTCGTTCTCCGCCGAGCTCGGCGGCGGGCTCGAGTACCCGCAGTACACGCGACCGGCCGAGTTCCGCGGCTGGCGCGTGCCCGAGGTGCTGCTCTCGGGCGACCACGCCGTCGTCGAGCGCTGGCGGAAGGAACACGTTCGTTGAGGAATCCCATCGACCGCCTGACCGCGGGCCTCCCCCGCGGCTGGCGGATCACGATCGACTGGCTCGTCACGATCGTCGGCGCGATCCTGATCGTGCTCGCGATCAAGCAGTGGGTGATCAACCCGTACCGGATCCCGTCGAGCTCGATGGAGCCGACGCTCCACTGCGCGCGGCCCGCCGCCGGCTGCGAGGCGCGCTTCTCCGACCGCGTGCTCGCCTGCCGCTTCTGCTACCGCCTCTGGAGCCCGAAGCGCGGCGACATCATCGTCTTCGACACCCCGCCGCAGGCGGCGCAGATCTGCGGCTCGGGCGGCGTGTTCGTGAAGCGGCTGATCGGGCTGCCCGGGGAGACCTGGGAGGAGCGGGACGGGTACGTCTACATCGACGGCAAGAAGCTCGACGAGCCGTACGTGAAGCCGAACCGGCGCGACACGCTCAGCTACCCGCCGCGGAAGATCCCGAAGGGGCAGTACTTCATGATGGGCGACAACCGGAACGGCTCCTGCGACTCGCGCAAGTGGGGCACGGTCCCGCGCGGGAACCTGATCGGCAAGGTGGTCGCGACCTACTGGCCGCCCTCGCGGATCTCGATTCAGTGAGGGGCCGCGGCCGCCCGCGCCGCCGCGAACGCCCGCACCGTCCGCTCGACGTCCTCCTCGCCCGTCTGCCAGTTGCAGACCGAGAGGCGGATCGCGCGGCGGCCGTCCCACGTCGTCCCGCTCATGAACGCCTCGCCGCCCGCCTGCACGGCCGCGACGGCGGCGTCGGTCGCCTCGTCGTCCTCGAAGCGCACGAGCACCTGGTTCAGCACGACCTCGTTCAGGAGCTCGCAGCCGGGGAGCTCCGAGAGGCCGTCGGCGAGGTCGCGCGCGCGGGCGCAGAGGCGCTCGACGAGGTCGGCGACGCCCGAGCGGCCGAGCGAGCGGACCGCCGCGTAGACGGCGAAGCCGCGGGCGCGGCGGGAGTGCTCGGGCACCCACTCGAGCGGCTCGCGGGCGGCGTCCTCGGAGTAGACGAGGTAGGGCGAGCGGACGCCGAGCGCGGCGCGGTGCGCCTCGGGGTGGGCGCAGAAGGCGATCCCGCTGTCGTACGGCACGTTCAGCCACTTGTGCGCGTCCGTGGCCCACGAGTCGGCCCGCTCGGCGCCGGCCGCGAGGTGGCGACGCGAGGGGGCGGCGGCCGCCCAGAGGCCGAAGGCGCCGTCGACGTGGTGCCAGGCGCCGTGCTCGGCCGCGAGGTCGGAGACCGCCTCGAGGTCGTCGCAGGCGCCGGTGTTCACCTCGCCGAGCTGCGAGCACACGATCGTGGGGCCGCCGGCGCGGGCGAGCTCCTCCGCGAGCGCCTCCGGGAGCATCCGGCCCTGGCCGTCGACCGCCACGGGGCGGACGCAGCCCGTCCCGAGGCCGAGGAAGCGGAGCGCCCGGTCGAGCGTGCCGTGCCGCTTCGCCCCGGCGACGACCCGGATCGGCGGGGCGCCGGCGAGCCCGTCGGTCTCGACGTCGTGGCCCGCCTCCGCGAGGACGCGGTGGCGGGCGGCGGCGAGGGCGGTCGCGTGCGCGGTCTGGCAGCCGGTGACGAACCCGAACGAGGCGTGGGCGGGGAGGCCGAGCAGCTCCCGCGTCCAGCGGCCGGCCGTCTCCTCGACCACCGCCGCGGCGGGCGTCGGGACGGCGAGGCCGGCGTTCTGGTCCCAGGCGGAGGTGAGCCAGTCGGCGGCGAGCGCCGCCGGGAGCGAGCCGCCGATGACGAAGCCGAAGTAGCGGCCGCCGCCCATCTGGGTCAGGCCCGGGTCGACGTCGCGGGCGAGCGCCTCCACCACCTCGACCGGGTCGGACGGGCCTTCCGGGAGCGGCAGGTCGAGGGCGGCCCGCAGCTCCGCGAACCCGGCCGACGCGGGGACGGGCCGGTCGGGCAGCGACTCGACGTACGCGATCCCGAGCTCGGCGGCGCGTCCGAGCACGCGGCGGGCGTCGCGGCGGCCGTGCATCTCGCGAGTGTAGTCGGGCCGTTTCCGCTACCATTCCGCGGCCGTCCTCCGGCCCTTTCGAGATGAGCACGATCATCCAGGACCTCGAGCGCCGACAGCTGCGCGACGTGCCCCGCTTCAAGGCGGGCGACACCGTGCGCGTCCACTTCAGGGTGATCGAGGGCAACCGCCAGCGGATCCAGGTCTTCGAGGGGATCGTGATCAAGCGGCAGGGCTCGGGCGTCCGCGAGACCTTCACGGTCAGGAAGAACTCGTTCGGCGTCGGCGTCGAGCGCACGTTCCCGCTGCACTCGCCCAAGATCGACAGGATCGACGTGGCCGCGGTCGGCGACGTCAACCGGGCGAAGCTGTACTACCTGCGCGGCAAGGTGGGCAAGAAGGCCCGCGTCCGCGAGCTCCGCCAGAGCTGACCCGCACTCTGCGACGATTGCGTGACGCCCGCGGGAGGCGGCCGCGCGCGGCGCTATCCTCGGCGCGGTGGCCAGGCGGACCGGACGGAAGCTGCTCGCGTTCGACCGCAGGCTCGGGGCCCGCTTCGTGGCCGGCGCGGACGAGGCCGGGCGCGGCCCGCTCGCGGGGCCGCTCGTGGTCGCGGGCGTGCTGCTCGACCTCGCGTGCCTGCGCGAGCACCGCGCGCGCCCGCTCGCGCTCCTGAACGACTCGAAGCAGGTCGACCCCGAGACGCGCGAGGAGCTCTACCGCGCGGTCGTCGCGTGCGCCGAGCGCGTCTCGGTGCACGTGTTCCCGCCCGGGGTGATCGACCGCGACGGCCTCCACCGCTCGAACCTGCGCGGGCTCCGCGCGGCGCTCTGGGCCTGCCAGCCGGCGGACGTCTGCCTCGTCGACGGCTTCCGCCTCGGGCCGTCGGCGCCGCCGCACCGCGCGGTCGTCGACGGCGACGAGAAGAGCGCGGCGATCGCGGCCGCCTCGATCGTGGCGAAGGTGACGCGCGACCGCTACATGCGGGCGGCCGACGCGCTCTACCCGGCCTACGGCTTCCACTCGCACGTCGGCTACATCACGCCCGCGCACAGCGCGGTCGTGCGGGCGATCGGCCCGTCCGAGATCCACCGCCGCTCCTTCGAGGCCCGCTGCTACGCGGGCGCCGAAGACGCGGCCTGAGGCGCGGCCCGGCCGGGCGGCCGAGCGCCGCGCGGCCCGCTTCTACCGGCTGCGCGGCTACCGCGTGCTCGGCAGGAACGTGTGGATCGCCGGCTGCGAGCTCGACCTCGTCGCCCGCCGCGGCCGCTCGCTCGTCTTCTGCGAGGTGAAGTCGAAGGCGGGGGCGGGCTTCGGCGACCCGGTCGAGATGGTGACCGCCGTGAAGGCCGCGCGGCTGCGGCGGGCGGCCGAGGCCTGGCTCGCCGCCCACCCGGACTGCGGCGGCTGCGAGGTCCGCTTCGACGTCGTCGCGGTGCTGGGCCGCAGGCTCCGCTGCCTCCGCGCCGCCTTCTAGCCCTGGAGCGCGACACCCTGGGGTCGAACGCTCTCGTGGCGCGCGCGACAGCCCGAGCGTCGGCCCCGAGCGGTCGCGCGCCGGGGCCGAACGCGCCGGCCGCTACCGCCCTGCGACCCGTAGGGTGTCGAGCACCGCGCGCGCCCGCTCGACGAGCGCAGGCCTCGCCGTCCGGCCGGCCAGGAGGTAGGCGCCGAAGCGCCGTCCCCGCTCGGCGAACTGGACCGAGCCTCCGGCGCCGTCGAAGCACTCGACCGCGGGCGGCGGCCGAAGCGGCAGCGTCTTCCGGGTGAAGCGCGCCGGCCGGGGCGCCCAGCGGTCGCTCGCGCCCAGGCGGACCCACTCGACGACGACGATCGCCGCGGCGCCCGGCGGGAAGGCGTAGGCGGCCACCTGGCAGCCGGCCGCCGCGAAGCGGAAGGGCGCCGAGACCGCGACGACCCGCGTCGCCGGATCGGTCACCGGCGCCGGCCGCGCGGGCGGCTCCCAGGCGTGCCAGCCGGCGGGGAGCGCGACCGTCACGCCCGCGGTGCCGACGCGGGCGCCGGAGGCGGCGACGGGCCCGGCGCCGGCGAGCGCCGCCGCGGTCGCGAGCGCGAGGGCACGTCCGCTCACGCCCGACCATACGCCGCCCGGGGCCCGAGAGGTCCGCCGCCCGGGCCCCGCCGCCGTCCGCGGCCGCGAGGCGGGGCCGAGCGGGCGGGCCGGGACCCCGGCGGCGCCCGTCGAATCGAGAGGCGCGGCGCCGAGCCGGGACGCGCCGCCCTCGAGGCGTACGCCTCGTCGCCCGGCCCGCCCGGGGGCTGGCGCTCGCGGCGGGGCCGGCCGTAGGATCCCCGGATCCCCGAGCGAGGAGGCAGGCATGAAGACGTACGTGATCCTTCGCCGCAGCGGCTGGCGGACTCCCGGAGACCTGGAGGCGGCGGCCGAGCGCTCCCGCCGGGTCGGAGACGACGAGATGTCGTCCGACGTCCGCTGGATCCGCTCCTACGCGCTGCGGGAGCCGGACGGCACGGTGGGCACGGTCTGCGTCTACCAGGGCACGAGCCCGGAGAAGATCCGGGAGCACGCCGAGCGGGCCGACCTGCCGATCGACGAGATCGTCGAGGTGGCCGACACCGTGATCGTCCGACCGGATCCCGAGCCGGCCGCGGTCTGACGCGCCGTCGCACGGGGACGGGCGGCGGCCGCGCCCCTGTGGACACGTTGGCTCGAAGTTGGCGCAAACGCGCGGGCGCGCGCCGCCTACCCTCGAACCGTGCTCGCCCGCACGGTCACCCACGCGCTCTTCGGCCTCGAGCCGCGCCGCGTCGAGGTCGAGGCCCACCTGCAGCGGGGCGTCCCCGCCTTCGCCATCGTCGGGCTCGCCGACCGCGCGTGCCAGGAGGCCAAGCACCGTGTCCGCGCCGGGATCGCCTCCGCCGCGCTCGAGTGGCCGCTGCGCCGGATCACCGTCAACCTCGCGCCCGCCGACCTGCGCAAGGAGGGCCCCGGGTTCGACCTCCCGATCGCGCTCGCGGTCCTCGGCGCGTCGCGCCAGCTCCCGCCCGCGAGCCTCGACGGCCACGCCGCCGTCGGCGAGCTCGCGCTCGACGGCCGCGTCCGCCCCGTGCCGGGCGCGCTCGCCGCCGCCGAGGGCGCCCGGCGGAGCGGCCTCGAACGGCTCGTCTGCCCGGCCGAGTCCGGCTCCGAGGTCGCCCTCGCGGGCGTGCGCCCGGTCGCCGTCCGCCACCTCGTCGAGGCGGTCGAGTACTTCCGCGGCGAGCGCGACCCGCCCGAGCCGCCGCGGCCCGACGAGGCGCGCCGCGCCGAGCTCCCGGCTCCCGACCTCGCCGACGTCCGGGGCCAGGAGCGCGCCCGGCGCGCGCTCGAGCTCGCCGCCGCGGGCGGCCACAACCTGCTCCTCGCCGGCCCGCCGGGCATCGGCAAGACGATGCTCGCGCGGCGCCTTCCCGGGATCCTGCCGCCGCTCGACGACGCCGCCGCGTTCGAGGTCACCCGCATCCACTCGGTCGCCGGCCTGCTCCCGCCGCGCGCCGGGCTCGTGCGCACGCCGCCCTTCCGCGCGCCGCACCACTCGGCCTCGACCGCGGCCGTCGTCGGCGGCGGACCTTCGCCCCGCCCCGGCGAGGTCACGCTCGCCCACCGCGGCGTGCTCCTGCTCGACGAGCTGCCGGAGTTCTCGCGTCCAGTGCTCGAGGCCCTGCGCCAGCCGCTCGAGGACGGCGCCGTCGCGGTCGCCCGGGTCGGCGGGCGCGCGGTCTTCCCGGCCCGGTTCACCCTGGTCGCCACCATGAACCTCTGTCCCTGCGGCGGGCGCGGCGACCCGGCCGCGTCGTGCTCGTGCACGCCGGCGCAGCTCGACCGGTACCGCGACCGGCTCTCGCGCGCGCTCCTCGACCGCTTCGACCTCGTGCTCGTGCTCCCGCGCCCCCGCTCGCACGAGCTCGCGTCCGCGCCCGCCGAGGGGTCGGAGGCGGTCCGCCCGCGCGTCACGGCGGCGCGGGCCAGGCTCGCGTCCGGGGCCTCGCCGCTCGACGAGTCCGCGGCGACGCTGCTCGCCCGGGCGGTCGACCGGCTGCCGCTCTCCGGGCGGGGCCGGGCGCGCGTGCTGCGAGTCGCCCGCACGATCGCCGCGCTCGCCTGCGCGGACCGGGTCGCGGCCGAGCACGTCGCCGAGGCGCTCTCCTACCGCTCGCCCGCCGAGCTCCGGAGCGCCGCGTGAACGAGCTTGCGCTCGCGGTCCACGCGGCCGCCCACGACCTGCACGCGAGCGAGCGCGAGGCGCGGTCCGCCCGCTTCGCCGCCTTCGCGGCCGCGTTCGACGCGGCGGCGTTCGTGCGCACGCTCGAGGCGCAGGGGATCCGGTGGCTGGCACGCTCCGACCCGGGCTTCCCGCCCAGGCTGGCGGCGATCCACGACCCTCCGCCGGGCCTCTTCCTCCGCGGCGCCGCCCGGCCGGAGCTCCTCTCGCGAGCCGCCGTCGCGGTCGTCGGCGCGCGTAGCTGCACCGACTACGGCGCCCACGTCGCGCGGCGGCTCGCGCGCGAGCTCGCGGCCGCGGGGGTGGTCGTGATCTCCGGGCTCGCACGCGGGGTCGACGGGCACGCCCACCGCGGCGCGCTCGACGGCGGCGGCGCGACGGTCGCGGTGCTCGGCTGCGGCATCGACCGCGACTATCCGCGGGCGCACGCGCCGCTCGCCGCGCAGATCGTCGCCGCCGGCCTCGTCGTCTCGGAGTATCCCCCCGGCGTCGCGCCCGCGCCGTGGCGCTTCCCCGCCCGCAACCGCATCGTCGCGGGGCTCGCGGCGGCGACGCTCGTCGTCGAGGCGCGCGAGCGAAGCGGCGCGCTGATCACGGCGGACCTCGCGCTCGACGAGGGTCGCGACGTGCTCGCGGTGCCCGGCGAGATCACGTCCGCGCTCTCGTACGGGACGAACGCGCTCCTCCGGATCGGCGCCGTGCCGGTCACGCGCGCCGAGGACGTGCTCGAGGCGATCGGCGTCGAGCCGGCGTCGCCGCCGCCCGGCGACCCTCCGACGGGCGCCGCGGCCGCGGCGCTCGCGGCGCTCGACGGCGGGGCGCGGACGGCCGACGAGGTCGCCCGTGCGGCCGGTCTCGCTCCCGGCGAAGCCGCGGCGGCGCTGACGCAGCTCGAGCTCGCCGGTCTCGTCACGGCCGCCGCGGGGATCTACCGGAGGTGAGGCCCGGGCCGCGTGAAGCGTGCGCTCCGCGAGCGGGGAGGCCGAGGAGGCCGGAAGGCCCGGCGGCCTGCGGGCCTTCCGAGCGCTTCGGCGGCGGGCCGCCGGCGGGCTCGCCGGCGAGCAGGGCGCCGTCACGGACGCGGTCGACGCCGCGGTCGAGTCCTCGACCTCGGCGTCTCGCTCGTCGACCAGGCTTCCGTGCGCGCGGGCGCCGGTGGAAGCGGCCGAGTCGTGGCGGAGGCGGATGGAGACGCTCGCACCCGAGAGGCCGTTCCAGGCGTACGAGCCGTGGAGCACGCACGGGTCGCGGTGCTTCCGACGCCCGCGGGCAGCCTGGCTCGACCGGCCGCGGCCGCAACCGTGGCCGATGCGAGCACGAGCACGGCTGCAGCGACGAGGCTTCGACCACGCACGCAGAGCGTCCCCCGCTCGTCGACGGACTCGCGCGAGCGTGCGGGGTTGCCCGCTGCTCCGCGAGCGCTCCTGCGCGGCCGCGGCCGCCGAGGAGCTACAGCGCCGCGGCGAGCGGCGGCGAGGCGACGACCTCGACGAGCGCGTAGGCGAGCGCGTGCGACGGCCTCGAGCCCGCGAGCGAGGCGCCGTGGCCGGCGACGTGCGCCTCCCAGCGGGTGACGAACCGGCGCGGCTCTCCCGTGGCGGGATCGGGAAGCAGCCAGCCGGCGGGGTGCACCGCGCCGGGCTCCCCCCGCCGCGAGCAGTCGGCGCAGGTCATCTCGACGACGAACACACACTCACGCTACGCGTCCGCGGCGGCGGCGCGCCGGCCGAAAGGCCAGTGCGGCCTCGGTCCGGGGACGGGACCGGGCGGGCCCGGGCGGCGTCCGCGCGGGCCGGCCGGTACAACTCGCCGGCGAGCGGAGATGATCCCGACGCCGACAGGCTCGCGCGCCCGTCCCGGAGCGCCCCCGGAGGGGTAGCCGCGGCCGGCACGGTCCCGTACTGGCTCGCCGAGCGGCGCGCGCCGCTCCCCGGGCGGGGCGCGCCTCGCGGCGCCGCGGTCGACGTCGCCGTCGTCGGCGGCGGCGTGACCGGCTGCTCGTGCGCGCTCGCCCTCGCCGAGCGGGGGCTCCGCGTCCGGCTGCTCGAGGCGCGCGAGGTCGCGGGCGGCGCGAGCGGCCGCAACGGCGGCTTCGCGCTCCGCGGGGCGGCGCTGCCCTACGACCGTGCCCGGGTCGCGCTCGGAGCCGAGCGCGCCCGCCTCCTGTGGCGGCTGAGCGAGCGGGCGCTCGACCGGCTGGCGGAGCTCGCGGGGGACGCCTGCCGGCGCGTCGGGAGCCTTCGCCTCGCCGCCGACGACGCCGAGGCGGCGGAGCTCGCGGCGGAGGAGGCCGCCCTGCGCGAGGACGGCTTCGCGGTCGAGCGGCTCGACCCGCTCCCGCCGCCGCTCGAGCGGCTCTACGCGGCGGGGCTCGTCCACCCGGGCGACGCGGCGATCCACCCGGCGCGCTGGGTGCGGAGGCTCGCGGCGCGGGCCGCCGAGGCGGGCGCCGAGATCGTCGAGGGCCGGCGGGTCGCCACGGTCGACCCGGAGCGCCTGTCGGCGGGGGCGGTCGTGGTCGCCGTCGACGGCCTCGGCGGGGAGCTGCTGCCCGAGCTCGCGGCCGTGGTCGCGCCGCGCCGGGGGCAGGTGCTCGTGACGGAGCCGCTCCGGCGGCGGCTGTACGAGCGGCCGCACTACGCCCGCCGTGGCTACGACTACTGGCAGCAGCTCCCCGACGGGCGCCTCGTCGCCGGCGGCCGGCGAGACGCGAGCTTCGAGACCGAGGCGACGGCGGTCGAGGAGACGACGCCGCTCGTCCAGGAGCTGCTCGAGGACCTCGTCGCCGCGCTCGTCGGCGGGCGCCCGCGCGTCACGCACCGCTGGGCCGGGATCTGGGGCGAGACGCCGGACCTGCTCCCGCTCGCCGGCCGGGCGCCGGGGCGGGAGGGCGTCTGGGTCGCGGGCGGCTACTCCGGCCACGGGAACGTGCTCGGCCTCGCTTGCGGCGAGCTCGTGGCACGGGCCGTCGCGGGGGACGCTCCGCCCGAGCTCGCGCTCTTCGACCCGGCCCGGTTCGTCCGCTCAGAGCGCGACGCGGGGGAGCTCCCCGAGTGACGGCAGCCGCTCGAGCGCGGCGATCGCGACCGCGAGGTCCTGGATCGCGAGGCCGGTCGAGTCGAAGGCGGTGATCTCGTCCGGGGCGGTGCGTCCGGGCGCCTCGCCCGCGAGCACGGCCCCGAGCCGGGTCGCCTCGCCCTCGCCGAGCAGGCCGGCCGCGACGGCGTGGGCGAGCTCGCCGCCGTGGCTCGCCTGCTCCCAGTCGTCGCAGAAGACGCGCGCGCGGGCGAGCTCGGCGGGGGCGATCTCGGCCTTGCCGGGGCCGTCGGCGCCCATCAGGCTGACGTGCTGGCCCGGCCGCAGCGACCCCTCCGGCAGCAGCACGACGTGGCCGGGCGTGACGGTGACGAGCAGGTCGGCGGCGAGGGCGTCGTCGAGCGAGGAGGCGACCTCGCAGCCGAGCTCGGACGCCGCCGCCTCGGCCCGGGCCGGGTCGACGTCCCAGAGGGCGACGGCCCGGCCGCGCGCGAGGAACGTGCGCGCCGCGGCGCGGCCGTTCACGCCGGCGCCGACGACCGCGGCGGTGACCGCGGCCGGGCGGCCGAGGGTCTCGGCGGCGAGGACGGCGGCGGCGCCCGTCCGCAGCGCGGTGACGGCGGCGGCGTCGAGCACCGCTTCGAGCTCGCCGGTCTCGGCGTTCGAGACGAGCACGACCCCCGAGACGGTCGGGAGGCCGCGGGCCGGGTTGCCCGGGAACGACGTCACCCACTTGAGCAGCGCGTGCCCTCCGCCGAGCGCGGGCATGGCGCGGAAGTCGCCCGCCGGGTAGTTCGTGACGTAGACCTTCGGCGGCATCGTCCACTCGCCGCGGTGGTGGGCGACGAACGCCCGCCGCACCGCCTCGACCGCGTCCGCCGGCGAGACGGCGCGCTCGACGTCCCCGCCGTCGAGGACGACCGCCGAGCTCACCGCGCCGCGGCGCTCACAGCGCCTTGACGCCGGCGACGAGCTTCAGCACGGACTCCTTCGCGTCGCCGAAGAGCATCGCCGTCTTCGGGTCGAGGAAGAGCGGGTTGTCGATCCCGGCGAAACCGGTCGCCATCGAGCGCTTCATCACGACGATCTGGTGCGCCTGGTCGACGTTCAGGATCGGCATCCCGTAGATCGGGCTGCCGGGCTCGTTCCGCGCCGACGGGTTGACGACGTCGTTCGCGCCGATCACGAGCGCGACGTCCGTCTGCGGGAACTCCGGGTTGATCTCGTCCATCTCCTTGAGCGCGGGGTAGGGGACGTTCGCCTCGGCGAGCAGCACGTTCATGTGGCCGGGCATGCGGCCCGCGACCGGGTGGATCGCGTACTCGACCTCGACGCCCTTGGCCTCGAGCTCGTCCGCGAGCTCGCGCACCGCGTGCTGCGCCTGCGCCACCGCCATCCCGTAGCCGGGCACGACGACGACCTTGTGGGCGTACGAGAGCATGATCGCGACGTCCTCCGCGGTGACCGAGCGGACCGTGCCCTCGTACGCGGCGCCCGTTCCCGCCCCCGCCTGGACGGTCCCGAAGGCGCCGAAGAGGACGTTGCCGAGCGAGCGGTTCATCGCACGGCCCATCAGCATCGTCAGGAGGGTGCCCGACGCGCCGACGAGCGCCCCGCTCACGATCAGGACGTTCGAGTGGAGCTCGAAGCCGGTCGCCGCCGCGGCGAGGCCGGTGAAGGCGTTCAGGAGCGAGATCACGACCGGCATGTCGGCGCCGCCGATCGGCAGCACGAAGAGCACGCCGAAGAGGAGCGAGCCGAGGATCACCGCGACGAGCAGCCACTGGCGCTCGGCGCCGGCGACGATCGCGACGCCGGCGGCGACGATCGCGCCGAGCAGGAGCAGGTTGCCGAACTTCTGCCCGGGATAGGTGATCGGCCGGCCCTGGATCAGCTCCTGGAGCTTCGAGAAGGCGACCATCGAGCCCGCGAACGAGACCGAGCCGATCAGCGCCGACGCGATGATCGACACCGAGATGTCGCCGTGGAGGCGCCCGGGGTCGGGCGCGACGTTGTGGTACTCCGCGAGCGAGACGAGCGCCGCCGCGCCGCCCCCGACGCCGTTGAACAGCGCCACCATCTGCGGCATCGCGGTCATCTTCACGCGGCGCGCGCCGACCGCCCCGAAGACGGCGCCGATCGCGCCGCCGACGGGGATCCGCCAGCCGACGTGGAGCCCGTCGTGCGCGAGCGTGACCGCGATCGCGACGACCATCCCGGCCGCGCCGATCCAGTTGCCCCGCCGCGCCGTCGTCGGCGACGACAGGAAGCGCAGCGCGAGCACGAAGCAGATGATCGTGACGAGGTAGAGCAGGTTGGAGGTCGTCTCGCCCATCCGGCTCCCGTCAGCCCTCGCCGTCCCGCCTGGGCGGCTCGCGCCGCTTGAACATCTCGAGCATGCGGTCCGTGACCACGAAGCCGCCGACGACGTTCGCGGCGGCCAGGATCATCGCGACGAAGCCGACCCACCCCGTCAGCAGGTCGGCGCCGGCGAGGCCGGCGACGAGCATCGCGCCCACGACGACGATCCCGTGGATCGCGTTCGTGCCCGACATCAGCGGCGTGTGCAGCAGCGTCGGCACCTTCGAGATCACCTCGACACCCAGGAAGATCGCGAGCGCGAGGATCGTCAGCTCGACGACGAGCTGGGTGTAGTGGCTCAAGCGGCGTCCTCCTTCCGGGTCACGCAGGTGCCCGCGGTGATCTCGTCGCTCCAGTCGAGCGAGAGCTCGCCCTTCGGCGCGAGGTGCTCGAGCAGGGCCGAGACGTTGCGCGCGTAGAGCTGGCTCGCGTGCGTCGCCATCGTGCTCGGCAGGTTGAGCGTGCCGACGACGGTCACCCCGCCGCTCTCGACGACCTCGCCGGGCTTCGTCAGCTCGCAGTTCCCGCCGGTCTCGGCGGCGAGGTCGACGATCACCGACCCCGCGCGCATGCGCGCCACCGCGGACGCCGGGATGAGCTTCGGGGCGGGCCTCCCGGGCACCGCGGCCGTCGTGATCACGACGTCGAAGTCGGGGATCCGCTCCTCGAGCGCCTGCTGCTGGCGCGCCTGCTCCTCGGGCGTGAGCTCGCGGGCGTAGCCGCCTGCCGTCTCCTCGCCGACGATCCCGAGCTCGAGGAAGCTCGCGCCGAGCGACTGCACCTGCTCCCGCACGGCGGGGCGCACGTCGAAGCCCGACACGACCGCGCCGAGCCGGCGCGCCGTCGCGATCGCCTGCAGGCCGGCGACGCCCGCCCCGAGCACGAGCGCGCGCGCCGGGGCGATCGTCCCGGCGGCGGTCGTGAGCATCGGGAAGAACCGCGGCAGCCGCTCCGCCGCGAGCAGGACGGCCTTGTAGCCGGCCACCGTCGCCTGCGAGGAGAGCGCGTCCATCGGCTGCGCGCGCGTGATGCGCGGGATCGACTCCATCGCGAAGCCGTGCACGCCGCGCCGCCGCAGCCGCTCCACCCCCTCGGGGTCCGTGAGCGGCGCGAGGAAGGCCACGAGCAGCTGCCCGGCCTCGAGCCGCTCGGCCTCCTCCGGCGCCGGCTTCGCGACCTTGACGACCGCGTCGACGTCTCGCCACGGGTCGGGCGCGAGCTCCGCCCCCGCCTCGCGGTACTCCTCGTCGGCGAACCCCGCCGCCGCCCCGGCGCCCGGCTCGACGGCGACCTGGAAGCCCTGGAGCCGCCGGATCGCCTCCGGGACGAGGGCCACCCGCCGCTCCCCCTCGGCCGTCTCCCTGGGCACCCCGACTCGCATGGCGCGCGACGCTATCGCAAACCGGGGCGCCTAGACTCGCCGTGGGTGACGGACCTCCTCCTCTCCTACGGGCTCGTCCTCCTCTTCGTCCTCGTGGCGCTCGAGTCGACCGGGGTGCCGCTCCCGGGCGAGACGGCGCTCATCACCGCGAGCATCCTCGCCTCGCAGGACCACTACGCGATCGAGTGGGTGATCGCGGTGGCCGCCGCGGGCGCGATCGTCGGAGACAACGCCGGCTACTGGATCGGCCGCAAGGGGGGCCGCGCGCTCCTGCGGCGGACGCCGTTCATCCGCACCTACTTCGAGCGCGTGCTCCCGCCGGCGGAGCGGTTCTTCGAGCGCCACGGGGCGAAGACCGTCTTCTTCGGCCGCTTCGTCTCGCTGCTGCGGGTGACGGCGGCGTGGCTCGCCGGGATCAGCCACATGCCGTGGTGGAAGTTCCTGTTCTGGAACGCCGCGGGCGGCGTCGTCTGGGCGACGGGCTACGGCACGGTCGCCTACGCCTTCGGGCGCGCGGCGGCCGACGCGATCACCCGTTACGGGCTCTACGCGGTGGGCGGGATCGTCGTCGTCGTGGGAATCGCGCTGCTCGCGATTCACCTCTGGCGCAAGCGCGTCTTCGAGCGCCGCTGACGAAATCCGTCCGGATTTCGACACGGCGCTTTTCTGCTTAACTCCACCCGTCAGATTCCACTTTCCAAGGAGGCGCATTGTGGCCCGGAGAACGGTGCTCGTCTGTGACAACTGCGGCAAGGAAGTCGGCGAGAGCAAGGGCGCGACGCTGCGCCTGACCTACACCGACGCCCGCCGCGGGTCGAAGGTGGCCGACCTCTGCGACGCGTGCGCCGGCTCGCTCCCCGGCCGCGCCGCCGCGCGTCGCGGCCGCAAGCCGAAGAGCGCCGCCTGACCGCCGCGTCGCGGCCGCTCGCAGCGCAGAACGCGCCCGCGGGGCGCGCCTGATCCGTCATCGCACAGGTCTACGATGGCTCGGTGGGGTTGAGCCTCGTCGCTGGACCCGCGAACGCGGGCAAGGTCGCGCTGCTGCTCGAACGCTATCTGGCCCGTCTCCCGGACGAGCCGTACCTGATCGTGCCCAACCGGTCGGACGTCGAGCGCGTCGAGCGCGACCTGCTCGCCCGGGCGGGCTGCCTCCTCGGCGGCTCGATCGGCACGTTCGACGACCTGTTCGAGCGCGTCGCCGGCGCGGGGCCCCCGGTCGTCTCGCACGCCCAGCGCGTCCTCGCCGCCCGGCGGGCGGTCGACGAGACGCTGCGCGCGGGCGGCCTCGAGCGCTCGCGCTCGGCCCGCTTCGCCGGCTTCGTCGACACGCTCCTGACCGCCCTCGGCGAGCTCGAGTCGGGCCTCGTCGAGCCGGGCGACCTCGACGGCGACCTCGCCGCCCTCCACGCGGCCTACCGCGCCGAGCTCGACCGGCTCGGCCTCCGCGACCGGGACGCGCTCCGCCGGCGGGCGGTCGAGCGCCTGCGCGGCGAGCTCGACGCCTGGCACGGCGAGCCCGTCTTCGCGTACGGCTTCGAGGACCTGACTGCGGTGCAGTGGAGCCTGCTCGAGGCGCTCGCGGGGCGCGCCGACGTCGACGTCTCGCTCCCCTACGAGCCCGGGCGGGTGGCGTTCGCGTCCCTGCGCCGGACCGCCGAGGACCTCGCCGCGCTCGCGGCCCCCGGCGGCGCGACGGAGCTGCCGCCGCGCTCGTCGGAGTACGCCGCCCCGGCGCTCGCGCACCTCGAGCGGACGCTCTTCGAGCCGGGCGCGGCGCGCGCGCCGACCGGCGGCGCCGTGCGCTTCCTCGAGGGCGCCGGCGCCCGCGGGACGCTCGAGCTCGTCGCGGACGAGCTGCTGCGCCTCCTCCGGGAGGGCACGCCGGCGGAGCGGATCGCGCTCGTCGTCCCGTCGGCCGAGCGCTTCCGGGCGCCCCTGGAGACGGTGCTCGGCGGGCTCGGCGTGCCCTACGCGCTCGAGGCCGGCCGTCGGCTCGGGTCGACGCCGCTCGGCCACGCGCTCTGCGCGCTGCTCCGCTTCGCGTGGACGGGCGGCGGCCGCCGCGAGCTCTTCGCCTTCCTGCGCTCCCCCTACGCCGGGATTGCGCGCTCGAGCGTCGACTTCGTCGAGGGCCGGCTCCGCGGCCGCGGGATCGAGGCGCCCGACCGCGTCGTCGAGGAGGCCGAGCGGCTCCGCGAGGCGCCGCTGCCCGCGCTCCGCGACCTGCGCGCGGCGGCGCGCCCGCTCGAGGGCGTGCGGAGCCTGCTCGCGTCGATGCTGCGCTCGGCGTACGGCCTCGAGGCGCCGCCCTCGGGCGAGACGTCGCGGCTCGACCTGCGCTGCCTCGCGACCGCGACCGCGGTGCTCGACGAGCTCGAGTCGTGGCAGGAGCTCGGCAACGCGGTCGGCGCCGACGAGCTCGTGGCCGCCCTCGAGCGCGCGGAGGTGCCGCCGCCCCCGCCAGAGCCGGGACGCGTGGCCGTGCTCGACCTGCTGCGCGCGCGCACCCGGCGGTTCGAGGCCGTCTTCGTGCTCGGGCTCGAGGAGGGGTCGCTGCCCCGCCGCGACCGCGGCTCGCCCTTCCTCGACGACGACCGCCGCCGGGAGCTCGGGCGCCGGCTCGAGCGGCCCGACCCGGTCGGTCGCGACCGCTACCTCTTCTACACGGCGTGCACGCGCGCGACCGCGCGGCTCTACCTCGTGCGCGAGGCGGCCGGGGACGACGGCTCCCCGACCGAGGCGAGCCCGTTCTGGCACGAGGTCGCCGCGGTCTTCGAGCCCGACGACGTCGCGCGCGCGACCGTCCGGCGGCCGCTCTCGCAGCTCACGTGGCCGCTCGAGACGGCGCCAGGCGAGCGCGAGCGGCTGCGCGCGGTCGCCCGCCTCGCGGCCGACCCCGAGCGGCGCGAGCTCGCCCGCGCCGTCGCGGCGGCGAACGACTGGTCGCGGCGCCTCGACCGCGCGCTCGGGGCGTTCGACCGCGACCCGCGCCTGCGCAACCCGGCCGTGCTCGCGTTCCTCGGCGGCCGGACGACGTTCGCCGTGACCGAGCTCGAGCGCTTCGGCGACTGCTCGTCGGCGTGGCTCCTCGAGCGGGTCGTCGACCCGAAGACGATCGACGCGGAGGCCGACGCGCTCCTCCGCGGGAAGATCGCCCACCAGACGCTCTACGCGTTCTACGGCGGCCTGCCGAAGGAGCTCGGCGCCGACCGGCCGGCGCCCGAGAACCTCGAGCGGGCGCTGTCGTTCCTCGAGCGCTGCCTCGACGACGCGCTCCGCACGGGCGTGCGGCTCGAGCTCGGCGAGGTCGCGGCGGCGGAGCTGCGCGAGACGCTCCGGCGCGACCTCGAGCGGTTCGTGCGCGAGGAGGCGCGCTCGCAGCTCGTGCTCGAGCCCCGCCGCTTCGAGGTCGGCTTCGGGGGCGACCGCTCGGCGCCGGAGCTCCAGCGCGGGCTCGAGCTCGGCGACGGCATCTTCCTCGCGGGGAAGATCGACCGCGTCGACGTCGACCCGTTCAGCGCCCGCGGGATCGTGCAGGACTACAAGTCGGGGAAGGGCTCGCACTCCGCGCGCCAGATCGACGACGAGGGCCGGCTGCAGGTGCCGCTCTACCTGCTCGTGCTGCGCGACCTCGTCGGGATCGAGCCGCTCGGCGGCGTCTACCGCGCGCTCTCGGGCTCGCGCGGCGCGCGCGGGATGCTGCGCGCCGAGGCGCGCGACGAGCTGCCCGGCTTCGCAGAGCGCGACTTCCTCGACGAGGAGGCGTTCTGGGGCCAGGTCGAGCGGGCGCGCACGAGGGCGCTCGACGCGGCGCGCCGGATCCGCGCGGGCGACGTCGCGCACGACCCGCGCGGCGGCGAGTGCCCGTCGTGGTGCGACCTCTGGACGATGTGCCGCGTCGGCCGCGCATGAACGCCGACCAGCTCAGGGCGGTGGAAGCGGCCGGGGAGGTCTTCGTCTCGGCCGGCGCCGGGACGGGGAAGACGCGCGTCCTCGTCGAGCGCTTCGTGCGCGCGACGTGCGACCACGGCCTCGACGTGCAGTCGGTGCTCGTGATCACCTACACCCGCAAGGCCGCCGCGGAGCTCCGCTCGCGGATCCGGGCCGAGCTCGTCGCCCGCGGCCGCTTCGACCTCGCGCAGGAGCTCGACGGCGCCTGGGTGTCGACCATCCACGGCTTCTGCGCCCGCCTCCTGCGCGCGCACCCGTTCGCGGTCGGGATCGACCCGCGCTTCCGCGAGCTCGACGAGGAGCAGGGGGCGGTGCTCCGCGGCGAGGCGTTCGACCGCGCGCTCGAGCAGTTCTGCGCGGCGCGCGCCCCCGACCGGCTGCGCCTGCTCGCGGCGACCGGGAGCGACCGCCTCCGGCGCACCCTCGTCGCGGTCTACGAGCGGCTGCGCTCCGCCGGCCGCCCGCTCGTGCTCGAGCTCTGGCCCGAGCCCGATGTCGGCGCCGCGCTCGAGGCGCTCCGCGCGGCCGCCCAGTGCCTGCTCGACGACCGCGACGCGACGCCCGCCCAGCAGGCCGCGGCCGCCGCCGCGCTCGAGCTGCCGGCGGAGGCCGAGCGCCTCGTCGACCTCTCGGCGCTCCGTGCGCGCGGCGCCCGCGCCGCGAGCTACGAGGAGGCTCGCAGCGAGCTCGAGCAGGCCGCGTTCGAGGCGGTCGCGCTGCGCGAGCGGGCGCTCCTGCAGGAGCTGCTCGGGCTGTTCGCGGTCGAGTACGCGGCGGGGAAGGAGCGCGAGTCGGCGCTCGACTTCGAGGACCTGCAGCTCCTCGCGCGCGACCTGCTCGCGAACGACGCGCGCGTGCGCGAGGCGGAGCAGCTCCGGTTCCGCGCGATCATGGTGGACGAGTTCCAGGACACGAACGCGCTCCAGTGCGACCTGATCGACTTGATCGGCGCCGGGCCGCAGAAGGACCTGTTCTTCGTCGGCGACGAGTTCCAGTCGATCTACGGCTTCCGGCACGCGGATGTCGCCGTCTTCCGCGCGCGCCGCGCGGCCGCGCCGCAGCGGCTGCCGCTGACGGCGAACTACCGCTCCCGGCCCGAGGTGCTCGCCGCGGTCAACCACCTGTTCGGGCCCGCGTTCGGGGACGGCTACCAGCCGCTCGCGGCGTCGAGCGAGTTCCCCGACCCCGTCTTCGGCCACCCGGTCGAGCTGCTCGTGACCGACAAGGCCTCGTACTCGGGCAGCGGCGTGCACTGGCGCCGCGCAGAGGCGCGGCACGTCGCGCGCCGCGTGCGCGAGCTCGTGGACGCCGGAGCCGCCGAGCCGGGCGAGATCGTGCTCCTCTTCGCCGCCGGCACCGACGCCGAGTGGTACGAGGAGGAGCTGCGCGCGCTCGGGCTGCCGACCTACCGGGCGACCGGGCGCCGCTACTTCGGCCAGCAGCAGGTCGTCGACCTGCGCATGTACCTGCGGCTGCTCCGCAACCGCTACGACGACGAGGCGCTCGTCGCGGTGCTCGCCTCGCCGTTCGTCGGCGTCTCGAACGACGCGCTCGTGCTGCTCCGCCGGCACGCGGGCCGGCGGCCGCTCTACAGCGGCCTCGAGCGCTCGCTGCCGGAGGCGCTCGACGCCTCCGACGAGCGGCTCGTGCGCGCGTTCAAGCAGCGCTACGAGCGCCTCGTGGCGGCCTCTGCGCGCGTCTCGCTCGAGCGGCTCTGCGAGCTCGTCGTCTCCGAGCACGACTACGACCTCGCCGTGCTCGCGCGCTGGGACGGGCCCCGGCGCTACGCCAACCTGCGCAAGCTGATGCGCCTCGCCCGCGCCTACGAGGAGCTGCGCGGACGCGACCTCGAGGGCTTCCTGCGCTTCATCGCCGACCAGGAGGCGGCCGGGGCGGCGCAGCTCGAGGCGGTGTCGGAGGAGGAGGGCGCGGGCGCCGTGCGGCTGCTCACGATCCACGCCGCGAAGGGGCTCGAGTTCAGGGTCGTCGTCGTCGCCGACGCCGGGCGGGAGAAGGGCGCGCCCGACGCGGGCGAGGGGTTCCTCGCGCTCACCGAGGAGGAGCGCCGGGCCGAGCGCGCGGCCGAGGACGAGGAGCGGCTCCGCCTCTACTACGTCGCGATGACGCGCGCGATCGACCGGCTGATCGTGTCGGGCGCGGTCGGGGAGGGGCGCGAGACGCCGATCCGCTGGATCCTCGGGCGGCTCGGCTGCGAGGCCGAGCTCGCCGCGGCGGACGGGCCGTTCGAGCTCGCGCGCGGGGACGCGAGCTTCCTCGTCCGGGTCGACCGGTTCGCCGCCGCCGCGGCGGCAGGCGGCGGCGCGGCGGCGGGCGGCGGCGCGGCGGCGGGCGGCGGCGCGCCCGGCGGGGAGCCCGCCCATGACAGCGTGGTAACACGTGAGCAGGAGGGCGTGGCGGCGGGCGAGGACGGGCAGCTCGCGCTCTTCGCGGAGCTGCCGGCGGCGCCGCCCGCGGAGGGCTACCGGCTGCCGGAGCCGGCGCCGGTGCCGGTGCCGCCGCTCCACCGCGTCCGGCGGCTCTCGTACTCGGCGCTCGCGCTCTTCGAGCGCTGCTCGTACCGCTACTACGCGGAGCGGCTCGCGGGGCTCCGCGAGCGGCGCGGCGCGGCCCCGGGCGCGGGCGGGCTCGCCGCGACCGAGGTCGGCGACGCCGTGCACCGGCTGCTCGAGCGGCCGGGCGAGGACGTCGCGGCGGTGCGCGAGTGGTACCCGCTCGCGACCGAGGAGGAGCTCGCCCGGATCGGCGCGCTGGTGGCCGCGTACCGGGACTCCGAGCTCGCGGCCCGCGCCGAGGGCGCGCGGGCGGAGCTCGGCTTCGCCTTCGAGCACGACGGCGTGCTCTTCCACGGCCGCTTCGACCTCTACCGGCGCGACGGCGGGCGGGCGCTCGTCGTCGACTACAAGACGAACGCGCTCGGGGAGCGCGACCCGGCCGAGGTGGTCGAGTCGGAGTACTCGCTCCAGCGGCTCGTCTACGCCCTCGCCTGCTTCCGGGCCGGGGCGGAGGAGGTCGAGGTCGTCTACGCGTTCCTCGAGCGTCCCGACGCGCCGGTCGCCACCGTCTTCGCCGCGGCCGACGCGGCCGCGCTCGAGGCCGAGCTCTCGGCGGCGGTCGCGCGGATCGACGCGGGGGAGTTCGCGCCGGCGCCGAGCGAGTTCGCCTGCGCCGACTGCCCGGCGCTCGACGTCGTGTGCGCCGGGCCGCGGCTGCGCCGGGCCGACGCGCGGACCGCCGAGGCCGTCGGCGTCTGAGCGCGGTGAACCCCGGCGGTGAACCACCCGCCGGGGGACGAGTCAAGCGCGGGCGGTGCGCCATGATCCGCCCGTGGCCCCCTTCATGTACGCCTTCGTCCTCGGCGCCGCCCTGATCGCGCTCTGGATCGACGTCCGCCTGCCCCGGCTCGCGCCGGCCTCGCTCTCCCGGCGGGCGCTCGCGGCCCTGGCCGCGATGGTCGCGCTGCAGGCGACGCCCGTCCTCGCGGGCTCCGCAGCCGCCCTCTACGCGACGCTCTTCGGGATCCTCCTGCCCGTGCTCGTCTTCGCGTTCCTCGCCGGGATCTGGCTCCTGCGCTCGCTGCAGGAGCCGACGCTCACGAGCTAGCGCCTCCGTACGATCCGGCAGACCGGGGCGGCGGCCGGAGGCGCCGGCGAGCCAGGCGGCGGAAGCCGCTCAGCGTGATCGTGACGCTGTCGGGACGCTCTGCGGGCTCGTCCGATCGCCCGGCACGTCGCGGTACCCGGCACGCGCACGCGCTCGTTCTTCGGCGACACGCCGACGCACGTCGTCCTCGTCGAGCTCGGGTCGGGGCGCCGGCCCGGCCGAGGCGCGGCTCGGGCCGGCGTGGCCGGTCGCGAGGCCCGGGCTGTGCGGCGTCTTCGGACGTCACGAGAGGCCGCGCTAGAAAGGGCCGCGCGGCTCGTAGCTGCCGTGGCGCGCGCCGATCCCGAGGAACGTCATCCCGCCGGGCCCGGCGACCGGGCAGCGGGTCTCCTCCGGGTCGAAGCGGAGCATCGACCCGGCGCGGACCGGGATCTCGGCGCCGCCGACGCGCCACACGCCCGAGCCCGAGAGGACGACGTTGACCTCCTCCTGCCCCGAGGCGGCCTCGTCGTGCTCGCGTCCGACGGCGTTCGGGCCCAGCTCGAACCAGTTGATCCCGAAGGCGAGGACGCCGAGCTCGCGGCGGACGAAGCGCACCGCGCCGCCGGGGCCGGCCCGCTCGAGCTCGTCGACGTGCACCACCGTGTATCCCATCGGGGAGAACGTACTTGCGCGAACGCGGGGGTGCGGGGAGAATGAGGGCGGTGCGGCGGCTCGGCCTCACTCTCGCGTTCGTGTGCGCGGCCGCCCCGGCCGTCGCGCTGGGGGCTCCCGCGCACCAGGCGCGCACGGCGCCGTGCACGGCGTTCGGCACGTCGTGGGCCAAGCGCTACAACGCCGCGCCCGGGCCGATCAGGATCGTCTCCGTCTGCTGCGCGCTCCGCTCGCCGAAGACGGGCAACTCCGCGTGCAAGGTCAAGGTGACGGTGCGGAAGGGGCCGGGTCACGGGACGTTCGGGTGCGTGATCGCGACGGTCGCCCGCAACGGCGACATCCTCGGGAACAGGGCTCAGGACTGCCGGCGGCTGACCGGCATGGTCACGCTGCCCGGCGGCTGACCCTCGCGCCCGGCCTCCCGCTCGTCGCGCGCGCCCTTCGTGAGCAGGCGCCAGATCGCGGCCGCCGCCGCGACCGCGCCCAGCTCGAACGCGTAGGGCGGGGCGCGCAGGAAGCGGCTGTCGCGGCGGCTCATAGGCCCCGCCAGCCTACTCCGGCCGGCCGACCACGAGCCCGAGGCGGCGGTCGGAGCGGTTGCCGGCGGCATCCCGCGCGACCACGGTGACGCTCCAGTAGCCGGCCGGCACGGCGAACGAGCCGCGTGCGCGCGTGACCGGCACGGTGCGGTGGTCGCCGGGGTGCGAGAGCTCGAGGTCGAGGCGGCAGCAGCGGCTCTCGCGGTCCTTCGCGCGCCAGTAGACGCGCCCGTTCGCCTTCGCGGCCGAGAGCTCGGGAGCGGTCGTGTCGCGCACGAGCTCGAACTCGCCGAGGTCGGTCGAGCCGGGATTCCCCGCCGGGTCGGACGCGACGAGCCGGACCCGGTGCGGGCCGGCCGCGAGCCCGGAGGGGACCCAGCGGAAGACGTGCCAGCCGCCGTGCCAGCGGTAGCCGTCGACGGCCTTCCCGTCCACGACGAGCGCGACCTTCGAGATCTTCGAGAGGAAGAAGCGCACGGTGAGCTCGTCGCGGACGCCGTCGCGCGGGCGCGGCACGACCTGCCGGGAGACGCTCGGCCCGGTGAGGAGCGGCGGCTGCGTCTCGTAGAGCTCGAACCGGTCGGCGGCCTCCTGCCAGGCCGGGTCGCCGGTGCGGGACGCCAGCGTCTTCAGCAGGTCGATCACGTAGTCCTGGTAGTGGAGGTCGGACTCGACGTGCAGCGAGTAGCGCGACCAGTGGCCCGTGTCGAAGCGCGGCAGGAGCGCGCGGGCCGCCGAGAGCAGCCGGTCGGCGTAGGCGGCCGCGGCGTCGTCGTGGGCGAGCTCGGCGTAGTCGGCGATCGAGATCGCGCTCTGGAGCTGTGCGTTGAGCACGAGCGCCGAGCTCCGGCTGTAGAGCCGGATCCACGGCCCGGCCGGCAGCTCGCGGTCGAGGGCGCCCGGGATCGCCGCGTACGCGCGCCGCGCGAGGTCGACGCTGCCCGCGCGGGCGAGCGCCTGCGCGAGCACGGCCTGCGCCATCCCGGAGCTCCAGGGCGCGCGCTGGCTGCCGAAGTTGAACTCGTAGCGCCAGAGGAGCGCCCCGCCCGGGAGCGGGACGGCGCGCTGCGCGAGCGCGTCGGCGAGCGCCTGCGCCGACGCGGCGTCGCCGGCCGCGACGAGCCCGTTGAGCGCGCTCGCGTTCGCGAGCGGGTGGAACTCGAGCCCCTGGCGCGCGAAGTAGCGGTAGACGACGCCGTCCGGGCCGGTGACGTCCGTGCCGTCGGGCGGCAGGCGGTGCGCGTCGAGGTACGAGGCGTTCTCGTGCAGCGTGGTGTAGAGCTGGAGCGCGCGCGGCGCGGTCGGCGACTTCGCCCGGGCCACCTGGGCGAGCACGTTCTGCAGCACGAGCTTGCGCCCGCGCGGGACGCGGTCGCGCACGGTGCGCGCGTAGCGGAGGACGCCGAGGTAGCGGGCCTGGTCCGCAGGAGTGATGTAGCCGGCGTCGACCGAGCGGTCGAGCGCCTTGCGCGCGCCGCTCGCCTCCTGGTCCCAGACGGACTCGGCAGCGTGCGCGGGCGGCGCGGCCGCGAGGACGAGCAGCGTTGCGACGAGCCACCGGACCGGCATGACCCCCGCCCGATGGTAGCCGCTCCGGCGGCGTGCGCCGGCGGCCCCGTCCGCGAGTACTCCGCGAGTACGGTTGTGTGCCTGGCCGGCTGCAGATCGTCGCCTCACCGCGTCCTCGTTCGGCCGCGTACCTTCGGGTACGCGGCCTCCCCGCCTCCTCGTCCTGCTCGATTCTCGCCGGCCGTTCACGAACGACCTGACGGACGGAATCACTAACGTCGCGGCGATGGCGCGCAGCTACGTCCACGAGGCGCGGCGGCGCGTCGGGCCGCGGCGGGCGCGGATCGGGCCGATCGTCGAGCGGCTCGCGGCCGAGCACGCCGACGCGCGGATCGCGCTCCGCTTCGAGAACCCGCTCGAGCTGCTCGTCTCCGTCCTCCTCTCGGCGCAGACGACGGACGTGAACGTGAACCGCGTCACGGAGAAGCTCTTCCGCAAGTACCGGCGCCCGGAGGACTACCTGGCGGTGCCGGTCGAGGAGCTCGAGCGCGACATCTTCGCGACCGGCTTCTACCGGCAGAAGGCGAGGGCGCTCCGCGGCACGATGCGGATGCTGATCGAGGAGCACGGGGGCGAGGTGCCGCGCGACTTCGGCGCGCTGCTCCGGCTGCCGGGCGTCGCGCGCAAGACGGCGAACGTCGTCTCGGCCGAGCGGGGGCACGCGCAGGGGATCGTCGTCGACACCCACGTGCGCCGGCTCTCGCAGCGCCTCGGCCTCACGCGCCGGGAGGATCCCGTCAGGATCGAGCGCGACCTGATGCGGCTCGTCCCGCGCGCGGACTGGGCCCGCTTCCCGCACCTCCTGATCTGGCACGGCCGCCGCGTCTGCGACGCCCGCCGCCCCGCCTGCGAGCGCTGCGTCCTCGCCGACCTCTGCCCGGCGAGCAGCGTCGACGCCGCTCAGCGCGGGGTCAGCGCGACGAGCAGCCCGCCGTCGTCGTCGTAGGCGGGGAAGAGGTCGGCGAGCACGGGCTTCTCGAGCCCGGTGTTCGTGCGCAGCGTCAGCTCGCGCTCGAGCTGCCGGACGCCCCACTCGCGCACGGTCTCGACGGGGTCGGGGTCGGAGAGCCCGAGCGCCTCGACGAGGTCGCGGCCCATCAGGTCGGCCTCGCGGTAGCCGGTCAGCTCGAACACGCCCTCGCCCGTCGCGAGGATGCGCGCGTCGCGGTCGCAGACCACGAACCCGGTCGCCTGCGCCGGGTAGTAGTCGTCGAGCAGCTCGAACATGAACGCGAAGCCGCAGCTCCGGCACGAGGGCGGCTGGAGCGTGAAGCCCTCGCGGCCGTCGTGGTCGACGCGCCGGGACTTGCAGCGCGGGCAGATGAAGAAGGGCACGGATCCAGCGTAGCGCCGGCGATCAGATCCACTTCTTCCAGCGGAACCACGCGAGCTGCGCGATGGTGGTCGCGACGATGAGGCCCCACGCCCACCAGTAGCCGAAGCCCCACCCGAGCTCCGGGATGTGCCGGAAGTTCTGGCCGTAGAGGCCCACGATGAAGGTGGGGAGGAGGAGGACCGAGGCGATCACCGTGAACCGCTTCATCACCTCGTTCTGGTCGGTCGCGATCTTCGACTGCGCGTAGTCCCGCACGCCCGCGACGAGGTCGCGCGAGGTCTCGAGTCCCTCGCTCGCTCGCAGGAGCTTGTCGTAGGCGTCGGCGAAGTGCAGCTCGACGTCGCGCGGGAAGAGTTCCGCTCCCTCGGCCTCGACGCGGCCGTCCGTCACCTTGTGCACGGCGTCGCGCGTGGGCGCGAGCGTGCGGCGGATGTGGAGCAGGTCGTGCCGCAGCGTCGAGATGCGCTCGCGCACCTTCTCCGGCGCCCACGTGTCCACCTCGTCCTCGAGCTCGTCGATCTCGTCGTTGACCGCGTCGATCAGGTCGAGGTACCGCTCCGCGACCAGGTCGACGAGGCGGTAGAGGTACATGCCGACCGGCTCGTCCGCGCGGCACGCCTCCTTCGCCGGCGCCGGGTCGAAGGGGCGCTCGCCGGGCGGCGTCTTGGACACGGTCAGGAGCCGCTCCGGCGTCAGCAGGACGTCGACCTCCTGGTAGTAGACGCGGTCCTCGGCGGGGACGGCGACCGCGACGAGCAGCACGCCGAAGACGTAGCCGCCGTGCGAGTCGAGCCGCGGGCGCGGCTCGTCGTCGTGGGACGCGGGGGCGCGCAGGAGGTCGAGCGCCGAGGGGTGGATCCCGGCGGGCAGCCGTGCCTCGAGCTCGTCGGGGGTCGGGTCGACGAGGTCGATCCAGCGCTCGTCCGCGGGCACGGGTCCCGAGGCTAGAGGCCGCGTCAGACGGAGGCGGCTTCGGCCTCGGGCCTCGGCGCGGTCAGCGCCGTGTGCGCGCGCCCCTCGAGCTCGGCGAGGTAGCGCTCGGCGTCGAGCGCGCCCATGCAGCCCGAGCCGGCGGCGGTGATCGCCTGGCGGTAGACGTGGTCCTGGACGTCGCCGACCGCGAACACGCCGGGGACGTTCGTCTCCGTCGAGTGCGGCTTCGTGATCAGGTAGCCGTTCTCGTCGTGGTCGAGCTGGTCGAGGAAGAGCGCCGTGTTCGGGTCGTGCCCGATCGCGACGAAGAGCGCGCCCGCCTCGACCTCGCGCTCCTCGCCGGTCCCGGCGTGCCGCAGGCGCAGCCCGGTGACGGAGGTGTCGCCGAGCACCTCCTCGACCACGTACGGCGTCAGGAAGTCGATCTTCTCGTTCGCCCGGGCTCGGTCGACCATGATCTGCGACGCGCGGAACTCGTCGCGCCGGTGGACGATCGTCACCCGGATCCCGAAGCGCGTCAGGAAGAGCGCCTCCTCGAACGCGGAGTCGCCGCCGCCGACGACGTAGATGTGCTTGTCCTTGAAGAACGCGCCGTCGCAGGTCGCGCACGCCGAGACGCCGTGGCCCTTCAGCCGCTGCTCCGACTCGAGCCCGAGCCAGCGCGCGCTCGCGCCGGTCGCGACGATCACCGCCTTCGCGCGGTACTCGTCCCGGTCCACCCACAGCCGGAACGGCCGCTCGGAGAAGTCGACCTTCGTGACGTCGTCGGTGACGAACTCGGCGCCGAAGCGCTCGGCCTGCCGGCGGAAGTCCTCCATCATCGCCGGCCCCATGACGCCGTCCGGGTAGCCGGGGTAGTTCTCGACGTCGCTCGTGATCATGAGCTGGCCTCCCCACTGGAAGCCCTCGATCACGAGCGGCTCCAGGTCGGCGCGGGCGGCGTAGAGCGCCGCCGTGTAGCCGGCGGGGCCGCCCCCGACGATGATCAGCTCGCGCACCCGGTTCTCCATGCTTCTAGTAGTAAACGATCCCGACCGGCCGGATGTTCCTCCGGCGCGCGGCGGGCGCCGTTTCCGGCATAGTGCCTGCCGGAGCTGCGGCATAGAATCGAGTGCCGGAGGCAATCGAGCGAGGACGTGGCGGCCGCGACGGTGACCTGGGACGCGCTGAGGGAGCTGGCGGGGTTCCGCTCCGCGAACGGCTGCGCCCTCAGCATCTACCTCGACCTCGACCCGTCGACGACGCCGACGGCGGCCGACGCGGGCGCGCGGCTCCGCTCGCTGCTCGCGCGCGCCGAGAAGGACTTCGGCGCGAACGGCGACCGCTCCCACGACGCGAAGGTGGCGGTCGGCCGCGACCTCGAGCGGATCCGCTCCTGGTGGACCGGCGAGTTCGACCGCGACGGCGCCCGCGGGCTGGCGCTGTTCGCGTCCGCGGGCGACGGCCTCTGGCGCGTCCTCACGCTGCCGCGCCCGGTGCCCGACGGCGTCCACCTCGGCCGCGAGCTGCGGCTGACGCCGCTCGTCGGGCTCGCCGGGGACGGGGATGGCGCGTTCGTCGTGGCCGTGAGCCGGGAGCGGGGGCAGGTGTTCCGCACGCGGGCCGGGAGGCTCGAGGAGGTCGTCGACCGCAGCGAGGAGCAGCCCGGCCGCCACGACCAGGGAGGCTGGGCGCAGGCTCGCTTCCAGCGCCACATCGACAAGCTCGTCGAGGACCACCTGAAGACGGTCGGCGGCGAGATCGACCGGCGCGTCCGGCGCGCGCGCGGCCCCGAGCTCGTGATCGTCGCGCCCGAGGAGCTCCGCGGCGAGATCGAGGCGGCCCTGTCGACGGCTGCTCGCGACGCGATCGTCGGCTGGGCGCACGCCGAGGCGCACTCGACGCCGGCCGACCTGCTCGACGTCGCGCGGCCGCACCTGGAGCGCGCGCGGGCGGCCCGCGAGCGCGAGGCGCTCGAGCGCTGGCGCGAGGAGCGGGGCCGCAGCGGCCGTGCGAGCGCCGGCTGGGAGGAGACGCTCGCGGCGGCGTCCGACGGGCGCGTCGACCTCCTCTTCCTCGAGGCCGGGGCGGCGCGGGGCGCCTTCCAGTGCCCGCGCTGCGGGCGGGCGACGGCCGCGGCGGGGAGCTGCCCCGTCGACGGGGACGAGGTCGAGGCGGCCGAGGGCGCCGACCTCGCCGTCCACCACACGCTCGCCCACGGCGGCGCGGTCGTCGGCCTGCCCGCCGGCGAGCTCGCGGACGCCGGCGGCGTCGGCGCGCTGCTCCGCTTCTAGGCGGCGCGGGTCGGCAGCTCGACGACGTCGTCGCCGGCCTCGAGCTCCGGCGCCCGCAGCGGTCGCGCCTGGCGCTCGACCGGCGCGGGGGCGGGGAGCTCGTCGCCGCCGGCGCCGTGCTCCGGGAACTTGCGCGCGGTCACGAGCACGCGGGTCTCGAACGAGCCGACCGCCTCGTTGAACGCGGCGACGGCGCCGTCGAGCTGGCGGCCGACCTTCGCGAGCGGCTTCGCGAACGTCCGCAGGCGGTCGTAGAGCTCGCGCCCGAGCCGGTTCACCTCGCGCGCGCTCTCGGCGACCGTCTCCTGCTGCCAGGTGTAGGCGACGGTGCGCAGGAGCGCGATCAGGGTCGCCGGCGAGGCGACGATCACGCGCGCGTCGACGCCCGCCTCGAAGAGCGCCGGGTCCTGGTCGAGCGCCGCGCGGAAGAGGCCCTCGTCGACGAACATGACCACGAACTCCGGCGCCGGCTCGAACTGCTGCCAGTAGCGCTTCTGGCCGAGCTTCGCGACGTGCTCGCGGACGAGCCTCGCGTGGCGCGCCAGGTGCGCCCGCCGGGTCTCCTCGTCCTCGGCGGCGAGCGCGTCGAGGTACCCCTCGAGCGGCGCCTTCGAGTCGACGACGACGTTCTTGCCGCCGGGGAGCCGGACGACCACGTCGGGCCGGAGCAGCTTGCCGTCGGCGTCGCGCCCGGTCGCCTGCTCGAGGAAGTCGCAGTGCTCGAGCATGCCGGCGAGCTCGAGCACGCGCCTGAGCTGCAGCTCGCCCCAGCCGCCGCGGACGTGCGGCGTCCGCAGGGCGGTCACGAGGCTGCCGGTCTCGCGGCGGAGGCTCTCGACGAGCTGCGGGATCGCCCCGACCGCGGCGAGCCGGCGCTCCTCGAGCTGCCGCGCCTGCTGCTCGAAGCGCTGGAGCGTCTCCTTGATCGGCTGGAGCTTCGCGTCCGCGAGCTCGAGCAGCGTCGAGGAGCCGGCCGAGAGCGCGTCGGCGGTGATCGCCTTCAGGTGCTCGTCCCACTGCTCCTCGCTGCGGCGCACGGCCGCGAGCTCGGCGTCGCGGCGGGCGAGCTCGCCGCGCGCCCAGAGCCAGGCGCCGAGGGCGCCGAGCGCGATGCCGCCGATGAGCGCGAGCGCGAGCACTGAGCCGCCGAACGCTAGCGGGGGCGCCGGACGGCATCGGTGCGCGCAAAAAAATCAGCCCCGGCGAGTCCGAAGACCTACCGGAGCTGAGTGCCGGATCCGTCAAGCCCGAAGACTCACCGGATCCGACGGCGGGAACCTATGCCCTCGCGGAGCGGCGGTCAAGGCGCCGCCGGGCAAAAACTCGCTCGGAGCGAAGATTTTCGCGGGCGCCGCCTGGACGGTGACTATCCCTTGACGGGACAGAAGATATGAGTTAGGGTTTGGGCATGGCACCGGTTGACCGCAAGAACCCGAAGCGCGCCGCTTCTTCCGAGTCCTCGTTCTCTCTCATGGAGTTCATGCGGGAGTTCCCGGACGATGAGGCTTGCCTGCTTTGGCTCTGGCGCACCCGGTTTGCCCCTGATGGCGAGAACGCTTACTGCCCTACCTGCGGGGTGATCCGGAAGTTCAGGCGGTATGAGATCGGCAAGCAGGCTTGGACTTGCACGTCCTGCTCCAAGCGCCTGACACCTACTGCGGGGACGATTTTCCACAAATCCTCCACGTCCCTCCAGCTTTGGTTTTACGCCATGTGGCTTATGACCAGCACTCGATGCGGAGTCTCTGCCAAGCAGCTGGAAAGGGAGCTTGGCGTGACGTACAAGACCGCATGGCGGATGTTCAACCTGATCCGTAACAAGCTCATGACCCAAGATGACGAGGGGCCGCTGTCGGGTGAGCTCGAAGCGGACGAGACTTGGCACGGCGGGAAGATGCGAGCTTCGGATCGGCGCAAGGCTGCCGCGAAGGGCGTCACGATTGGCCCACACGCGAAGCCCCGCGCGACTGTTTTCGGGATCGTCGAGCGCGGCGGCCGCGTCGTGACGATGGTCGTACCGAGCAGGTACGACTACACGCTCCGCTCCAACCTGCGTCAACGTGTTGGGCCCGGAGCAAGTGTCTACACGGACGACTACTCCGGATATAACGGGCTGCGGCAGATCTATACGCATCACACGATCAATCACACCGGCCGCATCTACGCGGAGGGCCACGTCCACACACAGACCATCGAGGGGTTCTTCTCGCTGTTCAAGAACGGCGTCCGCGGCGTCTACCACCCCGTGTCGGTCAAGTGGCTCGAGGGCTACTTGAACGAGCACGCATGGCGCTACAACCACCGCGACGACCGCGAGGCGATGTTCCGACGGCTATTGAAGCGCGCCGCGTTATCCGCCTAACGCCGTCCGATCGGTCCAGCGACCATTCAGAGCGGCCGACCCGAGGTCGCGGCGCGGGACCGGCCCCTCGACAAGGTGATCCCGCGCGCAACCGAACGGGCAAGAAAGGACGGAGAGTTCAAGTGGACTCCGTCCGTGCGTGGCTAGAACTTGCAGTAGCTCTAGTCACACTCGTTTCGGCCAGTAGGTCGAAGCGTTAAACGGGGGCGGCCTTCGGGCCGCCCCTTCTCATTCCTTCTCGGGGCGGATGACCTTCTTGAGGTTCCCGAAAAACTCTCCGCGGCTTGGAATGCGAACCTCAAGACCACGCGGCGTCTTTTCATGCCGCTCCGACTTGGCCGGCTGATCTCGCTTCTGCTTCTCGGTCATCTCCGCCTCGGTGTCCAGCGTACAGGGCCGGTCAGGTGGTAACGCCGCACGCTGCCCGTCGCTTGCTCTTGGATCCTGTGCGCCCACCGGTGGACGATCTCGCGCTCGCGGGAATCCTCGTTGGGGTCTTGCGGATGCCCTGGCGCGATCACTGCCAGGGTGGCGTTTGTCCTTGCGACGACGACGCCATGCTCCCATGGCATCGAGTCGTCCCCGGTGATGAGAACGGCGTCGTCGAAGTTCGCAGCGACGTAGCGAAGGATGTCTGGGTCGTGCGTTCCTTCGGGCAGATACTCACTTATCGCGTGTGCCTGCCGACCCCGGCGGCGGAGTTCGACAGCGAGTCGCTTGTTCAGGTCCGCATCAATCAGAAGGACGCGGTCATGTGTCCTGTAGAGAGGGGGATGAGCTACGCGGCGACGAGTTCGCTCGTTGCCTGCCACCAACGCTCCGCGTCGGTAATCTCAGCCTCAGTGAGGTCGTAGTCGTCGCGGAGGATTTCCCGCCCTTCCGTGGTGGATGCCATCGCCGCCACCTTTGCCGCAGGAACACGTCGTCCCCTAATCGTCGGCCGACCCGAAAGAAGATCGGGGTCAACCTCGATGTACTCCAACTCGGGATGCTTGCGCACCGCCCAACCACCGCGGCGTAGCTCGCTCGCGATCCGCGTCAAGTTCTCGGGCGCGACGACTTGCTGCCATCCGCGCCTCCCGACGTCATACGTTTGGTCCCCCTCGGCGGAAAAGACGCGACCGCCCGCGACCGCGAGCGGCGCGTGCGTAAGCGGCCAATCGCCGTACTGCTTCAAAGACTCAATAGCTTTCTTGATATCGCGGTGCGGGACGTCGTGGTCGAGGAGGTCATGCACGACCATCGCCTCCGCGATGTCCTGGTAGCTGTAGACCCTAGGCGGCGGGGAAGAAGAAACGGAGGACTTGATGTAGCCCCGCCTCGCCCATTGTCCGATCGTGTGACCGGGGACCCCCGCGAGGAGTCCGACCTCGTGCGCGAGGTAACGCCCCCTGGGGGGCATGTGCCGAACCTCAGCCATCCGGACAGTCCTCCTTAGGGAACCTGGACAAGACAAAGTCTAGACACCAACTTCTGTCCCGTCAAGGGATAGTTACCGCCCGGGCGGGCGGGGAACAGCCGTTCGGATCCGTAGCCTTGCGTGCGAGTGCACGACGCCTTCCGTCCCGGCGGCGCGCTCGCCGCCGCGCTTCCCGGCTTCGAGGCCCGGCCCGAGCAGGCCGCGCTCGCGGCCGCCGTCGACCGGGCGCTCGCGACCGGCGAGCACCTCGTCGCCGAGGCCGGGACCGGCACCGGCAAGAGCCTCGCCTACCTGCTCCCGGCGCTCGAGTCCGGGCTCCGGGTCGTCGTCGCGACCGCGACGAAGGCGCTCCAGGAGCAGCTCCTCGCCCACGAGGTGCCGGCCGCAGCGCGCGCCCTCGGCCGCGAGGTGCGCGTCGCCGTGCTCAAGGGCCGCTGGAACTACGTCTGCCGGCGGCAGCTCCAGACCTTCGGCCGGATGCTCCTGCGCGACGCGCGCGACGAGGAGGCGTACGCGGCGATCGAGCCGTGGCTCGCGGCGACTGAGACGGGCGACCGCGCCGAGCTCGAGCTCGAGCCGTCCGACGCGCTCTGGGCCGAGCTCGCCGTGGGGCCGGACCGCTGCGCCGGGCGGCGCTGTCCCCTCGTCTCGACCTGCTTCGCGGAGGCGGCGCGGGCGCGCGCGGCGGAGGCCGAGCTCGTGATCGCGAACCACGCGCTCTACTTCGCGCACGTCGCCTCGGGCGGCGGCGTGCTGCCCGAGCACGACGCCGTCGTCTTCGACGAGGCGCACCGGCTCGAGGAGTCGGCCGCGAGCTGGCTCGGGGGCCGCGTCTCGCGGCCGGGGCTCCGGCGGCTCGCCGCCGACGTCGAGCGCTCCTGCCGCGACGCCGCGGCGACCGTCCCCGCCCGCGCGCTCGACCGGCTCGAGCGGGCGGGCGAGCGGCTGCTGCGCGCGGTCGCGCCGCCGGCGGGGCGCCGGCGCCTGCGCGAGCCGCCCGGCCGCGAGCTCTCGCTGCTCGCCGACGCGCTCGCGTCGCTCGCGGCCGACCTCCACGGGCGCGGCGACGAGCTCGACGGCCTCTCCCGCCGCGCGCTCGAGACCGCGGCGCAGGTCGAGGCCTGCCTCGAGCCCGGCGAGCACGACCGCGTCGTCTGGGCCGAGCCGGAGGCGGTCGTCTGGGCGCCGGTCGACGTCTCGCACGAGCTGCGGGAGCGGCTCTGGGAGGACGGGCCGACCGCGATCCTCGTCTCCGCGACGCTGACCGCCGGCGACGACGCGGCCTTCGTCCGGCGCCGGCTGGGGCTCGGCCGCGCGCGCGAGCTCGTCGTCGGGTCGCCGTACGCGTTCCACGAGCAGGCGCTCCTCTACGTGCCGCGGACGATGCCCGACCCGCGCTCGGACGGGTTCGCCGAGCGGGCCGCCGACGAGGTGACGCGGCTGCTCGCGCTCTCGGAGGGGCGGGCGCTCGTCCTCACCTCGAGCTACCGGGCGCTCGGCGTGCTGCGCGACCGCGTGCGCGGCCGCGTCCCCTACGAGGTGCTCGTGCAGGGGGAGGCGCCGCGGGAGCGGCTGCTCGAGCGCTTCCGCGAGGACGTCGCGTCGGTGCTGCTCGCGACGGCGACCTTCTGGCAGGGGGTGGACGTGCCCGGCGAGGCGCTCTCGCTGCTCGTGATCGACAAGCTGCCGTTCTCGGCGCCCGGCGACCCGCTCCACGAGGCGCGCTGCGAGGCCGTCGAGGCCGGCGGCGGCGACTGGTTCCGCGACTACGCGCTGCCGGCGGCGATGCTCCAGCTGCGGCAGGGGTTCGGGCGGCTGATCCGGGGCCACGACGACCGCGGCGTCGTCGCGATCCTCGACCCGCGCCTGCGCACGCGCCCCTACGGGCGCGCCTTCCTCGCCGCGCTGCCCCGCTGCCCGCTCGTGGACGACCCCGCGGCCGTCGCCGCGTTCTTCGGCGCGGAGGTCCGCGTCCCCGCATAGCTACGCTGTCCGCCGCGCCGGGGTGGCGGAACTGGTAGACGCGCTCGGCTTAAACCCGAGTGCCCCTCGCGGGCGTGGGGGTTCGATCCCCTCCCCCGGCATCCGCGGCGCCTCGCCGTCCCGACCGGCCACGTCCGGGGCGGGCCCGTGGCCGGGGTCGGCGTCAGAGGAGGCGCTTGAGCCAGCCGTACCTGCAGCCGCACTCGACGTGGACAGCGTGGCAGCCGCGGCAGCGCCACTGGGTGAGCACGATCCAGCGGAGGTGGGCCAGCTCGACCGCGATCGCCGTCGCGAAGAGCGGCATCAGCTCGGGGTGGGCCATGCTGACAGTGTCGCGCACCGCGGCGCAGGCGGTATGGGCCTCCGGGCCCACGCCGGCCGGATGCCGGTCCCAGGAATAGGCTTCAGCCGTGGTCGAGGTCGCGCACCCCGTCCCGGCGCTCGAGTGGGACACGCCGCTCTACCGGCAGGCGCGGGCCCAGCTCGAGCAGGCGCTCGCCGCCGCGGAGATCCCGGAGTGGGTGGCGGAGCGCCTGCGCTACCCGGAACGGGCGCTGATCCTGACGCTGCCGGTCAGGCTCGACGACGGGACGGTGCGCTCGTTCCCCGCCTACCGCGTCCAGCACTCGTCCGTGCTCGGCCCGACGAAGGGCGGCGTCCGCTACGACGAGGGGGTCAACCTCGGCGAGTGCGCGGCGCTCGCGATGTGGATGACGTGGAAGTGCGCGCTCCTGCGCCTGCCGTACGGCGGCGCGAAGGGCGGCGTCCGGTGCGACCCGCGCGCGCTCTCCGCGGGCGAGATCCGCCGTCTCACGCGGCGCTTCACCGCCGACCTCGCGCCCTTCATCGGCCCCGACCAGGACATCCCGGCGCCCGACATGGCGACGAACGAGCAGACGATGGCGTGGATGATGGACACGTACTCGATGCAGAAGGGGTACGCGGTGCCGGAGATCGTGACGGGGAAGCCGGTCTCGATCGGCGGCTCGCTCTTCCGGCAGGAGGCCACGGGCGCGGGCGTCGTGATGGTGCTCGAGCGTGCGTGCGCCCGGCTCGGCCGGCGGCTCGAGGACCTCCGCTGCGTCGTGCAGGGGTTCGGCAACGTCGGCGGAGTCGCGGCGACCGAGCTGCACGAGCAGGGCGCGGCCGTGGTGGCGGTCTCGGACGTCTCCGGCGGGGTGTACGCCGAGGACGGGCTCGACGTGCCGACGCTGCACGAGCACGTCGCCGCGAACGGCTCGCTCGAGGGCTACGAGGGCGGCGCGCGCATCTCGAACGCGAGGGTGCTCGAGCTCCCGTGCGACGTCCTCGTGCTCGCCGCGCGCGAGGACCAGGTGACGGCCGCGAACGCGCCGCGCCTCCGCTGCCGCCTCCTCGTCGAGGGCGCGAACGGGCCGACGTCGGTCGCGGCCGACGCGGTCCTCGCCGAGCGGGGCATCCCCGTCCTGCCCGACGTGCTCACGAACGCCGGCGGGGTGACGGTGAGCTACTTCGAGTGGGTCCAGGACCTCGGCCGGCTCTTCTGGGACCGGGCCGAGATCCGGAGCCGGCTGGCCGACAAGCTGGGCGACGCCTTCGACCGCGTCTGGGAGCTCTCCGAGCGCGACGGGCTGACGCTCCGGCACGCGGCGCTCGTCGCCGGGATCCGCGAGGTCTCGGCGGCGCTCGAGGCGAGGGGGATGTACCCGTGACCGCGCCGGCGGAGCAGCTCGTCCGCGACGCGATGCTGCCCGACCCGCACGCGCTCGACGGCTCGGCCTCGGCGCAGGAAGCGGGGGAGGCGCTGATGCGGCCAGAGGTGCGCGCCGTCCTCGTCTGCGACGGCGGCAGGCTCGTGGGCGTGATCACGCGGAAGACGCTCGTGCGCGAGGTGGTCGCGCGCGGCCGCGACCCGCGGACGACGCCGCTGCGCGAGCTCGCCGAGCCTCCGAACGCGACGATCGAGTCGGCGACGCCGCTCGCGCGCGCGTTCGCCTTCCTCGAGGAGCGCGACCTCGAGCGCGTCCCGGTCGTCGAGGGCGGCCGCCTCGTCGGCGTCCTCTCGCGCTCGGTCGTGCAGCGCCGCCTCGCCGAGGACGAGCCGCCCGAGGGCGACCCGGCCGAGACGGGCCCCGAGGGCTGAGCGGCCCGCCCGGGCGGGCTCGGCGGTCCGAGCCTCGCGGCCGACGGCGACGCAGGTCGCCGCCGATCGCCCTCGGTCGTCGCGCGGGCGCGACGGCGCGGGGCGGCGACCGCGGCGCTCGAGCGTTGACCCCGGAGTGTTGCGCGAGCCCGGGTCGCCGCGCGCTCAGGCGGTGATCGCGGCGCCGGTCTCGAGGTCGAAGAAGTGGAGCAGGCGCGTGTTCACGGCGAGCTCCGCCCGCTCGCCCTCGCGCGCCGCGGTGTCGCGGCCGACGCGCGCGATGAACGGGCTGCCGTGGTGGTGGGTCTGCACGTCGGCGGCCTCGACCGCCTCGTCGCCGACGAGCTCGCGCAGCGCCTCCGCCTTCACCGGCGGCGCGTCGACCGCGAAGTGGAGGAAGACCTCCGAGCCCATGTCCTCGCGGATGTCGACGGCGACCGCGATTCGCGCCGCCCCGTCGGCGCCCGAGGCGTCGGCCAGGTCCTCCGGGCGGACGCCGAGGGCGACCCGGCGCCCGGTGTAGCCGCGGAGGGCGGGGCGGGCGGCCGCGACCTCGGCCGGAACCGGCACCTCGTGGGGCCCGAAGCGGGCGACGAGCGCGCCGTTCCGCTCGCCGAGCTCGGCCTCGACGAGGTTCATCGACGGCGAGCCGATGAAGCTCGCCACGAAGAGGTTCGCGGGCCGGTCGTAGAGCTCCTGGGGCCGGTCGACCTGCTGCAGGAGGCCGCCGCGCATCACGCAGACGCGGTCGCCCAGCGTCATCGCCTCGCTCTGGTCGTGGGTGACGTAGATCGTCGTCACCTTCAGGTCGCGCTGGATCCGCGCGATCTCGGCGCGCATCTGGACCCGCATCTTCGCGTCGAGGTTCGAGAGCGGCTCGTCCATCAGGAACGCCTCCGGCTCGCGCACGATCGCGCGTCCCATCGCGACCCGCTGCCGCTGCCCGCCCGAGAGGTGCCGGGGGCGCTTGCGGAGGACGTCCGAGAGCCCGAGGATGTCGGCCGCCGACTCGACCCGCCGCCTGATCTCGGCCTTGTCGAGGCCCCGCATCTTGAGCCCGAACGCCATGTTGTCGTAGGCGTTCATGTGCGGGTAGAGCGCGTAGTTCTGGAAGATCATCGCCATGTCGCGGGCCTTCGGCGGCAGGTCGTTCACGACCCGGCCGCCGACCCTGACCGTCCCCGAGGTGACCTCCTCGAGCCCGGCGATCATCCGCAGGGCGGTCGTCTTCCCGCAGCCGGAGGGCCCGACGAAGACGACGAACTCGCCGTCGGCCACCTCCAGGTCGAGCTCCCGGACGGCCTTCGTCCCGTCCGCGTAGACCTTGGTGAGCCGCTCGAGCTCGATCCCGGCCACGGCCCGGAGGTTAGCGGCTTATTGGTATGACCTTCAGCTGTTACATTCGCTGCGTCGGATGGCAGCGGTCGCGGTACCGGGCGGACGCCGGCGCCGGCTCCGGTACGCCACGGAGCGGCGTGGGGTGCTGGCCGCGCTCCTGATCTCGCCGGCGGTCCTCTTCATCGGGCTCCTCGTCGGCGCGCCGCTCGTGCTCGCGGTGTACCTCAGCTTCACCGACGCGACCGCCGGCTCGCTGACCGGGCCGTGGATCGGCTTCGAGAACTTCCGGCACGAGCTCCGAGACCCGATCTTCGTCGACGCGATCTGGCACACCTTCCTCTTCACGGCGATCTCGCAGGCGGTCGTGATCGTCTGCGCCGGGCTGCTCGCGCACGCGCTCGTCCACGCCTTCCCGGGACGGTGGATCCTGCGCTTCTTCATCCTCCTGCCGTGGGCCGCGCCGATCGCCCTGACGGCGATCGGCTTCCTCTGGTTCTACGACACCCAGGCCAGCATCTTCACCTGGTTCCTCGTGAAGCTGCATCTCGTCTCGGCGACGAACCATCCGACCTGGCTCGGCACGCCGACGGCCGCGATGTCGTCGATCATCACCGTCCAGGCGTGGCGGACGATCCCGTTCGCGACGGTGATCTTCCTCGCCGGCATCGCCTCGATCCCGCAGGAGGTCGACGACGCCGCCGCGATCGACGGCGCGACGGGGTTGCGCAAGTTCTGGCACGTCTCGCTGCCGCTGCAGCTGCCGATCGCGCTCGTCGCGATCCTCTTCGGGATCGTCTTCACCGCGACCGACATGGTCGTGCCCTACATCCTCACGGCCGGCGGCCCGTTCAACTCGACGCAGGTGCTGACGACATGGGCGTTCCAGACGGGCATCAACTCCGGGAACGTCGGCGAGGGCGCGGCGATCGCGCTCTTCATGCTGCCGCTGCTCGCGTTCGTCACGATCGCGATGCTGTTCTTCGCGCGGCGCGCGGAGGTGACGTGACCGTCGCGCTCCGCCGGCGCATGTTCCAGTACGGCGTCGTCGTGCCGTTCGCGATCGTGCTCGCGTTCCCGTTCGCGTGGATGGCGGTGACGTCGCTCAAGCCCGAGGGCCAGGTCTACGAGCAGTCGAAGACCTGGACCTTCAGCCCGACGCTCGAGAACTACGGCTACCTCTTGCACCACACGGGGTATATGCGCTGGATCCGCAACTCGTGCCTCGTCGGCCTCGCCGTCGTGCTGATCACGCTCGCGATCGCCCTTCCCGCCGGCTACGCGCTCGCGCGCCTCGCCGGCCGCGTCGGCCGCAGCCTCGGGGTCGGGATCTTCCTGACCTACCTCGTGCCGCCGACGCTGCTCTTCCTGCCGCTCTCGCGCGTCGTGTCGGAGCTCCACCTCGGCGACAGGCTGTGGTCGCTGATCCTCGTCTACCCGTCGTTCACGGTCCCGTTCGCGATCTGGCTCCTGATGGGGTTCTTCAAGTCGATCCCGCAGGAGCTCGAGGACGCGGCGCTGATCGACGGCTGCTCGCGGCTCGGCGCGCTCGTGCGGATCGTCTTCCCGATCTCGGCGCCCGGGATCCTCACCGTCGTCATCTTCACGTTCTCGCTCGTCGTGAACGAGTTCGTCTACGCGATCACGTTCATCACGAGCTCGGCCAATCGCACGCTCACGGTCGGCGTCCCCACCGACCTGATTCGCGGCGATCTCTACAACTGGCCCGGGATCATGGCGGCCATCCTGATCCCGAGCATCCCGATGGCTCTCGTCTACAACGCCTTCCTGAACCGGTTCATCACCGGGTTCACGGGCGGAGCGTTCCGCTAACCGAAGGAGGAGAGGAGTGACAGACACCAGAGACGAGCCCGCACCGGCACTGCTCAGCCGGCGCGAATTCCTGAAGAAGGCAGGTGCGGGTGCTGCGGCACTCGGCGTGGCGGGCGCCACGGCGCCGTTCTCGTTCGCGGGCCCGCTGAGGTACAAGGGCCGCTGGCTCTCGGGGAGCCTGACGGCGCTCACCTGGGTGCACTTCGTGCCGTCCTACGACCAGTGGCTCGACCCCTGGGCGAAGGCGTGGGGGGAGAAGAACGACGTCCAGGTGACGATCGAGCACATCAACAACGCGCTGCTCGACACGCGGGCCGCCGCGGAGGTCGCGGCCCAGAGCGGCCACGACCTCTTCTTCAACCTCCACCCGATGGCGGTCTACGAGGACCAGGTGATCAACCACTCCTCGATCATCAAGGAGGTCGAGGCGAAGGTCGGGAAGTACCTGCCGATCGCGCAGCAGTCCACCTACAACCCGAGGACGAAGAAGTACTTCGCCGTCTCGGACAGCTACGTGCCGGACCCGGTCGTGTGGCGGCACGACCTGTGGAACGCCGTCGGCGAGTCGCCCGCGACCTGGGACCACGTGAAGGCCGCGGCGCCGAAGCTGAAGGCCATGGGGCACCCGATCGGCATCGGGCAGTCGCAGGAGATCGACTCGAACATGGCGCTGATCGCGTTCATGATGTGCTTCGGCAGCTTCATCCAGAACGAGAACAACAAGCCGACCCTCCTCACCAAGAACACGATCGACGCCGTCAAGTTCATGGCCGAGATCGCCCGCACCGGCGAGACGAACGACATCTTCAGCTGGAACGGGAACGCGGCTGCCAACAACAACTACCTCTACGCCGGCACCGCCTCTCTGATCTTCAACGCGATCTCCGCGACTCGGACGCCGGAGAGCGGCGCGGCCGGCGGCCAGTACGCGGACGACCTCTGGATCTGGCCGATCCCGGCCGGGCCTCACGGCCGGATCGGGCTCGAGCACCTGATGGGCTGCTGGTCGATCTGGAAGTTCGCGAAGAACAGGCCGGCGGCGGAGCGCTTCCTCGCCGACCTGTGCATCGCGGGCAAGGACGCGACGATCCAGTCTCAGCTCTACAACTTCCCGACGTTCGCGAACGCGATGCCGTTCAAGGAGATCCGGAAGGTGGCGGCGGCCGACAAGCACAAGCCGCTCGGCAAGTACACGATCCTGACGACGATCGCGGAGAAGTACACCCACAACATCGGCTACCCGGGCACCACGAACGCGGCGATCGACGAGATCTTCCAGAAGTACCTGATCCCGCAGATGTTCGCGCAGGTCTCCCAGGGGAAGCTGAGCGCCGAGGACTCGGTGCGGCACACGAACACCGCGATCAAGGACATCTACGCCAAGTGGCGGAAGCGGAACATGCTCGCGTGAGCGAGCTCGGCGGCGCCGTCGAGCAGGTCGCGCTCGCTGTAGGAGAGCGAGCGGAGGCCGTAGCGGCGTAGCACCTCCCGGACGACGAGGGCGCCCGTGACGATCACGGGCGCCCGCTCCGGGTCGAGGCGGGGGACGCGGCGCCGCTCGGCGAGCGTGAGCGCCGCGAGCCGCTCGAGCTCGGCCTCGACCGCCTCGAGCGTGAGCTCGCCGGCGAGCGCGTGGAGCTGCGCGACGGTCCCGGCGACGCCGATCGCGTCGTCGACGCCGAGGTCGGGCAGGAGCGCCCGCACCTCGGCCGCGGCCGCCTCGAGCTCGGCGACCGCCGGCGGGTCGGAGCGCAGGTACCGCTCCGCCAGCCGGACCGAGCCGACGTCGAGGCTCGTGTGGAAGGCGCCCGCGATCAGCTCGGTCGAGCCGCCGCCGACGTCGAGCACGAGGGTGCGCTCCCCGTGGGCGCCGACCCCCCGGCGCGTCAGCTCGGCCTCCTCGTCGCCCGTGAGGAGCCGGGTCTCGAAGCCGAACCTCTCGGCGACGCCCCGCAGGAACACGGCGCCGTCCGCCGCGTCGCGCACCGCGCTCGTCGCGACCGCTAGCGTGCGCTCGGCGCCGAGCGCCTCGAGCTCGTCGTGGTAACACGTTAACACGCGATGGACGCGCTCGACCGCCTCGGGGGCGAGCCTCCGTGCGGCGTCGACACCCTCGCCGAGCCGCGTCACGCAGGCGCGCCGCACGATCGGCTCGACGCGCCCGTCCCGCACGTCGGCGACCAGGAGCCGCGTCGAGTTCGTCCCGATGTCGACGGCGCCGACGCGCGTCACTTGGTCGGGACGAGGCCGGTCACGCGCGTGACGAGCGCGCGCGCCTCGCCGAGGGCGGCCGCGAGCACGCGTGCCGTCGAGAGCGACTCGTCGAGCTCGGCCCGGGCCCGCTCGAGCCGCGCCGCCGCCGCCCCGGCCCGCGAGGCGCGCCGGTCGAGCGCGTCGGCCGAGCGCACCACCGCGTCGAGGCCGCCGGCGAGGCGCCGCCGAAGGCGACGGAAGGCGCGCCAGGCCCCGAGCGCCCGTGCGACGGCGTACGCCGTCGCGGCCGCCACCGCGACGACGGCGAACGCGAGGGCGGCCCAGACGGCGACGACCACGCGCCGTAGGATCGCAGACCGATGACCGCTCGTCGCCACGGTCTCGTCCAGATCGCGATCGCCCTCGCCGGCGTCGAGGTGTACGAGCTCCTGCGCCGGGTGCTCCGGCCCGACTGGCCGCTCGCGATCCGGCACGCCCGGGAGGTGCTCGGGTGGGAGCGGGTCGTCCACCTCGACTGGGAGGAGCCGCTCCAGGCGGCCGTCCTCGGGGTGCCGCACCTGCTCCGGGCGCTCGAGGGGTTCTACTTCGTCGCCCACTTCCTGCTCACGGCGCTCTTCTTCCTCTGGCTCTACCGCCGCTCCCGCCCCGGCTTCGCCGCCTTCCGGGACGCGTTCCTCGCGACCACGGCGATCGCCCTCGTCGTCCACTGGCGCTTCCCGACGGCGCCGCCCCGGCTCGCCGACATCGGCCTCGTCCATCCCGGCCTCGGCCTCGCCGGGCTCTCGAACCCGGTCGCCGCCCTGCCGTCGCTCCACGCCGGCTGGGCGCTCGGGGTGGGAATCGGCGTCGTCCGCTACGCCCGCCCGCCCGCCTGGCGGGCCGCCGGGGCCCTCTACCCGGCGGCGGTCGTCTTCACGATCGTCGCCACCGGCAACCACTTCGTCCTCGACGCGATCGCCGGGATGGGCGTGCTCGCGGCCGGATTCGCCCTCGCCGGAGTGCTAGACTTCCTGCAGCGACGCGGGGTGGAGCAGTCAGGTAGCTCGCCGGGCTCATAACCCGGAGGTCGCGGGTTCAAATCCCGCCCCCGCTACTACAAAGGCCCTGCTAAGCGGGGCCTTTTGTTTACTGAGTGGGCGCGATGGCGCCGATTTTGTACCCCTCTTTATACCCATCGCGAAAGTTAGGTGCGGCGAAACCTCTCGCTTTCGCCGATCGCGGTTGTCTCTGTAGGCGCCATCGACACGTCCGGATGCGGGCGTAGCGTTCTAATCTATGCGCCGAGTCCGCCTGCTTCTTGCTTCGCTGCGCCGCGTCAGCGGCGTGACCACGCCAGTGGGTGGTGTCTCGTGGACGCCGTCCCCATCCGAGCGAGACGAGCTCCGGAGGCTCGTCGTCTTCCTCGAGGATCGGCGAGCCCTCTTCGATCCCTACAACATCGAGGCGACCGTCTTGGTCGAGCACTCGGTGCAGGAGATTCGGGCCGAGTTGACGAAGGTTCTGCAGAGGATGGGCGAGACCTCGCGCGCCGGCGAGCCACTGCGGACGATGCGCGCAGCCTGTCAGAGGTACCTGAGTCAGGCGTCCGGCTTTCGTGACGAGCCGTACTGGCACCGGCGACCGCGCCACGGCGGCCCCGGATTCGACGAAGCGGACGACGACTTCATCATGGCCCTCGGCGAGTTGCGGGGAGTATTCGGTGCCTGCCTCGGCCAGATCGCCTTGAGCTACGAGATCGAGGTACACGGACAACTGGCGGAACTCCTGCCTGGGCGAGAGGAGGATGGGAGGCCCTGAACGGCTTCGACTTCGATCTCTTCGTCTCGCATGCCTCGGCCGCTACGCCCGCATCGAGCTCTTGGTCCTCGATGAGCTCGGCTACCTCGCTCTCCCCGCGGGCGCCGCCGAGCTCGTCTTCCAGGTCACCTCCGAACGCAACGAGCGCGCCTCCCTGATCATCACCACCAACCTCCCCTTCGGCGAATGGACGAAAGTCTTCCCCGACCCGCGGCCCGCCAAAGCCGTCGTCGACCGGCTCACTCACCGCACGCACATCATCGAGACCGGCAGCAAGAGCTGGCGCTTCAAGCACGGGCTCACCCAAAGCAAACGACCAAGAAGAGCAGCAGCATGAGCGGACCACGCCGCGCTCCCGCTCCCCCCTCCGCCTACGGCTCCGCTCCGAAGCGGCAGCGCGGCGCGCGACCAGCTATGAAACGAAAACCAGAAAACCCGACGGCGGGTGGAGCCACTTCAAGCCGTCGCCGTGGGGCCAGTGCAAGTCGTCGCGCCGACCCGGGCAGCACGTTCCGCGAGCGATCGCAACTACCAGCTTCGTCGCCGGACCGCTCGGTCAGGTGCGGATCGTCAACCGGGCACAGGGTACGGTTCTTGTCGAGCCGTGCCGCGTAGCACGATTTCCATCAAATCGTGCTAGGCTTCGCGGAATGGCGCGGAGTGAAGGCTCGCGGATCAACGTGACGCTGGACGCCGAGCACGCCCAGAGGCTGAAGCGGATGGCCGAGCAGGCCCACACGGGCGAGGGCACGTTGGCGCGGTCACTGCTCTCCCGCGCCATCGACGAAGCCGAGATCGACGGCCGGACGATGGTCGAGATCCTGAACGGCATCCCCGGAGCGACCGGCCGGCTCGAACGGGCACGGCAGGAATCCGCGCGAGGCGAAGGCATCCCGCTCGACGAGCTGTGAGCCGTTGGCTCGCATCGTCGTCAGCCCGACCGCCGAGAATGCTCTCGCGCGGCTGATCGACACTCACAGCCTTCCTCCCGACACCAAAGGGCGGTTCAAGCGCTCCGTTGCGCCGCTCGCGGACTTCCCGCAGCTCGGGCGACCGCTCGAGGGCGGCGGTTACGACGGCCTGAGGTTCGTGCTTGGTCCCTGGCGCTGGATGGTCGTCCTCTACGAGCATGACGGCGACGCAGACGTCGTCCGTATCCTTCTCGTCGAAGACGCGCGGTCGTCGACAGCGGCGACGAATTGGCGCGCGTGATGCCTTCATATCGCCTGCCAAGCGGGGATCCCGAGGTCAGGGGATTTCGTTCGAATCCCGCCCCCGCTGTGAAACGACTCGCTTCGATCGGCCGCGCCGAGCGGCCGTTCGTTTCCTAGGGTCTCTGCCGGCTCTGGGAAGATCGTCGCCGAATCGGCTCATCCCGCTCGGCGGTAGCGGATGTGTGTGGCTAGCGGGGAATGCAAGACCTCGACGGGCTCGAACCCGAACGACTCGGCGCCCTCGAAGATCCGCTCGCCGGCGCCGAGCAGGACCGGCGCGACGTCGAGCGTGAGCTCGTCGACGACCCCGGCAATGAGGGCCTGGCGCACGGTCGAGGCGCCACCGGCGATGTCTACGCCGCCCTTGCCGGCCGTCTCACGCGCTTGTGCGTATGCGGGGTCGAAGCCGTCGGTGACGAAGTAGAAGACGGTTCCACCTTCCATCTCGATCGGCTCATGAGGGTGATGGGTGAGCACGAACACCGGCGCATGGTAAGGCGGCTCGGGACCCCACCAGCCGTGCCAGTCCTCATCCCACTCGCCGCGGATCGGCCCGAACATGTTCCGCCCCATGACGTAGGCGCCGCGCGTGCGCATGAGCCAGCCGGCCGCCGTCGCGTCGGCCTCGTTGGCGCGCTCGTCGCCGAGATGCCAACGGTGAAGCTCGAGCCCGCGTTTGCCGAGTGGATCCTCGCGGCTCTGGTTGGGCCCAGCGACGAAACCGTCGAGCGAGATCGACATGTGGCAGGTCGTGTCCGGCACCTGCGTCCCTCCCGAGGTGGTTGCGATCTGGAAGCGGCGACAGCACCCTAGTCCATACAGCCCGACTCGGGTGCACGGGCTAACGGCAATAGGACACCCGCCGTCTCGGGCTCGCCGCGCCGGTGGCGCCGCACGGCGGCGTCACCGCTGCAACTGGCGAACTTCGTCGGGGCGCAGGAGGGACCGTGGACGCTGGCGCAGCTCCAGGAGCCTCACCGCCGGCAGGGTATGATTGGCATGTTCATACCAACGAGGAGAGTGATGGCGCGCAGAACCGTGAACCTGCCTGAGAGCGTTGAGGCGCTCGCTCGCGAGTCGGCCAAGGAAGGGGAGTCGTTCTCGGCCACGGTCGCGCGGTTGATCGAGGCGGGTGCGCGGGCGACGCGGGGCCGTCGGCGGCCGCGCTATGTCGGTTCGGGCGAGGGGCCGGACGACCTGGGGCGGCTGGCCGAGCGCTACCTTCGCGATCTCGTTAGCGCGCGCTGAGGGTCGTCGCCGACACGGGTCCGCTGGTCGCGGCGGCGAATCGTCGCGACCGGGCACACGGGCTCGCCGCCGCGCTCGTGACCGAGCTGGGGCGGGAGCTGGTGGTTCCCGGGCCGGTGCTGGTCGAGGCCGACCAGCTTCTCGGCGCGCGAGTCGGCGCCCGCCCGGCGCGCCTGTTTCTCGAGGCGCTCGCCGCGGGCGAGCACACGGTGGCGTTCCTCTCGGCCGGGCTTCTGCGGCGTGCGGTCGAGATCGACGCGCGCTTCGCCGACCTCGACCTCGGGCTCGTGGACGGGTGCGTGATGGCGATCGCGGAGTCGATGGGAGCTCCGATCCTCACCTTCGACTTCGAGCACTTCCGCGCGACCCGCCCGTCCCGCGGCTTCTGGAAGCTCGTCGTCGACGAGGCTCGCTACGCGGACGCGACAGGCGAGTAGGAGGGGAGGCCGGCGTCTAAGCAAGGCCAAGGTCATGGTGAGCCTCCCTGACGAGTTGCTGGCGCGGCTCGACGACCAGGCGAGGAGACGCGGAACCTCGCGCAGCGGCCTCCTGCGCGAGTTGGCCGAGCGTGAGCTCCTGACCGACAGCGCCGAGCGCCGGCGCCAGATCGCGCGAGCTCTAGCCGATGCGGCGCCCGACGGGGGAGACAACGCGGCGGCGGTCCGTGAGCAGCGCCGAGGCCGCTGAGCACACGCTTCTGCTGGACGCGAGCGTCTGGCTCGCCTCGCTCGACAGCGACGACCGGCACCACGACCCGGCGCGGCGACTGCTCGAGTCCGCAGCCGCCGGATCGAGACTGCTCGCCGCTCTCGACCTGACGCTGTACGAGGTCGCGAACATCGCGGTCGTCCGCTGGCGTTCCCCGGCAGATGCCGAGCGGCTCGTCCGGCTCGTGCTGCTGGCGTGCCCCACGACGCTGGAGCGCGCCGACGACGCCCTCCTGCGTGCGGCGGCTGAGGTCGCGGCACGTCGCCGACTGACGGTCTACGACGGCGCGTACGTCGCCGCCGCGCATCGTCGCGGCTGGACACTCGTGAGCGGCGACCTACAGGGCCTCGTCGAGCCGGGACTCGCCGTTTCGCCGGCCGTGGCTTCGACGGCAGGCTGATCCTTCCGAGGTCGGTGCGCTGAAGGAGCGCCCGGGCGGCGAGCTCCAGGCGCCCGGGAGCGGCGACCTCGTCCGGACGCTCGCCGAGCGGACGTTGCGACGGGGAGCCGCGGCTCGCCCGGGCCCGGGGCGGCGGACCCGGGAGCGCGGAGCTCAGCCGGCGTCGCCGACGGCGCGGGCGAAGGCGACCACGAGCCCGACCGCCTCGGCGGTCGTGCATCCCTGGCGACGGACGAGCGACTGCCAGGTGCCGAACTCGAGCGCGTGGCCGACGGCTCGCCGCAGGCGCGTCCTCGCGGCGCCGCGCGGCGCCCAGGCCTGGACGAGGAGGTCGCGGAGCTCCTCGAGGTAGCGCAGGCGGTAGGCGTTCATCTCGGCGACGAGCGGCATCGTGGCCGCGTCGCGCTGGACGCGCTCGAGCAGGGGCTCGAGGCGCTCGTAGTAGTCGTAGAGCTCGCCGAGCGCGGTCGCGAGCCGATCCTCCGGGTCGGCGAGCGAGCGCCAGCGGCTCGGGTCGGGCGGCGGCACCGTCGCGCGCACGTGCCCCGAGCAGGCCTCGAAGAGCGAGCGGGCGTCGGGGAAGTGCGCGTAGACGGTCGGCCGGGTCACGCGCGCTCGCTCGGCGATCGCCTGCACGGTCGTCCGGGCGGGGCCGAGCGTCGAGTGGAGCTCGACCGCGGCGGCGACGATCCGCCGTCGCGTCTCCTCGCGGCGCTCCGCCCGCCGCTTCAGCTCGTAGGTCCGCCGGCTTCCCATTTCGATTGACACGACTGTAGCCGATGTGTAGGCTGCTGCGCAATCGATTGACAGTAACGTAAATCGAAAGGAGGACTGGAGATGGAGGCGACAAGCACCGGCGTGAAGATCGTGGCCCCCGGGGACGGCGCCGAGGGCTTCCTCGGCTCGATCGGCGTGCGCTTCATGGTCGACGGGCCCGAGGCGGGCGAGCGGTTCTCGCTCGTGGAGCATCCGATGGCGCCGCGGGCGCTCGCCGCGCCGCTGCACCTGCACACGCGCGAGGACGAGTACAGCTTCGTGCTCGAGGGGCGGATGGGCGCCCTGCTCGGCGACGAGGTCGTCGAGGCCGGGCCGGGCGAGCTCGTCTTCAAGCCGCGCAACCAGTGGCACACGTTCTGGAACGCGGGCGACGAGCCGTGCCGGATCCTCGAGCTCATCTCGCCGGCCGGCTTCGAGCGCTTCTTCCGGGAGCTCTCCGACCTGGGCGGGGCGATCGAGGCGGACCCGGACGAGCTGACCGCGCTCGGCGCGCGCTACGGCCACTACTTCAGGCTCGACAGCGTCCCCGAGCTGCTCGAGCGCTTCGGGCTGCGGATCGGCGAGCCGCTCCCCGGCGGCTGGAGGCCCTGACCGGTCGCCTCGGCGCGACCTCCCGGCCGGGCGGGGAGCCGCCGCGCCATACCCTCTATGGGTATGCTGGGCGGACGATGGAGCACCACGGCGGCGGCCCCTCGCTCGACCGGCTCGCGCTGCGGGCGACCGCGCACTGCCTGACGGGCTGCGCGCTCGGCGAGGTGCTGGGGATGGTGCTCGCGACCGCGCTCGGCTGGGGCGCCGCGGCCTCGGTCGCCTTGGCCGTCGCGCTCGCGTTCGCGTTCGGCTACTCGCTCACGCTCGGGCCGGTGCTCCGGGCCGGGGTGCCGCCGCGGCGCGCGCTCGCCCTCGCGGCCGCCTCCGACACCGTCTCGATCGCCGTGATGGAGCTCGTCGACAACGCGTTCCTCCTCGCCGTCCCGGGCGCGCTCGACGCCGGGCTGGGCGATGCGCTCTTCTGGTGGAGCCTCGCCGCGAGCCTCGCCGCCGCCTTCGTCGTGACGGCGCCGGTGAACCGGGTGCTGATCGCGCGGGGCCGCGGCCACGCCGTCGTGCACGGGCTGCACGCGGGCTGAGGGCGCCCGGGGGAGCCGCCGGCTCCCCCCGCGACGACTCTCGGCGCGGCGACGTCCGGGCGAGCGCCGGGACGGGCGCGGGCCCGCCGGCGCAACGTGCCCGGGCCGGGGCCGCACTGCCCGGCTTTGGCGCGGCTCCGGCGGCAGGGCCGCTCGGGTCGCTATCCTCGTTCGGGTCTCGTGCCGGCGCCGGGCGATGAGATCTGCGGCGCGGGACGGTCGAACTCCTCGACACCGACGACCTCGCGGAAGGAGGAAGCCGCATGACCCTGACGGGCCGCAGCCGCTGGATCGCCCTCTACGTCCTCTGCCTCGGGACGCTCATGATCGTGCTGGACGCCACGATCGTGAACGTCGCGCTGCCGTCGATCCGGGAGGACCTCGGCTTCTCCCAGTCCTCGCTCGCGTGGGTCGTGAACGCCTACCTCCTCACCTACGGCGGCTGCCTGCTGCTCGGCGGCAGGCTCGGCGACCTGCTCGGCCACCGGCGCCTGTTCCTGTGGGGGATCGCCGTGTTCACGCTCGCGTCGCTCGCGTGCGGGCTCTCGAACGCCCAGGGGCTGCTCGTCGGCGCGCGCGCCGTCCAGGGGCTCGGCGGCGCGGTCGTCTCCGCCGTCTCCTTCGGCCTCGTGATGACGCTCTTCACCGACCCGGTGGAGCGCGCGAAGGCGATGGGCGTCGCCGGCTTCGTCGCCTCGGGCGGCGGCAGCATCGGCGTGCTCCTCGGCGGCGTCCTCACCGACGTCCTCGACTGGCACTGGATCTTCCTCGTGAACGTGCCGATCGGCGCGCTCGTGGTCGCGCTCTCGCTCCGCCTGCTCCCCGCGGCGCCGGGGCATGCGGCCGGGCGGCTCGACGTCGCCGGCGCCGCGACCGTGACCGCGTCGCTCATGCTCGCCGTCTACGCGATCGTGAACGGGAACTCCGCCGGCTGGACGTCGGGGCAGACGCTCGGCCTGCTCGGGGCGGCGGTGGCGCTGTTCGCGCTCTTCCTCGGGATCGAGTCGCACGTGTCGGTGCCGCTGATGCCGCTCCGGCTCTTCCGCCATCGGAACCTCTCCACGGCGAACGCCGTCGGCGTGCTGTGGGCGGCCGGGATGTTCGCGTGGTTCTTCCTGGCGGCGCTCTACCTCCAGCTCGTGCTCGGCTACAGCCCGCTCGAGGTCGGGCTCGCGTTCCTGCCCTCGAACCTGATCATGGGCGCGCTCTCGATCGGCGTCTCCGCGAGGCTCGTGATGCGCTTCGGGATCCGCAAGCCGCTCGGCGCCGGGCTCGGCCTGGCGGCGGTCGGGCTGGCCCTCTTCGCGCGCGCGCCCGTCGACGGGACGTTCCTCGTCGACGTGCTCCCGAGCATGATCCTGCTCGGGATCGGCGCGGGGATCGCGTTCAACCCGGTGCTGCTCGCGGCGATGAACGACGTCGACCAGAGCGAGGCCGGCCTCGCCTCGGGGATCGTGAACACGTCGTTCATGATGGGCGGCGCGCTCGGCCTCGCCGTGCTCGCGAGCCTCGCGGCGTCGCGGACGGACAGCCTCCAGTCCGCCGGCCACGGCGCGCTCGCCTCGCTCAACGGCGGGTACCACCTCGCCTTCGTGGTCGCGGCTGCGATCGCGGCGGCCGCCGCCGCCCTCGGCGCGGGCGTCCTGCGGGTCGTGCACGCGCACCCGCCGGCCCACGAGGAGCTCGAGCCCGCCGCCGCGATGGGCGCGGAGTAGGGCGGCGCGCAAGATCCCGGGGTCGCGACGTCCCAGGTGTCGCGTTCGGCCTGAGCCGGCGCGGCCCGGGTAGTCTGCCGCGATGCCGACGCCGGCCGAGCTCCTCGGGTACATGCGCGTCGTCGGCCGCGGGAGCCCGGTCGACGCGCGCTGGTCGGTGGCCGGGCAGGTGCTGGCGTCGCTGCGCAGCGGCAGGGGGAAGGCCGCGCCCGGCTCGCCGCTCACGCTCCAGGACGTGACGGCCAGCGCGGACTACCGCGACCTGATGACCGCCAAGGTGGCCGAGGGCGACCCCGCCCCCGACTTCGAGCTCCCGCTCGCCGACGGAGGCGGGACGCTGCGGCTCTCGGAGCTCGCCGCCGAGCGGCCGGTCGCGCTCGTCTTCGGCTCGTTCACCTGACCGCCCTTCCGCGCCCAGGCTGGGACGCTCGAGCAGCTCGCGGCCCGATCCGCCGGCCGGGTGGCCTTCCTCGTCGTCTACATCCGGGAGGCCCACCCGGAGGAAGGCTGGATCCTGCCCGAGAACCGCCGCTCGGGGGTCGCGGTGCACGAGCCCGCGACCGACGCCGAGCGCCGCGCCGTCGCTGCGACCTGCGCCGCGAGCCTGCGCCTCACGATCCCGACCGTCGTCGACGGCGTCGACAACGCGGTCGCGTCGGTCTACGGCGGCTGGCCCGACCGGCTCTACCTCGTCGCGGCCGGCGGGCGGATCGCCTACCGCGGCGGCGAGGGGCCCTTCGGCTTCAGGCCGGACGAGCTCGAGCGGGCGCTCGAGGCGCTCGCCGGCGGGTACGCTTGAGCGAGCAAGGATATGGAGCTCGGGATCTACACCTTCGCCGAGGTCGGCGCGGGGGCCGTCTCGCCCGCCGACCGGCTGCGCCGCCTGCTCGAGGAGATCGAGCTCGCTGACCAGGTCGGGCTCGACGTCTACGGCGTCGGCGAGCACCATCGCCCCGACTACGCCGTCTCGGTCCCGGCCGTCGTCCTCGCCGCCGCGGCCGCGCGCACCCGGCGCATCCGCCTGACGAGCGCCGTCAGCGTGCTCAGCTCCGACGACCCGGTCCGCGTCTTCCAGCAGTTCGCGACGCTCGACCTCCTCTCCGGCGGCCGGGCCGAGATCATGGCCGGGCGCGGCTCCTTCGTCGAGTCGTTCCCCCTCTTCGGCTACGCGCTGCGGGACTACGACGAGCTCTTCGAGGAGAAGCTCGACCTCCTGCTCGCGCTGCGCGCGTCCGAGCGCGTGACGTGGTCGGGCCGCCACCGCCCGCCGATCGACGGGCTCGGCGTCCACCCGCGGCCGCTCCAGCAGCCGTTGCCGGTCTGGGTCGCGGTCGGCGGCGCGCCGGAGTCGGCGCTGCGAGCCGGCCGGCTCGGGCTGCCGATGGTGCTCGGCATCATCGGCGGCCTCCCGGAGCGCTTCCGGCCCTTCGCGGAGCTGCACCGCCGCGCCGCCGCCGAGGCCGGGCACCCGCGGCCGGCGCTCGCGATCGGCTCGCACGGGTTCGTCGCGCGCACCTCGCAGGAGGCGGCGGACGAGTGGTACGAGCCGTTCGCCGAGACGATGAACCGGATCGGACGCGAGCGCGGCTGGCCGCCGATCACGCGCGCGGCGTACGACGCCTCGCTCGAGCTCCGCGGCGCGAACCTCGTCGGCAGCCCCGAGCAGGTCGCGGAGAAGATCCTCTTCCAGCACGAGCTGTTCGGGCACGACCGCTTCCTGCTCCAGCTCTCGGTGGGGCCGCTCCCGCACGCGAGCGTGCTGCGCGCGATCGAGCTCTTCGGCGCCGAGGTCGCGCCGGCCGTACGGAGCGAGCTCGCGCGCCGCTCCGCTGCGGCCGCCGCGTCTGCGTAGTTTCCCGCTGACGTTTCGCCGCGAACCGAGCCGCTGCCGCGGCCCGTATCATCCTCCGATACAGACGGCCGCGGTCCCGCGCGGCCGTCGACAACCGAGGAGGACTGATTCGCCGATGTCTCGTCTCACGATCGAAGTGAACGGGGCGAAGCACTCGGTCGAAGCCACCGTGGACACGCCGCTCCTGTACGTGCTCAGGAACGAGCTGCGTCTGCACGGACCCCGCTTCGGCTGCGGCCTTGCCCAATGTGGCGCATGCACGGTGCATCACGGCGACCAGGCGATCCGAGCCTGCGTGACGCCGGTGGGGGCGGTCACCGACAAGCCGCTCACCACGCTCGAGGGTCTCGGGACCCCCGACAAGCCGCACCCGCTCCAGACCGCGTTCATCGAGCACCAGGCCGCGCAGTGCGGCTACTGCACGAACGCCATGATCATGGGCGCGGCGTCGCTCATGAAGCTCGGCGCGATCAAGGCGGCGACGAGCGAGGCGGACATCCGTAAGCTCATGACGCAGTACCTCTGCCGCTGCGGCACCCACTACCGGATCCTCGCGGCGATCAAGGACGCCGCGCAGGCGACCGTTGCCTGAAGGGGATGATGGAGATGACGATCACCGCTTCGGAGCGCAGCTTCAGCCGCCGGACGTTCGTCAAGGGCGCCGGCGCGCTCGTCGTCACGATGGGCGCGCCGCGGCTTCTGAACCCGAGGGCAGCGTGGGCCGCGGCCGGCCCGGACTTCCCGATCGGGCCGGCGACGATCGACCCGACCCGGATCGACTCCTGGATCGCGATCGGCGCGGACGGGACGGTCACGATGAAGACCGGCAAGGTGGAGCTCGGCCAGGGCACCGTCACCGCGACGATGCAGCTCGTCGCCGACGAGCTCGACGTGCCGATGAGCAAGATCAGGTTCGTCCAGGCCGACACGTGGGTCACCCCGGACCAGGGCACCACCGCCGGCAGCCAGTCGACCGGCACGCAGAACGGGCCCGCCGGCGTCCGGCAGGCGGCCGCGGAGGCCCGGCTCGCGCTGCTCACCATGGCGTCGGCGAAGCTCGGCGTCCCCGTGGGCAGCCTCACCGTCGCCGACGGGGTCGTGAGCGGCGGCGGGCAGAAGGTGTCCTACGCCGAGCTCGTCGGCGGCAAGACGTTCGGCCTCGCGCAGACCGGCAAGGCGGTGCCGAAGCCCTACACGGCGTACAAGGTCGTCGGCACCTCGGTTCCCCGCGAGGGCATTCCCGAGAAGGTGTTCGGCAAGTTCACCTACACCCAGGACGTCAAGCTTCCCGGGATGCTGCACGCGCGCGTCGTGCGCCCGCCGACGCTCGACTCGAAGCTCGTGCGGGTCGACGGGTTCCCGGGCGGCAAGCAGCCGAAGGACCTCGTCCAGGTGGTGCAGAAGGGAAACTACGTCGCCGTCGTCGCCAAGACGGAGTGGGGTGCGATCATCGGCGCCCAGCAGCTCGAGGTGACGTGGCAGACGGCGCCGCTTCCGGACTGGGCCGGCTTCAACGACGCGCTCCTCACCCTCGGGCCGTCGACGAACCAGGTGATCCAGGACTCGAAGTTCTCGAACGGCCTCGACGTGGACGCGGTGCTCGCGGCGACGCCGGACTCGAACAAGGTGTCGGCGACGTACAAGTACCCGATCCAGATGCACGGGTCGATGGGCACCTCGGCCTCGACGGCCGACGTCCGTGCCAACACCGCGACGGTCTGGTCGTCGACGCAGGGCATCTACGCGCTGCGCTCGATGCTCGCGACCGCGCTCGGCATGCCCGCCCAGAACATCCACTGCATCTACGTGGAGGGCTCGGGCTGCTACGGCCAGAACAAGGCCGACGACGTCTCCCTCGACGCGGCCGTGATCTCGCAGATGGTCGGGGCGCCGGTCCGAGTCCAATACACGCGGGCCGACGAGCACGCCTGGGAGAACTACGGCCAGGCGTACACGATCCCGATCACCGCGGCGTTCTCGAAGACCGGGAACACGGCGAAGCTGACCGCGTGGCGGCGCGACGCGTGGACGTCGAGCCGCGGCGGCCGGCCGGGCCCGCCCGCGAACATGGCCTCGGGGATCCTGATGGGGTTCCCGGAGACGCCGCAGGCGCAGTCGACGACGCTGACGCCGAGCCAGGCGCTGAACAGCGTCGACGGCTCCAACTCGGCGCCGCACTACGTCGTCCCGGCGGCGCGTCTGACGAACCACACCGTCCGGCTCGCGTTCCTGAGCGGCCCGCTCCGGTCTCCGGCGCGGATCCAGAACACGTTCGCGAACGAGACGATCGTGGACGAGCTCGCGGTGCTGGCGGGCGTCGACCCCGTGCAGTTCCGGCTCGACAACCTCCAGGAGCCGAGGCTGATCGACGTGATCGAGCTCACGGCTCAGATGGCGAAGTGGCCGGCGCGTCCGAGCGGGTCGAAGATCGGCACCGGCCGCTACCTGACCGGGATGGGCTTCTCCGCGATGCGCTACGAGGGCAACCTCGGCTACAACGCCCTCGCGGTGCAGGTGACGGTCGACACGAAGACCGGCAAGGTCACGGTCGACCACGCCTGGTCGGCGCAGGACTGCGGGCCGGCGATCAACCCCGACGGGCAGCGCCAGCAGGCCGAGGGCTGCCTGATGCAGGGGATCAGCCGCAGCCTGATCGAGGAGCTCCGGTGGGGGCCGAACGGCATCCGCTCGCGCGACTGGGTCACCTACCCCGTGATCCGGTTCGACCACATGCCGACGTTCGCGTTCCGGGTCATCGACCGGCGAGACCAGGCGGCGGTCGGCGCCGGCGAGGTGCTGATCACGAACGCCCCGGCCGCGATCGGGAACGCGATCTTCGACGCGACCGGCAAGCGCCTCCGGCAGGTGCCGTTCACGCCCGCGCGCGTGCGCGCGGCGCTCGCGGCCGCCTGACGCAACGATCCGGGGTCAGACCCCCACCTGTTGCACGCAACGACCCGGGGTCTGACCCCGGGTTGTTGCGCCGGCCTCAGCGCGCGGCGCGGAGGAGCCAGTCCGGCAGGTGGCGGTCGCCGATCCGGCGGGCGAGCGCGCGCCAGAGGCGGTCCTCCGGCGGCGTCCCGCCCTCGGTCTCGGCGAGCAGGCGGCGGAAGCCCTCGGCGATCAGCGGGAACTCGGGCTCGACGCCGTCCGCCCGCCGGGCGAGCGCCGCCCGCGCGGCGTCGAGCCGCGCCTGCGCGCCCTCGCGGTCGATCTCGTCGTCCTCCGTCATCGTGAGCCGGAGGGCGAGGTAGTAGCCCAGCGAGTCCGGGAACGACGTGAGCACGCGGTCGTGCTCGGGCGTGACGTCGTGGAACGCCTTCGCCTCCCGGTGGTAGCGGTCGAGGTCGAAGCCCGCGTCTCCGAGCACCCAGGTCGAGGCGAGCACGAGCACGTGCTCGGAGAGGCGCTCGGGCGGCTCTCCGTCGAGGTAGGCCTCGAGCTCCTCGAGCGCGGGCCGGAGGCCCTCCGGGATCGGCGGCGCGGCGCCCTCCACGGCCCGGAACGCTACGCGTTCCGGCGCGCCCGCCGCGGTCGACAGGGGCGATTGTCCCTTGACAGACGGGCGGCCGCTCGTCGAGCTCGCGGCCGAGCTCGAGATGACGCGCTTCGGGGTGATGAGGCACCTGAGGGTGCTCGAGGACGCGGGCCTCGTCGTCACGCGCAGGTCGGGGCGGGAGAAGCCCCACTACCTGAACGCCCCGAGCCGGCGCCGCTACGACGCGCCGTTCGCGCGGCGGGCGGCGGCGATCGGCTCCATCGCGTCCCGCTCGCCGTCGATCACCGAGAGGCGCGGGCCCGAGGTCTCGAGCTCGTCGAGCAGCGCGCCGACGACGACCGGGTCGAACTGCGTCCCGGCGCAGCGGCGGAGCTCCTCGGTCGCCTCCTCGAAGGTGAGCGCGGGGCGGTAGACGCGGTTGCTCGTCATCGCGTCGAACGAGTCGGCCGCGAAGATGATCCGCGCCCCGACGGGGATGCGCTCGCCGGCGAGGTTGCCGGGGTAGCCGTCGCCGTCCCAGCGCTCGTGGTGGTGGAGCACCCACGAGGCGACCGGCTCGATCCCGAGCGGGTCGAGCATGTTGTGGCCGATCTGCGGGTGACGCTGCAGCACCTCGCGCTCGCGCGAGGTGAGGGTGCCGCGCTTGCGCAGGATCTCCTCGGGGATCGCGAGCTTGCCGAGGTCGTGCAGCTTGCCGGCGAGGCGGATCAGCTCGACCTCCTCCGGCGGCAGCGAGAGGCGCTCGGCCACAGCCGCCGCGTACTCGCCGACCCGCTGCGAGTGGCTTCCAACGTACGCGTCGCGCGCGTCGACCGCGCCCGCGAGGGCGGCCGCGGCGTGCAGGCGCGCGGTGCGGTCGGGGTCGGTCGCGAGCCGCTGCAGCTGCGTCATCGCCGGCATGTCGGGGCGGTAGACGCGGACGCGGTTCTTGCCCTCGCCCTTCGCCCAGTAGAGCGCGATGTCCGCGACGCGGACGAGCTCTGCGCCGTCGCTTCCGTGCTGCGGGAAGGTCGCCACGCCGGCCGAGAAGCTGACCGTCCCGCCGTGCTCGGTCTCGGCCGCGGCGAGGTCGCGCACGAGCTTGTCGCCGACGCGCCGCGCGGCCTCCTCGCCGTGACCGGGCAGGACGATCGCGAACTCGTCCCCGCCGAGCCGGAAGGCCTGGCCGGTGTCGCGCATGCGCGCGCCGACCTCGGCGAGGACCTTGTCGCCGGCCGGGTGGCCGTAGCGGTCGTTGATCTGCTTGAAGTTGTCGAGGTCGAGGAGCACGACCGAGAGGGGCAGGCGCGTCTGGTCGGCGTTCTCGAGCTTCGTCCTCAGCTCCTCCTGGAAGTGCCGGTGGTTGCCGAGGCCCGTGAGCGGGTCGGTCTGCGCGAGGCGCATCGCGCGCAGCGCGTCGTGCGTCGAGCGCTGGTACAGCGCGACCGCGATCAGCGGGCCCGCGAGCGCGACGGCGTACGCGGGCGACTGCGCCCACAGCGCGACGAGGGCGAGGCTGACCGACGCCATGATCGCGAACGACACGGCCGTCCCGAGGATCGTCATCGCGAGCACGCTCGTGAACTTCTGCCGCGCCCAGCGGGCGACGATCGCGGCGATCAGCGGGATGTTGACGACGTACCAGGCGAGCCCGCCGAGCACGATCTCGGCGATCCGCCCGCCGACGTGCTGGTGCAGGGCGAACACGGACGTCGCCCCGCCGCAGGCGGCGCCCGCGAGCGCGTAGACGGCGCCGTTGTAGACGAGCTTCACGAGCGGCCGGTGCTCGGCGATCTCGAGCGTCGTCCGCGTCAGGAAGGCGATGATGACCGCCGCCTCCCAGCCGTAGAGGACGCCGGCGCCGAGGATGAAGACGGCGGCGAGCGCGACGCTCCCGTCCGGCAGCCGGTCGACCGGGACCGGGTACGCCTCGGCGAAGATCGCGGAGGCGAGCAGCACGAAGATGCCCGCGCCGGCGGCGGGCGACGGCGAGTCGAGCCAGAAGCCCCAGATCGCGCCGACCAGCGCGGCGGCGCCCGCGAGCGTGACCGGCAGGTAGATGGGGAGGAGCCGGAGCGTCTCGGCGCGGCCGAGGCCCCAGCTGCTCCTACCCGCCGCCGCCCGAGCCTCGGTCCCCGGGGAGCGTTCCATGGGCCTCTCGGCCTACCAGAAGAAGCCCAGGGCCGCAGCCTTGCCCAGCCCCGAGGCGAGGGCCACCGCGGTCACGACGAGCATCGGAAGCTTGTAGCGCCAGTGAAGCATCCTTCCTCCCTCTTTCCCCCAGCTCGAACCTCGAACGCCCACCCAGCCTAGGAAGCAGCCCGTGACGCGGCCATCCCCCCTCTAGGGGATTCAGGCATCCGGTGGTGAATCTCCCCCGTTCGAGGGAGGCTCGGAGGCGGCTCGGCGGCTCGGTTCCCTCGGCCGGGGGATGCAGCGTCCGCAAAGAGCGGACGTCCGCCGTCCCTCTTCCGGGGGAGCTCGGTCGGGGCGCCTAGAGACGCGAACGGCCCCGGAGGTCCGGGGCCGATGGCGCCGCAGCCCGGCGGGTGCCTACCAGAAGAAGCCGAGCGGGTTGCCCTTGCCCATCGACGAGGCGACGGCGAGCGCAACCATCAGGACCGCAGTGAATCTCCAGTGCAACATGGCGCGCACACTAGGAAGGCGCGGGCCCGGCTGCATCACCCGGCCGGGGTAGGTCTCGCAAATTCCCCCGTTCGAGGGAGCAAGTCCTCACCGCTTCGTCGCGTACAGGAGGGTCCCCTTCTTCCTCGACTGGACCTTGACCACCGCGAGCTGCGTCGGCGAGTAGTAGACGGTGACGGCGTTCTGCACCTTGAGCCCGCCGCAGACGACCTGCGTCTTCGTGAGCACCTGGCACTGGATGTTCGCCGGCTTGAAGACGGAGCGGTCGCCGACCTCGAGGTTGAACTGGCGGCCGGAGCTCCGCGCGAAACCGGCCGCGGCGGCGACGCCGAAGCAGACGCAGGCGGTGGCGAGCACGATGGCGATCGTCTTCTTCATCCCTTCTCCTTTGCCGTGGGCGGACCGCCGCAACTGTACGCGGCGGCCCGCGGCGCCGCGGCGCGCCGCGACCTCCTAGGCCCGCCGGAAGAGCACGCAGCCGTTGTGGCCGCCGAGGCCCATGGCGTTCGACATGGCAACCTCGACCCGGGCGCGACGCGCCTCGTTCGGGACGTAGTCGAGGTCGCAGTCGGGGTCGGGCTCGCGGTAGTTGATCGTCGGCGGGAGGACGCCGTCGCGGAGCGCGAGCACGCACATGATCGCCTCGATCGCGCCGGCGGCCCCGAAGGTGTGGCCCATCATCGACTTCGTCGAGGAGACGGCGAGGCGGTAGGCGTGGTCGCCGAAGACGTCCTTGATCGCCTTCGTCTCGGCGGCGTCGCCGAGCGGGGTCGCCGTCCCGTGGGCGTTGACGTAGCCGACCTCCGCGGGCTCGACGCCGGCGCGGTCGAGCGCCGCGCGCATCATGGTCGCGACCCCTTCGGCCTCCGGCTCCGGCTGCGCCAGGTGGTGCGCGTCGTTCGAGGCGCCGTAGGCGAGGAGCTCCGCGTGGATCTCCGCGCCGCGCCGCTCGGCGTGCTCCCAGTCCTCGAGGAGGAGCGCCCCTGCTCCCTCGCCCATCACGAAGCCGGCGCGCGTGGCGTCGAAGGGCCGCGACGCGCGCGGCGGGTGCTCCTCCTCGGCGGCGAGCCCGCGCATCGCGACGAAGCCGGCGAGGATGAGCGGGTGGATGCACGCCTCGGTCCCGCCGACGAGCACCGCGTCCGCGTCGCCGCGCCGGATCAGCTCCGCGCCCTCCCCGGCGGCGTGCGAGCCGGTGGCGCACGCCGAGACGACCGCGTAGTTCGGACCCTTGATCCCGAGCGAGATCGCGAGCTGCCCCGAGGCGGTGTCGACGAGCACGTTGGGGAGGAAGTTGGGAGAGACGCGGTCGGCGCCGCGCTCGCGCAGCACCTCGGCCTGCTCGACGATCCCCGGGATGCCGCCGATCGCCGAGCCGAACACGATCCCGACGCGGTTCGGGTCGAAGCCGTTCAGCTTTGCGTCAGCGAGGGCCTCGCGCGCGGCGCCGAGCGCGAGCAGGACGTTCCGCTCGAGCTTGCGCACCTCCTTGGGCGAGGCGACCTGGGCCGCGTCGAAGCCCTTCACCTCCGCCGCGATCCGGACCGGGAACTCGCTCGCGTCGAAGGCGCGGATCCAGTCGATCCCGCTCTCGCCCGCGAGCGCCGCGCGCCACGTCGAGGGCGCGTCGAGCCCGAGCGGGGTGACCGCTCCGACGCCGGTGACCGCGACTCGCCTCACGGGGTTAGCTTACGTTCGTGCCGGACGCGCCTCACCCCTCGATCCCGTTCCCGCCGATGGAGGCCGAGCTCGTGCGGGAGCTGCCGGAGGGCGACGGGTGGCAGTACGAGCCGAAGTGGGACGGCTTCCGCGGGGTGCTCGAGAACGCGGGGGGCGAGCTCGCGCTCTGGTCGCGCAACGCGCGGCCGCTCCTGCGCTACTTCCCGGAGCTCCGCCCGCTCCGCGAGCTCCTGCCGCCGCGGAGCGCGCTCGACGGCGAGGTCGTGATCGTGCGCGGCGGCGCTCTCGACTTCGACTCGATGCAGATGCGGCTCCACCCGGCCGAGTCGCGGATCCGCAGGCTGTCGGCCGAGATCCCGGCCGAGTACGTCGTCTTCGACGTGCTCCTCTGGGACGGGGAGGAGGTCTGGCGGCGGCCGCTCGCGGAGCGGCGGGCGGAGCTCGAGCGGATGGCGGAAGGCTTCCGGCTCTCGCCGGCGACGCGCGCCCTCGAGGAGGCGCGCGGCTGGCTCGACCGCTTCGAGTCGCTCGGGCTCGACGGCGTCGTCGCGAAGCGGCTCGAGGCGGCCTACCTGCCGGGCTCCCGCGACGGCGTCGTGAAGGTGAAGGAGCACAGGAGCGCCGACTGCGTCGTCGTCGGGATTCGCTGGAAGGGCGGGCACCGCGACGCGATCGCGACGCTCCTGCTCGGCCTCTACCGCGACGACGGCGGGCTCGACTACGTCGGCTCGTGCGCGGTCGCCGCGTCGCGGCGCGAGGAGGTCGCCGGCCGCGTGCTGCCGCTCCTCGACGAGGCTCCGGAGCGGCGCTTCTCCGAGCCGAGCCGGTGGGGGACCGGCGAGCTCGAGGAGGCGGCCGTGCGGCCGGAGCTCGTCGTCGAGGTGCGCTACGACAAGGTGCAGGGCTCGCGCTTCCGTCACGGCACGAAGCTCCTGCGCTGGCGCGACGACAAGGACCCGCGCGACTGCACCTGGCGGGAGCTGCGCCCGCCGCGGGGCACGGAGAGCGTCGAGGCGCTCTTCGCCTGAGCGCGCGGCCCGCCGGGTCAGCCGGCGACGAGCGTGCCGCTCGTGAGCCCGCGGGTGAGCTGGAGCACGCGGTAGCTCACGCCCGCGACCGCCGGCACGACGCGCTCGAAGTAGCCGTGCGGGCTCGTGCGGGCGACCCGGCCGACGTCGACCCACCGCCCGGCTCGCCGCTCCTGCAGCACGTACTGCTGGCGGCCGCTGCCCGGGCGGATCTGGCCCCAGAGCGTGACCGCGCGGGCCGAGCGGGCCTCGACCGCGAGCGGGAGCTGGAAGGCGCTGTACGACGGCTTCTCGCGCCCCGAGACCGTGATCATGCCGCTCTGCCAGCGCGCGATGTCGGGCTCGTCCTGGACGAGGTACGCGACGAGCATGTCGACGCGCGGTGCGAGGTAGGCGCGCAGGGCCGCCTCGCTCATGTAGCGCGCCTGGCGCTTCGGGGCGACGCCGAGGAACCGGTCGGGCGGGTCGGTCTGGTACCCGTACTCGGTCAGCCAGACGCGCTTCTTCGCGCCGAAGGCGCGCTTCACGTCGGCGAGCAGCCGCGGCAGCGTCGCCATCGTCAGCGTCGTGCAGTGCTCGCAACCCCCGGACGTCGGCGTCTCCGCGGGCGTGAGCGGGTACGGGTTGTGCGCGTACGCGTCGAGCCTCGCGTGCGCGGCGTCCATGCCCCTCATCCACGCGACGGGCGACACCCCGCCCCTGCCGCCGCGCGGCGCGGTCACGCCCCCGCCGACCTGCGCGCGCGGGAGGACGCGGTGGATCGCGCGGTAGGCCGGGTTGAGGAGCCGCGTCACGTAGAGCGACGGCGACGTCGGCCGGAACCAGCGGCGCTGGTTCGGCTCGTTCCACACGAGCCAGCGCCGCACGTACGGGTAGTGGCGGGCGGCCGCCGAGGCGAACGCGGCGAACGGCGCGCCGCTTCGCGGCGCCCAGTTCGTGCCGCGCCCGCCGTTCGACCACGCGGGGGCCGAGACGAGCGTGAGCACGACCTCGACGCCGCGCTCGTGCAGACCGTCCAGGACGGGGTCGTACGCGCTCCAGTCGAAGACGCCGCGGCGGCGCTCGACCTCGCTCCAGCTCAGGTTGACGCGCACGAGGTCGACGCCGAGCGACTGGAGCCGGTCGAGCCGGTCGTTCAGGAGACCGGGGCCGAAGCGAAGCCACGCGTCGTCCTGGACGCCGTAGCGGATCGAGGGGGAGGCGAGCGCGGGAGCGGCAAGGAGCGCGAACGCCGCCGCGCCGGCGACGAGCAGGCGCACGAGGGCTGCGGTACCGCGGGACACCTGACGGGAAACGCTACAAGCGCGCCTTTAGTTCTTTGTAAGGCCGAGCTTCGGGAAGCGCAAGGGGAGCGAGACGGCGCGCCGCCACATCCCCCGCATCGGGTCGCCGGCCCCGGCGATCCGCTCGCGCATCGTCTCGACGGTGAACGCGGCCGGGTCGGCCTGCGGGAGCTCGTCCCAGGAGAGGGGCGCCGAGACGCGCGCGTCCGGCACCGGCCGGATCGAGTACGCGCACGCGATCGTGCGGTCGCGCGCGTTCTGGCCGAAGTCGACGAACACGCCCTCACGGTCGGCGACGCGCCAGGTCGTGGTCGCCACGCGCTGGTCGCCGACGCGGCGCTCGACCTCCTCGGCGAGCGCCTTCGCGAAGCGGCGCACCTCGGGGAACGGCAGCTCCGGCCTGATCGGGGCGAGCACGTGGAGCCCGGTCGCGCCCGAGGTCTTCGGGAAGGAGGGAAGCTCGAGCTCGTCCATCACCTCCCGGACGACGAGGGCGATCTCGCGCACGTATGGCCACTGCCCGTCGCGGCTCGGGTCGAGGTCGATCAGGAGGTAGTCCGGCCGCTCGAGCTCCGGGACGCGCGAGTGCCAGGTGTGCAGCTCGATGCAGCCGAGGTTGGCGACCCACGCGAGCGCGGCCGCGTTGTCGACGACCGCGAACACCGTCGAGTGGCCGCTCGGGAACGAGACGGGCGCCTCGCCGACGAACGGCGGGTGCCGCGCCGGCACGCGCTTCTGGTGGAAGAACTCGCCGTCGACGCCGTTCGGATAGCGCTTCATGTGGAAGGGCCGGCGGCGGAGGTGGGGGAGGGCGCACTCGGCGACGTCGAGGTAGTAGCGGACGACGTCGCCCTTCGTCAGTCCGCGCTCCGGGAAGAAGACCTTGTCCGGGTTCGAGATCTCGACCTCGTGCCGGCCGGCGCGCATGCGCCCAAGCCTGCCACCTCCGCTGGGAGAATGGCCTCGTGTTCGACCTGCACGTGCACTCGGCTCCGTGCGTGCTCCCGCGGCTCGCCGGCGACGTCCAGACCGTCGCCTGGTACGAGGAGGGGGGGTTCGAGGGCTGCGTGCTGAAGGGTCACTACGAGCCGACCGCCGGGCGGGCGGCCGCGGCGGGCACGGGCAGGCGCGTCCGCGTCCACGGCGGCATCGTGCTCAACCGGCCCGCCGGCGGGCTCGAGCCGGCGGCGGTCGACGCCGCGCTCGCGCTCGGCGCGCGGGTCGTCTGGATGCCGACGCTCGACGCGCTCGGCCACCTCGAGGCCGGGCTCGGGCGCCCGCCGGCGGCCGCGCCGGGGCCCGCCCTCGCGGTCCCGCCGCGCGACCCGGCCGCCGCGGAGCCCGTCCGGCGGATCCTCGCCTCGGTCGCCGAGGCCGACGCGGTGATCGCGACCGGCCACCTGACCGGCCCGGAGGTGGGCTGGCTCGTCCGCGCCGCGCGCGAGGCCGGCGTCCGGCGCGTGCTCGTCACGCACCCGACGTTCCTCGTCCCCGACCTCGGCGAGGCGGAGCTCCGCGAGCTCGCGGAGCTCGGCGCGGCGCTCGAGCTCTGCGCCTACCAGCTCCTGCACCAGCCGGGCTGCGACGCGGCGCGGCTCGCCGCGGCCGTCCGCGCCGCCGGCCCCGAGCACGTGGTGCTGAGCTCCGACGCCGGCCAGCCGGACACGCCGCCCGCGCCCGAGGCGCTCGCGCTCCTCGTCGAGGCGCTTGCCGCCGAGGGGCTCGACCGTGCCGCGCTCGAGGCGTCCGCCTCCGAGCTGCCGCGCCGCCTCGTCGAGGACTACTAGCCTGGACTGTCACCGAGTGGTCCAGACACTCGGGCCTCTTTTCAGCTTGTAGATGTGGACGGCGCCCGTGAGGGCGCCGTCTGGTCCTCGGCTCACTCTCGCCTTCGACTGCCACG